>JAABUL010005525.1_pt1 | contig 15664 bp, 33 predicted proteins | sample 5559151 | NCBI WGS metagenome assembly JAABUL01 (sample SAMN10711876, study PRJNA513368) | rock metagenome | isolation source: Antarctica rocks | place: Antarctica: Victoria Land, Pudding Butte sud | reverse complement strand
CTCACCTCTGGCTGCGGTGGCTGCACAGTGTACAATGCACACTGTGCACACATTGCATGAAGAGCCTCACGCACGGCGGCGCCGCCGGACGCACAGCGGCGCTTTGGTGAAATCGAATCGCCCGTCGCCGCAAACATGTTCAGCTGACTCATCTGCCCAACGTCAGTGCTCATACCTGGAGGTACGTGAACAGCGGTGCCGCGGGAGGATGTTGTTGCATCACAAACTCGAAGCTGCGGGCAAGGGCTGATACCAGCTGCCAGGCCCTGCCAACCGAGCTGGCGGTGGAGGAGGATCTTATGATTCGGCATTCACAGGGTTTCAGGATGCACAAGACGAGGCCCGCTTCTGCTCAACAGGCTGTAGGCCACAACAGCGCAGGAAACGGAGGCAACGCAGGAAGCAGGAAGCAGGAAACAGGGGCAACACAGGAAGCGGGGCGTCGTTGCGGGAGGGGCAGCTGACGTGACTCCCGCCGTTCGGATTTCACTGAGAAACTTGTTCATCGTCGTCAGGCGCCGACGGCGGAGGAGGCGGCAGAGGCTGGTGCAGCACAGCAGGAGGGCGCTGACTTTCGCCGTTGAGATTTCATCAAGGGACTTGTTCTGCTGTCATCCTCACTGAGGGGCTATGTTTACCTATCGTCAGGCGCCGACAGCGGAGGAGGCGGCGGAGGCTGGCGCAGCGCTGCGGGAGGGGCTGCCAGCGCTGACATCCATCGCCGGCGCGTTGGCGGCCGCAATACAGCAGGAGCACGGCCTAGGCACTGGTGCGGCAGGTGAGCGGGGGTCAGATTGTGAAAACGAGGCCTTTGGGAGTTGCCACTCTCGAACGCTTTAGGCTGAGGTGAAGCAGGTAACTGGCTGCCGAAATCTACATGCGTGGCTATGATCACAACATGAGCCGGAAAGTCGGGAAAGCGTTGCCCCTGAACCGCTGCAGGCAGCACGTCCGCTGCGGCACTGGGCGCTACGACATCCAGCGCGGAGGCGCCAGCGGCAGCTTCAACGCCTAAGCAGCCAGCCGACGACGCCGATGGCGAGGCCACGGACGCCTGCCCCTCCACAGCAGCGGCGGCGCCGCCTCTGCCGCAGCAGCGACAGCCGGCGCGGCTCAGCCTTGCGCGGCGCGCCGCAGCGTCCGCGGCGCTGCGCCGGTTCACCGACAAGCTCGCCGGCCTCGACACCGACCTGCTGCCGCGGCGAGGGCGGCCCGCCACGCCGCAGGCGCCGCCGCACGATCAGCTCAGGGCGGCCGCACCGCCGTCCAGTGGCTGCGCAGACGAGGTCGTCGGCGGCGGCGGGACGGGCGTCAGCGGCACGGCGGCAGGGAAGCAGGAAGCGGCGGAAGGAGCGCAGCGGCGGGGCCTGACGGTGGAGCAGCAGGTGGGCGCGCTGCTGCGGGCGGCGACCGCCGGTGACAATCTGGCGCGCATGTACGAGGGGTGGACGCCCTGGCTGTGAAAGTGGTCGCTCACAACTGTGAGATCTTCCAGATTCGGACGAGCCTGATCTTTCTGGTTCATCGTATAGAGTTGTATCCAGATTTACAGTGTTGCATGCACCAGATGTAGGAGCTTTGGCTCTCACAGCCCTCGTCTCTTCCTTGGCCATATCGATGAGACACCAAAACCGAGTTCAGGCACAGCAGCTTGAAATCATGGGAGCGTAGCGAAGCACGACCGATGTGTCCTGATAACCCTCGACTCCAGCGGAACCTCCTGGCAGAAGCTCTCAGTAGTCCGTAAACCCTAAACCCTAAACCGTAGTCCTCCAGCCGTGTCACAACCGGAACCTCCTGGGCAGATCCCTCGTCGTCATCACTTTGAACTCTGCGCCCGTCTCCGCGAGCGTCAGCCCCTTCTGCGCTGCATCTAGGCACAGGTCATATGCCACCTTGTCCACTAAACGCGCCGCCACCAACGCATTGCTAATCACGGCGGCCCCTGCGAAACCAAAGTGAAAGGAACCGCCTCAGGACCATGTGTGTCGTCATCAACTTGTGTACAGGGACTTGCAAAACCCTCGCTGCAAATTGGCCATATGTGGAAGCAGCCGAGATCTACGAGGCAAGGTCAATGGGTAGATGCCACATGTGCTGTATAGCGATGTATAATAATTCAGAAGATGCTCACCTCCGAGCAGCCCCGAGAATATGGCCAGCAGCGCTGCGAAGGGCGACCCGGCGAGGCTGTTAAACGTGAAGTGCAAGCCGCCCACCGTCACACCATAGAACACGGGACCGTACGCCAGAAGCATCAGCCCCAAGACGACCAGGACGTGGCCCAGCTTCGATTCTGCATCGTTCATGACGGAGACCAGCGCTCTTGCCAGCGTGCGGTCTACTTGACCCTGCACGAAGCAAAACCCCAAGCTGTGTCAGATTTGCTGAAGGCGCAGACAAGGTAGAGTTGGTCATTGCATGAACCCTCACTGGAATCAGGCCGGGGAAGAGGATCAATCGACAGTTGGAACTCTAAAACGCAACAGCTGAGGTACAACAAGCATTTGCATCCCCTGATAACAGGCAACAACCTCAAGAAGAATTTACCTTGAGGCCAAAGAAGCTCGCAAAGCTGTAGGCGAACCGTATGTGTGAGCTGTTGCTCGAGCCGCTCTGCCACCGGTGCTGCAGCGCAAGCGCGGCGCCGCCCAGCGCGCCTGCGCACAGAGCACCGGAGATACGTTTTCAGATCAGATCAGGTCGTTGAGCGTCAAGCAAAGGCACAGTTCACGCAGCCAGTGTTAGGGCCCCCATGCTGACAGAGAACGTATTTCAGAAGCTGCAGCTGTGACTTGCCCGCGGCGGCGTTGACGCCGAGCTTGGCCACAGCAGGCTGTACCGTGGCGTTCAGCACGTAGGCCAGCGCGCCGGCGGCAAAGAAGAGCACGTACAGTCGCATGCCACGGTACAGCAGCGTTGCCTCCTCGGCTGTCATCTGCAGTGTAGTTGAATAGCCCGGCTTGAACCATCGTCAAAGATGCAAAATAGCTTCTGTGCAGCAGCTGTTTTGAAGCTGTTTTGAAACTGTTTTGAAGCTGTGCATGCAAGCTGTGTTTGATTTGAAGCTGTGCATGCAAGCTGTGCATGCAAGCTGTTTTGAAGCTGTGCATGCAAGCTGTGCATGCAAGCTGTGCACGCAAGGGGGCTGCAGGACCTCAGCACAACTTGTGAAGCGCAAGCTCCGTCAGATCATGTTTGATTGTTCGGCGAGAGCATCAATGTCGAAGAAGCACACCTGGCGGTCGTAGTTCGTCATGCCCACAGTGCGACCCACCAGCTCGGTGAAATCTGTGGGCTTTGAGCTGGCGGCGGCGGGCCGCGATCTGCTGGCCGAGGCCTTGCTTGCGGCAGCAGCAAAGCGCCTGGGCACTGCTTGCTGCCCCATGACACATGCGTGGTGCTTACCCGCGCCGCTCGCTGCCGCAGCGTGCTGCTGTGCAGATCTGCGTCTCAGAATGCCGCACGAGTTCGACAATGTCGTTGAGACCGTCATTGCCATATGCATGCAAGCAATAGGGATATAATGACATGATCAACGTGCACCCATCCACTGCACCAGCGGCTAGCTCCACATATTCGCTCCACGAATATGTACGGCAATTGCAAAACACAGGTGTGCGAGCATGTATCAGCGCATAGCATCGGCCACCACATACCTGACACATGGTGCGGCACTGTGACTGCCAGAATAGTTGTGCTTGGTCATCTGCATGCTACGCTGCATGATTCGTCAGCTGCCGCTGCTGCCTGCTTCGAGCGTTTGCAGATGCAATGCCGGGGCGCCGTGACCAGCTGATACCCGTGCTGCCTGCACCAGAAACACCGTTGCTGCTGAGAATCTGATTCAGAGCAACCGCATATGATTCGCAGTGGGCACAGCCGCCACGAAACCCGTCGAAATAGAGAGCAGTGTTGCAGATGTCGTCGATCGTCTGGAGCACGACACCACTATTGCAGCGGTCGCTGCACGAGTGCCCATCGTGAGAGCGTCATCATATTGCCCTTTCACACCAGTGTTCTGGAACGGATGGACAGCGGACTGTGCCACACCTGCTGTTGCTGCGCTGCTGCTGCTGCTGCTGCTGCTGCTGCTGCTGCTCAGATTCAAAGAAAATGTGCACTCGGCAAGGAGCAAGCCTGTGCTAAGGCACCAGCAACTTCGACAGATGGCTTATATTCCGGCACTAAACAAAGAAAACGCGACTGGGTTTTCAGATCCGTTGGAAAAAAGGGCAGGCACTCATGGGCATGTCGCAAGGGGAGGGGCGTACCTCCCTCGTGAAGTCGCCGCTAGTGAACTAAACTAAGGACGTTACGTGCTGACCAGGCAAGCTTCTAGGCGCAGAAGTCATACTTCCATCTTTCTTCCATCCGAATGCGCACGGGTCAGACTTTCACCTCCACCTGCAGTGCAGTGGCTCACCGGGGTGCAAGGCCCACGGCTCAGCAGGCGACCTGTTCGAAGGGCAGAATGTCGGCATCTCTCTCCAGGTCCGCTGGGCACCCCTCCACGAGAGGAGCTCAAAGTGCACAGATAGTCCCGAGGCCTGACCTCCCGAAGCTGCAGTCGCGGGCGCAGCAACAGCGAGTGTCCCTTCGCGCGGCCAAATCCAGGTACCTCCAGGTTCATGATTTTGCCAGAACACAGGATGCCCGCGTCTCTTGCTGTGACTGCACTCCTGTTCGCTCCACAGGAGCAGAGGAGCAGTGCGCAGCCTGTCGCGTGCAGATGAGGAGCCAGGATCCCGCAGCAAGTTTCCAAGCTTCGACCGGCCCGCCTGGGTGAGTGCCGTGGAATCATGAGGCGCCGTCATGGCAGGAGGTGTCATACTTGACCATTCATTCGCTGACACTCACCGTGCAGCTCTAGCCGTGACCGCGTTTCACTCATTCTGTCCTTCAGGACAGTCCAAATGAGGACAGTCGGCGCAGCGAGCCTGGCTGGCGACGCCTTCTCCCCAGGGTAGGCGCACCGACATCTGACATGCATGCGGCGGTGTTCCATGTGTTGTGTCAGTTTCTACTTACCGTGCAGCACATTTGGTGGACTACCGTGCTTTTCTGTGCGTGCAGCTGAAGCTCAATTACCGAGACTACCTGAGCATCGTCGGTTTCCTGGTGTACTGCATGTTTGTTTGGCTGCGCATTCTGATAAGTGCGTGAACCATTCGGGCCGCTTCACCGTGTACATGCTCGGGAACATGACTTAGGCCAGCAGCGGCGTGCCGGCAACACGCCAGAGCATGTTTGATCGCATGCGGCAATCGAATAGAAGCCGTATCACGCCCTGGGAATAACATGGATGCTTTCCTCTTCCGGCAAGTAGCATGCCTGACAGTATTGGGCGCTGTGCGGATGCTAAGTTGCGCTTTTTACATCATCTGATGCTGTCGTATTAGCACTTGTTGCATGCCAAATCCTTGCTTCCCTCTGGTGGACGCAAGAACCTCCGTTTTTAGAAATTGGTGTTCCGGCAGGACTTTCGAAAGACGTGTAATCTATATCTATATTGCTTCAATGCCATACCATCCGCAGGTGCCAAACAATTTCAGGTGCTGCGCGCATGCAACTTTGGCTCTCCAAGTGGCGGCTCAAGAGCAGTCTGCACGGTCATCCTGGCATGCGGTTGTCCGTGGTCCACCGAACAATACGTGCAACAAACACTCGTGCTATCATGCTCCCGTAAACCTGACCTGCCACTGAGCAGCTTACACTTGTGGAGTGTTTCGGCGCACCGATTCTGCGCCGTGGGCGTACTGCCAATTCAAGTGTACAGAAGCGCGGAGCCACTCAGTAGTGTGGCCTCGCGAGGGAGGGAGATTTTGTGCTTCCAGCGAAGTGTCAGACTTTGTCTGTCAGGTTGTCTATCAAGTAGATCGGGGATTGAAATCCAGACGCTATACTACGCCTGACGCCTTCCAGGCGCAGACGGCGACAACTCTCACTTTCATTTTCACTCAGCATAAAGTGCGGAGTGGTACTGTGCCTTGTACCTGACAAGGCCGCCGTAGATGCAAAGCGCAGTTGTCACCGCAGTCGGCAGCTTGTGAATCAAACCTATTGAGCTGTTCCGCAAGTCAAACTTTCGCGAGGAACGACACGAGCGCAGTAATCGATGCCTTTGACGTCCGGCCGACCAGACCGGATCAGGGGCACACAATTGCACCTGCGTTCCTTGCCAGCGGATAACGCCCTCGCTGTGTACTAGGGCCACCATCGAGAAGCTGTGAAAATTAGATACGACGGCAGATAGATACCTAGGGGGTATCAGGGGGTCAGACGACGGTTGACGTAATCCAGCTTCCAGTCGAAAACGTCGTACGGGGTTGCTAAAAAGCGTCGGATCGTCCTCTGGCCTCGGCAATACCTTGGGACCGCAAGAACGCAGAGCGCGAGCGCAAACTGCCACGGAACAAGCGGCCCGCTTGCAGAGCAGCTTGAAACATATTCCCCAGCAGCTGTGCAAAGTTTGAGCGCAAGGCAAGCGCAGGTGTTCAAGCGCCAGCTCGAAAAGTGCATGTGCCTGATTCACAGTCGCCCCGGCGGTTTCCGCGGCGGGGCCACCCCACAGCATGCGTGCATGCATCCCGTGAGCACAACGCCACAGCTGCAGGCAGCAAAGGAGCTGTCTTTGCTGCAAAGCCGGGCAGTTTGACCCCTGTCCAAGGGCAGACGGTACAAGTCCGAGGGCAGCTTGCGCAGCCCCAGTCTGGGCGCCGGAAGCTGGCAGCCTCGGACGCCGTCCCGCGACCCTGGGACCCGTCGCGGGGCCTATGATACCATGCAGCATTTCAGGCTGGGACACATGAGTACAACCAATACCTTCCCCTCCGCCCTGCAGCGGGCTGCGTGCGGGGTCGCCCTAACGGCTGCGTGCGGGGTCGCCCTAAAACCCTAAACCCGGACATGGGCACGCGCCGGCTGTCGCTGCGGGGCGGCAGCAGTGCAAGTTCGAACCAGGACACAGATGATGTACACGAACTTCTGCCGGCTGAGAATTCCGGTTCCCCTCTGCAGCACGCTGCACATTGGGCCGGGCGGGCCGGCGATGGACGCGGACTGGCTGTCCGTGCGGGGGCGGCTGCAGTGCGAGGTGCCCAACGCGGATCTGCACAGGTTCAAGGGCCGCTTTGACATGGTGCCCGCCGGTGCGCATGGATGTGGACAGGCGACGCGCCGGAACAGAATCGACAGAATCGGCGGAACAAGCGCATCAAACTCAAAGCAGGCAGCACCGCGCACTTGGAAAGCCACATCTGCCACACGGAAAAGTCGGCGGTGACTGTCTGTACTGAATGAGGTGCCCGACGCGGAGTTGAACAAGCTCAACGGCTGCTCCAATTCGGAGCGCGGCGCGTGCGCAACATTTCGCAGCAGCCCACTGCCCGGCGGGAATGGTCCGTGCACAAGCTTGCCCGAACGTGAAGCACAGCACAGGGCTTTGCCGGCGCTTCTTGCACCGCACGATGTGCTCTTGCGAGCATTGTTCTGCGGGCTGCACTCTCCCATAACCTGTCAATCCTGAAACATTTCCGTACCCACAGGTACAGAGCTGGGGCCGCCGCAGGCGCGCTCAGTGCCTGTCACCACAACGAGATGCTGCTGCGCGGCTGCATCCTGATGCAGTGACAGTCATCCCCAAGAAGTGTCTTCAATTTCTTCTGCAGAGCCGGGAGCGCCGCAGGCGCGAACGGTGCCGGTCACCATCAACGAAATGCTGCTGCGGGGCTGCACCCTCAAGAACAGCGGCCATGTGCTGGGGCTGGTGGTCTACACAGGGGCGGAGACGCGCATCCAGCAGAACGCCGCTGAGACGCCGCTGAAATACGGCGAGTTTCCTCCTTGTGATACCTTGCTGCAAATCACTGTCAACACGACGACCACTGCCAACAATAATCGCGTGCTGGGGCTGGTGATGTACACCGGTGCAGAGACAGCGCAGCCAGCAGAAATCAGCCGAGACGCGTCTCAATCATGGTGAGGATACCTGCCCCTGATTCGGCAAACGATGCCGTGTCCAAATATTCTCCCACATCTGGCCACATGCTGGGCCTGGCGGTGTACTAGGGTTTAGGGTTTAGGGTTTTGTACACGCGCACGGAGACGCGCCACCAGCTGACTGCTGCGAAATCACCTTCTCGTGGGCATATGGTGCAATACCCTGCCTCATTCCCGGCAGATTCGACGAGTAAGAGAGTTGCGGGTTGTCCCCGTTGGCTCTGCAACCGGCCCGACGAGTAAGAGAGTTGCATGACAATGAGTAAGAGAGCTGCATGACAATGATTCATTGTCATGCAACTCTCACACTGGACACTTGCGCCAAGACTAGTACACTTTCTGTGCCCGGCTGGCCGAGCTCTGCGAGGCGGCACTGCAATTTGGTATACATCTAGTCGCCTCTACAGTGGCATAACACCTTTGATAGCGCTGTCTCCATTGCGCAGCAGTCGATGAGGTCCTTGCCGACTGTTTCGAGCTTGCGCAAGCATCCCAGGCCACGAGTTTTCACTAAAATTCTCGTCAAGCTGAAGAGAATTCGAGGTTTTGCATAGCGGTCTTGGAGTACTAGCTGACATTTTTGCATGTGTAGGCTCCTCTGACCATTTGATTCACCATCCATTTCCCATTTCATGAGCAAGTGCTCAATGCCTCTACTCCACAACTTGCTCGTGTCAAACCATATCGCGCAGGCTCCTTCGGCAAGGTGACCGACATGCGGATCGTGCTCAGCATTGCGCTGCAAGCGGCCACATGCTCATCCTTTCATCGAGTCTCAGCTGAACCCTTACCATTCACGATCCCCCCCACATCTGCAGGCTCCTTCGACAACTTCCTCAACATCCAGATCGTGCTCATCATCGCGCTGCAAGTGGCGATGTGCCCAAAGTTCGCGCCAAAAAAAATACTTTTGAGTCTTGGTCGAATGTTTCATTTGCAGGCTCCTTCGACAACTTCCTCAACATCCAGATCGTACTCATCATCGCGCTGCAAGTGGCGATGTGCCTGCTGCATGGCGGGCTGGGACTGTGGTGGAGAAACGCCCACGGCGTCGACCGGTACTTCCTCGCGCTCACCACGCAGGGCCAGGTAGGTTTCACATCACACGATTCCAATCACACGGGTATGTCACGACGGCAGCTCTCGCATTGTTGACCGCCGCGCTGCCGGCGGCAGCCTCAGCATCCTGCTGCACATGTTGTACACTTCATTTCTCCGTGCTGCCGCCACATGGCAGTGACATGACGGCTCAGCGATGACGATACCCTGGTGTCCCTAAACCCTAAACCCTGAATTTTCAACCCTAGCGCCCCCGCCATCGGCAGTTTCCTCCCTGGCGTCGCGCGTGACGGTCCAGCGCCGTGTCTGCGGTGTCATGGCAGTGTGAGCCGTCATGTGTTCACTGCCTCTCTGCCCTCCAAAAGGACTCGCACTCGGTGCCTTCTCTGTGCGCGGCCAGTCAACCAGCGCCGCGACGCAAGTTGGAACAACCCGATTCTCATCCAGCCCTTCTGCTGCGACGGTACATACCCTCCGCCCTTTCATTCTGCCGCAGGGCAACTACACGAGCGACGCGGCGCAGTTTTTCATCAACCTGGTCACCTTCTGGATCCTGTACTCGTACCTGGTGCCTATCTCGCTCTTCGTCACCATGGAGATCGTCAAGTTCTGGCAGGTGAGACCTTGATGGACTTTACAAGTTGACAGTCATTTCCGCTGTTGATCCGGCGCTCCCGGTTTCCATCTCCTTGAATGACACACGGGGATCGTCAAGTTCTGGCAGGCGTGACACCATATGTGAATCTGTCTTCCCTGCATATTCAAATGGTCCACAGCAGCGCATCCTGCCGGTGTCCATCCCTTTCTTGTCACCAGGGAGATCGTCGGCTTCCGTCAGGTGCGGCCTCTTGCATTTGGCATTCTACCGAAGGAGCTCCGGGCTGCTGAAGCATGACAGCGCCGATGCCAACTTCAGCGAGCCGCATTCCCCGACTGCCCCCATTCCTGCTTCAACCCCCCCCCCCCCCCCCCCCCCTCCTCTGGCGCCAGTCCCGCAGTCTATCGGAACACCCCTGGGTCCACGGCGCTCTGCCGCGTGGAGGTGCGCTGAGGGGCCGTCGCCGCCTGGCATCTGGAGTGCAGCATCCACTCATTGCATGCGCTTTCGTGTCTTGACACAGACATGCATGTTGAAAATACAACGTGGGCTCTTCAACTACCACACCCTGTTCAACGCTCACCAAAGCGCGCGGTGTCCTCTATGAGTAAGCACAGTGGCAACGCCAATCAACAGCAAGCTGGCGTCTGAAACACCTGCGGTCATCAGTTTGCTTCACTGACGGAGACAATTTTGCTTAGCGGAACAGAGAGACTTGACGCGAGCGCTCTGCTGAGGGCTCTGCATCCATCCCGACATGACGCATTCCGGGGGATCTCTTCTCTTATAATCTGAACTTCGTGATGATTGCAATTTGAGCGTTGCGCGTGTTGACTCTCGCGCAGGGCTTCGTGTTTGTCAACAACGACCCGGAGATGGTGGACTCCGCTGGGCAGCACGCCAAGGCGCGCAATACCAACCTGAATGAGGACCTCGGCAAGGTGCGACACAGCTCAGCCTCAAACTCATCAGTATATATGCTCATGCTCACGCTCGTGCTCACGCTCATGCTCACGCTCAATGCTCATGCTCATGCTCATGCTCGCCATCTATGGCCCCTGCAGCAGATTCCGCTGTCGCCTGGCACACGCCGCAGGCAATTGCAGCCCGTTTGCAGGGTTGTCTGCCCGCTGGCTCTGCACGCCTCCCAGTAGCTTCCGTGATGCGGATGCCTGGATCAGCAGCGTACAGCACAGAACGATTTGTATACAATGCAGGTGGCATACACGTTTGATCAAGACGGGGATGCTCAGCAACGAGATGCAGTAACTGTGACACTAAGCAAATAACCATTTGTACAGCTGACACTGCATTCGTAATTGCAGTTGGCGTACGTTATTTCGGACAAGACGGGCACGCTGACCAGCGCCGATATGAAGCATTCGTAAGGATCCAAACTCTGTCCTGAAGGTCCTCTGCCTGGGATGTGCAGGTGTCGTACGTGTTTTCGGACAAGACGGGGACGCTGACCAGCAACGAAATGCAGCTGCGGCAGATCGCCATTGAGGGCACATCCTACGGCAGCGCAAGCTACAGGTACCATTATACCACTTCTGTCTGGCTCGCTCCAGCTGGCTTGAGCATCTAAAGCATGGCTTTTTAAACTTGAACCTGCAGGAAAAATAATTATTTCACTGGTTGATATAGCTAACTAGCAAAGGCAAATTAACCAGCAAAGACAATCTCTTAATCATTGGAATGAGCCTGCATTGCAACATGTACCAAAGACGACAAGCCAGATCTTCATGGCATCTTGATGACATGCACGCCTCCTAAGCCCAGGACTTGCGCCTCGCGGCGGCGTTAGCGATTTTGCTTTGTCACAACTTTTATGTGCTGTGTCTCTCTGCACGTCCTCTTCTTACATGCAGCCTGGAGAACGATCCGAGCTGATCGGCATAGTCGCCCCGAGAGCCTGAGACTCGCGTCTGGCGGCGGCGTCGGCGCTTCCGCTTTGTCACGGCTTTCAATTCGGCAAATTTTTGAAAAGTGCTGAACAGTATGTTCTCTATACATAGGCTGGAGGACAACCCGGAGCTGAACGGCATGGACGCGCTGAAAGCCTGGGACACGCGCCTAGCGGCAGCGTCGGTGGCAGGAGCGAATGCGCGGGAGGAGGAGCAGGTGCTTTCGGACCAGCAGCGAGCGTTTTGGACAAACATCTGCATCTGCAACACGCTAATCGTGGAGCGCGGCCCCGACGGAGAGTACGTCTACCAGGTAAGACGGCCTGACTTCCTGATATGTAGGTTTCATTACAGAGCCGTCTAAGCATATTATCTGCATCAGCAACACTCTCTTTGTAATGCTGGGGCCCGATGGAGTATTAGGCACGTAGGTTTGGGGTTCGGAGATTGGGGGATTCAAATTCTGAGTAACGCGCCTTCTGAACCAGCATCTCAACCCGCAACATGCTCATCGTGGAGCGCGAGACCTGACGGCGCGCACAATCTACAGGTTTTGGATGTGGAACATTGTTGCAGACATGAGACCGGGTAGCTGTGGAAGTATGTTCTTGGAGTCAGATCGAGGACCTGTCTCCGTATTCCAGAGCGTCTCCGTCAGGCGCACTCACCACACATGCCTCGCTGCTGATGTGGGCGGACCGCGTCTAGTGAGGCCGGCTGACTGTCTGCTGCACAGGCGCCCCAGCGATTCGGTGGCGCCGCTGGACTTTTTAAGTTATAAGTTGGAAAAAAAATCGTTAGGGATTTTAAAATAAACATCTAGAGTGTGAAAAATGGGAAGGATTACTGTTCTGTGTGACAGACGGAGATATCTCCGTCAAACAGCAAACAACAAGCTGGCTGATTGCTGTTTGCTCTCCGTTTATCACGCAGAACAGTATTCCTTCCCTGCCGTTTCCGTGCGGGGGCCGTCCCCCAGTGGGTTGCGCCGGTGGATGGCGCTTTGTGCCTTGGCTTCACCCAGCAGCTTGTCAGATTTCAAATGAGCAGCGAGGCAAATTTAATTCATTTACTGTAATAACAATTTACTTTGATAATAATAATTTACATTAATAATAATAATTTACATCACATTTAATTTAAATTTCGTCCGATGGTGTCGCAGGGCCCGTCGCCGGATGAGGTGGCGCTTGTGGAGGGCGCCTCTCGCCTGGGCTTCAAGCTGACGCAGCGCACCAGCAGCTTCCTGACGCTCAACTTCCAGGGCGAGGTGTGCATTCCGAAGCCATTGTTTGACTTGAAATCTCGTGGAATCTCCACCGAGTTTTCTGTGTGCGTGACCGGCAGCTTGGTGATGTGTGCGATCTCCAGGGCGAGACTGCTTGCTCTGCCAGCAGACCAATCTTATCACGCCTCCAAGCCCCTGGAAACAGCCTTGCCTGCCCGCCGCGTGTCACCGAACACTGCGTCCACCGCCCCTCCGACGGCGGCTCTGGCCGGGCTCGACCTTCAAAGCGAGGCTCTGGAAGTCGATTCATCACGTCCCCTGTGAGGCGCACGTGCACGCCATTTCCGCTCGCCTGTCGATTCCCAGAAGCCACTGTGCATGTAGGGTTTAGGGTAACGGCTCCACCTCCTGCCGCAGGAGGAGGTGTGGGAGGGGCTCAATGTGCTGGAGCACCCGAGCGCACTATGTGCGTTTTGTCTGAAACACGCATGTCTGATACAGATCCATGTCCCGACTCTGGTTCTCCTTGTGTCTCTACCCAGGAGGAGGTGTGGGAGGTACTGAATGTGCTGGAGTACTCCAGCGCGCGGGCGCGCATGTCGGTCATCGTGCGGGGGCCGGACGGCAGCATCTTCCTGTTCTGCAAGGGCGCCGACGCGCGGGTGAATAACTGATCCCGCCCCTCATCTGCTGAACTCATAGACCCTCAAGTGGCGACCAACGGCAGCGTCTTCCTGTTCTGCAAGGGCGGCGACGCGCGGGTGAGTAGTATGTCAGGGTTTAGGGGCACAGGGCGTCGCACAGTCGTGTCAGGCGGCAGGAGCGGTCCGGCACTCCTCGCACGGTGGTTTAGGGTTTTAGGTTTTAGGGTTTAGGCGGGAGTGCCGGGCTCGCAGTGGGCAACGCAGGCCGCTGCGCATCCCGGCATTTTGAATAAAGAAATCCACGACGCATCCCTCAGGCCACATGCGATAGCCCTCACTTTAATCCCCCTGCGGTGTGCAGGTGCTGTCCATGGTGCAGGGCCGAACCGAGCCGCAGCTGTTCAAGGCAACGGAGCAGAACCTGCACGAGTTTGCCGTCAACGTGAGCTGCGCTTTGCGCTTCCTCGACTTCACATGCCTGGAAATGATCGTCAGGTCTCAAAACGCCGGAGCTGCACAGGACGACGGAGCACAGACTCCACGACTTTGTCCATCTCCTCCTGCCTGCCGAAGCACCCGAGGAGAGATGTAGCAAGATCTTCCGTTGTGCTGCCGCAACTATTGCTCTGTGGTTGCTGGATTTTTCGAGATCTCATGAGCAGTGGCTTCTGGTGAAGCACACCTGCGGGAGCGGTTGATGACACTCTGGCAGCGATCCTTGACGGAGGTAGCAGGCGACGGAGCTGCCACTCCAAGACCGACTGTCGGTCGACTTGCGGCTGGCGGCCCGAGCCTTCTGCCTGCGCAATCTCGCAGCCAGTGTGTCTCGTGGGTGATACGGTCAGGTTGTCGCTTCATGAACCATGTGTCAGCTGCCGTATCAGCAGCCGTCCTCATTCATACAACGGCGGCGGCATGCTGCGAGCGAGTGGGCGCCTTGAGCGCTCAATAATCAGACAGACATCTCACATGTCGGTTGCTCGACTGCTGTCGCAACAGGGCCCGCGCACGCCGGTGGTGGCCGGCGGGGAGGTGGAGGAGGATGCGCGGGCAGCCTGTGAACGGCGGGCAGCCTGTGAACGCATAAACGCCAGGCAAACGGCGTTTAGGGTTAGGGTTTAGGGATGCAAAAATCGCATCTTGCTCAGCCTTTGTGCGAATCGCTACAGGGCCCGCGCACGCCGGTGGTGGCCGGCGGGGAGGTGGAGGAGGATGCGCAGGCAGCCTGTGAACGCATGAATGCCAGGCAAACGGCGTTTAGGGTTTAGAGCTGCATGCAGAAATCGCATCTTGCTCAGCCTTTGTGCGAATCGCTACAGGGCCTGCGCACGCTGGTGGTCGCGGGCAAGGAGATGGGGGAGGACGAGTGGGCGGCGTGGGACGCTCGCTACCAGCAGGCAGCGGCAGACCTCGAGCACCGAGACGACCTGGTGAGCTGGGATCTCTGGTCTTCTCTGTGTCTTCACCGCCTTCGCTGTTCTCATCCAGGATCTGTCACAGCTGTCTCTGTGCCCCGCGAGTGGCCAGCTGCTGGCAGGAAGTCGAGCGGGACCTGGAGTATATCTTTCTCAACCCCTAAACCCCAAACCCTAAACCCTAAGTTACTGACCACAAGGGGCCCCACCGCTGTCTGAACTGGTCTGGTGACACTGCAGGTGGCCAAGTGCGGCGAGGAGGTGGAGAGGGACTTGGAGTTGACAGGCGTCACCGCCATCGAGGACAAGCTCCAGGTGCTTCCCTAAACCCTAAACCCAACTTCCATGCGATGTTTCCTTCATGGTGTTCCACCGCCTGTTTGGAGAATTTCATCACCGCTACAATTTCCATCGCCTCATCTGAGCTCATCGGCATCGAAGACGAGCTGCGGGTACTTCCTGCTTCCCTGACATGTTTAGCTCTTCTGTGCTCTCTCTCGAAGTTTCTGCCTTGTGACCCGGTCTCACGGCTGTCGCCGCCGTCATGGACAAAGTTGCAGCTGCTGCAATACCTTCTGAAATCGGTGAAACAGTAATCAGAGCTGTTTGGCCCTGCCGTGCTCTGCCAAGCACGCCTGGAAGGCCGCAGGTCTTTGAAGTTAGGGTTTAGGGTTACCCATTGCAGGCACCCTGAAGCCGTTTCTGTGTTTGCGCATCTGCTCCGCGGCTAACTGTCCGGTCAAAATGCCAAGCAGTGCCATGTGCGGCATGAAGCAGTGGCTGGCAAGAACCTCAATGACGCGCTTGATATG
>JAABUL010005520.1_pt1 | contig 15671 bp, 2 predicted proteins | sample 5559151 | NCBI WGS metagenome assembly JAABUL01 (sample SAMN10711876, study PRJNA513368) | rock metagenome | isolation source: Antarctica rocks | place: Antarctica: Victoria Land, Pudding Butte sud | reverse complement strand
AGAACGCCCGATTTATCTGGGATTAACAGGCCTCACCTGGGGTCTTGGAGTCGTGCTGGGCCCCATAATTGGCGGGGCTTTTGCGTCGAGCAGTCTCACTTGGCGCTGGTCCTTCTACATCAACCTTGTCATCGGTGCAGTGTGTGCGCCTGTGTACGTATTCCTGATTCCAGCTCTTGATCCTCACCCTGGTATCCGGATGAAGGAACGCTTCAATAACATCGATGTGATTGGGACTGTCATTATGACTGGAACTTTCCTTTCAGGCCTAATGGGAATCAGCTTCGGCGGAGTCGTTTACGCCTGGTCAAGTGCAAGGACCATCGCATTCTTTTGCGTCGCCGGAGTATTATTTATAGTTTTCTGGCTTCAGCAAATCTGGTGCATCGGGACCGCGCCAGAGTTCCGCACGTTCCCAGTCCAATTCACAAAAAACAAAGAGCTCATTCTCTTGTTTTTTGCTGAAGCGTGTGCCACGGTTTTGAATTTCGTCCCAATATATTTCGTACCCTTGTACTTCCAATTTGCCAAGCACGATTCCGCATTGGAAGCCGGTGTTCGTCTGCTGCCTTTGGTCGTGTTCCTCGTGGTTACCATCATCGGCAACGGAGCACTCATCTCCCATTATCCAAGGTATATGCCATGGTTCCTTTTCGGCCCGGCGTTCGGACTTGTCGGTGCTGCTCTACTCTACACGGTAGACATCAACACTAGCGACGCGAAAGTCTACGGCTACACAATCCTTGTGGGGATCGGTTCAGGCTGCTTTGTCACCCTTCCTTTCTCCGTCGCTCAGGCTCAGGTCGAGCCAAAGTACATACCAGCGGCGGTAAGCTTTCTAAGTTTCTCGCAGCTAGCTGCATCTGCCACGGTACTATCGATCGCCAACAGCGTGTTTTTGAATAAAGCTACGAACAAGATTGTCAGAGTTGTCCCTGCGCTATCGAAGACGCAGATTCAAGGCATCATCTCTGGTGTCAAATCGACGACTTTCGGGACTCTAGGACAGAAGGCACAAGATCAAGTCATTGGTATCATTGTAGATTCCCTGAACAAGTCTTATATCATTTGCATGACTTGCAGTGCACTGGCAATCCTGCTTTCACTCTTCCTGAAGAAGGGAAAGATGCGAATTGAAGGCGATCAGCAGTGAGAGTTTTTACCCCTGTTGACTTGTCTCAATCGGAAGAGCAGGAATCCTGAAATGCTTCGAAAAGTCATAGCTATATCATTAGGGGGGATTCGTCTCTAGCGCAATGTCTTCTTTGGTGATCTCTTTTCGACCTGGATTTTTCAAACGTCTGAGAAGATATCAATGGGATACTTAGGCGCCACAATTAGATTTTTGTCCCATGGCAATCAAAAACGTCTCCTTCTAAGACTCGACGATGCTACTATATTTCCTCTGCACAATACGTGTTAGTGTTTGCTATCGTGATTCCGAGGATGTGTACCGTGTTCTAAACTCCATAGCTACTGTGTGGTCAAGTAGAAGTCTTAGGGTCCCAAGAAAGATAATTCAGCAAAATCTCCAGAATCGAATACAACCCTATAATCAATCTCAAGTAAACTACATGTACATACTATGAACGCTAGAAGTTGCGCAGGTGGACATCGCATCCATTCAATCAAAGCGCGACCTAGACGCGGATCGAATAACTAGCCTCTTCCTACAAACGAATGGGTTCAGGCTAATCCTATCACCACAAACATACTTTGTCCAACGATCTGGATGAACCCTGTTTGCCCCAAAAGACCAAGTGCTGTCCTTTTTTGGGAAAACAAACATTTTGGGCAAAAAGTGTTCATGGAGACGTAGATATATCTTCTGCCCGTCATTCTCACTTTCGCCGTCTCAAGATTATAATCTATTCATTCTGCATTGGCGGACACCAGGAAGACATACGATGATTTCGATCAATCTGCATCATGCCATCCACCACCAACAACTCTACTTCCACGAGTGGTCTTCACGAAGAAGCCATTTCCAATCGTAAGGAAGCTTCAGAGGTTACCCCAACATTCAAAAGTTGTACCAATGGCAACAACGTGACTGTTGGACTCCCGGACGGCACCTTTATCCTTTTTACTCAATGGCTCCACGATGCAGATTGCGACCAAGGTGCGGCCAGAAACGCTTTGACTTCCTTGTGCCAGCAGCCTACCCAATCTGTCCGGGTTGAGTCTGTTCGGGTGTCAGGAAAGGGCTACAATGTGACTGTAGATATTATCCAGGATGACGGACTCAGCTCCAAGTTCCCGCTTCCGTGGTTAATGGCCATGGCACCTTTAGTCGCTGCGAAAGTGGAGAGCCGGCAAACATCCAGGAAGGTGGCGGAAAACAGGGGGATGGACCGTCGACAGCCTCAAGATCCCCGAGGTGTCCTACCAGAGTCTGTTCAGCGATGACGTAAAAGCAGAGGAACAGGACTCCATAATCCTTACCATCATCGACAATATTCTCTCCTCTTCATCTCCAAGGATCATTAAGATTGTTGATCTTCCAGAGCCCATTTTTGAAGACGAACGCAATCACATCAGCTACTGCTTTCGGGACTCGAAACAGGCAGAAAAGATGTAGCAAAGATACCATTTTCTATATAAGGTATTTGGGCACCGGCCACCTCGAAAAGCACCTCACCGCCGTCTAAATGCGTGCGGAAGAGGCCGCCGGTGGCATAAGGCCACCGGCAGGGTCACCGGGACTGCTCCGAAGCCGGCTAACTCCCTCCTATCTAGGCGACAGGAGCAAAAGGAGTGGGAGGGCGGGTCAAAAGAGCCGAATGCAATGAGAAGGGGAGGAAAGAGGGAAGTGCAATTAGTGATGCTATATTACGGTAAAATGCATGACGTTACCGTAATACGATAAAATGGGAGGTTTTGCCTCGTAATACGTAAAACGCGTTAAGACCAATGTAGAAGTTCTAGTTCTAGAACGCTAAACGTTTCGAATTAGCGTCTATCTAATATAACTTAGCGTCAACGCATTGATTGTGTTAGTCTTGCGAACATATCTAATATTTTTTTTTTTTTTATATTATTATATTCTTTTCGATATCTATTATTTATATTTCGATATCTATTGTCTTCTTTGCAACATATATATCTATAATACTATATTTTCTTTAAATTTAGTACTATAGAGATCTTTTTCTAAGAATTCTAGTCTATTAAATTAAATAATAGACTAAATAGAATATAATTATTACACAAATTATTAGATCTTTGTTTATATTATAAGAATAAAATAGTATCTATACAAATATAATTTTTTTTTAAATAATCTCGCAAACAAATAGAGCAATATTGTTGATAATATTAGAAAAAAAGAGCTTTTAAAATTGTTACAATTTTAGGCTAGATAGATTTTGTTCTTCGATTATTCTTTAGATTTTCGCTTTCTAGTCTTAAGTATACTACGAGTAACGTCTAGCGTCTTGGCATTTATAATACTTAGATTTTCTATATATAGTTAGTTTTGCATAGCTAGTATTTTTGTTAATTAACTATATACTAGTTATTAAAGCTTTAATCTTAACATAATATTAGCTATCTTTTTAAACACAACTTTAGAAATTGTATTTTAAAGATACTTATATTTGTTATTTCTTTTGTTCTATAAAACAAATTTTAAATGTAAAGTTATTAGAATAGATGCTTTACAAGACGTAATTAAGTTGTAACAATAAATATCTTTTAATTAATATATAATTTAACAATATTTAATTTTGTTAACTTTTTAGTAATTTTGCTAAAATAAAGAAACAACAAATTGTCTTAATTAAGATTTAATAAATTTACTAAAATAAAATTAATAAACTTGCTAGAATAAAAAAACAACAAATTGTTCTAACTTCGACTTAATAAATTTATTAGAATAAAATCAATAAACTTGCTAGAATAAAGAAACAATAAATTGTTCTAATTTTAATTTAATAAATTTGCTAAAATAGTATTAATAAGTTTACTAAAATAAAATTAATAAATTTGCTAAAATAAATTTAATAAATTTGCTAGAATAAAATTAACAAATCTACTAGAATAACAATTACAATACAATTTTGTTGTTATCTTTAAACAATACTTTTCTCTTTATATGTTAGAAAATTCGTTATATAACAAAACAACACTTTAAACAATATTTATTTTTAATATCGAAAATTTTGCTCTATAAGTAATATAAATTATTTAATATTTATATAATTTTAAATATATTTAATCTTAAACTTTTACTTTTGTTTATAAATATTTATATTATTTGTATTTTATTTATATTTGTAATATAATTAATAAGAAATTAGTTTCAAAAAACTAAGTTAAGTTTAACTCTAACAAAAATCGCAAATTATTTAAGAAATTTTTAATAAATAAAGATTAATTAAATATTAATATTATTTTTTGTTATAATTATTATCTTGTAAGTTCTTTATTAAATTAAAATAATCTTAAAGATAATTTACAACTTAAAGAGCACTCTAACTTATTTAAGCACAATATATTCGAATTTTCGTTATTTATTCGATTTAATTTTTGCGAAATTATAATTAATAAACTAATTAAATTAAATTTGTTTAATAATATAAATTTGTTAAATATATTTATTTAATCTTTAATATATTAGTTGTTAGATAACAATTTTGTTCAATTTTGTAACAAATATATTAAAAAAAAAGACAAAAATAAATTGAGTTAATATTGTATTCTAATTGATTAATTTAACGATTTTAACGAAAATTAATAAAAAACGTCTTAACTTTTGTAAAAAGCAATCAAAAATAATATGAAAAAATAACTTCAATTACTTTATAAAAATAATACTATTATTGTCGAATTTCAAGTTAATAAAAAGATCAATTTTAACTTTATTTATTAACTAAAGATTTAAATTAATTTTTTATAAACTTATTTAAGTTGAACGAAATTAACAATAAGTATTTGCGACAAAACAATATATTATCTTTAATAAAAGCGCAATAACGCTTTAGTTTAATACAATTTGTTTAAAGCTATTATATATTAACTAAAACAAAAACTTTCTTTTTTTCGAAATAAAAAAACTATATTTATTAAATCTATTTATATAACTTATAACTTTAACAACAACAACAAATATAATTATTTTTATAAATTTAATTTATAAATAAAAGATCGATTTAATAATATTTATTTTGTTTGTAATCTTAAGTCGAAGCTACGAAATATAAAAAACAATAAATATTTTTTTAATATTTTTATCTTTACTAGAAATTTCGAAAAGTTTAAACAATAAATTATTGTATTAATTTCTAAGTTTAGCAATATTTTTTAACATTTTATTTTTAAGAAAGTTAAACTTAGTTTTGTTATTATTAAAATTATTAATAATATCTTTAAAGAAGTTAAGTATTGTTTGCTTAATAAATTTGTTAATTTTTATTTAACAATAAATAATTTGTTTAAAGACTTAAATGTTTAATAAAATAATTTAAATAAAAAACAATATAATTTTGTTAAAATTACATTGTTTAAATTTGTTATAAAAAATATTAAAATCTTTAATTAATATATTAATTGTTTTATATCTACAATAATTAAAATTTTTATATTAAAAGTTAATAAAATATATTAATTTAACAAAGATTTAAGTTATAGACTTTAAAGTCGCTATATTACTTTAACAAATTATATTATTTTAAATTAATTTATTAGATTAATTTGTAAAATTGATCTAAAACTTTAACAAATAAAGAAATCTTATTTAACAATTATTTGAACTTTTATTTATATATAAGCTATTAATAACATTATTAAGCGCAATAATTGTATTAATATTTTTAAATTTTTTAAATATATTAATATAAATGTTTGCAATATTAATAGCTTTAATATGCGTATCTTTATTTGCAACTAAAAATAAAATATAAAAGTATAATCTTAAGCTTTTAAAAATAAGATTAAGTTTTTTAATTTTTATTAAAAATATCTTAAGTTAAAATATAAATTATATTATAAAAACGTTTTTTGCAAAAATAAATTAACTAAGATTAAAAATAAAGCTTTTGTTAAATTTAAAACTTATAATGTTAGCAACTTCGAATTAGCAATATTTAAAAAAAATAGTTTCTTTAATATTTTAGATAACAATTTAGATAACTTTAGCAAATTAAAAAACTAAACGTTTTTAACAAAAGTTGCAATTCGAAATAGAAACTAGCGTTTATAAAAAAACAATAAAGAAGCTTAAAATCTTGTTTAATTTATAAAATAAAGTTTTGCTTATTAAAGTTAAACTTAATTCTAGCGTTATTAACAACAAGTTTCTTAATAATTAACAATTAGATTTTTATATTAAAATTCGCTTAAATTAAGTTTATTTGTTTTTCGATAAACGTTATATTAAGATAATACTATTTATTAATATCGAAGTCTTTAATAAAGTCTTTATTAATAAAAAGTTTATCAAACTTTATAAACTTTCTATTATATTGTTTTAAAATTTTATTAAATTGTATCTAATTAATAACAAATTTATCTCTAATATTATTTATATTGCTTAAGTTATTGTTAATCTTAACAAATATATTAATACTTTATAATATTTAATAATTAAATTAAGACAATTCGTAATTATTTTCGACATACTTTAAATTAAGAAATATAACGTACAAATTAAAGATAATATATAATCTTTTAAGTTTAATTTTAATTATTATATAAAATATTGCTTGTTAAATTAATAATTATTAGAGATCTTTAACAATTAACGCAAGCAACTAGAATGTTTGTCTTTAAAATCTTTTAATAAAGTTGACGTTTATTAAATAAATATCTTTGCATTTTTAAAATTTGTTAACAAAGAAAGCTATAAAATAGATGTTATACTATTTAAGCATTTTGTTATGCTAAATTAATTAAAGAAAAACAATAAATATTTAGCTTATATTATAAGCAACAATATTACAATAAATATTGCAATTATTATTTTTAATAATTATAATAAATTTTATGCAAAGCTTAAACGAAATTCTTCTAGTTTAAAGCAATTAAAAAAATAGATTTATTCGAAATTTAAATATTAAATTAAGTTTTTTAATTTATAAGAAACTAACAAGTTGTTATTAAATAAAAGTATTAATTATGCTATTAATTTTGTTTTAAAAGCAACTTCTTTAATCAAGAAAGTCTATAATATCTTTTGTTAAAAAGAAGAGATTATTAGAGTCTATTTAAATAATATAAAAAACAAAGATTAAATTCGCAACAATATCTTACAATATGTTGTTTCTACTTTTATAATTAAGAAGTCTAATAAAGATTTATGTGTTTGCGTAAATTATAGAAATTTTAACGCTTTAACAATTAAAAATCGCAATATTTTATTATTAATTTAAGAAACTTTGCAACAATTATGCAAAATTAAGTACTATAACAAGTTTAATATTATTGCAATCTTTAATAAGATTTAAATATATTTTAATAATAAATACAAAACAATCTTTATTATTTGTTACAATTTATTTAAGTACGTTGTAATATCTTTTAAATTATATAATATCTCAATTATATTTTAATCTTTTATTAATAAGATTTTTAATCTTTACTTAAACAATTTTTGTATTATTTATATAAATAATATCTTAATTTACAATAATATTAAAACAAAATATAAAAATTATATAAATAAAGTTTTTGTTAAACTTTATAACACAAATCTTTATTTAAATATTAAAAAATATATTTTCTTTATTAAGCAAATCAAATATTTAAATTTAATTATTATTATCGAAGAAATTCGAATAAACTTTAAGAAAATTAAATGTATTTTTAAGTAAAAAGCTTTTATTTACGTATACGATATACAAATCTTTCTAAACTTCGTTAATTTTTATTAATAATTTATTTATAATTATTTAAGTTTAATTAAATCTTTGTTAGCGTTTAATAAGCTTAAAAATAAAGATTTTAATTTTTTATAATAATTTGACAATTTTAAAGATTTTGCGTTTCAAGTTTTCAAAAAAGTCTTTATTAATTAATTTATTTTGTATTATTTTAATTTCGATCTAGAAATTTAGATCGAAAACAATATTTTTAATTTCGTAATCGTTGTTATACTATTACAAATAAACTTAAATAAATTGTTTTATTTAATAATTTATATGTTTAAAATTATATTATTCGTAAAATACAATTACAAAATTTATAACAAAAAATTGTTAATTATTGTTCGCGCTTTTAAGAAATAATATTTAGAGTATATTAACACGTTTGTTAAGCAATTTATTAAAGTTATTATTAATTATTATAATTTAAAACATTTAATAATTATTAAGCAACTTAATTGTTATTAAGTTTGTTAAATTAAATTCTTGTTTAAATTTAACTTTAAAATTATTTATTAATTAAATATATTAGACGCGAAGTTAAACAATCTAATTAAGCAATCGCAAAATTTACTCTTTAACAAAAACAATTCTCGCAATTAGTTTTAACAACAAATAATTCTTAAACAATATAACTTAAAACTAAATATAATTAAAGTTATTATATTAATTTTGTTACTATTAAGTATTATCTACAATCTAGTAACAAAATTAGTTTATTTGTTTCGAAATTTTATCGAACTTAAATTAATTGTTAACAAAAAAATCGCAAAAACTTGCAAAGAATTTACTTAAATCTTGCTAACAATTAACGAAAACATAGAATTATTTATATTTTTATTATTTGCAATATTTGTATTACTTTAACAAAATAAACTTTGTTTTATAAAAACTTTTCTCTTAGTTTCTTTGTTTGCTATTGTTGTATTTATTATCTTTTAATCTATAGTTTCTTTATTTTTACTTATTAATTTTGTTTTTCTTTTAGATATATTTGTTTTATTTATAACTTAATTGTTTATATTCGCAATTTTTTTTATAATTTAATTATTGTTTATTGTTGCAATTAATTTAATAATAAAAAAGAAATTTAAGATAAAATTCGATTTTAAAGTTTTTGTTTAACAAATATTAAAGATATACTTGTATAACAAAAAGATAAAACAAATTATCTAAATTAAAGAAACTAATAAATAAAATTTTTTAACTATTTTTTGCAAAACAATTAAGCTAGAACATAAGAATTGTATAATAATTAAATATTTAACAATTAATGCTAAATTTGTTCGAAACAAAATATATATGTTTTAAAGTACAAATAATATTCTTCGAATTAAAGCAATTAAATTTTAGTATAAATTATTAAGCGTTAAATATTTGAATCGAACAACTATTTTTAAAAAAATATAGTATTACTACTATTAATTTATATTGTATTTAAATATTAAAAACTATATTAAAAGTTATCTTATATACAAGTATATTAAATTATATCGCAAATATAAATATAATCTATTAAAATTTTTGTCTATTTTAGATTGTTATTAGCAAGATGTATTTTGCGACTTTATTATTTCTCTATTGTTATATTGTTATAAAGAAAAGATTTTTCAATATATCTTAATAATAATTAATAAATTATTCAAAAATTAAAAGTTTATACTTATAAATTTTTTAAAAGTTAAAATTATTGTTTAGATTTTTATTAACTTTGTTTAATATATTAAAAGCTTCTTAATTATTATTGTTTTTAATAAAGATACTTAATTTATCGTTTATTTTTAGCAACGTTTTTGCAAAAGATTAGAAATTAAATCTAAATTATTAATTGTATTTTATTTAAAAATCGACAATTAAATTGAAAATATTAACGTTGCTTTTAAGCAATATCTTCGAATATATATGCAATACAATTAAGATAACTAGATTAATTATCTTGCGATTGTTAAGTTTGTTGTTAATAATTACACTAGCAAATTTATTAGCTTATTATTATTTTTTATTATTAAAAATTATTTATTACAATTAGACTTAAAATTATTCGAAGTCTTTTTTAATAATAGTACGTTAAAAGCTTGTCGCAATATAAAAAACATTAATAAAATTGTTAAAAAAATTAAGATTTTGCGTAACTTTTTTCGTTAAAAGCTTGCTTAAACTTAAGTTAAACAAATAAAGTTTATTAATTATAAATATACTACAACTTTAAAGTTTAAAATTAATAATTAAATTATACTTAATATTTAAAATATTAAAATTACTTAATTATACAAGTTCTTAAAATATAAAAATGCAAATCTCTATAAAATTATTTAGACAATTAACAATTATGTTTACAAACTAGAATTGCTCGAATTAATAAAAATTTATTTAGTATTTTATTTATAATTTTTGTATTTTAACAAAAGCAAGTCTTTATTAAGTTAACAAATTAAGTTCTTGCAATTCGTTAATATTGTTAACAACATTAATAACAATTTCAAATATTATATTAAAAGTATTAAGATATTATAATACAATATGCGCAAAAATAACAATAATATAAATTTAAGTCTAATTGTTATTAATTACAAATACAAAATATTACAATATTAAATTCTTTTTACAAGTTACACAAATTACAACAATAGATTTAAATAACTAAATTACTTTATAATTAACAATTATTTTAATTTTATTGTTAATTTCTATTATAAATATCTTGATACAACAAGATTTTATTAGATATTTAAGATATCTTTTGATTAAAAACCTAATAAGTAGAATAATTTACGTTTATATATCTTTTGCGCTCTTTTATTATTGTTGTTAAAACGTCGTTTAATATATATCTATAGTTTTCGTCGTTATATTTAGAATTAATTTCGAAAATGCATTGCTAATATATTACTATTATTAAAAGTCATTTGTTATATATTCGCAATTAAAATTAAATTCGATATATTACTTTATCTTTTGTTATATTTAACAAAAATTTCAAAAACATATTATTAATATATTATTATTGTTAAAAGTTAATTAACATATATTTGCGATTTTTGTTGTCGTCTCTATAGTGTTTTTGTTAGATATTTTATAATCGTTTTTTCTAAAGATCTTTCGAATCAAAATTGACTTAACATTTCTAAATATATGTGTTACGAGTCGCGTGCTAATATGTACTAGTTTTCGCGCATCGCTCTTCACAAGGTAATTAAGAAGAAAAAATCTATTAATAGAATTAAGGTAATTAAGATGATTTAATTCTTAAACATCTTAAATTCTAATTAAGATAATTAAGATAATTAAGGTCTTAATTATCTTAAACATCTTAAACTCTTAATGATGAAAAAGGTATATAGCTTTCGAACGCGACTTTCTTATGAATCGTGTTTAACTTATTATAGATTTCTACTTATTGTTACTTTGATTCATCGAATCTCTCTTAAGATTTATTAAACATAGAAACTATCTATAGTTGCAATTCTTGTTACCAAGTGATTGCTTGCATTGCCTAAAGACGTCTACAAATCTCTTCAATAGCACAATTTATCCTAATACCTTCGTAGGAAGTACTAGCGTAACAATATGTACGATTGCGTATAAATTGTTGTTAAAACACTTTTATATTTCTTTCTTTATGTAGTAGATTTAGACAATCGTGTTTAAACATAGTTAAATTTCGACAAATTTCGACTTTCTGACGTCGTTATCTTTTTTGTTATTGTTAATTTCTCTTTTAAATTACGTAACTAATTAACTTCTTAAATTCTTTTAAATATAATTGATCTTTTAAATCTTTTTAAACGCAATTGATCTCTACTTTGTTATCGATTTTTCGACTTTTGTATTACGTAATCTAAACTTCTTTTTAAAATTAAAATTAGTAATCTTTTATACTCTTTTAATTTTTTTACATTTAATATTTTCTTAAAAATTAATTACTTTTCTCTTTTCTCGATTGCGTTGTTGTTTAACAAATCGCTCAAAACTTGATTTTTATTATTTAATAATTGCTTAACGTTTAATTTTAAATATTAAATTATATCTAACAAACGTACTTAATATTAATCGAAGATAATTAAAAGTTAATTAAAACATTATGTACGCTTTTTGCTTTATATATTATTATTTTTTGTATATTTTATTTTAAAATTTTCGATTATTTCTTTTTACTTAACAAATTTATTTTCTTGTTTAATGCGTATCGAAAACTTCAATTTTAATTGTTAAATAATATTTAATATATATTTAATATTAATCGAAGTTTATATTTAACAAGCACTTAAGATTAATTAAAGTTTAACAGAAATGGAGCTTTAAATGGATTACTATGACTAATTATAACTTTAAGTCGGATAATATTATAACAATACAAAGTGCAATAGACAATTACCATACTAAATAGTATGGCAGACGACCAAGCACTGCCCCCTTAATCTCCCTTATCCCCGGCACTAGCCCCCCTGTCCTGCAGGGCTCTATAACATCAACACCAAAGTCCTCAAACGTCTCTTTACCTCCGCCTTCTATTATCCCATCCGTGGCGCCGACACGACATTCAACGTCTCGTCCCACGACCATGACACCACACGTAAAGTTGGCTAGCCAAATTACGACACCACTCAGTTTCTCCTTCCGCACGTCGACCACGCCTTCTACGACCACCCTATTCAAGTTATGGGCTTCTACGGCCTCGAAGACACAAGCCTCAACACATGGACCTCTCCCCTCGCCGCACTGGAGACACTGGAGCAAGAATCCCCTGAATCCTATCAGCATCTGTGCAACGCCCCCATGATCGTTGGCCGCATGTCTCGCTTCTACGGTGAGCCGCTGTACCAAGCCACAGTCGATACGGCCGTCACCATGCAGCCTGGCACCGACCGGGTGAAGTGCTTCCGCTGGCATCCCAACCTCACTGGCTCTCTCCTCGCGCCGTATGACTCCTACAAAGAGGCTCGCCTCGCGCACCAGAGGATCCAGGAGATCCTACGCATGCACACGCATCAGTTGAAGCTGGTGCTCAAGCCAGGGGATCTCTATGTTTGGGACGATTTCCGCCTGTTGCACGGGCGCGAGATAACAATGGAGACGCCGAGGACGGGCATGGGACAGACAGTGCCGGAGCAAGTTGTGCATGATCGGTACCGAGCGCTGTTTACGACGCGGTTGAAGGGTCGCATTGATGGCGAGTGGCTGGTTCACATGCCGATGCCGCAATTGAGGGAGTTGGTCCATATCTATGAAGCGGACTAATCCTGGATTGATGGCTAAACGTTGCCTTTGCTGGTAAGAGATGTAGAACACCTTGATCATTAAACCGTTCGTTTTCCTTGCTTCCTAGATAGCCTACTTATAAAAGGTGCCGTAAATTCTGTGAGATCTTGCTTCACTTGTTCGTAGGATATCTCCTGACGCAATACATGCCTAATGGATCCCGAGAGCCGCCATTCGTACTGAGATCTGCGCCAGCGTCCGCTCGTTACGGTGTCAGTACTGGTCCCCTCGTCACGGTGCCAATATCCCACATATACACACCTCCAGATTGATTCATTCAATCAGCACGCCCTACTACAATAGTATCCCTAAGTTTAGTCTGAGGGACATTTACGCCCTCCTCCGTTGCTCCCACACTCCTACTTTCAAACGTTTTCCTATGTTCTGGGTACGATCGGCACCTTGATAACAACAATACTTGGTAGAGTTATGTAAGAAAGAGGTGCTCCTCCTACGAGACTTCCATGGATAGCTACAACAACAGCTATCTAAAAGATTGAGATCAGAGATTTGGTGTAGTCGTCGGTAAAAAAATATCCGAGATTGTAAATCTGGTTCGTAAGATAGGGGAATGAAGACAATGAGAAAAACCATAAAACTACCTGTTTATCGATCGGTGGTCCTCATTGGGATGAATTACCGCTGATCACCTGTGGTTGAGACACTCGACCCGTATTATCGTTGTGTCCCCTAGATGATGCCGCAATCATTATAAATTAAGAGGTGAATTTTCTTCACTTGATCGCTTGAGTTGAATTGAGATCCCGTGTGCACGATGGCACAATCCTTCCGCAGAGCTAGTTGTAGCAATGCAACTCCAAGCAGCCACTGTGATATCTGACAAGTTCGCATCGAAAGGTGAGGTCTCGGCACGAGGAGCATGGTAATAATCAAGTGCCCAGTAGCATTCTGCTCGAATACGCTATTGACTCTAATTGGGCTACCTATTTTGTAAGCCCACAAAGCCGTTATATCGGATTTCTGGCTTGAAAGAGCCTTCGTTGCCATCGTTCTCCTCCCAATACTCATGGTAGTGCGGCTAGGCCTTGCTCCGGGACTCCATGGCTCGCGCGTTTATGAAGGATCTGTTGCCAACGCTCCATCGCACGGTCGATGACCGTCAAGCCTTGCTCTTTGATTTCGTTCTAGTTCGTTTCCTGAAAGACCTCGCGGACTTCACTATCGTCGCCGTTGCTTATGCACCAGCCCGGGTGAACATAATTTGCTCCTTTTCCCCTCTTAACACGAATCTCAATCTCATCCAGGTCGTAATTCTTTCATATCCATTACAGTCCTGACAATCCTGCATCGTCTTGGTCCCGTTTTCGATCTTGCAGGCGCTGCTTTTCGTGACTGGGAAAATGTCCACTTCGCACCGGAGTCCGGACCATCTCGGGCTTTCACCAAACACTCCCGTCTTGCCAGGTTATCCCAAGGTGTCCGATGCAGTATTCCGTTCACCTGGCCGAGATGGACGCCGGTGGAGAGGTATATAGGCTGCTGGAACCCATCACCTTCTATGAGGTACTCTATGTTGTCCATCATGTATTGACCACAGTCTGACCGGTGCTTATCTGTGGGCCCGTGACATGTATCTCGAACGGTCAAGGTGGATAGTTGTAAACCGGGGAAATTTGAGAGCACTGTTGGAAGTGAGATATAATCGCAATCGCCCTCGATGAATTCGTCCGTGTCGAACGGGAGCAGGTGGCCTTGGACCGAAACATGCCGTAATTCGCGGACGTTGTGGGCTCCGATGCTGGTAAGGTAGTCGATCAAGTGCGCCGTGGTTGTGAGGTTGAAGTGGACAGTTTCCTAGAATAGAGGCTGTAATTCGTTAGGGATCTGGCGAGACAAGCCAACAAGGAAGGTACAGCCCAGGTGAGGATGTGTGAGAGTGAGGGACGAGTAGAGGGCGCTGTATATCATCCGCCGAATTTCCCCAGGGGAAATAGAATAATCCTCTCGCGGCCTACAGTCTTACTCAGACTGACAAAGAGCATATATCAGTAAAGGAGTACTCACCATGAGGTTGAATCGTTGGGAGCCAACGAAGCCAAATTGAACAAGGTGTGCCCACTGCCAAAGGTCAGCAACTGCTTTGTTGAAGCGACCCCTCACAAGTGTTGAGACGTACCGTGATAAGTCAGTCCAAAGGCAGACACGTCCAAGTCTGTTCGAGTCTGTTCATGCCCATGGAGTCTCCTTGACTTTTCCTAGATATCTTGCCCTCTGCAATGAGGAGAAGATGCTCGAAAAGTATCAAGATCCAGCGGTTCGGACAAAAAGTGTGAATTTGGCTTCACCTTGACCAAATTTACTATTTGCGTTGATGACATTGAGGTGCTCAGGGTTATCTTTGCAAACCAAATCTGTGTTGTCAAGCCAAATCGCCACAACAAGCAAGTTGCATCATTCATTTCCGCCATAGGAACGAGCATATCCGTTGGTGCGTGTTGATAGGCATGTAAAAAGCAGAGGAGCTTCTGTTCTTACATGAATCTTGCGCACTGTTAATCTGCGGGTCAGCTGAAGTACACTAACCTTGTA
>JAABUL010005519.1_pt1 | contig 15672 bp, 19 predicted proteins | sample 5559151 | NCBI WGS metagenome assembly JAABUL01 (sample SAMN10711876, study PRJNA513368) | rock metagenome | isolation source: Antarctica rocks | place: Antarctica: Victoria Land, Pudding Butte sud | reverse complement strand
CGGGGCTTAAGATACTGTCCGACCTCTGGTGGCAAGGCCGGTGCCGGGCGCTGATCTAACGGACAGACTGCAAGCGTCTCAGGCCGCACAGAGCGTCACCGACACCGTACTCTATTATACTAGGCCGTGCGACCGCGCTGGCAGGCGAGAAGACACTTGAAAAGATTTGGGGAACTTCCCAGGAGGAAGACGCTTGCCGCGCTATGCAAAGGGAGAGATAGTCTGGGTTCCATTTCCCTTGTTCTTCCGAAGGAGATTATAAATCCAGGCCTGCCATTGTGATGGCGTCCTGGCCCTACAAGGGCAGCATGGACTATTACTTGTGCATGATTTCAACCCAATCCGATACCGACCCGGTTTTGATGGAACTCACCAACGCAGACCTTGTTGACGGACATATCAGCAAGACTTGCTATATCAGGCCAACCTACAATTTCTCTGCCGATGAGGATTTTATAGAAAGCCGCTTTGGTAAACTAAAACAAGAGAAGCTGAAGGCGGTTCTGTTCACATTGTTTTCTGTTTTAACCAGAGACGATGCGTAAACTTTCGCTGTCCCAAACGCCTGGTTCTGCCTATTTTGAGTATTTTCGTGCTTTCTGCCGCGCAAACGCTTGACACATTGGCAAAACACAAGGTATAATCGCCCCCACAACTGAAGTCAACTGCATTGACGAGGACAATACAAAAACGCGCCGCTTTTCAGAGAACCGCCGGATGGTGCAAGGCGGCAGGCGCGCGTTTATGGTCTCCCCTCCGAGCAGGCTGTCCGAACCCTATGCGCGTCTTGGAAACAAGCGCCAGAGGCGTGTAGGGCCGTCCGGTTCGCGCCCGTGATCGCGCTCCAAGTGCGGAATGTTTGATTGCGCCTTTGCCTCAAGGCAGGGAACAATCAAGAGAGTTCCGAACAAGGGTGGTACCGCGTGAGTGCGTCAAAGCCTCTCGTCCCTTGCCGTGGACGAGAGGCTTTTTTGGGTCTCCAATATTCGTCTTGCAGTGGCTCTTTAGTGGCCTTCGGGCCGTAATGAAAGATGACAACCATGAAAATGACAGGCAGCCGAGCACTTTTGGAGTGCCTCAAGCGCGAGGGCGTTTCTACCATCTTTGGGTATCCGGGCGGGGCGATTATCCCGCTTTACGATACCATTGCGCAGTTTCCCGACATTCAGCACATTTTAGTCCGGCATGAGCAGGGCGCGGGACACATGGCCGAAGGCTATGCGCTCGTCACCGGCAAAGTCGGCGTCTGCCTCGCCACGTCGGGGCCGGGCGCGACCAACCTGGTGACCCCCATTGCCGATGCCATGATGGACAGCGTCCCGATGGTCGCCATTACGGGGCAGGTCAAGACCAATCTGATCGGCACAGATGCCTTTCAGGAAGCCGACATTACGGGCATCACCATGCCCATCACCAAGCACAACTGGCTGATTAAAGACGTGACCAAATTGCCCGGCATTATCGCCGAAGCGTTCCACGTCGCACGCTCTGGCCGCCCAGGCCCCGTGCTGGTGGACATCCCCCAGGACATCCTGCGCGCTGAGTTTGACTACGAGCCGGTCGGCAGCGTGGACATTCCCACCTACAAACCCACCGTCAAAGGCCATATCGGGCAGATCAAAAAGGCCGCCGAGTTTATGGCTCAGGCCAAAAAGCCCCTGCTGTATGTGGGCGGCGGCGCGATTGCGTCGGGAGCCGCCGATGAAGTGCGCCAGTTGTCCGAAAAGACCGACATCCCTGTCACCACCACGCTCAAGGGCCTGGGCGCGTTTCCAGAGACCTCTCCGCTCTCGCTCGGCATGCTCGGCATGCACGGCACCGCCTATGCCAACTATGCCGTGTCCGAATGCGATTTGCTGATTGCGGTTGGCGCGCGCTTTGATGACCGGGTCACCGGCAAGGCGGATGAGTGGGTGCCCCATGCCAAAATCATCCATATTGACGTGGACCCCGCCGAGATCGGCAAAGTGCTCAACGCCGATGTGCCCATTGTCGGCGATGTCAAAGCCATTTTGACCGAGCTGCTCAAAATCGTTCGTCCAACCAAGCATGCCGAGTGGACGGCCCGCGTCGCCCAATTAAAACAAGACTTCGCTTTGCACTATCCCCAAGACGGCATCCTGCACGGCCAGCAGGTGATTGAGCAGATCGGGGCGATCACAAACCACGAGGCGATTGTGGTCACCGATGTCGGCCAGCATCAGATGTGGGCGGCACAGTTTTATAAGTGTCTGCGCCCGCACCAGTTTGTGACTTCCGGCGGCCTGGGGACAATGGGCTTCGGCCTGCCCGCCGCCATCGGCGCGCAGTTCGGCAGTCCCGACAAGCCTGTGTTCTGCGTGTCCGGCGACGGCTCCATCCAGATGTGCATTCAGGAGCTGATGGTCGCCACCATCTACAAGCTGCCGATTAAAATCTGCATCCTCAACAATCAGTACTTAGGGATGGTGCGTCAGTGGCAGGAATTGTTCTGGGACTCGCGCTATTCCAACGTAGACCTGGAAGCGTCCCCGGACTTTGTCAAGCTGGCCGAAGCCTACGGCGCGCACGGCATCCGCTGCTCCAATCCGTCGTTGGTCCAGGCCGCGTTGGAAGAAGCCATGTCCATCACCGACCGCCCCACGGTGCTTGACTTTAGGATTGCAAAGGAGGAAAACGTCTATCCGATGATCCCGTCCGGGGGAACTATTGCCCAAATGGTCGTGCAGCGCCCGCCCGATATGACCCCCTTGGACAGCTACATGGCGAGTGAAACCTACATGGACGAGGGCGAGACAAGTCCCATGAAGCCAGTGGAAAAAGAACCCATTGCTGTCACGCAGGGATAGGGACGATGAACTATACCAATTGGCCGAAACGGTGGCAGGCGGCTTTGGACGCCTGCACCCTTTTGGGCGGCGAGGCACGCGAGTTGGTCATTGACCCTGCGGCATCAGAGCGATCTGTAGCCGCAGTGGAAACCGCGTTAGCATGCAAACTGCCCTACTCATTCCGTGCAGTGCTGACAGATTTTTCCGCACACGTGGAGGTGGGGTGGTTTCTTCCAGATGATGCGGTATTGCCTTCAGAACTCCGGGAGATATTTAGCGGCGAATGTCACTGGGGCTTGCAGTGGCTGGTACAGTTTGAGGAGAGTCGCAAGAAGTGGATAGAATTAGTCTTTCCGAACATTAACGATCCTTATGATTGCGTGTGGCACAATAAGCTAGCCTTTGCAGAAGTTGCGAACGGTGATTATTTAGCACTGGATTTGGAATTGCTGCCGGACGCGCCTGTTGTCTATCTCCGCCATGATGATGGGGAAGGGCATGGCTATCGCTTAGGAAGCAGTTTCGCGGACTTTATCGACCGTTACTCACTGTTGGGCTGTCCTGGTCATGAAGATTTGCAAATGCTTCCATTTATCAGTTCCCCCACCGATGGATTGAACCCCAACAGCGAGAATGCCAAAGCTTGGAGGCAGTGGTTTGGCCTCAACGTTTGACACAATAAACTAGTAAATCATGCATCAACACACTATCACCGTCCTTGTGGACAACAAACCGGGCGTCTTGTCCCGCGTGTCCGGCCTGTTTTCACGGCGCGGCTACAACATCGAATCCCTGGCCGTAAGTATCACCCAAGACCCTGAAATCTCGCGCATGACCCTGGTCGTCAACGGCGATGAGCAGGAGGTGGAGCAGATCACCAAGCAGCTTCACAAGTTGATTGATGTCTCCAAAGTCCAGGACTACCTAGACATCCCCATCGTCGCCCGCGAGCTGGCATTGATTAAAGTCAATGCCGAAGTGCAAAACCGCACGGCACTGTTGCAGCTTGTGGATGTGTTCCGGGGCCGGGTCATTGACATGAGCGAGAAAACCTTCGTGATTGAGCTGACCGGCAGCAACGAAAAGATAGACGCGTTTGAGAAGCTGTTAGAGCCTTACGGCATTCGCGAGCTGGTGCGCACGGGCCGGATCGCGATGGCGCGCGGCCTGCGCGGGATTTAGGCAAGCGCAAAACCACGGCGCACTCGGGGCTTCTCTTTAGCGCTGCCTAGGCTTTGCATAGGCGTTCCAACGACGGAACAAATCGTTCCGTCGTTGGTATACGCTGGAAACGCCGTATCAACCCAGAAGCGATACAGACACAACGCGAGCCAAGTGCGAACACGGAAAAGCCACCTATGGGCGACCCGAACAAAGAACTTATCAGTCTGCACCAGGCCAATTTGCTCATGCTGGCCGTATTGGCGCTTGCGCCGCTGGTCGGGCTGGCGTGGGGCGCGGCGAAAAAGCGTATCGTGCCCGGCTTTGTGATTGGGCTGCTCGTCGGGGCGGGCAACTATGGGTTATGGACGGTCTATAATGCCATCACCGAGCATTTAGGGCTGGACACGGTCAAAAACCTCTTGGTCAACTTGGGCTTGTTTGTCGCTGTCGGTTTGCTGGTGGGTGTCGGCGCAGGCGTGTATGCGTCCAAAAGAGGCGTAGGCAAAAGCAAAGAGCAAGGCTGACATGGCGACATGGCGCGAGATTGGCGAACAAAACTATGCCGCCGGACGTGAACTGCTGAACTCTCGGCAGTACCGCAGCAGTGTCAGCCGCTTTTATTATGCGGCCTTTTCCCTGCTGATGCATGAACTCAGCGAGGCAGGCGTCACGTTTGGAAACAACGGGGAAACGCCCAGCCACCAAGCACTACCGGGCTTATTGAAACGGTATTTGCCGGTGGCGTACCGCCGCCAGTATCTGGCAATCGTGCGGCGACTGTACCGGGCGCGGATTGAGGCGGATTACCAGCGGCGCACGACGGATGAAGCGACGGCACGAAATGCGCAGCGCGATACGACACAATTGCTGCGATATTTGGAAGGCAACTATGGATGAAGAAACACAGCGGGTTCTGGAAATAGTAAGACGGTACCTAGAGCCGTACCAGCCGACAGACTATCGCCTCAATGTCAGCGACCTCGGCGTGCGTCACCAAGACGACTGGTGGGAAATCGTGGTGAAGCCGAGCCGGGAAGACATCCGTTCGTATGACTACTATGGACGACTCGCCGAAGCGGAGGGCGACATAGATGACCAGGAAAACCTCAATGTATTGCTAGTACCGGTATTGCATGGTTGATAACGCAGAACATACCTAAAAGCGCGCAATGCCGAGGCTGATTGTCGGTATTGGCGCGGGCGTGTCTGCGTTTAAGAGGGGCGCGCACGGGCGGAACGGGGCAGTGCGGCGTCAGCCATGAGTGAAACGGAAGTTCTGGATAAGGTGGAGCAGTACATCCGGCAGCGGCAGCCACAGGAGTTTCATCTCCATGTCGTGCGCCAGGGGGTGCGGCATGAGGGTCATTGGTGGTATGTCATAGTGCAGCCGGACCCGCCCGACATCAGCGCCCGCAAATACAAAGAAGTCATGGAAGAAGCGGAAGAAGACAGGAACCTACGGGAGCACGTCAGTGTCCTGCTGCTGCCCAATCTGCCGGGCGATTAACAAGATTACACAGTGATACACAAGGAGAACACACACGCAATGGCTGCAACAGTTTACAATGAAGCGGATGCCGACATGAGCCTCTTAGAGGGCAAGAAGATCGCCGTGATCGGGTACGGCTCGCAGGGCCATGCTCATGCGCTCAACCTCCGCGACAGCGGCATGGATGTGCGGGTCGGGCTGCGCGAAGGCAGCCGCCGGTGGAAGCAGGCGCAGGAAGCGGGCCTCCAGGTGATGAGCGTGGAAGACGCTGCCCGCGAGGCTGACATCATTATGATCCTCATTAATGACGAAGTGCAGGGGGATGTCTATAAGCAAAGCATCGCGCCCTATCTTTCGCCGGGCAATGCCATCGCGTTCGGGCATGGATTTAACATTCACTTCGGGCAGATCGCGCCGCCTGCGGGCGTGGATGTGTTTATGGTCGCGCCCAAAGGGCCGGGGCACCTGGTGCGTCGTCAGTACGAGGAAGGGCGGGGCGTGCCGTGTTTGATCGCCGTAGCGCAGGATGCCACCGGGCAGGCCCGCGCCTTGGCGCTGGCCTGGGCCAAAGGCATCGGCGGGGCGCGGGCCGGGGTTTTGGAGACCACCTTCAAAGAAGAGACAGAGACCGACCTGTTCGGCGAGCAGGCCGTGCTGTGCGGCGGCGCGACCGCCCTGGTCAAAGCGGGTTTTGAGACATTGGTCGGCGCGGGCTACCAGCCGGAGATCGCCTACTTTGAGTGCCTACATGAGCTGAAACTCATTGTGGACCTGATGTACGAGGCGGGCATTGCGGGAATGCGGTATTCTATCTCGGACACGGCGCAGTTTGGGGACATGACGCGCGGCCCGCGCATTGTCACCGACGAAACCAAGGCCGAGATGAAGCGCATTCTCAAGGAAATCCAGACCGGGCAGTTCGCCAAAGAATGGATATTGGAGAACAAGGCGGGCCGTCCACAGTTCAACGCGCTGGCCGCGCAGGATGCGGGTTCGCAATTGGAAAGCGTCGGCAAGCATCTGCGGGGCCTGATGTCCTGGGTCAAGAAGACGGACGTTGTGGAAGCCACCCAATAAGAGCCGCAGGGAAAGCATAATAACGGCTATGCAAGAGACACTGACCGGCAAAAAAGTGCTGGTGACGGGCGCGGCGGGCAACGCAGGCCAGGCGGTCTGCCGCGCCCTCGCGCAGGCGGGGTGCGTGCTGCGCATGGCCGATGTCGCGCCCCCCGCCCCGGAAGAGAGAAACTTAGGCGAGTTCGTCCGGTGCGATACGCGCACGCCCGAAGATGCCCGCCGCGCGACATTGGGCATGGAGGCCGTGGTGCATTTGGCGGCGTGGCACTGCGCCCATAACCCGCCGGTCAGCGACCCGACCATCTTTGCGGTCAATGTGGACGGGACTTTTCACATCTTGGAAGCCTGCCGGGCGGAGGGCATCAAGTCCATTGTCTTCGCGTCCTCCATGGCCTACGGGCTGGGGAGCGTGTATGGGGTCAGCAAAGTGATCGGCGAAACGCTGTGCGAGACGTATCACACCATCACCGGGGCCGCCATCGCGATGCTGCGCTACCATGACTTTGTCCCCAAAGCGTACCTGGCGCACGGAGCCATGCTGCTGCGCAACGGCGTGGATAGGAGCGACGTTGCCTCGTCCACCGTGGCGGCTTTGCGCGCGTGCATGGAGCAGAAAATCAAGCTGTTTCGCACCGTAGTCCATACCAACCACCGGATGCCTGTTGACGTTGTCAATGACTTCGCGGGCTTAGGGCCGGACTGGTGCGAGGCGCAGGTGCCGGGGGCGCGCGACCTGCTCGCCAAGTACGCCATTCCTCTGCCGCAGCGAGTGGAGCAGCACGACCTGTCTGAAGCCGCCCAACGGCTTGGCTGGGAGCCGCAATTGGGCTTTGTTGAGTTCCTGCGCGACTTGCAGGCACGGGACGCGCGCGGCGAAGACGTGTCGCGCCTGTTTGTGCCGGGCGAAGTCGGCGCGGCTGTAGAACAAAGGGCAGGAGCGTAAGTGCCAAACAAAGAACGCAGGCACAGCGCACTGGGCTACTCTCGGTGTGAAGGAATAGGTTTTTCTCTCGGTTGCGTGCCGCATGCCCAAACTTTACACTTACTTCGGCCTTGTGGTATTCTTCTATTCCAATGAGCATTACCCTGTGCATGTGCATGGGCTTTATGGGGAGCAGGAAAGCAAGGCGGAGTTGACCCTGGAAGGCAGCCGGGTTGTCGGTATCCGCATTGTGCCTGTCTCAGGCCGTGCTATGCTGACCGGCAGGCCACTTGAGGATTTCACTGTGCTGGTGAATGCGCGAGCGCAGGAGATTGCCGACAAATGGAACGACTATTTTGTCGATAACAAGCGTATTCAGCCGCAGACGATCACACGCCGGATTAAGAAGTAAGCCCCGGCATGCAGAGAGGTACAAAGCATGTCCATTACAAAAAGACATACTCTCGCGGGCATGAACAGCACGCCGATTAAAACGGAAGGGGCCGGGGCTGTTCCTGCGCAGACGGTTATCGCAATAGAAGAAGTGCGGTCTTTCGGCAGTTACACGCTCCACCTGCGCTTTAGGGATGGGCACGAAACAACGGTGGATTTCGCGCCGTTTCTCCGTGCCGCTCGGCACCCCAATGTGCGCAAGTACCTGGACGAAGAGCAATTTGCGCGCTATAAAGTGGAGCATGGCAACTTGATGTGGGGAGACTTTGACTTGCTGTTTCCCCTGGCTGATTTGTATAAAGGTAAAGTCTCATGACGACCGACCATGTCCAGATATTTGATACGACCCTGCGCGACGGCGAGCAGTCGCCGGGCGCATCCCTCAATATTGAAGAGAAGGTGGAGATTGCGCGCCAACTGGAACGGCTGGGGGTGGACGTGATTGAAGCGGGCTTTCCCATCTCCAGCCCCGGCGACTTTGAAGCCGTGCGGCGCATTGCGGCGGCGGTGGGCGAGAGCGTGGTCGTGTGCGGCCTGACGCGGGCTGTCCCGAAAGACATTGACGTGGCGTGGGATGCCCTCAAAGGCGCGAAGCGTCCGCGCATTCATACGGGCCTCGGCGTCAGCGAGAGCCACCTGCGCTTTAAGCTCAAAAAGACGGCGGCGGAAGCATTGGCGATTGGCGTGGCTGCCGTGCGGCATGCCTACTCTTTGGGCTGCCGGGACATTGAGTACTTTACGGAAGACAGCGGCCGGGCAGACCCGCAATATCTGTACCAGGTGATTGAAGCCGTGATTAAAGCGGGCGCGACTGTGATCAATGTCCCGGATACCACGGGATACATGTCCCCGGATGAGTATGGGGCGCTGTTTGCCGGGATACGAAATAACGTGCCGGGCATTGAAAACGTTGTGCTGTCCGCGCACTGCCACAATGACCTCGGCATGGCGACCGCCAATGCATTGGCGGCGGTCAAGAACGGCGCGCGGCAGATTGAATGCACCATCAACGGCATCGGCGAGCGGGCGGGCAATACTTCGCTGGAAGAAGTGGTCATGGCCCTGCACACGCGCCGCGATGCGTATGGCATCCAGTCGCGGGTGCGCACCGAAGAGATTTACAAAACTTCGCGGATGGTCTCCGTGCTCACGGGCATTTTGGTGCAGCCCAACAAGGCCATTGTCGGCGCGAACGCCTTTGCGCACTCCAGCGGCATTCACCAGGATGGCGTGCTGAAAGAGCGCACCACCTACGAGATTATTGATCCAAAAACAGTGGGCATCATGGAGAGTAAAATTATTCTCTCGGCACGCTCCGGGCGCGCGGGCGTGCGGCACCGCCTGGCGGAGATGGGGCACGTCTTTGACCGCGAAGACGAGTTTGAAAAGATTTATGCGCGCTTCCTCAGCGTTGCCGACAACAAGAAAGTGGTCTACGACGAAGACCTAGACGCGATTGTCGCGGATGAAACAGTCACCGTGCCCCAGACCTATGAGCTGGTGCAGGTGCAGGCGACCTGCGGCGACCAGAGCATTCCCACGGCCACGGTGAAGCTGCGCCACGCGAACCGCGCCGTCCTGATGGACGCGGACACGGGCAACGGGCCGGTAGACGCCATCTACCGCGCCATCAATCGCATCGTGCAGGTGGACAACGCGCTGATTGAGTTTACCCTGCAAAGCGTGACCGAGGGGATTGATGCGATGGCCGACGTGACCATTCGCATCAAGAGCGGCGACACCATCTACACGGGGCGCGCGGCAAACACCGACATCTTTGTGGCGAGCGCCAAGGCTTATTTGCAGGCGCTCAACAAGCAGATCGCGCGTGTCGCGGGACGCACCGCCTCGGCCCCCGTGCTGGAACATGTCTGATGCCTAACGTTTCCCGCTCTTCTTTTTCCCCTGGGGCCGGCAAAGCCGTCTCTGCCTCGCTTGCTCTCACTGGCGGGGCGGGGGGGCCGCCCCCCGGTATCGTCATACGCCCTGCGACTCCGCACGATCTGCCCGCCGTGGTCAAGCTGTGGCGGACATTGCAGCTTGCCAGCGCGACCTTTGAGCCGCGCCTGGCCCCCAACACGCAGTCGGATCGGTGGTTTTCGGACTTCCTCTCCGAGCAGTTGGAGCATGAAAACGCCGTCGTGCTGGTCGCCGTGCAGGACGACACGGTGGTCGGTTATGTTTTTGGGCAGATTATGCAGCGGCCCACAGTGGTGTCCGGCGACTGCGGGTATGTCGCCGATCTGTGCGTGCGCGACCAAAGCCGGGGGCAGGGCATCGGACGCGCCTTGTACACTAAGATCAAAGACTGGTTCCTCGCGCACGGCCTGCGGGCGATTGAGGTGCAGATCGTGCGGGCGAACCCGGCGAGCCAGGCATTCTGGCGCAAGATGGGCTTTGGCGACTTCCTGCGCACCCTGCGCAGCGAGCTGTGACGCGCACGCACACTGATGACTGTAAGCGCTTGGCGTCTGCTTTCATTCTACCGTGTTGGTATGTTCATCCCGAATTAGGCATGTCTGTCAAGAGGCCCGGATCGCCCCCCGGCCCTGGGTTCTGGGGGAGCAGATCGCCCCCCGGCCCCCAATTCTGGGGGAGCCAGAGGGGTACAGTTTCCTTCTTGTCCCCCCAGAATTGGGGGCTAGGGGGCGATCCTCTCCCCCAGAATTAGAGGCAAGGGGGCGGCCTGCTCTTTTCTCTTCATCTTCGTAAACAATCACACCCGAGAGGATATTCTCACATGGCAAACATTGCAGTGCTGGCGGGCGACGGCATCGGCCCCGAAATCACCGCCGAAGCGATTGGCGTCCTTGAGGCCGCCGACGCGAAGTTCCACTTAAATCTTACTTTTAAAGAAGCCCTGGTGGGCGGGGCGGCCTACGACGCCACCGGCCACCCGCTGCCGCCCTCCACGTTAGAGTTGGCGCAGCAATCCGATGCCATTCTGTTTGGGGCCGTCGGCGGGCCAAAGTATGACCAAATCCCCGACCCGAACCTGCGCCCCGAACGCGGTGCGCTCCTGCCCCTGCGCCAAAAACTCGGCCTGTTCGCCAATCTCAGGCCGTGCCGTTTGTACCCCGCGCTGGCGTCGGCATGTCCCCTGCGGCCTGACTTGGTGCAGGGCGGCTTTGACATCCTGGTCGTGCGCGAGCTGACCGGCGGCCTGTACTTCGGCAAGCCCAAATCCTGGGACGGCGACCGGGCCGTAGACACCTGCGTTTACACGCGGGATGAAGTGGAGCGCATCGCGCACATCGCGTTCAAAGCCGCCCAGGGCCGTCCCGCCCGCCGCCTGCTCAGCGTGGACAAAGCCAATGTGCTGGAAACGTCTCGGCTGTGGCGCGAGACTGTCAGCCGCGTCGGGGTGAGTTATCCCGAAATTGCGCTTTCGCACCAATTGGTAGATGCCACCGCTATGGACCTGGTGCGTCGTCCCCAGTCTTTTGACATACTCGTGACGGAAAACCTGTTCGGCGACATCTTGAGCGACGAGGCCGCGCAGCTCACCGGCTCGCTGGGCATGCTGCCGTCGGCGTCCCTGGGCGAGCGCAAAGTCTCCGGCGGTATCTTCGGCCTGTACGAGCCGAGCGGCGGGAGTGCGCCCGACATCGCCGGACAGGGCATCGCAAACCCGCTCGCCGCCATTTTGTCCGGCGCGCTTTTGCTCCGCTACTCGCTTGGCGCGGAGCAGGCCGCCCTCGCCATTGAAGCCGCCGTGGAGCAGGTCTTGAACGACGGCTTACGCACCAAAGACATTCGGCAGGATGCCGACGCCCCGTTTGCCACCTGCCGCGAGATGGGCGGCCATGTCGTCAGCGCGCTGAACCAGGGGAGCTAAGGCGTTTCTAAAGCGTTGCAGGCGCATACCAACGACGGACGATTTTGTTCCGTCGTTGGTACGCGCTTACACAGCCGGGAAAATGCGTAAGCAATGCCGGGGCAGCACGTTATTAACCCCGTAAAAATGCGGGACTTTCGTTTCCATTCTCCGACAGCAAAGGAATCTGGGTAAAATACAAAGGATTTCGCCCTATACTTTTGAGCAAAGATGTGATATAATACTCTCGCCCTGTTTTCTAAGTGCCCTAGTAGACGGTCACGGTAGAATTGTGAGGTTCACTTTGGTTGATTTGCAGAAGAGGAATAGTCTGCAACCAAACTAACGCTTCTACCGTGACCGTCTACTAGAAGGGCGTCTTTGTGGGGCGGGCTTTTATTGCAATTTTGCAGCATGCCGCTGGAACACCGAATGGAGACAGAAATCATGATTAACGGACGTAAACTCACCCTTGCACTCGCAAGCCTCGCCGCTCTTGGATTGGCCGCAGCCCATCCGGCAGCAGCACAAGTCATCAACAACATCGCTATTACCAACAATAGCTTTGAAGCCAATTCCAACGGCGGTGCCGGGTATGGCACAATCACTGGGTGGACTGGGGGAACCAACACCGGAACCAACAACGCCACACAGCCATTCGCCGACAACGGCGCAATCCCCGATGGCGCTCAGGTCGCGTTTTTGCAGACCAACGCCGCCGTCGGCGGTTCTGGTAATGTCCAGCAGACTTACATTGATCAAAACCTTTCCGGCTTTGTAATTGGCCAGCAGTATGTGTTGACATTCTCCGACAATGCGCGGGCAGCCAGCGGCCCGGTCTCCGTCGACGTCTTTTTCGGCGGTATGCTCACCCAGCTTGCGCCCACCGGCGGCAGCTTGGTGACCGACACGGGCCTAAACATCTACAGCAACCCCGCAGTAACCAATGTTGCGGCGGCAGGCGACAAGACAACGCCGTACAACACAGTGAATGTGACTTTCACCCCAACCTCCACGACAGGGCTTTTGGCCTTTGTTGGTTCGGGTAATGGGGCTTTGCTGCTAGATAACGTGTCCATCGCCCCCCTCGCCGCTGCCCCGGAGCCGTCGCAGGCTGCCGCGCTCGGCCTGGGTGTCCTCGGCCTTGCCGGGCTGGCTTTCACCGCCCGCAAGCGCAGCCGCCTGTCGGCTTAAACGACTGACCGCGAGGGAAATCAAAACGGCCCGCCCATAGTTATGGGCGGGCCGTTTGCATTTGGAAAGGCAGGAAGCGCAGGCGCGGGAACACTTCTTGAGCGCGCGGCATGGTACAATCAAATCAAAAAGGGGGGCAGGAACGCCCTCGCCACGCGCTAAGAATGCCTTAGAAACCATCCCGGCGCGCAAGGCGAGGTACAATCAGGGTACAGGGGAACTCAAAGCATGACACTGACGCTTGAACTTGCGCCTGAACTGCAAGAGGTGCTGACCGAAGAAGCCCGGAAGCAGAAAACAACACCGGAAGCGTTGGCGACGGAAACGCTGCAAAGCCTCTTCGTCAAACCCAAGTCGTACACAGAAGCCAGGTTGCGCCGGTCTCTTGCCCTGCTCATTGAACAAGCCGAAGCTCTGGAGCCTCAGCCGCAGGCATACATCGCCAAATACGACACTGAGTTTGGCGAGATACTCCGGGGAAAATATCGCAAGCAGGGCTTTCTCACAGTGGAAAGAGCGTGTGATGCAGAAGATTGAAGCGGTCATTCGGCCCCTGCGGCTGGACCAGGTGAAGCAGGCATTGGAAGACATCGGCGTGGTCGGCATGACTGTGACCGATGTGCGCGGGTACGGGCATCAGCGGGGGCACACGGAGAAGTACCGGGGCAACACGTATGTGGTAAACTTATTGCCCAAAGTCAAAGTGGAACTGATTGTCCCCGATGCCGTGGCCGATGCTGCCGTGGCCGCAATTGAAAACGCCGCTCGGACGGGGGAGATCGGGGACGGCAAGATATTTACGCAGTTTGTGGAACGCGCCATCCGCATCCGCACCGGGGAAGAGGGCGAAGGGGCCTTATAAAGCCATCACAAAGCAGGACGCATTATGACCAACATCGAAATCTATGACACGACCCTGCGCGACGGGTCGCAAGGCGAAGGCATCTCGTTCAGCGTGGAAGACAAAGTCCGTATCGCAAAGCGATTGGATGCGTTCGGCGTGGACTATATTGAAGGCGGCTGGCCCGGCTCCAATCCCAAAGACGTGGACTTTTTCCAGGTGATGAAGGGGGTCAAGCTCACGCATGCCAAGCTGGCCGCATTCGGCAGCACCCGCCGCCCCAATCGCACGCCGGAAGACGAACCCATGCTGCGGCAGCTTTTAGATGCCGAAACAAGCGTCATTACGTTTGTCGGCAAGTCGTGGGACTTCCAAGTCACCGAGGCCCTGCGCCTGCCCTTAGGCGAAAACGTGCAGATGATCGCCGACACCGTGCGCTTTCTTAAGTTCCATAATCGCGAAGTGATCTACGATGCCGAGCACTTCTTTGATGGCTACAAGCGTGGACCGGAGTACGGCCTGCGCTGCGTGGAGGCGGCCCTAAATGAAGGCGTGGACTGTATCGCCCTGTGCGACACGAATGGCGGCACGCTGCCCCACGATATCGGGCGCATTGTCGCCGAAGTGCAGGCGCGGTTCCCGCAGGGGCGCTTTGCCATCCACACGCACAACGACGCCGAATGCGCGGTCGCGGCGAGCCTTGCGGGCATCGCGGCGGGAGCCATCCAAGTGCAGGGCACCATCAACGGCTTGGGGGAGCGGACAGGCAATGCCAACCTGACCAGCATCATGCCCGCCCTGGCTCTGAAGATGGGTTACAAGTTGTCGTGCGGCCCGCACCTAACGGAACTCTCGGATTTGGCAAACTATGTGGACGAGATCGCCAATATCCCGCCGCGCACCAATGCGGCGTATGTGGGGCGTTCGGCATTCGCGCACAAAGCTGGACTGCACGTGGACGCCATGCGCAAGAACCCGGAAACCTATGAGCATCTCAGTCCGTCCCTGGTCGGCAATGAGCGGCGCATCTTGGTGAGCGAATTGTCCGGGGCGTCCACCATCTTGGAGAAAGTGCAGAAGGGCGGGGCCGACCTGCGCAAAGACAGCCCGGAAACCAAGGCCATCTTGAAGCAAGTCGCTGCTTTGGAGCATGAAGGGTATTCGTTTGAGGGCGCAGAAGCGTCGTTTGAGCTGTTGGTCAAGAAAGCAACGGGGCAGTACCATCGCCTGTTTGACCTCATCGGCTACCGCGTGATAGTGGAAAAGCGCGGCGGCGACACCCAGGCCATTACGGAAGCCACCCTCAAGCTGAGGGTAGGGGACGAAGAAATCCTCACCGTGGCCGAAGGCGACGGGCCGGTCAATGCCCTCGACTCCGCCCTGCGCAAAGCATTGACGGCGCACTATCCCCAATTGAAATCTATTCGGCTGACCGACTTCAAAGTGCGCGTGGTGAATGTCAAAGAAGGCACGGCGGCCAAAGTGCGCACGACAGTGGACAGCGCCGACGGCGCGGAAACATGGAGCACCATCGGCGTGTCCACCAACATCATTGACGCGAGCTGGCACGCGGTCGTGGACAGCATTGAATACGGCCTGCTGCGCAGCCTGCCCAGCACAGTAGAGGCGTTCAAAGAATAATTATGTCGCGTGCGTATTATAGTCTGCAAGAAAAGTACTAAATTATTTTTCGGGAACGCACAAAACACGTAAAACCTGTGCTATTGTATGATGGAAACAACATCCTCAAAGCAGGCCGAATGTACACTGCCTGCCGAGCGATTGTTCCTGCTGCCCTGTTGAGCTTACTTCAAGCAGAAAAGGTACCTTACGCTTGATGTGAAATGAATGCGTCAGAATGCAAACTCCGCGAGCCGCAACGGTGGTTCTTCCTGCTCTTTGTTG
>JAABUL010005518.1_pt1 | contig 15673 bp, 10 predicted proteins | sample 5559151 | NCBI WGS metagenome assembly JAABUL01 (sample SAMN10711876, study PRJNA513368) | rock metagenome | isolation source: Antarctica rocks | place: Antarctica: Victoria Land, Pudding Butte sud | reverse complement strand
TCTTTAAGACAGCGTCCAGCTCATCGCCAGCTTCTTCTAGGATCTTCGGACTGGAGGTGAAGTACGCCAGGGCTGCCGGGTACAGCTGCGGCTCTTCTGGGCCATACTTTTTCAGTGCTTTGATGGCCCCTGTGGTATCATTTGCTGAGGTGTATGACCGGAAGATATCGAAACGAAGGCCTTGTTGTTCCCTAACGAGTACGGTTCCGTCTTGGAAGTTCGAGAGATGTGAAAGCAGCAGAACGTTTGACGTATCGATCGGTATCTACGCTTTAGTTAGTCAAGTCGTGGTTAAGAGCACCAAATGCTGTATTCACATCATTTCCTTCAATTAGTCTCTTGGCTTTGGCCTCCCACAGCGCCTTCTCCTCGCCTTTCTTAGCATTGGCCGTCTCAAGGTAAATCTCAAAGAGCGTCGTGTAAAGATCAGCTTTGTCGCTGTTCTCGATGTTTTCCTGTTTGAGGCACGCTTCTAAGAAGTTGACAAAATTATCAGGATGATCGACAAATGAGGAAAAAGCCGTTCGTGGTCTGGGTATGCCATATTCCGGTGGTGGTCGGGCGGCATCAGCTCCAGTGGCATCGGCGCCTTGCAATGCAAGGTCCTTATTTCCTGCCGTCGCGGGGGATGCATTCGTACTTGCCTGACGGTACGGAAGGGGTATGAAGGAGGTCAGATTTGAGACAGCGTTTGCTGCACCGTACCCTTGCGACACCTGGATACTGGGTAGAGCAACGTCTTTTTTGGGTCGATATTGACCTGTATAGTAGTCTATGAATACTTGGGTAGTATCATTGGGGCAATGCTCGAGCAGAACCCTGGCGTATTTCATCAGGTTTGGGTAGGCCAACTCCGGTTCCAGACGCCAGATGTAATCCAGGGCCTCTTCATAATACTTGGAGTCTTCGATTAGTATATCGATGACAAGCTCATGCTCTTTGTTCTTCTTAGCCAGGAATACGGCTTGGTCGTAGTAGCCGCCCTGTCGGCACATACTGATCGCTGTCTCCAAGTCAAAATTCGTACCCGATTTGATGAATGTCTCAAGCTTCTCCGTATCTTTCAGCTTCGCATAACAATTGAGCAGAAGCGTTGTATGATCGACTGTAGCTTTGTTATGATCATGGAGCTCTTCAAGATACTCGATGAGATTATTGATTCGTTGCGAATCAAGGAACTGTGGACGTAAGCAGAGGACCCACAATGATATGTAAACAGTAACATACTTTGCGTATTACCTGAGAAGGTTCTGTATTGTCGATTGCTTTCAAGTACTGCTGCATCGCTGTATCGTAGTCACCCTTCTTATGCAAGTAATCTCCATACTTGCGGAGTATCACATTCCGTTGGGTTGTATCCACGCCAGCTTTTTGAGCGAAGTTGATAGCTAATACATAGAGATCGCGCTGGTAAAGGATTTCGAGCTTCTGCTGTAATGACTTTTCGTGATATCGGAAGAGCTACAAGAGTCAGTAGGTTAAGATGAACATCGAAGGAGGCTTACTTTTCCATCAAGCGTCAAGAGGAAGAGGTCGTCCCATTCAATGAGTAAAGCTTTCACTTGAGAGATGAGGGTTTCGGTATGCGCTATGAACTTCAAATCGGTATCGAGCAAGGCAAAAGTTGATGTGCTGAGTAGATCATTGGTGTGGCCGACTCCAAACGCTCTTCGGAGAACGTTCGGCTTAGTCGGGGTAGCTGCTTTAGGCGGAGACACAAGCGCGACGTAGTCACCAAATATGCTGACGAGTTGTTTAGGTCCTTCGTAAGCAAACGAGGGCCCTCGTCCATTGACGCCGTAGTAATGTATTGCATCATCCCGAACCACCACTATGTCCCCATTAGATTGGTCAAAGGTCATGCAACCAACACCGCAGCCTGTATCCTCCAAAACTCTTGCCGGCTGCCCTTGCCCCTTTCCAGTGATTGTAAGGGTGAGTATTCGCCCAGTTGTTGCGAGGTATAGTGTAGTGTTTGGTCCCTCTCGAAACTCGACACCTGTAATGGGCTCTTCGGACTCGAACACAGTCCTTTGTTTCGCGCCCCGGTCGTGTATGAGGTCCCCTCTGATTACAGTGACCGCACCATTTGCGAAGCCCACGGCTAGCTGCGACAGGTTCTCAAGTATCGCAAAAGCAGAGATCTGGACCTGTCAGCACCAGATATAGAAGCTTCTTCCAGGCGAGAATCTCACAGGAAATTGTTTCCTTCCGTTATGTATGCCCAATGTTGACAAGCATTTGGGCGCACCCGTCTTTTTCTCCGTTTGGTCGAGAGCCCAGACCTTCAACACCGGCTCGTTTGACAGATCCTCGGATATTGTAACGAGAAGCGCCGTCCCCTCAACTTGCTTTATCTGTGTGATTGAGCCAGTCTCGTGTGCCTTGAAGGTCCGTACGACCTTGAAGGTCTGAGACAGGATGCGAACATGCCCGTCGTTGCTGCCGACGAAGAGGTTGTCCGATCCGGAACAAAGGCAGCTCAGATCATTACTCTTGCCACGTCAGCATTAAGCAGACTGTACTGGTCGAAATTCCAACTGACATCGAAGATCGAGGAGCTTTTCCCGTCGTCTGGTAAATGGACTTCGGAAATGTCGAAGAAGTTGAAGACTTTCCACTAAAGACTTTTTATCAGTATGAGGAATGCAGAAGAGATATGACGTGATACACACAGAAGTCAGAGCCATGTGAGGCGATCATGAGACCGTAGAGCGAATGATCGTAGCATATGCACCTCGAGAGAGGTACATGGTGCCAAGCACCATACGGTATCCTAAAGTAAGGCTGACGTATTCAGTACATCTAGCGTTCCCTTGGTTCTAGCCAGTGTAACAACGATTTTATTCATATTCATAGGTATATTCGAATATATTCGAATATTCATTCGGAATATAAATATAGTAGTAGGATATTCAAATATCAATACGCTTTTTTAGGATATTCAAATAAAATTCAAATATATCTAAAGATAGATATATACTAAAATAGTATATATTTTTAATATATTTAAGTAAGTAGATTATATAATAAAGTACTATTTATAGACTTTAATAATCTAGACTAGCTTACTAAGCGTAGTTTTATTACTAATCTAAGAAATTTATAAGGAGTATTATAAATAGAATTTATTCGAATATATATATATTCGAATATTTTCGAATATTTATTTGGAATATAAATATGGTAGTACGATATCTATTCGGAATATGAATATCGGGCTAAAATATTCGAATATACATGAATTTCAGAATTTGTTACACTGATTCTAGCCTCTGACACGGGTCTAAACTTAAGCGACAATTGCAACTCCTGAGAGGTTATCAATTCATTGTATGGAACTACAAAGGACTTGTCCATAGAGCCACCAATCTTGCATGATGCACATTGCGTGAGCAAAGTCCAGGGACCCACTACAATTTCTTGAAGGTGCATATGTCTGCGGAGTCAAGAACCGTCGATTATTTGTGAATGCTACAATAATCTTGTCCTCGGCTCATGTTTGCAAGCCAGCACAATGCGTATGATGACCTGATGGATATCATCCAGAATGCTGCCCCAACAATTTCCAAGCCAAGTGAGCAGCTAGTACATTGTTGATTCTCACAGATCCTCGGATATGCAAAAAAAAACCATCCTCAAAGCTAATCGACACACCGCGGAGGTCTCTGTATTTGGCCACTCACAAATCTTCCTCCTTCCAACATCCTAGACAATACATCCCGAACTGACACGAGTACCAACGTTCCAGAGTTGGACCTTCATGGCAAGCATCAAAAATACATAGAGCCCTAACTGATTGCTGACTTAAGGATGTAGTGACGAGGGCTGCCATATCATTATAGTAGATTACTCTCTTGGTCGAAGGCTACCAAGCAGACAGTCGGATTACAAGATTTATCAGAGTGCCATCGTTGGCTTGGAGCTCGAAGTGCCTTGCGATCGCACAAGACGTGTTGTCTTCACCAATTTTTCGATTCGCTTTTCCTTGCTGTCCACAATTGTAAAGTCGAATGCTAAATATGAACAGTCATGCCTTGGCCTGCAATTCGTAGCCGGTAGGCCGTTGGCGATTAGTCAGGAGTAAGTCCAATCGTAAGTGCATATCAACGATCTTCAGTTGACTTTGTTTCTTTTGAAGAGTGGTTCAGCTCAGATATGCTGGAGGCTCTTCTAAAGATCCCATTTATGAAAGGGGACCAAGCCTGATGTGAGAACATTAACGAAATTTCTAGCACGACTTTGATTGTGGAAAAGTTTCTCCTAAGACTCCAGTATTGGAAACGGTCATGTCCTTTCGTGACTTGGTCATCTGGCGAACTTCGATGCCTTTGCCGATCAACGAATGCAAAACGAGCTCTTGGCCTCATCACCTCGCCGCGGGAAAAGGGAAGTCGCCAACACGGAGATCTTCTGCCTCAACGACAAACACAACCCACCTTAATACACTTAACGTTTTCACCCTCTCTCAATGGTCTGCTGCCTGCAAGGCTGTAAAGTTACCTGCCAAATATAGCGGTCTGCGCTTTGCCACATTTACTCCAAGCCTCGAGCCTCCCACCGAAAGAATGTCGTTTATCAGTAAAAGCGACACAAAAAGCAAACGCTTCAGGCACTTACGTTCAATGAATGCAGTCCCATCTCTACCCTGAGTGACACACATACCCACTGCGGCTACTGCCGAGGTCCAGATATGATACCACTAGCAGGCAACAGGTGCTCCGATCAACGCGATCGCAATCGAACACTCCAGCGTCGCTAAGAGTGCGAGGTCAATAGTTGCCCATAGAAACACTAAAGACGGCATAGAAAAGACTTTAATAAAGGTCCTTACGGTCTGCATAGGAAAGGGGAAGCGGCACGTCCAAGGGGTATCCACCAGTCCCGAAAATCCTAGTGCTATCAGACGCGGGTATGGTTTGCAGCACCGCTCTACAGCCCTCTATATTCGCAGACACGTACGTTGTCGTACATTCGACGTTGGGGATGTACTGCAAAATCTCAATCTGCAGCTGGTGTTGCGCGCCTGATATGCTTCAGCTTGGGTACCGTACTCTTTGCCTTTTAGCTATCCACTTACCAAGTCCCTTGACCCTCCCACCCATGCCATAAGTCACCACGCAGCCGAAAACGAGGTTTTCTGCGGCGTTGCGCAAGTCGTGTGAGCTTGAGTGGTCGAAGTTCACTAATCCCGTAAAACCGAACTCAATAGCGCAAAGCCCATCAGCTACGTTGAGATCAGCGAGACTGATCGTATGTTGTGAGATTTGACGAGATGACTACTCACGGCTGATGAATCGATAAGGAACCGTAACCTCAATCTCAGGCCTTGGCGGCCGGCTCCCGAAAATCTGAGTACGTGATGTATCTGGGATTTTATTCAATGCCGATATGCAGCTACTGAGATGAGGCCGACCGTAGATATCTGCCTCGCAGTAGTGTGCGTCGTTGCTTGAAATGGCAGCACTGGGCTCGGCGGAGGATGGTGCTGCTACTTCAAATTTTGTTCCTGACGCTAGGGCGGAGTGATCTACTGCTGGACTGGGGCGCCTGAACCTACAACTTGAGAAGAGCTCAAAGCTAGTGAACGAAAGAGCAGTATCAGCCAAATCAGAAATTGCGGAAATATCAGGGACTATGGTTCGACTACCTAGAACAATGACAAAAATTTGGAGAAATAATAAAATCGTGCAAGTGATACAGATACCAATATGAAAGACACAAATTTCGAATACATATCTCGATGCTCTTGCTTACCGAACGAGCGTAAACGATGCAGGCAAAGAGTAAGAATAATCGACCAGCTAGCAGAAGAGGCGGTCTCTGTCATATGGTAGACGTCTCCAGCACGCAATGCGGTCACATTGGGGAAACCAGACAAATTCTTTGAGATGCGAGGTAATGGTTAGCGCTCTGCAGCGCACGATTGATGTTGGGTCAGGACGAGCCGTCGTTGGATACACTGGACGACTTCCCCTTGAATCTTCATACCGCACTCGTTCACCATAGCGTAGACGAGTCGTTATATTTGATACGCTCTGTGCAGTACTTAGGCTTTAAATGCTGATTAGCCTGGATTGGTTAGCAGCCCGTCTTGCCGCCGCGGCTCGGTCTCTGTATCTCAGATGGGGCATACGTGTCCTTACTTCCTCCCAATAGCTATGAAGGTTCATAAGTCTAAATGAAACTCGGTTTACCTCGATGGGGTCACCAAGCTGAGCTAGACAGCGGGCCAGCTATATGTGCCGACGTGCCAACGAGATCCAAAAGGTGTTCTCATGTCATTGGTTTTGTACGAGCCCAGCTACTATCGGCAAATGTCTACACTTAATCCCATACTCATTACTGACTTGGGAAAATTGACAAGGACTGCCCCACGTTAGGCTTACCGCGCCATTCGTCTTTGTGGTCATCGTAATAAGAATATCCTACTACAATTTAAGCAAGATGAATTTGGCATCGCCCATCATGCTTTCATCGTTCCAGATTTAAAAAGGCTTTTATTACCTGCAAAAGCATGATAGCTCCGTGGAAACCACAACAAGATCTAGCGCGAGCTATTGGTAATGATCATTGAGCCTCACAGCTTGCCCGATTGGTGCAATTCCAACTTCAGCTCTTATGATCCGGGCTTCGTTGATCATCCGAGCTGACACAACAATAGCGGCTAACACTGAGAATGATATCTGCCTCCTCTATCGACATTCTACCAAAGGTTAATGGCCTTGGCACGCTTCTCAATTGGGACAAGAGCCACCAACAGGGTAAGACCCACAGCCACTGCCCTGCCACAAGCGTATCAATTCGTTGAGCTGCGAAGTCGCCTTTCTTTCCTCCCAACATCACTTACCGTGAATGATACACTACCTGTGTCCGAAGTGTTGCTCGTGTTTTAGCCAGCGGACGTTTCATCCGAAATAGGCGATACCCGAAACGTTGTCAAGCGTCCCAAAACGCCGTAATGAAACCTTTCTGTGACTTTAGTACGTTTTATCAATGTTTCTATGGAGCGGGTTCACCACTGGCAATCATATAAGTATATGGATGGTGCTTCGATTATTTCTCTGTAGACAACAAATATTGCAGGCCTCATCAAAGACTATTCATTGACAGCGAAAAATTCTGATTAAGCAATGTTGCCCTTTTCGGTACTAGCTCTCGGCTTCATCTCCACCGTCCTATCTTCATCACTACGAACCCGCGACTTCAATTGCCGTCAAACAAGCATCGACGACAAAGGCCTCATCTACTACTCGCCCTCCTGGCCAACCTGCGCTAACGACTACTATCTCACCGACCACTTCGGTACCCCAAAAAGTGTAACCGTCCAACCAGACTGCGACAACGCCATCGCCTCTGCCTGCAATGCCGTCGACCTCATGTTCAACGTCTCTCGCAATCTCTATCCCATCAAATCAGTATCCGGCACCTGCGAAGTCGACATTCTGTTCTCCCAACAACACGCGTCTCAAATCTCGGATTACGATCGTTCGTCTTGTACGACCACGTTGCAAAGCATTACCGAAACATGCATGTTGACTGGTACTAGCAAGTATGCGGCACCTGGACAGCAAGCCGGGGTCGTCAATTTGCTGTGTGATTCTATTGCGCTGTCGAGGAATACTGGGGTCAGGGTTGCGGCGAATACGGGGTGTAATGATCAGCCGGCTTATCTGGTGGGGAGCCCGGGGTATTTTAAGAGCCCAAATCAGTATAGTGGAGCAATGACTGGGGTAGGGAAGGATATTGGGGGTGTAGGCGCTGGTAGTATTACGAGGGATTGTTTGCTTAGTGATAGTTGCGCGTGATTGGAAGCTTGACTTAGAGTATAATGCATAATATAACCCACTACATCAATAGCGTTTAGAATGACCTTGAAGGAGTGTGTGTTTATTGCAGTCACCAGAGAGATCTTCTTCGCCGCTTGCTTCATTACGGCAGTCTTCCCAGTACCCGCTTGCATGATTATGCATAAATCCTCTCCTTACCCTGCTAGTGCCCTCCTTAGGAATCAAACCGCTGGCAGCAGATAATTCATCCAACCTTCCTTTAATTACCTCAACCCTGCAATGCACAGATCAAGTACATTCTCCTCGTCAGGCGGACTATGATCGCCTGCATGGCCACTATGAATTCCGGACTTCGTATATAAATCTCAAGTTCATAGCGTCAACGCGGCTCGGTTGAGCACTTGCTCATAGTCAAGCCACATCTGCATCATGCTGTTCACCCAGGGATTTGATCCCCGCGAGCGCTATATGGTGTCTTCTGTGGTATTTGAGAATACAGTGTTGGTCATGAGTGGGCCATATTTTCAGGTATGATAATGAACGGCACTCATAGCAGATATAGTACTGACGAGGTGCAGTGGGAATGATGGAGCAAGTCTGATATGAATATTGATAAATTATATGCGATAAGAGACATCAATCGTACACCGCACAAGGGTGCGCCAGATGACTGATCGTAGATTGCATTGGGGTACTCTTCCGGCGTAGGCGTTTCTAGGCGTTGTCAGCTTTGGATGCTGGTAGACGAGTGTATAAAGCAAACAAAAGCTGCCAATCTGGGATCTCATTTCTAGTACTTGACGGTCTAGCTTACCTCGATATCGTAACCAGCCATCACTTGATGCATCACTTGATAGTTGATGGATGCATTGGGCTCTACAGCTAAATGGAGTATCTTTACGGAGGTTGACACCAAAAGTCTTGAGCATGCGCTAACGGGAGGAGCACCAATCATCTAAGGGTGATTAGCCCGGAAACTACACCCTAGAAGTGCGTCGTAGCCCGGAAGTAAGCAAAAGAACTTAGGCACCCTGATCCCTACAGACTTGGCGCTTGCTCAAGACTTTTGGTGTCAACCTCCGTAGACACTTTGCATTGTGGAGCCGCTGTCACGTGATGGCGTGCAGCCAGCCGAAGCGCGTCACAGCGGCTATCTTTTGACCACCTCATTACTTCCTTCCTACTTCCGTGTTCTTCAGACAGCATTCTGGACGGTACACGCATATCGATGACTATTCACGGTGAAGGTCTTCATTTAGCATGGCCAAGAGGAAGGTCATCGAGGACTCGGACGACGAGGACAATGCTGAGACTACCCCACCAGGACATCGAGCTTTGGCTCTCCCAGACACCAATGCGGGCACATCTATTATTTCGGAAGAATCCTCGAGTCTGAATAATATGCAGCAGTCCGCTGGTCCGAGTACAGGATCCACAGGTTGGTGACTAGTCTAGCTTCTGTTAGTGGCTACGAGATTGACAACCTACAGAGCTTCTCAATCGCGAGATCCGCGCTGCACACAAAAGCCTGATCGACCCGACGCCCGATGACAACCTTCGCTTTACCAAGAACGCCTCTGCTTCCCAAGGGGAGTCTCAGCCTTCGCCTACAACGTCAAGAGCGAAAATAAAGAGGGCAAAGACCGCTGTAGAAAAGCCGAGAACGAAGAAACCTCTGAAGAAATACGGGACTGAATCCAATCAAGACATCTTCGAGTTTCATGAGGACAGTGATGGGGAAATTCAAAGCTCTACGAATAAAGTTGGGGGTCCGCGAAACATGGCAAGCAGTTGGGGGTTATCTACCGGCCAGACAGTGGCTTTGGAGGACGCAGGTCTTTTTCCTAACATGCCAGGGTCCAGGGATAAGCCGGGCATGAGCTGTATGCCACCTCCGACTTTAAGATCCACTTCGCAGACGCAGACTTCAGAGACCAATACCGTGGCTACATCCACAGACGAAGATCACGCGAGAAGCATGCCATCCAAGCCCATGGCTACGGAGGGATCAGGACTTTTCGAGCCAACTTCCTCCGAAAGCCGAATGCCAGACCCAACAATGTCTTCACGTGGTCGAGGTGAAAGAGAGCAAGCCCCAAATATGAAGACCATGAAGGGTTCAGGCATTCCACCAGGGTTGCATCGAGATCCGACTACACTTGAGCCTGTTGAACTAAGCTCGAGTGCATCAGCTCTCTCGCCCAGAAAGATCATTACAGTCGACAGGATCAAACACGGCCCACAAATATTGACTGAAGATGGCGGGATCAGAGATGACGAGACCTTACCGGCATTGGCTGCGCATTACACGCCCGAGCAGGTCGAGCCGGTCATACCGTCACCCGAACTTTCTCATGGCCACGAAGAGACAGACGAGCTTTCATTCCCTTCACATGGGCCAGAGACATGGAGCATCAATCAAACCACAGTGTCCATAGCTCGAAAACGGAAGAACGACAATATCCCAGCCGACGAGCCTGGCTCGGACGATATTGACATTGGCTTACCCAAGGATCAGTATCAGCCTAGGCCAAGCAGGTCTAGATCGGGGCGAGGCGCAGAGGAAGTAATTGTACCAGTCGACTTTTCGAAAAGGCCCGAAGCAGCAGTAAAGAAGAAGAGCAGGGCGAAAAGGAGTAAAACAACCGCGTTTCACGAGCTACTAGCCAAAACCGAGGTCGACGAAGAGGAGGATACCATAGATTACAAACCTACCATGAAAGCCATGGAAAAGATCCCAACAAGGGAATTCGGCAAATTTGAGGAGGCACACTCGACTAAACAGCGTGCTGAGAATGAAGTGGATGAGGATACTCAGCCTGACCCCAAGCCTGTTACCAAGTCAGCTGAAAAAAAGAAACAGCGAGGCAGACCAAAGAAAGGGGTTACTGAAGCGCCTGAGAGTAAGATTCCAAGAGGCATAGACTCCAATGAAACCCAGCTGGACATAGATTCAGAAGACGTCCAGCATCCAGCCTCGACTAGGAAGGCGAAAACAGGTACCAAAGCCAAGCAAGCCCCATTGCCAATCAGCGAAGAGCTTGTTCGCGATAGCGACGATGAACTGTGTGATGTGGATAATATTATCAGTAATTCCAGCAAGATTCTACGCGAGACCCAAGGTAGCGGCACGACGCCGAGTCTCGTTGAAAAGGCGACAACCTCGGCATCGCCGACCAAGATCGCGGCTGTTGCACCAGCTATAGCAATGGAGACACCGCCACAGACTCCACGCAAAGCTGATACGCCAGCCCAGAAAGGCCCTGACAAGCATAGCCCGATCAGCAGCGGGAAGGTGGCATATCGAGTAGGCTTGAGTAAGAGGGCGAGGATTGCGCCGCTGCTGAGGATTGTTCGCAAGGCATAAACAGCCCTTGTAATGAGGCCCATGTATGACGTGTAAGGATGGAGTTGATTTTGGGAAATAACGAATTATACCCTTGGGCTGCTGCTATTACTTGATCGAGGGATTGCTGTAGCTATGTTATATTATATCATACAAGAAAATACACGGTGGCTGTAAATGGTTTCATGCATTCGAATCTTGTGGAGCGTGATTGAGAAAGGCTGTTGAACAACGTGATTTTGACTATATACTAAGTACTCCGAGGAGGTAAGAATACATGTGTTCCAAAGCCGAGACGCCAGTAATGTATTTCTCGTTACTTAGAAATGAGCATCTAGCCCCAACTATGCTAGTGCCTTGGCAATATATGTCGTCCAGACAACGCCCTGTAAATGGTATAGCGCGGAGCATTGAAAAACATTGTATGGCGGGGGCGCGTCATGACAGTCGCAAACCAACACTGACCATCAACGAGGCCTGCCAACAGTATCATTGTGAGCAGCATGTCTAGGCTATCATTATTCTAACGCTTTATCTCAGGGCTACCAGCCTGCGACCGCGCGACGCCTTTCGACGTAACAATTATCACTGTTCACAATGGACCAATGGCTCGACTCTCTCTCCGAAGACTGGGTCTCGCAACCTCGTTCTGACCACTCAAGCTCCGTGATACAAGGATCCATCCTCCGAGATAGTCCTAGCCCTAACAGCAGAGCATCTCAAAGTCGCATACCCCGCTACAAGCATCGTTCGGCCTCGGGTACGACGACTGCGAGTGGGAAAGAGCTTGAAAGGTCAGCGTCAGTGCGAAGGAGCAGTTTTGCGGCGAATGCGCTCAAAGAGAAAACTTCTTCAAATCTCAATGCGTCACCGAAGCGGCAGTCTCAAGGGCAAGTCAAGGCTCAAGTACTGAACGCTGCATCGACAGGACTTCGTGGGAGACGGGCCTCTAATGAGTTCGCACCTACGACACCTCAGGCCACGGTCCAGTACAAAAAATCGCCGACGAAAGAGCGAGATGTATGTGGGACACCGGAATGGAAAAGACGGGTACTCAAGGAGAATGCCGGAGGAGATCTTTTCAGTCCTCAACAATTAGGCTTGGAGGGCGTGTTTAGACCTCCTACGATCAAATTGACACCACATGCGAAACTGAAAGGAAAGAGGAAAGTTTCCGCAGTAGACGAACGCCCGTCGAATCCACCACGACACCCTACGCTTCCACGTCAGAAGTCCAGCGCTCCTGCAAGCGACCCCAAAAAGCCAACTGCTGCTACAACACCACAGAGTAAATCGTCAGCAGAAACTCGAAATCCTCGTAAAACCGCGAAGAACTTGAATGGAAGTTCCGATATTTCTCAAAGCCGAAACAACGGAGATGTCTCCGTGGGTGATGATCGAATATTGAGTACACCATTAGGCTGCCCGGAATCAAATCTACCTAGGTCACCAATACCTCCTACGCTTCCCTCCCATCACTTGACATCCATAGAAGGCGATTCCAGGCCGGCGCCCGACAGGTTGGAACACAGCAGGGTCTTTAGTGACAAGACTCGTAATGAAGACATTAGCCCATTCTACGTCTCTCGACATAACACTGTTGATGGGCGCGTTGAATACGCAGCGATCGATATGTCTATGCAGCGGCTACGATCGCAAATGGACAAGATGAGATTGGAGCAGCAGAATCTACCCAGCTCTCGTTTAAGTGACCATGGGATTGACTATACAGAGTCCAGGCCTGCCGGAGATTCGGTGCTTCTGGAACGAATGGATGAGGTTACGAGTCAATCACTTCCAGATGACCTATCAATGGGTACTGACGCTTATGCGGCGAATGGTGGCTTTGTCAGTGTTCGCCGTGGGGGTTATTCGAATGATGGTTCTTTCCAAAGACGACCGGTAAGCCCATCATTGTTACATGATCTGGATGGCCCGAGCTTGAGTTTGCAATCTTCTTCTAACACCCGACGGGACCCAAACCTTGAGTTGCCTCGTAACTTCTCGCAGACTAAATCCCGGACTCCTTCATCACCATTACGTTCTTCAACACCACATACGCCCAGGCACCAAAAGAATAAAAGCGTCGATAGCAATGATAGGCCAAGATCCTCTGGAAGCCCTCTAAAGCTGTTCGACAAACATGATACATTTACCAACGAGAGATTGGTTCGGCGAATGAGCAAATTCGAGAAGACGTTTCACGATGATCTATCAGTGGATAGCACAGCCGAAAGTGCGAAAGAGCAGCCTTCCTCTCCATCGCCACGACGAAGACGTCCATACAGCCAGAATCGGACCGAATTTATCCCAGAAGCCCCGAATGATCGCCGAACAAGTAGCTTCGGATATGGAGAGCTCAACGACCATCAATTTCTGCCCTATCGAGAGATCGGTTCAAATCAATTAGTCGATGACGCTCAGCAGGTTGCTAGTCATAGCCGGTCTCTACAACATCAAAACGACCATTTTCGATCTCAGCGTACAAATATATATCAGTCTGAAACTGAAATAAGCAGCAGATCGAAGGCCTCGTTGCGGAGTACTAGAGATGATTCTCCGCGAGACCAAGGGCATGAGTCAGGCATTGAAAGAAGGCGGGAGGAGAGTCTCAAGGAGTACAGGGAAGAGACTATACAAACAACCACTGGGAAACGATTGCCTTACTCACCTGCGAAAGATCCTGCTCCAAAGCGCCGCAGAACTTTGCGCAATTTAGAGGGACTGGACCAAGTACACCTCCATCTTCAGGAGCACATCGCAGCGCGGCAACTGCCCGCGCCTTCCGGTCGAAAGCGAAAAGACGCGCTTTATGATAGTGACCGCCAGGTAGCCGATCCAAGCGTTATAGCAATGAGACAGATACGCCAGCCCAAAATGCCGACTCCGAGCCACACCAGTATCACGAGAGCAGATGGCGGTGAGGCCAGGGCATTCGGAGCCACAGACCAAGTTCTCGGCGAAGTCTCGGTACAGCTTGAAGTGGATGAGGATTCCGCCATAGATCCTCCCACGCAGATTGTCGCGGGTGCTCTAGCCACAATAGCTCTGAATACAGCGAAAGAGGTTACCTATGGCTCCAGGAAGGCTTCTGTTACCACAGCAGACTTTTTCAATGAAGCACAACAGATAATGCAACTTATCCGTGCCAAGGGACGTCCACGAAGTAGTTATACGATCACCGAAGGGTCCGAAGCTGGCCATCCGACCATTGTCGAGGAGTCCGTCGTTTATGAATCTACTAAAGATGAATTTTCAAGGCCACCAAGCCGGGAAGGCAGTCCTCGTGGGCTGAAGCCACCTGCGAAACCCGATGCGAGGGTCATAAGCCACCTCCGCAAATATGAGGATGATCAAGACCTGGGGCTTGCACTTTCGTCGTCACTCAAGACTTTGAAAATTAGCCGGTCGAGAAGAGGATCACGGGCCTCTGCTCGAACCCCCGAGGCAGCGAATGATGTAAATAGCGGCGCAGAAAGTGATCCGCCAAACATTCGCATCCGCGAGGGTATTATCCAAATCCAGAAGCTCCAAAATTCTTGCTCGACACATGACTCCTCAGTCCTTGAGCCAGAGCAACAGGTTCGATCTCAAGATTCTCAACCGACCTCGTGTCCTTCATCTGGTCGATCCAATCCCACCGGATCATCTCACAGCTCAACGAATCGGATGGTTATTGCACCAGAGACTGTTGCGCACCTTTTGTCAGATCAAATGGCTGGCATGGTCTTTGATCGGCAAAGGCAGCTTTGGGTCAAGCGCAAAAGTTCTCCTAATGTAGCCGGTCTCGATAATCTTGATCATACCCAAAGTGAAGGGACAGAAGAAGATCTTTTTGGGGACATCCCTGACTTGACTGTCAACGAGATGGAAGAGTTGCAGATGGTTAAAGAAGCCGTCTCTTCGGTGAAATCGATAGGTACAGCAGGGGACAAGGTGTCTGTTCGTGATCAGGCAATGTTTATTGAGATGCAAAGGGCATGCCCTATTGCTGGCGAGCAGACGGAGATTGTCAGACCAAAAACGGCGGACGGAAAAGCCATAGCTGCTGTGGACAATAGTTCAGCACCCTCGAAGTTTTCTCACTTTGCATCGAGTGGTCCTCAACCTGGCACGCGAGCTACATCTTGGGGATATGATGCCTTTTCGTGCAAAGAGCCTCAGCTACCGACTCGTCCTGCTACGACCACTGGGGAAAGCGCTGGAAATACATATGAGGAGAATGTAGAACACGAGATCAGCATATTCGAAGGTCGTGAGTCGCGAAACCCGAAGCTTCGGAGCAGTAGGAAACATCAGGCGAGAGTAGTTACCGTAGCCTTTTCTTCACCACTGGTCGATCCCAGAGGATCAGACGAACGAGTCCAAGTTTCCCACTCCGACGAAGACCTGAGCCTGGACGATTCGCCTGTACGGTACAGCACTCGACAAGAGACCTCAGTAAAGAGACCATCTTCTGGATCCGCAGGGAAACCAGGACGCCGTAGTGCTTCCCGCCGAATGTCCCTGAGCAACCAATCCTACCTTGCACGCCCTA
>JAABUL010005517.1_pt1 | contig 15675 bp, 14 predicted proteins | sample 5559151 | NCBI WGS metagenome assembly JAABUL01 (sample SAMN10711876, study PRJNA513368) | rock metagenome | isolation source: Antarctica rocks | place: Antarctica: Victoria Land, Pudding Butte sud | reverse complement strand
AGGGGCAAATTTCAGGTGTTCCGACTACCTACATGGGCAGTTTTCAGATGTAATTAGAGGTGCAAATAGAGGTCGATTCTGAGCATGCGAAAAGATATGTTTCAGGTTTAAATGTGCACTGGGATGTCCTTGAGAAACTACATCGAATTTGGTGATAAACAGGCGCAAAACCATGTATTTCTCATCGCCTCCCCTTGACCTTGTTGATGTTGTTTGTTTACGGGGTCACTGGACCCTGGAAATTACCCGATTAAGCTTAGCGCGAGGGGGTGGTGTCCGGGCAAAGTAAAGGTGGTGTCCGAGAAAAGTAGGGTGGTGTCCGGCTAGTGGTTACCTTATTCAATTGTACATTACCCGATTAGGTTAGCGTCATCCAAATAGGGCAAGCAGATCTGGCGGCTTGGCGGTCCCAATTGAATCAGTATTCAATTATTGAAAACCCATTCAATTGACCCACCACCCTATTCAATTGACTCAATTACTCGTCTGAGCATAGTCTGTAGAGGGAATTTGAACCTCCTCAAACCTCGTCGTCGCTGCCGCAGCCATTATGCCTAGAGGTGTGCCCAAGAGCCACCTCCACGTCCTTGACCTAAGCGAAAGGAGGCGACGCGGTTTGAATCCGAGCCGTTTCAACGATCGCCTGTGAAGAGGAGGAGACAATTCGATGGACCGCCGCAAACAGCAAATACACAGGAATTGGAGGAGGGAGAGGCAGATGCAGAGGGCAGTACTGATCTCGATTCCGATGTCAGAATGTCTAGCAAACGTCGTGCTTCCGAAACTCCTGCAGCTGCTTCGCCAATAACTCCTGCCGCCCCTTTAAAGCGAAGAAAAGGTCGACAGCCAGGACAGAAGCTCCAGTACGGTACGCGTCTTACGGAAGAGGACGACATTATTCTCGCCAACATGTGCATAGCTCGATCTGCGAAGTACGGCATCGAGACTATGCAGCACTTCTGGGACAAGATTAGAAAGAAATTCGAGAAAGCAATAGGCCGCAAATACGTCGGCGTTAGCAGACGGATGGAGGACTTGATAGTCAAAAGAAAGACAGACATTAAAGCCTCACACAAATCAGGTCATGCAGCGCGCGACGATGACTGGACGAAAGCTATTGATGGATGGACACCTACATTTGTAGCCCATCAAAAGGCAAAGGATCAAAAGAGCTTCTCGCGAAAGAGGAAGATAAAGGACGATGCTAAGCACGAAAAGAGAAGGGATAGACTTAGTCAACGCATGGCCGATAAACCGGAATATCCATCCACATCCTCCAGTAGTGAGAGCTCTGGGAACCGGGGCAGTTCTGATGACAGTAGTCTAGATACGATAAGAACTGATGCAGAGGATGATGCGGAGGCATCAGAGGGTTCTGAGCTAGTAACAGGAGCAAATCCCTCTCTTGACGACGGCTTCGCAATGAGAGGAGCCTTAGATGACGACGAGATAGGGCCAGATCCGTTTTCTACAGACGAGGACTATCCACCAATTTTTTTACCTCCTACACTGCCTACGGATAGATCTGCATCGCCGGAGCCTATTGGACCTCAAAGAGGCAAAGCCGCAAAGCAGTATCGAAGACCTACTGCCTCTGCAAAATCCGCAGACGACAAGAAGACTCCAAAGAGATCTAAACAGGCACGCGTCAGCGTTGCAGACAATACCGGGTTAGGCGTCTTGCAGCAGGCGCTTACCGACTACTTCAAAGGTCAAGTGCAAACGACGAGAGATCCATTGGGACAGCAACCTCTGCTAAAGAAAATAGAGGGTATGCTTCAGAAGAACTTGAACGAAATGCAGAAACTTCATCAGATAGAAATGATAAAAACAAGGACTAACATAGAGAACGCATTGATAGAGCATTACGTAGACAGAGTGCGTCCTTACTTCAAGAAGATCTTTGAGGGTCTAGATCATTGGACGAGGAAAATAGATGCTCTAACAGATCAAAGCAGTACAATGACTTACTGGCTGCAACGAGCGGTGCATAAATATCTTCCGGACGACGAACGTGAGTATCACGCACGGCCAAAGAAGAGGTCGGCAGGTAGTGAGAGTAGTAGGGAGAGTGCTGTGGCGTCTAATGCGGAGGCGCAGTAGATGCGAAAAGGTCTTGTTTTCTCGGAAATTTTCTAAATATTGGGAGGAGGGCACTATTACCGATTTTTCTTCTCCGGACCTTGGCAGGCTTCATTTGGGAAGAAAAGCGACGACGAGGTGTTCCATTATTAGACTCCCATGTACGATATCGCCTCTTTCGGGGGTGTTAGATATACATATAAGAGATGTTCCGTGCGAGTTTCCATACAAACGGGTGTGATTTGCATCTACCTCGTCGGCCTCTCGAGGTTTCATCTCCGAACAAATAAAACAACAGATCAACGTTTAACCGTATTTGCGTTGGTAGTGTCTCTGAAAAATCCCCGGGGTCGATAAACAAAATTTAGGTTGAAAAGTGCTTACATCGGCGACATCATCTATAATCACAACGCTTTGTCGGATGAACAGGGGCTTTTCAACCGTCAAACATGCATATATAAACAGGTAGTCTTGAAGATTTGATGCGATAATAACAAGAAACAAAGAAATGAAAAAGATGTGACGAAAATCGTCTCTGGGAGTCTGATTAGAGGTTCTTCTTTATCTTTCAACAATCAAATAACGACAGCAAGGTCTAGAGCAACGAACAGTAAGAATTAGCACTAGAAAACCTGATCGGAGCTAGATATATGTATATATATAAAGGGCAAGAGCTAAGATCCTTATTATGTGAAGCTTTCGAGGTCGCTAGAAACACTATCGACTTGCAAATATTCCGAAAGACTAGGAGGTCGCATTGCAAAGCGAGATCCTATCTGATTGCCCCTTAGGCATGTATAACAATTGGTGAGGAGGACGGCCACCAAATAGAGATTTCCAACGGGCTGTAGACCGGATTTCATTTGAGCCTTAAAGGCGTTGGAGATCCATAGATTTTGGGTTAAACCGAAGGAGTTTTCGACGGCAATGCGAGCTCCAGACATACGTTTGTTGAAATAAGCTTGCCGTTCGTTTGTATAGCCTAGAAAAGGTGACATTATGTGAGGTTGATGGATGTAGGCCTTGTCGCCGTACAAGAAGAGCTTTCTTTTGCCTCCAAACAAAGTTCTTAACCTCGAAAACAACCCAGACTTCTGCAGCATTGTAACGTCGCTTATTTTGCCTTCGCAAGGACCATATACTGATCCAATTAAACCGTCCGGGCACGTAATGGCTAGCCAAACCATACCATGGGCCTTTTTATATCCAGAGTAATAGAACTTTTGCCCCACGTTAGGTCTGCAGAATCTTTGAAAGGTGCCGTCGATGAACCCCCATATAGTGCTTCTGCCTCTGATCTTTCCTATCGTTTTCACCACTCTGGCGTATCTTCTGATGCGTGAGTATGTAAGCATTGGAGCCAACGAAGCATGCTACCGTATCGATTTTCGAGGTGTTCAAGTAGATTATTGAGAACACGGGAGAGGTAGGAAGGAGACCGTCCAAATCTATCTGCCAATTCAAACAGCTGACGAGGATACGACATTTTGTAGAGTAGGAGGCAAAGGGCGAGTTCGGAGGATGGTCTAGCTCGATTGCTCCACTCAATTGAATTGATGGCGAAGTAGCCAATAAGCATTCGAATCTCCTCCTTATTAAATCGCATCATACGGCGAAGACGTTCGGGAGGGAGTTGATCCAGATCGAATTCGAATGTCTGATATTCCACCGATGGAATGTATGGATGTTGAGGACCGCCGGCGAGGTGCTGACTGAGGATAAGGATGACGGCAACTGCAAGGGCGATGGCCGTGTGTATGCCCTGGCCGTCGCCGATCAATTGAGTCAAATGAGGCATGGTGAAGGTTGTAAATAGAGGTGGGGAGTAATAATAATGGGAGGGAAAGAAAATTGACCGAAAACGGTAACCGCCAGGTTGCGGAGGATATTACCCGATCGGGGTTAGCGCGGGCGGCATTACGGCCCCGACCTCCGCTAGCCCCGCAAACCAATTGAATAATCCTATTGAATAAAACTGCGCAACCCCGCTAATAGCGTTGTACGGTTAGAAATCGTTTTCGGCTACGCATGCGACCACAGAACGGAACCAATTCATGTTCTGTAGTTTGTCATGAAGTACCCTTTAGTATACCTAAGCGCGTAATGCGAAATTGTAGATACATTGGACAAAGGAGTGGCAGGAGAGGTGGAGGTAGCGATCTATTAACGTGCTAAGGACCAGAGAAAGAAACAGCTAAAGAAGAAAATATTATAAATTTAATATTACAAGAAATAAATTCCTAGACTGTATTGTATTTTTGAGAGATATATCAAAAAAATTCGAAAGAAACTACAAAAATTTAGAAATAATTTAAATCAAAAACTTATCATAACAAATATTTTTGAACTTTGTAAACTCTTATAAAAACTTTATATATTAATATTCGAAAAGAGTTGTTCTTCTTACTAATCTATTAAAAGAAAGTAAGAATAACAAGAAATTATAATTCTTATATTTAATTAAATAAAGCAAAACGAATTTGATTAAAATTTTCAGTCGAAATCTATAAATTATTATATTATCTATTATCTATCAAGAGACTAGGAGAACTATTAATATAATACTAGCGCTTTGTTCTAATTGTCGAGATTAAATATGAATATTGTTAGCGCAATATGAATAAATAGACAAGATACAAATATTATATTCTTACAAAAGAATTTAATCAAAACAAAAGATACATATAAGAAATTAAACAAGTTACGCGTATTTTATAGATTTAATAGACAACTAATTAAGAAATCAATACTTTAAGAAGAGTTAGTGTTACGATCCAATCGGAGATAGAAAAGCCGGCAAGTACAGCTGGTCACTAGATCATCTCACTCCACACGTTCAACTGACTCGATTCAGATAGCCACTGTGTGAACATAGAGCTGATGGTGTTCCTGGGTCCTTTCGAGACTGACGCGTAAAGCTACGTATCTTCTGCCAGGTATGCTGCTACCAATATACGACTGGCAATGGTTGGCCGCCTATTCCATCGCGAAGGCGAACACAGGGGCCAATGTTCTTTTTGGATGTCTCATAGGAGACGAAATGGGGCTAAGAAAGGCAATACTTATTAGCATAAGGAATGATTGGAGACTGACAATGCTTGGCTCCAATAGCAAGACATCTTGAACGAGTGGGAAGTGAAGCCCGATGTTCGTGCACCCAAGACCTTTACCTGTTCTTCGGCAAGACTCCCGATAATTGCTCAGGCGTCTGTCCGTGCGAACCCCGACTCCGGATTTCATATCCATCATCCCATCAGTGGACCAACCGCAATTATTGTCCCCGGCACCAATATTGGCGATTGGCGCAGAGCCGTTATATGTAGATAGTAATTATCGACTCTCTGCCTGTAGTATGACTCAACTGCAACTCAATCAAAGTCTTTTACTCCTATCAGGGAGCAGCGAGGATTAACCAGGATCCTGCACAATACGCACAGCAAACGCGCAATATCTACAGGTCGTACAATCGCATCGGTGCTGAGTCTGGCATAAAGACAGATCCTATGTTCTCCGAACAACCCACTTGGGAACGTTCCAAACCCCAAGCTCCAGTCTCCAGGCCCTCAAGTCTACACCAACGTGGCGATGGCAACGACTCTTATGCTAGTCCCTATTATCCAGATTATAAGATTGTTCTTCATCCTGCAATGCGATTGTTCAATAGATATGTGGAGGAGGTAGATGTATGTGGTCAGCTGTTTGGCTAGCCAGCTCACAGATGGCTACAATGAGACCGATCCTAGCCAATGTGGAAGGAAAAGGACAAGTGTTTTTAGGTTGACAAGATGATTGCTTACGAATATCGATCACAAGCCAGAGAATGAATAAGGATTCAAAGGAAGATGAGTCTTCTCTGATCTGATGATGAAGAATAACTCAGATAGCTTTTATGAATAAGAAATCCCGTAATCGAAGTTGTTGCTTTCTCTAATCTATAACTATCGAGCTCTTACTGGTTTCAAGACTTCTAGAAGCAATATGTTTGATCTTAATGCATTTCAAGATGCTATTGAACGCTTGAAATCAAATAAAAACAATAGTATCAGGTGCACCACTAACAAGCTCGATAAATCTCCAGCCTTAGCGTTCTGTTATGATAGCATTAAATTCAATTCCGCCAGAGAGGTTTCGCAATATTTGTGTGAATATCACGTTTGGAGGCAAAAACCGAGCACAGAGAAAAGCCGATTAATTGAGCGTATAGCAGAAGAGAGGGGTGTCAAAGCCAAAACGATAAGATCGCACATTAAGGTTAGCGGCCCACTGGTCTCGGAAATACTACGATGGCTAAACCAAGAACTTTGGGCGATAGTTATACTGCTTCTACTTTATATACGTAAGTTTGACTGTGTACAAGAATAAACTATCGCATACTCAACTGTAGCAGGCAACTTCAAGAATCTAAATCTACGAGAAAAAATGTCAAAGCTCACCAAGCTTATCCCGGACCCCAAAGTGTATTGGGACGACGTGATATTCAAGAAATACGACGTCCTTTGGGTCCTTGGTATCGCTTGCTCTTGCAAACCCCCTGTTTGCGACTATAATAGCCCATACAGACGAAGCCTTAGAAGGAAAGTCGTCTGTCCACCAGAGACAGGGTCCATGCACATGCTATTACTCCCTCCATTGGTGCTCAGCAGAGAGAGTCAATGTTCACCAAGCCCGTAGAAGAAGCTTCGGGAAATCAGTCAAGGTTGCGTTGCTCGAACATCGTCATTGATGAGCCCTCTACTTCCTGTCGCTGTGTCGGAGCTTCGACAATTGCCTACTAGTAATACGCAGTTGAATTGCAATGGGAACGAGGCAAAGCACTCGAGTATCACACTGAGTACAGACATTCAACCTCTGAGCGACCTAGAAACAAATGACATGAGTAGGAGGACTGATGAGTCATCTCTTCTATGCGGGGAAACAGCAGCGTTCTGACACCGTTACCAGCTAGGGATTGTAGTCGGCTCGGACTATGATTTTTGTGGCCTATGGCTTCTTGGTGCGTTGAGCATCTCCTCAGAGCAGCCTTTGACACGAGTGTTGACAATTTGATTGAATCCTCATTAATCTCTAAGAATTTAGGTGCATGGCCCATACAAATAAGCGGAGACGGAATTAGTCCAACGCCAAGGTGCTAGGAACGCCACATTTTCAACAACGAGTCCGCCCGAGCTCTTGTGGCTCGTATCCCTTCTTCCTAGAGCGGCAATATACGCAGCTAATCGCAGGTAGCAGCCGATCATATGCTCGCTAATAATGCTTCAGGCCAGCATAGCCTTGCGTTGTCTTTTACGTCTCACATGGTTCCCTCAGCTCTTCACGGGTTCTTTCTAGAGCCACATTCCTTGCTCCCCATACTTATAGTGGTTAGTGGTCGCACTCTGGCCGCCAGTTGACGACCAAGCCTAATTTCGCAAGGTTCTATGTTATTATCGCCAGTTCGTTCTCTGTCGCCACGACCTTACTACGATACCGTCGATCTTTTTTTCGGCAGTCCTATGGAGTCCATATGTAAAATCATCGACTATTCAGGTCCACGAAATAATGACGCGATCTATCTAGAAATGGATGTTCGTTAGCGAAGGGAATGTACGTGTCGGAAGCTACTGAGGCATTTGAATGCTGCGTTGCGGACCGCCCGTATGGTGGAGTTGAGAACATCGGCGATTCTTGAAAGCGTTTTCTAGTTCGTAAGTGGCATTTGCGTAGCTGCACAAGTCCCCTAGATCACGGAGCTTCTTACATATATCGAGAGGTTCAAGGTTCGAACAAGAAGCATTCTGCTAGTGTGATAGTTAGAGACTGGGAGCGATCTTCTCTTCTTGTCGTCGCTTCTGAGGCTAAAGCTCTTAGGCTATCAAGAACACGTTTCAATAGTGTCAGTCTACTGTGGTGTATTCTTCTGACTCTTCCACGTCGCCGTCGATAGTACTATGTCTCGCCATAGCTTCAGATACCACCTCCAGTGGCACGTTAGAAACGTATTGGCCGCCTCCGCCAGTTCCGGCAGCTTTGAGTCACCAGAAACAATGCAGTAGCTGTTCATATGTGAGGGATTGAAAGAGCAACGATAATTGTTGTATACAAAGGGGTCAACTGAGCAATAGCGGATGCGAACAATAGTAACAACTAGGGTCTGCGAAAATCACCGTGTTCGCCGAGAAATCTACACGTCCATGAAACGGCGAACACGCTGCAGAACGCCACGAATTGGCCTACAGGTTGTAAGCCTATTGTTAAGCTCTATTGGCCTAATAAAGGTGGTAGATCGCATGCAGATCATGCAGGCTTATACGCCTAATCAGCTGGACATTTACCCCCACCAGCTACATATACACCTCAACTTTTTGGTCAGTACAATAATTCTACTGTGTGCTAGTCCAAGATTGCAACTAATAGACAACAAATCTTCAATTCTACAATGATTTGAGGGCAGTTTGTAGATGTTACATCAGGTCTGTAGTAAGTACCATCTGTGCCGTCTCTTATCATCTGCAGGATGGAAGCATCGTCGGTGTAGCCTACGCCGTCATGTGATTGCATAAGACCAGCGTTAGCGATCGGCCTCTGGGTTGTGGCGCGTGCTAATAAACAAGTGGACTCTTGGAGAATTACAGCAAATATTTTCCGCGCATCCACTTCTGTCTCCTTGGCCACTTTCAGGATATCATCATGGATAATGCCCGCCTTACCATCCGGATTCTTTTCGCAGACGGCCTTGTTATGATCCCAAAGACGATCGAATGTCAACCATGACGATTCAGGCGAAAAATTGGAAGCGGGACCTGAATACTGCTTCTGGACCACAGGCTGTAGACCGCCACTTCCAGACGCCGAGGAGGGTTCGATCATTGTTGGTTGCAAAATCGTATCACTAGAATAGACCTGAGACACACACTTTCCGTCCACGAGGGGAGTGGTACTGCTCGTCGTTATTGGAGCTGCCATTGAGCTGGCACTGAAAATGCTGCAGTCGGTCCCTGCTGCGTCTGAGCAGACCATGCGCCGCTTGCACACTGTTGAAAACGACCTGCGGAGCACACGATCTTCCCTGTCGGTGTGCAAGACTCACCTACCGGCCAAAACTGGTGATCAGCATTGACCAAAGACGTTTCGATGACGAGCTTGATCAAGAGCCGAATTCCAAGTCTAGAATTTTTGCTACCCATGGTCAATAAGGGTGTTATGATAAGAGAAGGAGACTGAATGGATATTCGAGCATCGAGATAGGCTTCTGGTGGTCGTAGTAAGCTCTTACCCCATGTTCTCATTCGTGACGATCACTTCTTTCAACGGCTAACTATTGATGGAGCTGACTGCTACACTCTTCAAGGGAGAAGGGAAACAAGTCGGCTATTGGGTCGTGGCGTTTTCTCATCTTAGGCTAAAAAGAGCGTGTCAGCCTCGGTGGGTGAGAACTGTGAACACTGTCTCTATCCCCATCCCTAGTTACGGTGATGGACGTGCATCATCCGAGACAAGTCTTGCGCACTAGCTATGCCGCATGTCCGATTACTGGCGGTATGGACGTGAAGAAGCTGTAGTCAACGAAGATGTAGGTAGGCCGAGAATTGCAGAGAATTTCATTTTTATTGTCCTTACACTGAGACTGTCATGCCTATTGTAATGGTTTTGCCATCCGCTTGCTTAGCAAGATACCTATCCCCAAAATTTTCTTGGAGAACAACTTCATAATCTAACAGAGCACCTTCTCACAACACCGAACTTAGTATACTAACAGAGCTCTGACATCATGTGCTTTCGCCCACATAGATGCATGTATGCCACCAAAAGCCCGGAGACTGGATACACCGAGTACTTTGCCTATAGTACAGCTTATGAATGTATGATCCTTACCTCTCCAATAGTCCACGAAGGGCAGCAGCACAGGAAAGCGTTCGAGGTATGAATGGGAGATGTAACGGGCTCAGGCATCGATTTAATTCGAAGCTGGAAAGAAGGGGAGCACTCCGAGTTAAATCATCCTCGAGAGGACACTGGTAGTTTCACGCACCTAGAAGACTCTCTAATTAGATGGATGGCCTCTTGGGGTATCATCCAACACCTTTCTGACCAGTCCATACTCCCCATGCCAACAGCAGTGTATAATGGTGCCATTGTCATGGAACTCCTTCTCCCGAAGAAACCTGACACCTCTATTGCCATGTTTCTCTTCAAACCATTTATTGTCATATTCTAAACATGAGTCATGTAGTAGAACACTGAGCCAATTATTCGCAAATTGCTGGTGCGAGGACCCACGTCTCTCGCATCGGGTGGCTGGCAGCTGTCGAACAAAGACCCGCCTGGGTTGTATTGTCGAAATCAATGGGTTTCAGGTGGTCATTATCATCCAGTGTTACTCATAGCAAGCTTATCACGCTTCACGTCCTTCATATCTAGGTTCTCCATAGACAACTGATGTTATTCGTGCCTCGGGTGTTCTGCCATCGTGTTTAGTTTTTCTTGTGGGAGTAGACATTCTCTGTGAGCGAAGATTCGGCCCTAATCGTTGTCGACTCTCTTTCTATCCATTGGCCCCATTGCCCCCATTGTATCATCCTGCCATTCTTTTGAGGAATTCATAGCTTTTCCATTTGCGCTAGCCGATTTCTTGAAAATCTCTCCCAAATATTCCAAGAAAGCCTGTGTATTATGTCGGTTGGCCGTGGTGTGACCTTCTAGGTCCAAGTAAGGCATACCAAACTTTAGAGAAAACTTCAATGGTTCTTCCCGCAAAATTTGGAAGCAGTTGCACAAGACTTGTGGGCTTTCTGGTAGTGAAAAATTGTTTTGCTCGTACAACTCCAACGCTGTACTGGTCTTGGACAGGATAAATCTTTGTAACGGCCAACTTAATATCTCCAGCCTGTGAGCAACTATGAGCCCAAAATGCAGGGAAAGTCCAGACCTTGCCCAGCCTGCCATCCAAGATTCCAACTTCCCTGTTATGGTAGGCATCGTGAAAATCGTGAATTTTGCGAAATAGCCACTGTGTTTCTGAGAAAAGCTCCTTAGGCTGCATGCTATTTCATGATCTTTATATTGTACTTTCTGGATATGGAAGTCATAGGGATCAATGGTCGTCCATGGGGTGGGACATACAATGGTGATTTTCGGATCGAGTCCCTCCTTTCGGTTCCATCTTACTGGATAACCCATTGAAGCATTATAGGATGCAATTCCTTTATGGTCTTTATCTGCCCACTCCCGGATATCGGGCTCATGAGGCTTGCTATTTACCGACATGGCGATACCCTCGTTATAGTTCTCTTTTCGAACGACCTCCGAATCGTTTGGGGGTACGAGGGTAGTATCGCTATCATGTTTGTTGCTTAATCGTGAGGGCTCGGTAAGGGTAACGCCATGATGTTTAGCGACATCTATTTCGCGTAGGGGGCTGGAGATAAAATTCCTATTCCTTACAGTTCTTTTGTCGTGACCGCTTGTAAAGATCCATCGATAGAGGCAGACTGCAATGGTTTTCGGAGCTACTTGATATTGATCGTCTCTGTACACTTCAAGCATATTTGAGACCGCGTGTAGAAGGAAGGCCGAGCACTCTTAGGGGACTCCTAAATATGTTTTGCTTACGTTCGAGTATCCATGAATTAGATTGCGATGTAAGCACAAACTGCAATCTTATATAAAATACTTTCGCCCCTTCCAGGTACTACCACATCATGTCCTGGAAGTGGGCTCAAATTGTCGACAAGCCGCTTCGCGCTTTAGTACCAATCCCATTCAAGCCTTCGACAAGCCTACATTGGGGCAAGTATCCTGCTTTGATCACAATGGAGGGAAACCTCAAGTCTGAGCCACAACAGTCTGACACTACAGACCCCCAGCCAGAGGCATACAGCGCAATTTTGAAGGCTTTGGACCTAGGAGCGGAATCCACAGTGATTTTGAACCGTATTAGTTTATCAAAAATTGACCGAGAAGTGCCTGACGTTCATTCGCGTCAGCGAGTCAATTTAATCACCAACATCAAACCTCGTTGTCTTCTTAGAGTAACGTCCTACATGGTTAGCGATGTAATCCTGATACAAGCCACCACGATCTGGGAGGCAGCCGACCAATACCTAGAGTGGCTGGAGAGCTGTGAAATATCCATAGAACGCAATGGAGAGTTCCCAGATAGACAGTCAAAACCATATGCTGTTGTTACTGCAGGACAAGTCTCTGATACTGCCAGTGTGAAAGCGTTGATATCGGCTAGATATTGCGAAGCTCACGGGGTTGGGGCACAAGACTATATTGATCTTGAGCGTAGTCTGTTCGCGGGCTTGGTCATCATCGCCGAGAGCGACAATCTCAACCAGGTGTTAGCCAGTATGGCTGCACAATCTATGGGTGTGCGAGATCAGAATCACCACCTCTGGTCGACGTCTGAGCTCTTGTGTTTGCTCGATTACGCCATTGGAATTTTTTCTGGAAACCCAACGAATTTATACAACAGCGTACAAGCCCTATCACCCTGGAATGATCTACGAATGGCTAGGGACACTCTTTGGCCGGAGTTGATGGAGAGTAAGCAGCTCTCTCATGTTTCGAAGAAGTTCCAGGTGAAGATATTTAGTCAATGTCTGTCCAGGTATGCTAACGGATGCGTTCATCGTGAGTTTCATACCCCTCAATTTCTCTGATAGCCATTGACGAATCGTAGTTTTCCATCCAGACGAGATGTTCTTCTCAATTTTTCGTCACGTCTTTAAGGGTTTTTTTCCGCCTAGGGAGGAGGCCACTTATCTGGCCAGAATTAGAAAGGGAATTGAACGAATTATGGATAAGCGTGAGCAGAGCGAAGATCGCACGTATTTCCGAAGTCTCAAAGAAGACGTGTCGTACTGGGATCTGATTGCATCACCCAAGATATGCTTTGCTTGTATTCTCAGACCATGTACATATTCTGCGCCATGCAGTCATGCTCTGTGCGAAAATTGTTATAGTATCGTCACTGAAGAGATGGAGTCGGAAGGAGGAGACAGAGCCAGGGAGTGCCCTTTCTGTAGAAAGGCATTCGATCATTGGGAGCAGGTCACAACTTGTTCCGACGGAGCTTTCCTCAAAGGAGAAATAATACATAGATATCACGATCTTGCTCTTACCTTACTTGAAGTGGGGCTACAGGTCAGGAATTGGGACTCCAATAAATGGGTCCGAACATTGGCTGGGTTTGTAAAGGTTGCCTTCAAAAGACCGGAAATGTGGATAGATCTTGTGGGAGGTTGGAGTAAAACATGGCGTAAGCTTGTGCATCTAGCTGGGAGGCAGTGTCCCTTACAGCGAGACGCGATACAGTACAGTTTGCAGAAAGCCTTTGGTATCGACATACTACCTGCCACAACCCTAAGAGAGAACTCAGGCATGGAGAGTGTGGCATGGGATCTCATCGCAAAACTTTTCTCTTTCGAATTGAACAGGATAACGCGCACTAGGGACAGGAGATTGAAATGCACAGGGACTATTCACTGTCATCCGGCCTTCGAAAAACTCACATCCAGTGGAGCCAAACTCTTGAACAGCCAAATAAAATTTCGCGTCCACAATACCTGCTTTACGTACAGGTCACCTTGTACGGTGGCAATCTGGCTCCCCAATGTGGAACATAAATTTGATATTCAATTGACGTCAGCATCTCTGAATGCTTCTATAGTAGGTTTCCCAAACAATATACGAGAGATCGTTCAAGCTCAGACTACTTGCCGTACTACGAGCACAGAGGTTGAGCGACGGCCTAAAAGAAAATTCAACACATCAGACACTCTGGGGCAATGGACGAGAGGAAAGAAGATTCGTTTAGGGATCTTATCTATCGATTGATGGTTAGGGCAGATGCAGCCCACTCTTCAACTTGACTTTGAAATTTTGGCTTTCCGCAAATCAAGATTAATCTCGAGTCGCTGCTGTAGTGTCTCACTCGCTTTTCCAGTTCATGGGGATCTGCTGCTTCGCCAATCACCTTATTCTCGCCAAAGTATTCCTTCAACACCTCTGGTGTGGTGGAAGTGATCAGTAACGGAAATGAAGCAGCGTACCAGGCCCACAATGACAAGCTTCTGCAGAAACCTGTCGAGTCTGCAACGAGACACAGCTTGTCGACAGTTGGCACCTGCATCGGATGTTGTCTCTTCTGCTCCTTTATAAGTCGGCGGTAGATCCAGGAAGCAATTCCAATATTAGGTCCAAACGGACCCTCAACGATGACTGGCACTGCGCTAACGATATCATGTAATGTGCTGGCCAAGAGCACGTCTTCCCTTCCTGTGGCCTCCAGAACTGGAACAGGTCTGCCTTGAACCCAGTAAGCCATCCCATTGCTGCTAGTCGAGATCGATTCGACTCGAAGCTCAAGTAAACTACCATATTTCTTACCCACAGTTGCTGCCCGCGTTGTGTGACGGACAAGTGAAATCAACATCTCAACTCCCAAGCATATGGCGCAGGAAACGGCAAGAGCGGTGCTCATTACAGGCGTCCAACGTAGGATTAAGCTGACAGAAAGGAGTAGTACCCAAGCGGAAATAGTATGCAAGAGTCGCCATTTGGAGAAATGATTGGTCTCCCAATGACGTCGAATTTTCGGAAAGGCGAGCAGGCCGATTAGAAACGATGCCAGAAGGATCTATAATATGAAGAGAGCATCAGTTCTTGTTCATCATCGTGTGGCAGAATATGTACCTACCAAAACGCCGGGCCAACCCGTGCGGAACTCTATTGGTCGTCAATGCAAAGTTTAAGCCAAAGGACCGAGAACCGCCTCTACCTTGAAAGCCAAGACCCGCAAACACAGTGGATCCAGCTAGCGTCAGAGTTCCCAATATTTTATGGGCCCAAAGATATTCAGCCTGATACGCCGCTGCCAATTCAAGGAAGACGCTGTGCCTTGACGAAAGCAGACAGAGGAGGATCAAATTAATGAGAATAAGCTGGCCTAGGCGACAGCGCGCAATTTCCCGTGCATTACCGTGAGGGTAGACAGATATTGTTAGCACGGTCGCTAACAAGGTGACGATGAGAAACGGAATTTGTAGGGTTTCGTGTGTTTGAAACTGTTTAGCATCCTCATCTTCGAATAAACTATGAGTAAAGAACCGATCGTTTTTCCGACGAATCCAGGAAAGATGCTTGTGAATCCTGGGCAGCCTTCGTTCAAGAATGACAATTATCAGTATGCACAGGTAGCTGCATGTGTAAATGAGAATGTTCATCTCAGATGAAACCCACAACCGTACGTCAAGGCTATAAAGAGAAGGCTTTGATTATCAAGTAAGCAAAGTAAGCATCAACCGTAAGAGACCCCAATATACATAATGAGGATAGAGGTATTTCGTGATAATTGATGCCATAAAAATTTTGGAAACCAACAAGGCTTCATTCTAAGCTAGCTGTATTTCAAGATCTTCGGGCAGCGTAAATGCTTACAGCTATCTTGGACAGTATGATCATCAGAAGAGAAATCTCTTACCCATTAAAGCTGTCTGTTTTGGAGCTATGGATGACATTACACTCATCAGAGTGTTGACGCCGCAGAAAACATCGCAAATAGGACTCGGGCATATAGGAGTCTGAGATGGTGTGTAAGGATGGGCATTC
>JAABUL010005515.1_pt1 | contig 15679 bp, 9 predicted proteins | sample 5559151 | NCBI WGS metagenome assembly JAABUL01 (sample SAMN10711876, study PRJNA513368) | rock metagenome | isolation source: Antarctica rocks | place: Antarctica: Victoria Land, Pudding Butte sud | reverse complement strand
CGCCGCCGGCACGCTGCCGGCCGTGTCGTTCGTCGACCCGAAGTTCCTCGACGAGGGCAGCGGGAGTTCGGCCGACGACCACCCGCACGCCGACATCCGGGCCGGTCAGGCGTTCTTGAACTCGATCTACAAGGCGGTGACCTCCGGCCCGAAGTGGTCACGGACCGCGCTGGTCATCAACTACGACGAGTGGGGCGGGTTCTTCGACCACGTGGCCCCGGGATCGGCTCCGGACGCCCGACCCGACCTTGGCACCGGCCTGCGCGGGTTCCGGGTGCCGTGCGTGCTCATCAGCCCCCGGGCCCGCCGCGGGTACGTCTCCCACAACACCTACGACCACACGTCGGTGCTGAAGATGATCGAGTGGCGGTTCGGCCTGAAGTCGCTGACGGTGCGGGATGCCGCGGCGGCCAACCTGGCGGAGGTGCTGGACTTCAAGTCAGCGCCGAACCTGACCGCGCCGTCCTACCCGGTGCCGTCGTTCGTCGGCCTGCCGTGCGCAGACGGCGTGCCGGGCGATGAGGAGGAATGGTCGCAACTGGCCCCGATCGCGTCGTCGCTCGGCTACAGCGTCGGCGTCTGAGGCGCCGCGCTCCGGGTCGGGAGCGGTTTCCGGTCCGGAGCACGGCGGGGATCGACGTTAACGCGGGCGTCCGGCGGCACCCCAGTGACGGCCGAATGCCGGATCTCGGCCGCCTGACCGGCTCGACTTCAGGCGTGCGCACCGTCGGCAGCCGGTCTACTCGGGGCGTCGTAAGTGGACGAGGGTCCGGCGGCGACGGCAGCCACCCGCCGCTCGGGCATCGCCAGCACCGCCACGTTGTCCACCCACTGCTCCACCGAGCCCACACCGGCGGGCAGCTGGCGGACCGCCGGGTCAGTGATCGAGGCCAGCAACAGCTCCGGCACGTCGACGACACCCTGGAACGGCCGGTCGAGGAATGGACCCAGCGGATAAGCGCCGGTCGGCAGCCCGGTCGCCCGCTGGACCTCGTGTAGGACCACAAGGGCGTCGCCGAGCGCGGACTCGCGCAGGTGCCACGTCGGGGCCGCGAGCGACGCCGCCAGTGCGGGACCGGCGGCGCCTGCGGACGGCAACCGGGCGAACAGGGTCCCAAGCCACTTCGGGTACGGCGGCCACCGTCGCTCCAGCAGGAACCCCAGGTGCATCGCTATGGCGACGAACCGCCCGGTGAGCACCCGAGAACCGAGGTCGTCACCCCGTGAGCCTGTCCGGCCGAGGAACGGAAGTTCCTGGCCAATGCGGGCCCAGTCCGCCGCGACGACGTACCGCCAGACGTCGTCCGGGTACCACGCCAGCCGGCGCCGGATGTCGGTGATCGTGCCGGGGGTGTCCCGGAACACCGGCCCGCCGGTGATCTCCAGCACCGACTGGCCGGTCACGGCGAGCCAGTCTTCGGCGTTCCACGGCCGGTCGACCCCGATGCCCAGTCGGGACGCGGCGAACTCCTCGGGAGTTGCGACCTCGGCCCGCTGCCGGACCGTCGGATCCCAGGTGGTCGCAAACCGGGTCGGCAAGCTTCGGAACGACGCGGGCAGCACCCGTTCGAGGTGGCTGTCGACGGCGCCGATGCCGCCGACCGCGGCGGCGGCGGTGCGGTCGAGCAGCACGGTCAGTCGGAGACCCCAGTCGTGGTCACGGGACATCGCGTCGTCCAGGCCAAGGACGTCCGACCCGCTGCCGAGCCGGGCGGCGGCGTACGGCAGCCCCGGCCAGCGCGCCGTCAGCAGCGGGCCGACCACCTCGTCGTGGTAGCTGCACGCCAGATCCATACCGCCCGCCTCCACGCGGCCATTCTGGGCCTCGGGACACCGGCGGCTCTTGGGACACATCGCCGCCGGTCGTCATCGCAGCCGTCGCGCCGGGGTCGCCCAGGGGTTGTTTGGCGTCCGAGCGAAGTCGAGGACACCGGCACCCGGGACGCCGGGGCAGTGGCGGCGCGAGTCGGAGCGGTTCCTCGACCTCGACGGGTGTGGTGCTCCTGGGCGTTAGCCGTGCACCGGCTGCTTGTTCTGCCAGGGCAGCAGAGCCCGTCAGGACTGGTGGCACGGCAGCCAGCGGAGCGCACCCGCCCCGTCGGTCGCGTCAGGACTGACGGAGTTACGCGGCTGGACGGTCGGCCCGCTCCCTCGCATGCAGCCAGCAGCGGGCCGTCTGGGCGGGCCGGACCTCTACCACCGGCGGCTCCGTCTCGCAGACGGGCATCGCGAAAGGGCAGCGGTCGCGGAACCTACAGCCCGGGTCCGACCCGTCCTGTTTGACGGACCGTGAGCGGGCGGCGGTCGACCCGGCGCCCCCCTCGGTGCGACCACGCGGTCCTGTCGTCGGGTCCGGCAGGACTGCTCCCGGGGTGTCGTCGATCGCGCCGACTGCGGAGTGGCGGGCCTCCGGGTCCGGCGCCGACCGGGCCAGCAGCTGGGTGTAGGGGTGCGACGGCCGGACGATGACGTCGTCGGCCGGCCCGGACTCTACGATCTGGCCCCGTACATCACCATGATCGTGGTGGCGAAGTAGCGGGCGGTCGCCAGGTCGTGGGTGATGTACAGCACCGCCAGGTCGTTGTCCGTCTTGGCGCGGTCCAAGAGCTCCAGGACTTCCAGGCGGATCGATACGTCGAGCATCGACACCGGCTCGTCCGCCAGCAGGATCTTCGGCCGGGGGGCCAGCGCGCGGGCGATCGCGACACGCTGGCGCTGACCGCCCGACAGCTCGTGCGGGTAGCGCGCGGCGACGACCGCCGCGGGGCCGAGGTTCACCCTGTCCAACAGCTCCTCGACACCCGTCTGGAGAGTCACGCCCGCGGCCAGGACGTGCTGGATCGCCAACGGGCGTTGGAGGTGGTAGCCGATTGTGTGGGACGGGTTGAGCGAGCCGAAGGGATCCTGGAACACCATCTGCACGCTGCGCCGGTAGGCCGCCAGCGCGGAGCGCCCCCGACGGATGGGCACGCCGTCCAGCGCGATCGTGCCCGCGGTCGGCTTGGTCAGCCGGGCCAGCATCCGCGCCACGGTCGACTTGCCGCTGCCGGACTCGCCCACGAGAGCGATGGTCTTTCCCGACTCAAGGGTGAACGACACGTCGTCGACCGCGACCAGCTTTCCCCGGCCCCGCGAGGAGAAGACCTTGCGCAGCCCGGTCACCTCCAGCGTGCTCATGGCCCGACCCCTCCGCTGCTGGTGACCTGCACGGGTTCGCTGCCCGGCATCCCGGTCCCGATCTCCTTCTCCGTCTCGGTCCGCGCGCCTGCGCCGCCGAGTGCCACGGCGGCATCGGTCTCGGCCCGGCTCGGGTGGGTCGGGTGGTGGAGGTTCACCGGAGGGCCCCCGGGCCGCACGGACGGGTCGTGGAGCAGGCAGGCGACGGAGGAGAGCGACGACATCGGGGAGACGGTCCGGTCTGGGTTGGCGTCCCCCGCGGCCCGCGAGAAGGTGCCGGGCACCTTCAGGGCCGGGTCGATGGTGGAGCAGGCGTCGAAGGAGTGCCGGCACCGAGGCGCGAACGCGCACCCGTGCACCGGCCGGCTCAGGTCCGGCGGAGACCCGGGAATGCCGCGCAATTCGCGTCGTGCCCCGCGCAGGCTGGGGAAGGAGTCGATTAGCCCGACCGTGTAGGGGTGCTTGGGCCGGGCCAGGATCTCTGCCGCCTCGCCGTACTCCACGATCCGCCCCGCGTACATGATCGCGATGTGGTCGCTGATCTCCAGCAGCAGCGAGAGGTCGTGGGTGATGAAGACGACGGCGAAGCCGAACATCTCCCGCAGGCGGTCGATCTCCGCGAGGATCTCCCGCTGCACAACGACGTCGAGAGCGGTGGTCGGCTCGTCCATGACGATGATGTCCGGCCGCAGCGCGAGGGCCATCGCGATCATGACCCGCTGGCGCATGCCGCCGGACAGTTCGTGAGGGAATGAGGACAGCCTCGACCGGTCGATGCCGACGAGCTCGATGAGCTCGGCGCACCGCTCGTGCTTCTCCTTGCGCGACAGCTTGACGTCGTGGGCCGCGAACACGTCGGACAGCTGTCGTTCGATGTTCACGACCGGGTTCAGCGCGCTCATCGCCGATTGGAAGACCATCGCGATGCGGGCCCAGCGAAAGGCGCGGAGCTCGTGGCCCTCCAGGCCGAGGACGTCGACCGCCTCGTGCGTTCCGGCGGCGGTGAACGTCACCGACCCGGACGTGACCTGCCCGGGTGGGCGGAGCAGCCGTGTCATCGCGTAGGCGAGCGTGGACTTGCCGCACCCGCTCTCTCCGGCGACCCCGACTACCTCACCGGGTGCGATGTCGAGGCTCACGCCACGAACCGCGCGGACACTGCTCTCCGTCGCGTAGTCCACGACCACGTCGCGCATCGACATGACCGGGGGCATCGCGCCGCCCGGGACCCGGCGCAGCGCCGCCTCGGTGGCAGTCACGCCCGGCTCCGAGTCCCGGCCGGCCGGCCGGTCGTTCCTTCACCGCGCTCGTTCCCCGCGGCCTTCCGTGACCGTGCCGCCTTGACCGATGCGGCTACCCGGAGCCGCGGGTTGACCAACTCGTCGATGCTGAAGTTGATCAGCGACAGGCCCATACCCACCAGCGCGATGCACAGGCCCGGAGGGACGAACCACCACCAAGCTCCCAAGGTCAGGGCCTGCGCGTTCTGCGCGAAGTACAGGACACTGCCCCACGAGGTGGAGCCAGGGCTTCCGAGACCAAGGAAGGACAACCCTGCCTCCGTGAGGATCGCGAACAGTCCGCCGAAGACGAGTGAGTTCGCGATGATCGGCAGCAGGTTGGGCATGACCTCGAACAGGATGATCCGCCGCGTTGACTCGCCGGCCGTGCGCGCAGCGTCGACGTAGTCCCGCTGTCGCAGGGAGAGCGTCTGTGACCGCAGCACCCGCGAGGTCGGGGCCCAGCCGGTGGCGGCGATCACCAGGGCAATGGTGAGGACGCCGCGCGAGTTGGCGTAGTTCGTCACGAGAATGATCAGCGGAAGGCTCGGGATGACCAGCACGACGTTGCTCACCAGGGACAGGGCCTCGTCCGTCAGGCCGCCAAGGTAACCGCCGGTGATCCCGACAACCATCGAGAGCAAGGTCGAGAGCACTCCGGCCACCAGGCCGATGAGCAGTGATCCACGAGCACCTGTCACGACCTGGGCGAGGATGTCCTGACCGAGGTTCGTCGTACCGAACGGGTGGGACCATGACGGAGGCAGCAGTGCGTCCGGCCCGGAGGTGGTGGGGTTGCCGACCAGATAGGGCCCGATGATCGCGACGAGGGCGAAGAAGACCAAGATGGTCAGCCCGACCACGAGCTTGCGCGAGCGTGGCAGTCGAAACCCGTGGCGGGTCGACGCGGGTCTGCCGGCCGACCCGGGGCCCTGTGGGAACACGGTGGGGGAGGTCAGGCCGCCCGTGCCGGAGACCGGGGCTTCGGCCGGGTCCGGCGTCGTCGAACTCACAGGTGTCCCTTCATCCGTTCTGGCGTGTTCGTGGATCTACGAATCCATAGGTCAGGTCCACGAGCAGGTTCGCTCCCAACACAGCAAGAGTGATGACGAGGAACAACGCCTGCATGAGCGGGTAGTCCGCGTTCTGGACCGCCTGCAACAACGTGTAGCCGAGGCCCGGGTAGGAGAACACCGACTCGGTGACGATGGACCCGCTGACGACGAACCCGACCGAGATCGCGAACCCGGTGATGCTGGGTAGGATCGCATTGCGCGCAGCATAACGGAGCATCACCCGGCTGGACCGCAGTCCCTTCGCCTCGGCCGTCAGGACGTAGTCCTCGCTCATCGTCGAGACCATCATGTTCCGCATCCCCAGCAGCCATCCGGCTACCTGGGACAAAACGAGGGTGAGCGCGGGTAGCACCCCATGGTAGAGCGCGGACCGGACAAACGGTCCGTTCAGTCCGATCGTCGTCTCGACGGAGTACCCCAGGGACAGAGGGAACAAGCCGGCCTGGCTGGCGAGGAAGTAGACCAGGACCAGCGCGAGCCAGAAGTAGGGCACGGCCGCCAGGATCGTCGTGGACGGCACGAGCCCGTCCACCCAGGTTCCCCGACGCCATCCCGCCAAGGCGCCGAGACCTATCCCGAGAGCAAAGCTGATCAGTGTGGACAGTCCCACGAGGACGAGCGTCCAGGGCAACGCCTGGAGGACGACGGTGGACACGGGCGTGGGGTAGTTCGTCACCGACAAACCGAACTGGCCGTGCACGAGATTGCCGAGATAGTCGGTGTACTGGCGAATGAGGTTGCCGCCGCCCTGGCCGAACTGGGCTTCCAGCGCAGCTCGGGCCTGGGGCGGCGGCGGGGTCGAACCCTGGGTCTTGGCCAGGATCGCGTCCACCGGGTTCCCCGGCAGCAGGCGCGGGAGCAGAAAATTGAGCGTGACGGCCACGAACAGGGCGACCGCGTAGAAGGTCAGCTTGCGGACGACGTATCTCACGCTCGTCTCGCTGTGCCATGACCCTCGGGACCCCAGGGCGCGCTCACACCGGCTTCAGCCGCCGGGCGACGATGCCTACGTCCGGTGAACCCGACGGACCGGCGCCGGCGTAGGGATCGTCCTTGGCGGGGAACCCGCTGACGTTGGCGGTGCGGTACTCCACGAGGTCGGTGCGTTGCACGAGGGCGACGTAGGGAACCCTCTCGGCCACGATGGCCTGGATGTCCTGCGCGGCCTTGGTGATGACCGTCTGGTCGGCGGTCGAGGCCATCTGGCCCAGCAGCTGGTCCACCTTCGCATCCTGGAACCGCGCGAAGTCCGAGGTCGCCGTCTTGCCGACGGGGGCCGTCAGCTTGCTGTTCAACAGCGTGTTGTAGAGGTAGAAGACGCCGGGACCCCCCGCCGCGGCGTCGATGAGGATGTCGAACTGACCCTGGGACCGCGAGACGCCGAACGAGGCGAGCGACACCTCCTGGCTGCTGAACCCGATGCCGGCCGCCTTCAAATTCTCCCCGATCAGCTGCAGCGCGCTGATGTAGTCGGTGTACCCGGTGATCACCAGGCACTTCATGGTGACCTTCCGCCCCTGTCCGTCGGCGAAGATCCCGTCGGCGCCCTGCTTGTACCCCGCCGAGGTAAGGATCTTCTTGGCGCCCGCGGTGTCGAAGCCGATCGGTCCCCGGAAGGCTGCCGCCACGTACTGGTCGTCACGCGGCGTCAGGGTGAGCACCCGACTCGGCTGCAGGTTGTACCCGGAGAAGGCCTGCTTGTTCAGCGTCTCCCGGTCGATCGCCACGTTCATCGCCCGGCGGACGGGTAGCTCGCTCAGCGGAAACTTCGTCAGGTTCGGGACCAGGTAAGTGACCAGCGTCGACGTGGCCAACTGGTAGTGGTTGTTCTTCGGGTCGCGGGAGACGAAAGCCTTCTGCACGTCGGGAATGAAGATCCCGGCCCAGTCGAGCTGGCCCGCGATCAGCGCGGCGGTGGCCGGCCCGTTACCGCTGTAGGACACGAAACGGACGCTCTCCAGACTCACGGACCCCTCGTGGTAAGTGGGGTTCTTCTTCATCAGGAAGGACTGCGCGGAGAACGTCTGCAGCGTGAAGGCGCCGGTCCCGACCGGCTTGGTGTTCGCCTCGGTGGTCGGGTCCGACACCTTCGTCCACAGGTGCTCCGGGACGATGTAGGTCTGGCCGGCCAGGTACCACAGGTCGGTGAAGGCCGGGCGGCCGGTCCTGATGACGACCGTGGCGTCGTCCGGTGCCGTGATGCTGTCGAACACCAGCCCGTTGGTGTTGAGCGCAGGGTACTTCTTGATCAGCCCGAATGTGTACACCACGTCCTTGCTGGTAAAAGGGGTGCCGTCCGTCCACCTGACACCGCTCTTCAGCGTGAAGGTGATCGTTCGGCCGTCCTTGCTGAGTTCGTAGGACTTTGCCAGCCACGGCTGGATGTCGTTTGCCTTAGACTGGTTGAAGAACATCAGCGGTTCGTAGACCATGCCTCGAAAGCCCGGGTTGGTGGCGGTCGGCAGGAACGGGTTGAAACCGTTGGTGAACTGGCCGCTCCCCCCGTTGAAGGCGTTGATCGATTTACTCCCACCACCCCCGCTCCCGCCGCCAGCCGAACCACCGGTGCATCCGGCCAGCGCAATGCTGGCGAGGCTGAGGCCCCCGGCGGTGAGCAATGCTCTTCGAGTGGGGTTGACGGTCATGTCGTCTCCTGTCGATCGCGGCGATGATGCCGGCAGGTGGTCTTCGTCGGACTGGTCGGGCCCGGACCGGCGGCGCTAAACAGATGCAGCACGACCTTGTGCCACAGGTGTCACGGGTCCGGTTGAGCGGGACCGAACTCGTCTCGCTTGACCGGTTCAAGAACAGCACCCGATCCGGAATGCGTCAAGCACCGCGGCAAAACCGGTTCAGCTCACCGGTCGGGCGACGGCGGCCCAGTACTGCCGCGTGGCACGAGCTGGGGCGCCGAGTCCTCGAGATCGCCCACGGGCTCGCCGGCGATGAGGGCCAGGAGGTGGACCGCGGCGTGACCGCCGAACGCGCTCGCGTCCCGGGAGACGGCGGTGAGCGGCGGATGCACCAGCTGACACAGCACGGAGTCGTCCCAGGCGATGATGGAGAGATCGCGAGGGATGTCGACACCCATCTCGCGGGCGACCGCGCACCCGGCGACAGCCATCACGTCGTTGTCGTAGAGCAGAGCGGTCGGCCGGGGCGAGCCCGACAGGACGGCGCGGGTGGCTGCCGCGCCGGCCAGGCCGGTGAAGTCGGTGGCCACTGTGTGCTCGGTGATCCCCAGCTCCGCGACGGTGACGTGGAAGGCCGCCGTCCGGATCTGGGTGTGCAGGAAGTCGGGTGAGCCGGCCACCCGGGTGATCCGGCGGTGGCCGAGCGCGGCCAGGTAGCGGACCGCGTCCCGCATGGCGGCCGCGTCGTCACTCCAGATGCGGGGCATCCCGGGATGAGACTCTCGCCCGCCGATGACCACCGCGGGCAGTCCCAGCCCGATCAGGCCGGTGACCCGGGGGTCGTGCTCGCGCAGGTCGGTCAGGAAGACGCCGTCCACGCGGTGCTGGGCCGAGAGCCGTCGGTAGGCCTGCACCTCGGCGGCCAGATCGTCCACCACCTGGAGGACGAGAGCCACCGACCGGCGCGAGAGCTCAGTCTCGATCCCCGAGATGAGCTGCATGTAGAACATCTCGGCACCCAGCGTGCGCGCGGGGCGGGCGAGCACGAGGGCCACCGCGTCGGCGCGCGCACCCGACAGCGCCCGGGCCGCGCTGTTGGGCTGCCAGCCCAGGAGGTCGGCAGCGGACATGATCCGAGCCCGCGTCTCGGCCGAGACCCCCGCCCGGCCGTTGAGCGCGTAGGACACCGAGCCTTTCGACACTCCGGCGTGCCGGGCGACGTCGGCGATCGTCGGACGCTTGACCCTGGTCACACCCGTGCCTCCGACCTTCTTCCAACTTGAGCGGTTCAGCGATCGCGCGGCCGATTCCGGATCTGCCCTTGACTGCCCGGCCGACGGCGTTAGTGTCGTCGTACGGAGCGGCCGTCGGCAAGACGTCGTGGCGCTCTTGGCACGTTGAACCCACCGATCGCACATCCGGTGACGCGTCAGGCCCCGGACGCGCGGGCCGACGCCCCGGGAATGGTTGCGGCCGGTCATCCGAGGCCACCAGCCGGTCGCGCCCGACAGCCCCGAGGAGATCACGATGGTGTTCGACGTCCGCGCGCACGGTGCCGCCGGTGACGGGACGACGATGGACACGACGGCCATCCAGGCGGCCGTGGACGCCTGTGCCGCGGCGGGCGGCGGGAGGGTGCTGCTGCCGGCCGGCGGCACCTATCTGTCCGGCACTGTCGCCCTGCGCTCCCACGTGGAGCTGTACATCGAACGCGGAGCAGTGCTCCAGGGCAGCGGTGACTGGGCGGACTACACCCCCCGGCTGCCGGTCAGCGCACTGTCCAGCGGGTCGCTCACGGAGGAGTCGGGCGAAGCGGGGATGCTGCTGACCGCTCTGGACGCCGACCAGGTCGCGATCACGGGCGGCGGGGTCATCGATGGCGCCGGGCGCCACTTCGTCACCGGGGACGATGGGACGATCTACTCGATGCCGCACGAGCGTCCGTTCACCGTCTTCCTCCGCCACTGCACGAACGTCACGGTCCGGGACGTGACGCTGCGGGACGGGGCGCTGTGGACGTTGCGCCTGTCGGGGTGTCAGGACGTGCACGTACACGGCATCAGGATCCGCAACGACCTGAAGACCCCGAACAGCGACGGGATCGACCTCGACCGCTGCCGGGACGTGCGGGTCAGCGACTGCGACATCGTGGCGGGCGACGACGGGATCTCGCTGAAGACCTGCGAGGAGTTCCCGGAGTGGGGCCCGACCGAGAACGTCGTGGTGAGCAACTGCACCATCACCTCGACGTCCAGCGCGATCGTCGTGGGCGTCGACGCCGTCGAGTCCATCCGCAACGTTCTGGTGACCAACTGTGTCGTGCGGTCGAGCAACCGGGCGTTGTCGGTCAACCTCGGACAGGCCGGGGACTTCGAGAACATCGTCTTCTCGCACATCGTCTGCGAGACCCGCCGCTTCGGCGACGGCTGGTGGGGTCACGGCGAGCCGATCTACGTCGCGGTGCGCCCGTGGCAGGAACGAGTCGGACGTCTGCGCAACGTGCGGTTCCTCGACGTGTTGGCGCGTAGCGAGAACGGCGTGCTGGTCCACGGCGAGTCGCCGGACCACGTGCGTGGCCTGGTCTTCTCGGGGGTCCGGGTGGAGCTGGACCGTTGGACCGGCTGGGCGGGCAACAACCAGGACCTCCGTCCTTCTTCGACGCTGGGTATCCGCGAGCACCCGACGTCCGGCTTCTTCGTCGAGAACGCCAGCGACGTGACGCTGCGGGACTGCGAGGTCGCCTGGGGTCCGAATGCGGGACCGAGTGAGTTCCGGCACGTACTGGAGACCCGCGCGGTCGACGGGTTGGCGATCGACGGTCTGCGCGGGCAGTCGACGGACCCCGGCCGATGGCCGGCGGTAGTCAGCTTTCCCGACGCGCTCACGTGACGGCGGCCCGCACCCGAACCGACGTCATGTGGTCGGTCGGGACCTCGGGGTCCGGAGCGGGGCAGTTTGCCGCCGAGTGGCCGGCTGCCGAATCGGGGACAGTGCTCTTCCGGCCCGGTTTCGACGATCCGCGGCTGGGGTGGCCCGCGTTCCACCCGGGTCCGCTCGACGTGGCGACCGGATCGCGCGAGCACCGGTGCGAGATCGCGTTCCACCTGGCCTCGCCCCCGGTCCATGGCGCTGTGCTGACCCTCCGCTTCTCGGCGAGTCACGGGCCGTGTCCCGAGATCGAGGTCGAGCTCGACAACCGCCGCGGGCGGTACACACCTGTCGTCGACCGCGCGGACCGGTCGGAGGTCGAGCGGCAGTCCCCGATCGCGGGCCCGGCCACCCTGGAGATCGGGTTTCCTGCCGCCTGGCTCGGGCCCGGAGGACACCGGCTCGCGCTGACCACTGTTCTGGACCCGGGGGACGACCTCGACGCGGGCACCAACCCGGACATCGACGGGCCGGCCGGCAGCTTCCACCGTGCCTACGGGAGCTGGTTCGGCAGCGGGATCTCGTGGGACTGCGTGACGTTCGTGGACGGGGACCCAGCTCTCGGGCACGGTCTCCCCGGACTTGCCATCCGGGCGCTCCCGCTGGTCCGCCGCCACGCCGGCGGTCCCGAGCAGCTCGTCGAGGTGCTGGTCGACCGGCGTCCCGGGGAGCCCGACCCCGGGTCTGCTTTCCTCACCGTCGGTCGTGGACCGGGGCGCACCCTCGACCGCAGTCGCCCCGCCCTGGACTTCGGCCAGCGGCGGTCTGTCGTGGGAATCGAGCCGCTGACCGGGTCCAGGCCCGCGACAGTGTCCGTCGCGGGCCGCACCTGGACCACCATGCTTGTGCCGGGCAGGCGATGGACGTTGCACCTGGTGCCGCATGTCCATCTCGACGTCGGGTTCACCGACCACCAGGCCAAGGTCCTGGAGCTGCACAGCCGCAACCTCGACCGTGTCGTCGCCGCGGTCGACGCGGGCCGTGACGTCGCCTACAGCGTGGACGGGGCGGTCGTGGTGCGTGAGTACCTCGCGACCCGGCCGGCGGCGACGGCGGCCCGAGTGGTCGGCGCCATCCGCGACGGACGGATTGCCGTCAACGCGTTCCACAGCCTGTTCCTGACCGGGCTGGCGAGCCTCGAGGAGTGCTGGCGGGCGGCGCGGCTGGCCGGCGACCTGCGCACGGAGTACGGGATCCCCGTCACCTATGCCAATCTCACCGACGTCCCCTCCTACAGCGGCTCGATACCCGCCATCGTGCGCGGGTTGGGGCTGGACGCCTTCGTCGGCATCGAGAACCACGGCCGCGCGGCCACTGCCGACAGCGACCTGGCCCATCTGTTGTCCCCTGTGCAGTGGGAGGGCCTCGACGGATCGCGGGTGTTGGCCTGGTTCACCGACTCCTACTCCCAGCTGCGGTTCATGGCCGGGGACCCCCAGACCCTGGCCGGTGCCGCGCAGGCGCTGACCCGCTTCGTCGACCGGTACGAGCGGCCCGACTACCTGCCGGCCGATCTCCCGATCATCGGGACGCACGCGGACAACGAGGACTTCGGCGACGGCGACGTCGCGTTCGTCGACCGGTGGAACGAGGTGTACCTCTCCCCGCGCCTTGTCGTGTCGACCATCGAGCAGTTCCTCGAGACGGTGCGACCCCTGAGCGACCGGCTGCCGGTGTGGCGGGGCGACGGCGGCAGCTTCTGGGAGGACGGAGCTGGGTCCGCGGCTTCGGTGGTCGCGGTGCATCGAGCAGCCCAACAGCTGTTGCCCGCGGCGGAAGCCTTTGCGGCCCTTCTCGCCATCCATCCCGGGACACCGGGGCTCCGGCTCGACCGAGAGGAACTCGACCGGGGATGGGACGCACTGCTGTCGGGCAGTGAACACACGTGGACGTGGTCGCACGCGATGGCGCATCCGCAGGGCGAGATGGGCCTGGACCAGTCGCACTGGAAGGGCTCGCGGGTGCAGGAGGCCCGCCGTGTCGGTTCCGACCAACTCCGGCGGTCCCTGAGCCAGCTGGGCGAGTCGGTCACCACCGACGGGCCGACCGTTGTGGTCGCCAACCCCCTCAGCTGGTCCCGGGACGTCGACGCCGAGGTGGAAGTCCCGTCCGGCGCGGTACTCCGCGCGGTTGGTCCGGACGGGGTCGCCGACATCCCCGCGCCGTTCGAACTGATGGGATCAGCCAACGGGCTGGATCGTCGCCGCTACCCGGTCGCCGACGTACCCGCGTTCGGTTACCGGACGCTGCGCCAGCGCGAAGGTGGCGTGGGTGCGAGCCGGTCGGCCGTGGACAGCACGACGGGGCACGAGGTCGTCACCGGGCGATGGCGCGCGCTCACCGACCCGACGACGGGCGCGGTCACATCGCTCCGCCACCTGCCAACGGGCCGGGAGCTCCTCGACCCGTCCTCGCCGTGGTCACTGGGCACCGTGGTCTACGCCGGCGGCCCGGGTAACGCTTCGAACCGCGGGACGGGTCCAGGCGCCAGCACACTGACCGACCGGAGGCCGCTCTTCCCGCCGCCGCGCATTGACCTCACGGTCGTGACGACTCGCCCGGCCGGGGTGCGTCGGACGCCTGACGGCGTTCGGCTGGCCGTCATCGGCAGCGGCCCCAGCCTGCCCGAGGTGCGGGTCGAGGTGCTCCTGCGCGACGCCTCGGACCGGGTGGACGTCGTCGTCGAGCTCACCAAGGAGCACGTGCAGAAAAAGGAATCCCTCTACGTCGCCTTCCCGTTCGAGACCGGCGCCGGGAGCGGCGGTCGCCAGGACGGTGCAGCGGGGCCCCGCCTGCACTACGACCGCCAGCTCGGCTGGGTCGACCCGTCCGTGGACCACAGTCCCGGCGCGTGCAACGAGTGGTTCACCACTCAGGACTGCGTCGTCGTCCAGGGACCCGCCGGCGCGGTCGCGTGGTCCTCGGCGGACGCACCGCTGTTCTGTGTCGACGACGTGGTTCGCGGGCGCTGGCCGGAGAAGTTCGCCATGGGAACCTCGACATTGCTGTCGTGGGTGATGAACAACTACTGGCCGACCAACGCCCCGCCGAGCCAGGGAGGGCGGTTGCGGCTGCGTTACGCGTTCGCACCCGCCGACGGGTTCGAGCCGGCCGCCGCCACGCGGCTGGGCCGTGAGCTGCGGGCCGCACCGGCGGTGTCGACGGTCACCTGGCTGGACAAGGCCGATTCGGCACCGCGCCCGCTGCCCGCCGGATCCGGCCGTCTGGTCGACTTCGACGCTCCCGGCGATGTCGCGGTGACGGTGGCCGGCGGGCGGTCCGACGGACTCGTCCTCGTCCGGGTGCAGGAGATCGCCGGCCGCGCCCGCGCCGTCGGGCTACGCGTCCCCGCCGGCGTGGACCGGATCCGCAGCTGCCTCGCTGACGAACGCCCGACCGGCGAGGTCCAGGTGGTCGACGGGCGATGGCACGTCGACCTGCCCGCCTGGGGCATCCGCTCGTTCCTGCTCGAACAGCACTGTGCACCGGAGGCCCTGTGAAGATTCATCAGCTGCACGACGGATGGACGCTGGAACTGGTGCGCGCGGGCGACGGTGCGCCGCGGAACCTGGTGGGGCGGACCGTCGCGGCGACCGTGCCCGGGTGCGTGCACACCGATCTGCTGAACGCGGACCTGATCCCAGACCCGTACCGGGACCGCAACGAGCTCGAGCTGTCCTGGATCGGCCGCAGCGACTGGCGGTACGCGACGACGTTCAGCCTGGCCGCCGTTCCAGACGGCTGGACCGACCTGGTGTGTGACGGGCTCGACACCGTTGCGGAGGTCACCGTCAACGGCACGGTCGTCGGCCGGACCGCGAACATGCACCGCAGCTGGCGGTTCGATCTCTCCGAGGTGCTCCGGGTCGGCGAGAACACCCTGGCGGTCACCTTCGCCTCCGCCTACACCTACACCGAGGCGCGGATCGCCGAGCTGGGCGACCGGCCGGCGGCAGTGGCGGAGCCAATCAACATGATCCGCAAGATGGCCTGCAACTTCGGTTGGGACTGGGGTCCCACGCTGGTGACCGCTGGGATCTGGCGCTCCATCGGCCTCGACACGTGGGACACCGCGCGCCTGGCGGCCGTCCGGCCCGTGGTCGGGGTGGACGACGACGAGACCGGCAACGTCGAGCTTCACGTCGAGGTCCAGCGTCACTCGGCCGACGCCGGGCCCGAGCTGGTGGTGACGGCGGAGGTCGTTGGCGTGCGGGTGTCCGGGACTGTCCCCGCAGGCGGCGACACGGCCGTGCTCCGCCTGTCCGTGCCGGGCATCCGCCGCTGGTGGCCGCACACCCACGGCGACCAGCCGTTGTACGACCTCACAGTTCAGCTTTCCACCGCGGGGTCCGCCGCAGGGAGCACCGAGCTGGACAGCTGGGCCAAGCGGATCGGCTTCCGCACACTGACGCTGGATACCTCGGCCGTCGAGGGCGGCTCGAGCTTCGCCTTCGTCGTCAACGGTCGTCAACTGTTCGCCCGCGGCGCGGACTGGATTCCGGACGACTGCTTCCCCTCCCGGGTCGGCCCAGACCGGTACCGCGCGCGGATCGCCCAGGCGGTCGCCGCTCATGTGGACTTCCTG
>JAABUL010005514.1_pt1 | contig 15679 bp, 28 predicted proteins | sample 5559151 | NCBI WGS metagenome assembly JAABUL01 (sample SAMN10711876, study PRJNA513368) | rock metagenome | isolation source: Antarctica rocks | place: Antarctica: Victoria Land, Pudding Butte sud | reverse complement strand
ATGACCGTGCAAGAGGACGTGACTGACCCAGCGCGGCCCGTAGCAGCCACAGTGCTGCTGGAGGCGGCTGATGGAACACGGCGGGCCCAGCAGCTCACGGCGCGGCAGCCGTTCGCCACCACTTCAATGTTGAGCTGCGCCGATCCGTTTCAGTATGCACAGCATGCCTCACTGAGCTGTGCAAGGATCTCATGTGCAGCTGGCAGCTGCACATGAGATCCTTGCACAGCTCACCGCAGGCGTGCTCGTTATGCAGGAACTGAAGGACTACCCGATAACCGAGGTCGGTGCCGCCGATGCAAGCGTCCCCGCTAGTTGCCAGGGCAGGGTCGCTGAGCCTGTAAACACCATCTGAGCCCTTGACGCCCTGCAGGGGCGACAGATGCGCCGTGCCGCCTCATGTCAGACGACCATGCCATCAACCTGCCCAATCTGCGCCAGTGCAGCTCTCTAAGCATGTCAAAACAGCTGCGCATATCTTATATGCAGAGATTAAATAGGCTGGATGCGGACATGGGTGTGAGCTGTGCACATTCCTGATGGACAAAGCCTCCTGATGACCGAAGCCCCCTCTTCGATGCGCCGGGTGATTGGTCGAGGATCAGGAGTCAAAAGGTGTGTAGGCTTGCCTGGATGTCAGTCACCATGCATGGAGACCAGCCGCGCTTTGTCGACTCATTCCAGCTGAAGTGAACGAACGCTTCAAGATATTTGTCTGCCTGCAGTTCATGAAGGTAGCATCTCGTCCTCGCTTGCTCATGCACACCGAGTGTATTTTCATCGTTCGAGAATTGTGAGCACCAGGTTGCGGGCGCTTCAACACAGTCGTGGGTGCTTTGACACAGACACTCGTTCACGAGCAGTCACCTGAAGTACAGCACCATCGTTTGATATCCATTTGCACCAAACGCCTTCAATGTATGGCTCCAGCAGCACTGCCATGGTTTCCCCGCCGCTGATACCACCTGCTGAAAGCGGTGGTCCAGCAGTATTGATGACAAATCAACAACTCAACAATGGTTATAATCTGCCGGCGTTATCCTAGATTGCGTTCAGGATCGCCATCAGGGTACAGAGCTGTGCTGGTGCGAACTGTAGAAGCAATCTGCATGCTGGACACTTACCAGTGATTTGGTCCGCCAGGGATGCTGGCAGAAGGCCAATGGTCGGCCGGCCATAGCACAGCAGCTGCTCGTCGTGAATGCTCCGATCGAATGCCTGCCAGTTGAAATCTTCGAGAAGACTCTCCGCTTTGATGTGCGCCGCAAGGTCCTGTCAAATGCATGACAACATCATTACGTTGAAGCGAAACAGATGTTGCGAAGCCTTTGCCTTTTGGTAGTAAAACAGATGAAGTGAAACGGATGTTCAACTTCCGTACTTTTTGCAGACAGAGCTCCAGCAGAATCACTTCGAGGATTAGTAGTACTACTACCGATCAGCCGCAGCAGCAGGAAGATGGACTCTCCGATTGCATGCGATGTGGCATCCGAATTGACATGCGCACCTCTGTAAGGGCGTCATAGCTCTTCTGCAAGCTGCCGCCCTGGCCAGGATACAGCTTGAAGACGAAGGGTTTGCCGTCTATGAGAGCCCAGTGCGCATTGCGAAAGCTGCCACGAGCAAAGGGCGTCTTGAACAGCTGCGCGGTCACAAGCTGCGTACAGCATGCTGAATAGTCGCCCGTCTCGTCTTCGATCTCGAGGTGTGTCTGCGGTGATGGAATGCAAGATACCCATCATGTCTGGCTGTCTGGACCCGCCGCCACGTTGCATAAAGGCACTTGTGCTCATAAAGGCACCTTATGCAGCGTCGACATCGCAAAAAATAGTCCGGTTGTTCATTGAAATGCAGCCAAATGCGCGCGAGGCGAAAATCAAGCAGTCATCGCAACCTTTTCAAGCAGGGACCGCAGCGCTGCCGCAGGAACAGCGGAGGCCCCTACCATTTCGATGGACGTTTCGAGGCTCCACAGCGCATGCGCGCCCGTCCAGTCAGGTTTGCCCACAAAAACCGGCGTATCCAGATCCGTCAGCTTCGCGTCCAGCTGCATGAGTCTCGCTGCCTGCACCGGTGGACGTGACATGCTTGACAACATCCGTCACGTGACGGTGCACAGCCTGCAACACACAGTGATCATCCTGTAGGTTCGGGTAGGGCACGGATCAGCACCATGTGCATGGAGTCTGTGCCATCGCAATACCAGCTCTGTGGCTGGACTTGCCTGCTCAGCCTGCTGCGCCCGCACACACATCAGGTCGGCATGCTCTGCTTGCGCCGCAGCCTTGAGCTGCGCTTGCTGCATGGCGGCAGCCTTGATATCTGCTTTCAGCCGAGCTTGACGCATACCACGCTTTGCGTCTGCAATCTGCTGCATCAGCCGCGCCTGACAAACAATTCGACACAGTCTGTCAGGACTTATCCAACACCTGCTCGATATGGCCCTAACGATCAACACTGCTTCAGTGTTTGGATGTCAACCGTGCACGGCAAAGGTGCATGTGGCATACCTTCGCCTGCAGCTCGGCATGCTGGCGCAACAGGCTCAGCTCCTTCCGCTTAAATGCAAGCCTGTCACGCAATTCAGCGACATGACCGGCGGCGGCGCTGGCATCAGTGCCGGCGGCGCCTGCTTCCCCCCCATCCTCAATTGAGACCAGCTCCAATTGTGCTTCCAGCAGCTGAACCTCAAGCGCCAGCACCTGCCGATCATCGATCTATGATGAGACTGCATCGTGAGCCCCTTCCAGGAATCGTCATCATGCTTGTGGTTTTCAGAGCAACATAGCGGACCCCCCTGGTAGTGCATGAAACAAATCGACAGCACATCAGCACTACTGTTGATCATGCCCACCTCCTGGCGTTTCTGCATCGTATGAGCCTTGCACGGGTCAACTTAGCCTGAGGCAGCCCTGTTCACTGATCCGCCACCACACTATTGTTCCGCGGTTTCAAAAGTGCGAAATTTGTTAGCAAAACACAAACATGTTGCTACAATCTTGCAAGGGGGCCGTGCTCTCGTTTTGCGCCCTCTTGCTCGGCACATTTGCTCAGCCTTGGACAGGTCAAACCACCCAGAACAGTGCAAGAAACCACGAAATGGAAGATAATTGCAGTCACTTCAAAAAAATACAATACACTGATCACACACTGGTGGCACTACATCGATGACCCGCAAGCGTGATCTGGCACTGGCCCTAAACATTGGCTGTTAAGTTCGCCACACAGCTGGTGAACGAGGTTTGTCACGGCCGCAGCGCCGCGACCCGCAGCGCCGCCGACCGGAAGACGTCCGTGTGCGCCTGCACAGACGCGTCCATTGGGCGGCTGTAGCCGCCGCCGAAAACAATCACCAGCGGCGTCTCCGCCGCAAAAGCGGCGCTGTACACCATGTTATTTCGGCGCAGTAATCCCTGCCTGCTCAGCGCCAACCTGCATTGCAGGTGGCATGCAGCAGTCACCCTGGAGCACAGTCAGCATCAGGGCTCGACGAGTCCTGCTATGTCGCACAGACTTCAGAGCTTCCGCACCGAGAGGCGCAGTGAGACGGCGCTCCAACCAGGCAGGCCATCCATGCCATGCGGTCGGTGCCCCACAAGCGACCTCGCTGACATTGACTCCAGCTGCGCGGTGGCAGGGCACGTCCTTTCAAGATCTGCTGCAAGACCCACAGAGTTCGCCAAAGTGCATTGTGACCAGCCTGCGCGATGGGTGGTTTCCATCGTCTGGGGGTCAGAAAACAGCTCTTGGGTGAAAAGAACGCTGACCTGCCGAAGCTGTCGTCCTTCAGAGCGTCGACGCCCGCCTGGAAAATGACCAGCTGCGGCTCGTGGTCCGTCCACAGCCGCGGCAGCCATTGCTCCAGCACCTGGACGCAGAGCTACATGACTTCAACCTCCATCTCGGGTCGGGAGCCAGAGCAAGTCAGGGCTGGGTCACATACTGTTGCTGCTGGAGGCGGCTGTCTGGCGCAGGCTGCACGGCCTTGCCGGCTGCACCTGCAGCAGACGGGAAGGCGGAGTCGGCCTCCACAGGAGTCGTGGCGCCTGACCTGCATGTAGGCATTGTCATCTGTGCCGTCGGGAAGCGCGACGTCGTAGGTGCACTTTTGGCGCGTTTTCCACGGGTAGTTGCTGTCGCCTGCAGCGGATCAAGAACCCGGCATGCTTGCCGTCAGGCGCTGAGCAATGCAGGGTTTAGGGTTTTCGTCCTGTGTTGCCACTGGAAGCCAGATTCAATCTGCCACTGGAAGCCAGATTCAATGATTGCATCCAGGGAGAACACGCATCTGACGTGTCTATCAGACAAAAGCCAGGTGCCTCCGCACCGTGCATGTCAAAGGTGGTGACGCGGGAATCGCCCTGGAAGATGGCTGCCATGCCGTTGCCCTGCAAAGCGGCAGGCATGAATGTCAGAAACAGGCAAGACGGGGTCGCCACACATAGTCTGGGACCGGGTTTTGCCGCCGGATACAGCAGCTCCAGGTGGCCCAAGCAAACACACGCACTTGAAGCAGCATTGCGATCTGTCATCCTGCTGGCCAGATCACGAGGCCAATCAGGGCAGTTCAGACGGCATGACGCGAATTACACAGCTTGACATTTTTCACCCCCTCACAGGAAAACTGGGTACCAGCAGGCGAAGCAGCACCTGATGGACGTCCAGGTCGATCACGAGAATGCGTTCCAGGCCGAACTCCGCAATTGCTGCCGCTGCGGCGACGGCGATGTCGTTGAACAGACAGAAGCCCTCGCCGCGGTCCGCAAAGGCGTGGTGAGTGCCGCCTGCGGGGTCAAAATCGACAGCAATGAAGGGCTGGGAAAAGAGTGTGCAAGATGATTTCCCTCGAGCACACCGTCTACATTGCGTGGGCACGGGTGCAACATTCGGCGCAAGCTAGAACCATGCACACCTGCAAGGCTGGCCGCAGCTGGCAGGCCGTGTTGCAGCACCGCGCGCATTGCCGCCAGCCCGCCGCCTGCCGAGCCCCTGCAGACGTGGTCTGAAGTATCTGAACCTGCGGCAAAATGAAGCCTGGCAATCTTTCGTTCATGACACCCGTGCATACGTTGCATGCGGCAGAATTCAGGAAGGATGCTACTGCAAAAATCTGATGTGCGAGATCTGACAGCACCCTGAATCTATTCGTATTGGAATTTGTCCTCACTGCACGTACGCCGCAAGGCTGGGCGTCCACGGCAACCCGATGATGTGCCGCTCGTCTCTTCCAATATGAACAAAGAGCTCAACCAGAGGATGTTCATGCTTACAAGGCGTCCAGGGCAGTTTCGACTCACTGCGCATACGCCGCGAGACTGGGCGTCCAGGGCAGCCCGATGGTGCGCTGTTCCTGGCTGCTGAGCTCGCCCGCCAGGCACCGCCGCACAAACACAGAATTGTGCGCGGCGCCGAGTTCCACCTCCGACGCCCGCGGCGCCTGCAGCATCGGGTCTTTTGGCGCCTGCTGATGCGGATGAGGATGAAGCACGGGACAATACAATGATTAGCGACTTCCCTCGGAGCTTCGGGGATTGCGGCCTGCCGTTTGAGCTAAGACGATTGGCCCCAATGCACAGCGCCAGCCCCCAGGCGCCAGGAAGCTCTGTTGGCGCTGTCAGCAGGAGGACAGGCTGGAACTTGCCGGCTGGAAGTTGATGCTGTTCTGCAGGGAGGCGTCCTCCCGCAGCTGCTGGTGGGCGAGCTCGTACTTGGCCATTGGGTACCGGTGACCCTCTGGCAGCTCCTGCAGGGGCGCAGGCAAATGTGATCAGGGGTCATGAGTGTGATGTCAAGCAGTGCGACGCCGAGCGCCGTCAGGAGCGCTTCGCAGCAATCGCGGACTGCAGCTTTGGAGAACGAAAAACCATTAGTTGTGCACAGCCGCTGGAGCAGTCGCCTGCGGCCGCAGGTGCTGTCCTCAGCACCTGGCGCATGTGTGCCTGTGGGATGAAGAGAAAGAGCACTCCACATGGTAACGGTCGAGTAGAACACCAGCAGCCACTGCTTGTTCTGCGGCTGGTCCCAGAACGCGGGCAGGCTCCAATTGCGGATACAGATTCAATGGGAAACTGAAGGCGAAGCGACACCCACCACATGGTAGTGGTCCGAGTAGAACGCCAGCAGCCACCGCTTGTCCTGCGGCTGGTTCCACAAGGGCTGGCGGACTGCAGCGGCGCGTGTGATTTCGAATGGAAATACGGACGACAGCAAGGGCGCACCACGTGGAAGTGGTCCGAGTAGAACACCAGCAGCCGCCGCTTGTCCTGCGGCTGGTCCCAGGGGCGGGCTGGCTCAGAGGGCCGCCGCCACATGGGCTCGCTGTCCGGCGGCGTCCCGGCCCCTGGCTCCGCCGCTGCTGGCTCTGCCGCGGCTGACTCGGCGGACTCCGCTGGGCTGGGCTGCTGCGGCGCTGCTGTCGACTCAGATGCAGAGCCATCTGCTTCTGTCTGGTCTGCGGCTGCGGTCGCAAAGCATCCGCGCAGCTGCGTGCGCCGAGCTGAGCAGGCTGTGGCGGCGGACGGGCAGGGTGCCGCTCTTGCGGCCTGCGCACACCGAATCGCCTGCACGAAGGCTGGGCATTGGTGCAGGAGGTCCGAAGAGACAACTGACAGCGTCATGCAGGGTCCTGGACCATCGGATCATGACTACCAAGCATGTGCAACACACACTTGTGTGGCGTCACACTGCCATGAGATGCATGCTTGGCGACGCTACCTGGGAGCGGAAGCGACTGCCGGCCAGTGGCGCACTGTCGTGCGCACCCCAGCGAGCAGCAGGGATCATTAGCTCGCCAGCTGCTGCAGCTGTGCTGTGAATCCTCGCCACCAAGGCTGTGCTTGCGCCACTGCGGCTCGTTGCTGGATCTGTGAGCAGCGCCCAAGCAAGAGCGCCATTCTTCCGCCTGCCATGGCCAGACCGACACACTCGACACAGGCCGATATACATCGACGCTATCTTGTCTGGTTCAACTAAAATCAACGAGCGGCTGTTCGCCGAGCCGAGCGGCCAACATACGCGAGTTCTAAGGGGTGATCCTCAAGCAGAGAAATGAGTTCGATGTCTTTGTCCAGCCACCACGGTTATGCTACATACGTTCCAACCGGTTTCAGGCCCGGACGGAGACCTGATTGCTGCTGAGTGTGGTTCAATGCTACCTTTTCGTCAAGCGCCTCAAGGTACGAGGGTGTGCCAAGCAGTTCGCAATAGGTCTAAGACGGTGCTGAAGGACGTGCAAGCGCGCTATGGAGGCCATCGCGTCTGGACGCGAGCATGTCTCGGAGCATGTCCTGGGATTCCCGCCTTGCTGATTTCCCGCTGCCGCGTTCGAAATGGGTGGCGGCAGCGTGGGCTTGCCATTCAAAGCTCTCTGTTCGCGTAGTGCAAATAAGCAGCACACTTTGACGTGCGCGCCACACGCACCAGTCTGGGTCTCCGACAACCGTCCTTGTGTGCCTCTGGTCGTGTATCGGCCACTGGATTGCTGGTAACCGGGTCACCCCGTGAGACAGTCTCCACACGCACATTTCATCGCGAAGCTCACCTGCAGGAGGCTTGACAAGCATCCGAATCTTGCTCCTTGTCCGGCGCGCACAGACACGCACCCTCGCTCAGCTGCATCGTGCAACACCCGCACAGACACACTTGCTGCGCTTGATGCACACAGCAGGAGGCTGAGGGACACTGTCGCAAGTTGCAGAAGAGTAGCGCGAGCACGCCACCGCTGCCGCCTCCAGTTCCGCCGCCGCATCCACCGCCGTCGCTGCGTCTGCTGCCGCCGCAGCCGGCTCTGTAGCAGCCACCTGCGGCATGACCTCGGCTCCCTGCCACACTGCGCGTGCCATGAGAGGCGGCAGCGGCAGCTTTGGCGCAGATGCAGGCGAGGAAGCCAATATCGGCATTGACGTCGGCGATGAACAGGAAGCAGCGCAGCGCATACCACTCATCAGTTCTGCTACATGGGGCCACGGCAGCGGCGGCAGCAGTGCTGGTTTCTCTGCAGCAGCAGCGACAGCGGCAGCAGCAGCGACAACCTCGAGCACAGTGCTGCGGCTGCTGCCGTGGTGCCAGCCGCGGCCGCGGCTTTCCTGTCAACGCACGGCCGCTCGCGCATGGCGCCGGCAGATTCCGCGCTGATGGCGCAGCACTGTGGCGGCGCACTTCCAGCAGCGCACTCTTTCTCCGCTCTGTCGACTGATGGGCTGACTGACGGTGCAGGTGCACAGCCGCTGGTGCTCTGAGTCCATGCTCTTCTAGTGCAGCTGGGTCTGCTGGCTCGAGAGGCTCAGAAGTGAATGCGTCGCTGATGTCAGCGGTGCGTTGTATACACAGCTACACTCTTCTCGTTTATGAGCACTGATGCTCTTTGGTGCCTTTTGCAGGATGTCGTTACCGCCACTGCAGCTGTGCCCTGTAGTGATGCTGTGGCCGGCCGCTCATCAGCAGGCTAGAACCCAGCTGGGCTAGAATCCTGCAGGCAGTACAACTTGACCGGAGTGATGCGGTCTAAAGGAGGCTAATATTTATGATACGTACATCACACATACGTGTGGAGGATGCCAGCGCCCGCCGTATCGATTGTGGCAGTATGAGGGGTCGAGCATACCTAGGTGACCAAAACGACGGTGTTGTGACAATCAACAATTTTCTTGGTCCTTTCGAATGGGTGGAGACACCGGGGATGGGTTTCAGCAGCTCGCGAGGAGCGGTGTGGGCATTTCAGGGACATTGCGTTGGGGAACACTCATATTAGATTATTGGACAGGACCGTGTTCCAGACAGAAACACACCCAAGAACAGCAGCGCAAACACAGAACAGGGCCTGCACTACCAGCAGATGCGGTGAGCACGCCGCATCAAGCACACCCTGTCCGACAGGGCTTCTCAGCGCTGATGACGCGCTGATGACGCAAAATTTGCCGCAGCATACGACAGGGTACTGCCAGTAATCAATCTCGACGTGCGTTAGCAGTTCACAGCTGGTTCAAGATGCAAAATGGCAACAGGGTCACCGCCGCATGTGACGAAGCCTCTGCTGGTCACGGGGGCATCAGTCATCCCTTTGATCAAAGGATCGAATTCCCCAACCGCCGCCAGTGCAGCACTACCGAACCGCCGCCGCTTGCTTTCTACAGCGGCACAGCTCCCTGCAATGTGGTCCCAGCCGGCACGAGCAGCCGCGCCGCCTGATCGCTGCCTCACTGCGGCCGAGCCTGCAGCAAGCTGCAGGCCGGGTCTCCGCACGGCTGTCCGCCCCACATCATCCCTTCCCCGTAGTGAAGCACCGGCAGGGCCTGGTGGGCGGTGTGCCGTGCTGAAGCCTGTGCAGGGCAGAGCAGGCCAGCAGTCCACGGCCTCATCAGCCGCTTGACCAGGTCCGTTCGATCAGGCCAGCAGGAGGGCGGAAGCCGCCAGCGCCGCCAGGAGCAGTTCTGCGCTGGCGGCCAGGCTGGCGGCGGACTGCGGGGCGGGCGCGGGCGCAGCAGACGGGCTGCCGCTGCCAGAGCCTCCAGCTGCAGAGCCGCCGGCTGCAGAGCCGCCGGCTGCAGAGCCGCCGGCTGTAGGGGCGCTGGTTGGAGTGGCGCCTGCAGGCAGAGGGCAGGGCACGCTCACCGTCAACATGTTATCTTCACTGGCAGGTGCAGTTGACGCAGACATCGGCTGGAGCTCGGGGAGATGGTTTGACGTAGGCGCCATGTGATGGCAGCACTGATGTTAACACAAGCCCTGCAGCGCTGCTTCAGCTGATGCACAGGTGCCGGACAGCCCGCTGCTGGTGCTGCATGCCTCAGCCTCCGAAACGATGTTGAGACAGAGCTTGAGATGCCTTGAGACCCTAACGGACGCACCGGTGGACCAGACCCTAACCCCTAAACCCTAACGGACGCACCAGTGGACGACGGCACGCCAGGCGACCCGGCGGAGGCGGCGCCGGCGCCGCCGGCAGCGGAAGCTGCCTGCAGGACGACCGACGGGCCGGTGGCATTGAAGGGAGTGCCAGTGACGGTCGCGCCTGCACCAGAAACATTGCAAATGCTTTCACACATCGTCCAGAATGACCTTGGGCTTGAATGTGTGTCTAGGCGCAGCCAGCAGCAGCGCAGGTCATTGCTAGCATACTAGATGTGTGACACTGCAGAAGCAGCAGCTGTGCTCCAGGAACCATTCAATGACCGAGCACAGCTGTTGAAGCGACACAGCAATGCTTGCGCGTACTGCCTCGTTTGAAGCGCAGCAGCAGCTCCGTCAACTGCAACACGGAGGCAGCGCACCAGTGATGTTGACAGCGTTGTTGCGGTTGACGATGATCCTGCCGGCAGTCACGCTGACAACTGGGTAGGCAACTCCGCTGACGCCTGCTTCAGATGCACGATGCACGATTTGCTTTAAAATCCTAAACCCTTTAACCAGCACCGTCACTGCCACCTACTTAGCCACTTGTGTTTCTTCCTGAAGCCTTCCCGTGTCTCCATAGCACTGTGTTCCCTCAGAGTCGGCACGGCACAGCTCCGAAATGCAGGCAATGACTTCCAGAACGATCGGAGGCTGGTGTATTGCACTTCATGCAATAAAGCATACACTTTTCTGCGCACCCATGCCGTTTGTGACGGTGCTGTTGACGAGGAGGATGGGTCCTGGCCCATGGGCCGAGGCTGCCAGTGGCGGCGCTGCCGGTGGCCGCAGTGGCGTTCACGGCTGTGCCGCCCGTGAGGTTGCCGTTCAGCAGCACCTGTACAGACAGTGAGCAGCCGCACACTCACCCACTGCGATACCCGGACTGGCACACAAATCTGCTATGGTGCAGGCTCATCCTGGGCAGGCAAGGTGAGCTTGCTGAGTTTAAGGGCTGCCGATTGGAACCGCCTTAGACAGGACAGCCGTGGCGTGCAGCTTGGAAACCAGAGCCCAGCACACGGCGCAAAGTGAGGTCAGCCTTGTCAGCATCGTGCAGGGCACAATTGTGGAAGACTCAAAATGTCATAGCAGCTCACCGGGCCGCCGGCCGCCGTCGCGTTGAAGGTGCCGTCGGCGTTCAGCGGCAGAGCGGCGCCAAAGCCGGTGGCGGAAGACACAGTTGAGTTTGCGCCAGAAGCGGAGGTCGCGATGGTGGTGCCGCCAGCGGCGGCGGCGGCAGCGATCGCCACGCCATCCGCGCTGAAAGCTGTGCCGTTGATCGTCGCGCCTGTGGCGATCACGGAGCAAAGCGAGATTTATCAAAGGTTTTTGGGCTAATCTTAAACATTTTTTTTTCTCCATAATATAATTTGAAATAGAAAGTGCCAACGTGTTGCAACACTATGCCCAGAAGACAGTTCGCAACTTGTGTGTTTCCGCTTGCGGCTGAAATATTGCCATGTCTGCTGACTGCTTGCTGGGTACGTTGTCGTGCCGCCCCTAAACCCTGAACCCTAAGTACCAGCCTGCCTTGATGCGATGTCGCCTCCCGACGCCAGAACGCCAGGTTCACAGCAACAAACAGGCGTGGCGCACGGCCGTCGAATATCGTAAATCTCCTCCTTCCTGTCAAACACTCACATCGCACTACAACAGGGCAGCACCTTCGGGCGTCAGATGCAAACTCTCCATTTTAAGAGTTCCCACCTGCCAGGGGGATGGTTGCCATCGTGAGGGATGCGCCGTCGGTGCCGAACGACCGGACCAGCGTCGCCGTGCCATTGACGCCCACGCCGTCAACAACAGATCCGTTGAGGTAGATGAGCCCCGGGCCCAGCGGCAGCTCTGCGGGGGTCATGCCGTTGCCGGCGGCGGTACCATTTCCGGCGGTACCATTGCCGGCGGCACTACCATTTCCGGGGGTCATGCCGTTGCCGGCGGTTGTGCCATTGCCGGCGGTCGTTCCGTTTCCAGCGGCTGTGCCGCTGCCAGCAGCCGTGCCGTTCCCGGCGGCTGTGCCGTTTCCAGACACGCTCGAGGCGGCGGGGGTGACGGTGCCGGCCAGGAACACCGGGTACATGGAAGACAGCGTGCCGCCGGTACCGTTCAGCGACAGCGCCATTCCAGCGACCCTGCGGAGAGGATGAGCGCTTCAGGCGGCTGACGCAGGACGGCGCCATTTGCTGAAGCTGTCCAGAATCTGCTGCCATACAACTGACATGCAACTGCCCATTATTAAACCCGGCCTGGCGTGGCCTGCAAATGACACGGCTGGCGCAGGGCTGTAGAGATTTCCAGCGCTCGCGTTTTTTAAGCTATGTTAAGACATGTGTGGCTGACACAGGGTGTTCCAACTGCAGGGCCGCCGCCGGCAGGGCCAAGTACAATTCCAGGATCCTGCAGTGCCGCATGTGCGACGCTCCAGGCTGACACCCTCCGCCATGACGTGGTGCCACACACACAGCGGGTGATGGTGCTACGCAGACAGCAATGTCACACGAAGACCAGCGTCGCAGTTTGACTCACGCAGCGACGGCGCCCGGCGGCGGGGGCGATCCAACGCCAGGCGGCGGCGCACCAGCGCTGGCAGTTCCGTTTCCGGCGAGCACGACGGCGCCAGGGGCGACGGCGGCGCCCAGCCCGTTGGGAGTCATGGACGAGATGTTGGCGGGGAGCGTGCCGAGGTCTGTGCGCGAATTTGCCGCAGCTCATTGTACACATGAGCCGGCTGGCCAGTCATTCAGAATCATGAAGCCCAGACACCGTGCACGAGCATGCAGTGCAGACAATGCAGATCGTGCCGTGATGCAGGGTTGGCAGGGGAGCACGGACAGGCACGTCCGGCAAGGTGGTACTAAGGCAATGAGGCAGGAATCAGAGAGAATGTGTCTCAACACACAGGCACGCACATTGCCTTGCGTCCGGGATGGCCGCAAACGACGCCGGGAGGAGGACGACCTCCACCTCTGCAGGCGAGGATGAACAGGGTCTGCAAAGAACATCGCAATGACAAGCCGCCACTGCTGTTCAGATGTGGCAGCGGTCTCATGTTGCTGGTGTCGGCAGTCGGCGGCACGATGCTTGCCTGGAATGTTCTAGGGGTGGTGCAAGCAAGCGGCAGCAGGTCAGGCCGCAAGGATGAATGGAGCCTGGGAAGCACTTTAAAGCTAAAATTACTGCTAAATTTACTGCTAAATTTACTGCTTAATTTACCATAGATGTAGAGGCCGCAGGTCCTGATGGCACTGCGCAGCAGGCCTGTGTTGTTGGGAGCCAGGCCAGAGGCAATTTCCTGCGAAACACACATTCCTTATTCAGTTGTCGCCCCCCTGTAGTGCAGCTCACCAGGTGGTGACATCGCTGTGCACGAGGGTGGAGTCTGTGCGCAGTGACGGAGTATTCAGGGTTTGCGCATGCGCACCCGTCCATATACGCCTTGCCGTGTGCGCGCAGGCTCCGCGACGGTGATAGGCAGCGAGATGTTCTGGCCCAGAATGGAGGATGAAATTATGCCCAGATCCGTCTGGATCGGCGACGCCCGCACGAGCGCGGGGCGGTTGTACGTGACTTTCTGCACACACAGTCAATCCGTCAGTGGCCACAATCGTGAGGTCGCGTGGGGGTCGTTGATGAGCGAACCGTTCAGTCACACGGCGCGTGTAGAAGTTGGAGCCGCGCACGTATTGATCTGCGAATGGCGGCAGATCGCACCTGGGCAATAGTCGAATGGTAAGCCAAAATCGACAGCAGCTGCCCGCTGTAGTTGGATAGCAAAACGTCCGTGCTGATGTCTGCGCCGAAGGTAAAGGGCGCGCATTAGCCGCACGCAAGGCCACACCATATGCGGACCACTGCATCCACTACAGCGGCAGGGCACTGAACAGCCCAGCCGCATACACGGGCCACTACTGTGCACATGATAAAGCAACATGAGAATAGATTGGCTCACTTAGCGCCTGGAAGGCGGTATTCACAGGGAGAAACAGGGTGCCGGGTCCGGACTGATCCGGCAACAGATATGTCGCATTGACAGCGATCATCGCGGCCGCCGCCGTTGACCACTTCGGGTTACTCTGAATGGTAGCCAGGATCTTTGTCCTGGTACAATTGCCGGCCTGCAATCGAACGACATAAAACTATTTGTGACCAAGGGAGGTCGGCAGCGAAGAGGCAGCTGCGGCTGATTGGGCGGCGCTCAGATATTGCGAGCCTGCGAAAGAAATACATGATCAAGGCGAGCCTTTCAACCGCCTGCCGCCTGCGCGTGCCAGGCCCTGGCTCTGACGTCGGCAATCGTGATGACGCAACACACCAGCTGGAGTTTCATGCAGCATGCTGCAAGGCTGCATGCATAACAATAGAAGGACCCAATCACTGACCTTGGGAATATCAGCACACCTATGATGCCCGCAGCGTCAGTGCATTCTCTACGCAGACGCACTGCACGACGCTCCGCAACTGATTGCGCGTTGCAGTCGTAGCCGCTCGACGACGCACTGTCCGAAACAAGCCAATGAGGCGTCCTTGCTGCAGGACACGTCCTGTGATGGCGTCTAGGCGCATGGGACTGCGAAGTCCGTCAGCAGCCGCCGACCGAACACATTTATCTGCAAAGCTGGGCCGCCAGTGCTCATCGATTGCGCGGACGCGCCGCCGGCGAACAGCAGCGATACCAGCGCGGCGATCAGAAACCCCCGAGCCATGTTGTACCGCAGCTAAAGCTGGGGTCGCTCGGGCAGCGTCGCGCTGGCCAAGTGGTAAATATGCACAGCGGCTAGACGCTGACAGCGGCGTCGTCACAACCAGAGACTTCGGACTAGCGGAAGCTGAAAAGCTGTAGTGTGTAAGGCGCACTCCGTCTGACTGGCCAGCACCCTAATGCAGAGTATCAGGTGTGATCTTTGTGATCTGTCGGCTCTATCATATCGTACTCTGGACGCTGGCTGTATAGCAGTTGCCCGTGATAGGCAAGGCTAATCAGGTGTGCGCGCAGTGTATGCAAAGGGGGTGACGGTGAGGGCACTTCCGAGTACTCACGGCGTGAGCTCTGTGGTGCTCGGCCGAAGGACTGACGGTGGCGGCTTTATATCTCTGAATATTACAAGGTGCGCAGGGCGATGGTGCTTTGAAAGGAGAGGGTGCAAGTGGATTGTGTGTGAAGTTATCCAAAACACAGAATGCATCACAAAGATTCTCCAACGATTCTTCGTACGATTCAGGGTCTAACAAAAGAGGGTATAACGAGAGACTGTTCTGCTGATGTTTAACTACTAGAACGAGTCCTAGTAGCACAACTGCTACATTCTCCTCCGCTCTTTCTAAGCGTCGCCCCGACGCTTAGCCCGACTTGCTCCCGGTGGTGCCATGCCTTTGTCCATCACGAACTTCTTGCCGTAGGCGTTTAGGTTGCGCCATGGCTCCCAGGTGTTGTTCTCCGGCGGGTAGTCTTGCCACTTGACCAGGTACTCCCATGAGGTCGTGCCGTTGGTGTTGCGTGCTGTTCTCCTCTCCAGCACATCTTCGACTCTGTAGAACCCTCGCTGGTCACGTTGCTCCAGTCTTGTCTTCATCGGACGGGTCGTTGGCCTGTTCGAGAAAGCCTCCGTCTCGTGGAATGGCTGTAGGTTGCTCACATGAAACACCGTGTGTATTTTCCAGTCCGCCGGCAGCTGTAGTTTATACGCGACGTCGTTGATCTTCTGGATGATCTTGAATGGACCAGCAAAGCGGGCACACAGCTTGTAGGCCGGTCCAACGTTGACTGGTGTGTGCTCCGTGGCTAGTCGAA
>JAABUL010005513.1_pt1 | contig 15682 bp, 14 predicted proteins | sample 5559151 | NCBI WGS metagenome assembly JAABUL01 (sample SAMN10711876, study PRJNA513368) | rock metagenome | isolation source: Antarctica rocks | place: Antarctica: Victoria Land, Pudding Butte sud | reverse complement strand
GAAGGCATGGCTGGCCGCTGACCTCGTCTTCGATGGGAGATGGCGCAGTGTGGTACTTGTACCAACACCATTTTATCTTCGTAGCTACCACTCGTGCGAATGAATTAGGGAGTGTGAAGGAACGAATACCTGTTTACGGGAGGGGAAATTGTGGTGGAAGTGGAGTAGATTTCACAGCGATTCTTGAGACGACGAATTGCCACAGCTTACCTTTGTACAACATACTGTGGTGTCCACAAGTTAAATCCTGGCGTGACAGCCTCACCAAAATAATCCCTGTAACGCTAGCATTTGGGGGAATGACACGCGGGGCAAGGCGCATCTAGCGTGAGCTATTAGGCTGTAAGTCTCGCAGCCTTCGCGTTATCCCTTAAGTGGGCGGTAAGTCACTCCCTTACTAAATAACGGGAGCTAGCTTTTTGGGGTTTAATGTGCACATCATCTAAGCCTGTAAAGGCTACTTCGCCCAGCAATTAAACTCCAAAAAGCTAGCTCCCGTTATTTAGTGAGGGTGTGACTTACCGCCCACTTAAGGGATACCTCTATGGTAGCTTTAGACTCAAAACTGATCCCCTCCCGTCCTTCGTGGCTTCATCCAGCAGATTTCAGACCTCTATATTTTGTAGTTTTCTTAAGAAGTGGTTGCGTAACAGCTTCAATATCACGACAGCCACCAAGAAGTCCGCTCACGAAGCTTCTCGAAGGTGCGGAAATATGCTTTTGGGATCATATGGGAAATTCTGTAAGGCCGCTTTAACGATAGTAAGAGAGCGCGTTTTCGAAAATCATACATCGATTATTACACTTCAACTACTTGCTATAACTCCTCTTTTCATCCCAATACTGAAACACCATTATAGCTAGTAAAGTCCTAGCTATTTACATGCCAGGTTCTATACCTTACACACCTGTAAGTAAATGTCCCACCACGAAGCTCTTTATCATTTTTGCAGTCTTGGTATATTCGTCGAAGAGCATATAGACAGTCGTCTCTACCCATCTTCCAATCGTAGTTTCTATTGTGAACGTTAGTTGTATCACTGATTTGAGGAAGGAAGGAGGGAAAGAAAAGTGACTAACTTGCACCAGTCCATGTTTGCATAAGGTGTTGGTCCACCGTTATTGACGGTTTCAGCTCCCATAGTTAGATGCATGGTTAGAGGATCAGCGTTGTAAAACTGAGGCTGTTCCTTGGGAGGAAAATCGTACATATTTTCCCAGTATTGGCCATAACCTTTGATCTCTGCTCCGTCTTGACAGAAGCCATCTATGGCCTTGTTCACGTCATCGTCTGCGACAGGCCGGCCTACCTGCCCTTGGCTACATGAGGGTGTGGTATCCACATTCCCTTGGTCCATTTCGAACTCTGGCGGTGGGAATTTGGGATCGACCTTCCAAGGGGTAGACCCATCCCCTGTGATACCGCTAACATTGATGCTGTAGTCGAGACAACCATCTCCAGTTGTATGTCCGTATGTACTGGGACTATCACCGTCGCACTGGTCCATGCCATCGTGAAGCGCTCTGATACACTCTGCTTTCCTGATTATTGCAGACTCGTCCGGCTCAGGACACCACTTGTTCAGATTCGCGCGTAGAAAGAAGGAACTCCTGTCAGCAACCCCTATACATCAAGATCTTGTAGTCAGTCGAACTGTTCTAGCAAGAAAACAGAGTAGCGGGAGACAATCAGGAGTATATGTTTCAGGAGTATGATAATGTCATGACCCCAGAGAACATTCTGGATAGGAAATTTTACTCTGAGAAATTGAGGCTTACCTATGTTGTCGATAGGAAACCGCCAGAAAACGTTGTCAGTACCTGATCTCCAGTCCACTGTCTTCCCATCGTTGTCGCTGCACCACTGGTCAATCGCGGCATCCACGCTAGGTCCGCCAGCTACACCAGCCTCATGTCGTGGTGCGGTATAATGATCCTTGCTTGGATCCTTGCCTCTGCATTGTGTTTCGCCTTTCTGAAGAGATCCAGTCGGAATAATCTCAACAACGGCGATTTTGTCCACGTTTCCAGGCTTCATATAAGTATTGGCGCCTCCGTGCTTGTTAACCTCATCTTTGTCGCAAGAGTCGACTATCTTTTTGAACAGCTCGATACAAAAATCCATGGTCAAGGGCTGATCGTTTTGGAACCAGGTAATTCTCAAGTCCATCTCGTCGTAAACCCCTTTGTTGTAATGAGCATTGATGACTTTGCCCTTGCTCAAATCCTCCTTGGATACTCCGGAAACAGAGCGGCGACCTGCATCATTACAGAAGTCCGCCATTGCCGACTTCAGAGATGTCCAATTTACGAACTTGTCCTTTGCGGATATTTCATCGCGTTTCCCAAGTCCAGCAGCACACTGGAGTTCCTTGTTCAGGTCTGAGTCAGGCCCTATGGCCGCGAACGCTGCTTGGGTCATGTCCTCGATTCCAATGTCCCAGGGGTGGCCTTCAGGTATCGCATAGATTGGGTAGCAAGTGCAGCCTAGGTTGACCTTGGTAGTGCATTCACCGAATATCCCTTGACAGTTCATATCTGGACATGCGGGCTGTATTTTTCATCAGATCTTGTATTCAACAATGGTAGGATAGCTGGACTTACTGCATCTTCTTCTTTCCCGCACTGTCTGGTGGTATCAGGTTCCTCGCGGAGCATGTTATGGCTTATACTGACTTGTTGGAGGATATGCCGGTTTCGCTCCAGACCAATAATCAGTGCCATAAGACCCATGACGGTTGCTCTTCTTCTCTCTAGTTGTACCTGTTTATACATATTCCGTCAATACTGTAGAGACTAATTTCGTTGGACTTGGAAGGAGAGACCTGATCTTGGAGGGTTGAGGCTTAGCAAAGGGGTGTCTTACCCAATAAAGGCTAGGAAGCAGATCCATGCGAAGATTCAGGCGTTGGAAGGCATCGGCAACTGGTCCGTCCACGAATCCTTTGAACTCGTTGGCAACTACGTCTGCAGCCGAAGTGATAGCAGACATCAATTCGTCGCCTGGAGTCATGCTGTCAATTGCCCATTGAACATACTCCTCTGTGCAAGATCCCATCACAATGTCGTCAAGAACCAGATCATCCACGCGAGTCTCGAGAGTTTGAACCCCTCCAATTGTCGGCACTTCAAGAGGTGGTGGTTTTGCCTTACAGATCGATTCATCACTAAATATCTTCTCCAGAGCTGCTAGCAGTGGCGCCGAGACGTTGATAACCTCGTCATTGTCAATGTTGTTGGTGAACACGACGCCGATATGGTGAGTGAAGGGCACATTTTTTCCCAGATATGATGCAGTGACTATCTCGGTGCCAAAATCTGAAGGAGCTGCGCGTGCTACGAGAGCAGCAACGACTGAGGCTTGAGGGGGGCCTTCAGTCACTGTTGTCACTGGGATCGCGACAACATGACTGGCTAGCACACCAAGTGTTAGACCTGCGAGATGGGTAAAATAAGAAAGCATGGCGTGATGCAAAGGAATAGATAGAGAAGACCTTTGCTATGCTGTCGAAATGAAGATTGATGATCAACCTGTACTGCATTTATATATGTAAGAAACTCAGATCTGCGGTTGATATGGAAGATGCATATAACGATACCTAGATTGAACGGATCAAATGATGGATCAACAATGCTCAGCCCAGAAAGTTACAGAAACGGAGGAACGATAAATGATTCAAGGTTACGATGCTGACATCGCATACCTAACACGTCGTGAGTTCGTAACTTAACCATACCGACATCGCATACCCAACACGTCATAAATTCGTAACTTAAGGATACTTCCCATCTAGATGAACAGGTGAAACTGATGTTGGATGTAAGCTTACTTTAAGGAACCTTTAGCCTTACTAGGCCATTAAAGTAAATAGAAACCCTAGTAACATCCTAATTAGCTCTAATCCGATTCGTTCCAGAAATCTTCTATTGAATCATAGGATCTGAAGATATGAACAAGAAACAATGTAAGAATACAATGCTGACATCGCTTATTCACCGTCGTAATTCGGTACTCGTTAGCTTACGATACTAGTTTTGAAATAAGCTTACTGTACTATGGAGAATAAGCCACCCCAGCCACATTCTGATCAACCCAATCCTGTTCGTTCTCAAAAGATTCTATTAGCTTATATAATCTGGATTTGGGTAGCTATCATTGGAGAAGGAGGGAGAGAAGGAGAGCGGCATAAATAAACAATTGAACTCCGAAGAAAAGAATGCCAAGAGCTAATGGCTATGATATAAAGGACGATACTCTTGCTGATATCTAAGTAATTCTCCTGTACACCCTTACCGAAAATCTTCAAAAAACCCAAAATCAAGCGCCTACAATGAATCTCAAAACTGTGCGTCACGCGGTCTTGATCGTCTGCTGCTACATCACATTCGGCAACGCCTTCATTCTCGATCAAAGCTGCAAAAGTATTCGCCTCCCCACCCGATGACCGGTGAACATGATGCACCAGCTAACAGGGATCAGGTTCTGATGCAGTGAGGACTTTGATAACCGACGGCATGAGCGATGCCATGGACATGGCCCAGAGAACTACACAAGAGCTCAACAGGATACCTTGGGCGGCTCAAAACAATGATCAGGAGCTTATCGATCTCGCTACTTGGATATTCAAAGATGCTGGGACAGCACCGCAGCAAGTCTGGGCGATCCCTGATCCTAGAAATAACCTTGACAAAGTACGAGGTAAGATCTCTCAATAGTCGAGACCTGGCGGCTTCGTTACTGATGTCTGTCATAGATATGTTGGTTAGGCTGCTTCAAATGAAAGACGAGCGGACGTCGGGGCGAAATAATGAAGTCGTAAGTACTAACCCATGCAGAACTCAGGACCCTTTTCAATTCTCACACTTATCCCTAGATAATCTACTGTGACCTTAGTCGATTCAAGTCAACGAAAAAAGCAGGAAGGCTTTATGATTTTGGCAAAAGATTCTTTGCTCTGGTGCCTGGCAACAATAACGGGATTGCCGTTTGCACCTTCCATTCGGCCTGGACTGCAAAATCAACTCAAGCATCGGAGCCTTCCGAAATGCAGATATGTCCAAAGTATATTGAGAAGCAGATGCAATACCACTGGCATTCACCGAAAACACTCAACAAGCCACTGATAGAGGGTAAGATGACCCCATCCAGAAATCTTAACCACCAACCCCTAGACTGACACAAACAGTGCCTCGATTGAACGACCGCGTTGAGATGGATGCATGGGCGTCCACGTTAGACTCAACCCTTTTGCACGAATTGACGCATACAACCCAAGGAGGGATGACCATTGATGTTGGAGGTTTCTTCGGCGCCTACGGATGGAAGAATATCCTCAAAATAAGTCAGTCTGCAGCAGCCAAAAACGCAGGTAAGTGATGTTTCATTCTCGTCCAAAGGCAAATATTGACGATCTGCAGACTCGATTTCGATTTTCGCGACAGGAGTTCGCATGATTCTCAGACAGGTTTGTGAACCATGTAGAATTAAATATAGACATACTGATGATCAATAGGGCTTGATCCCACAAAAGGACGGCTCTGTTATACGTGCTTAAGTCGAGGAATAGGTGAGTGAACAGACGTAACACAACTGATGTTGAGCAGTGCTATATCAGGAGTGACATTAAGTGCCTCAATGGCCACGTAGCTTAGTTCTGGAGTTTCCAAAGGGAACACCCCTACGTAGCTATTGTATCTTCTAGGATAGCGAATGTAATCAGAAGTAACGGACGGTTTTGAGTAAAAGTTAAGTTCCCAGTGCAAGAAGCGGTAACTCAGAATGTTGCAACGTCATATTGGGAGCTCCTCGGGAGAATCTCTTGTATCCGCATCTTTCATTCTGATTCTTAGCATAGACCAAACTGCCATATCTCCTACCATGTTTCCACGAGAACTCAACAATGAACCCCTGGCCGAGGCTGTGAGCTCTAAATAGTACCTGGCTGCGTCGAGCGTTGAAATTGAGCTGGGAAAGTAGATACTTCAAAGTCGGATACTCAGCATGCAACCTAAGAGCAAAGGAGCGGTGCAGCTTCGAAGGAATAGCTGCCGGACGCCTTGCGAGATCCCCTGTGGATACGACTAGTACATCCAATATTTGGCTTCCTTGCAAGGTGACTCCGCAGGTAGTGGTAGGCCTCAAACTTACAGCCTCCAGCGGTGGGAAAATTGTGATTTTGTGATAAAACACGAGACAGCCACTTGGCCGCTCTTCTGAAATTCTGTATATTATACTCCCACCTCTTCTCATTTCTTCTCCTGTGGCAGATCCCTAACAACCCTTAGCCCTCGAACGACATAGATCGAAGCAAGCTGAATAGAGGCGATACGTGCTATCAGCAAGGAAGTAGCAGTGCTTGACACTCTACCGAAGAGGAAGGAAAGTCCCCAGAAAGACGTCTGAGACGATTAAACCTAGGAATTCGTGAAAAGCAAGAAGACCACAAGTGCTTGGATAGCACCGGTTCCATTCCGCGCATACCTGTCTTGGGACTCTCATCTGCCGCACCTCGATTCACCGCCACCAGAAGCCCCTTGTTATACCTCGCAGGTTCAGATCGGAGACGAAGTCGTTGTGCTGGATGTGGCGTCGTGGCGAGGGTTGTGTTTGGTGGAGGAAGTCAATGGTAGCGCACGATGTCAGTTATACCGCTTGAGATGCGGGATGGGATGGCTTACTAGCGCTCGCCGCATCCTTCTCCACATATCCTTTGGTAGTAGAGGGTCATATGTCATTTTATCTAGGGGTTAATATGTATATCCAAGGGAAGGTCGGTGAATAGGCAAGGAACAACTCCTACATTTCAGGCTAATCCGTGGGGGCAGAAAATTGGGGTAACATCTGAAGCGAGGCAACAAGGATGGAGGAACGAGGGAATTTCGAGAATGGACACAGATAGTTGCAAAAAAGGAAGTAGTCAGATCAGAAAAGTGTAGTCGGAAGCATCAGGAGAGATCTCAGAAAATTTTATGTTGGATCAACAGAGACGCATGACAGTAGCGAACATATCGTAGCTGATACCTCAGTAGAGCTATATTCTGCTCCTATCTGTACATTCTCTGTTCTCATGCTTGTTGAGCATAATGCAGGCGAGAACAATCTTGTTCATCATGAGCCTCAATGCTTGCCTGTCAAGCAATCTCTTGTTTCGCAACGCTCGCTAAATGGCAATTTGGTCTCCTTCACCCCTCATCTGAAAGATGGTGCTGGAGAATAAGGAGACACAAAGTAGTCGTGGTGGTAATAGTTGTACTTGTGGGGATGGATTCGAGGGCATGCAGTCCGATCTGGAAAGAAGGAAACCCAAGAGAAATCCGAAGGTGGGTGAGCTCTCACTCCTCCTCGCTTTCAGAGCTCTCACCTCCTTCACTGCTCTCTTGGTCAGGTCCTGGGTCGTCATCTACAGTGCCAAGTGAGTTCAAAGGGCTATAATGTTGTGAAGAGGAGGACAACTCACAGGCGGGAGCCGAGCCAGGATTCTGGAGCGCAGACAGTCCGTTCTTCACCTGCGCAATCCTGGCTTCTTGCTCGTGTTTGCTCATAGGCTTGTTCTTCTTGCGTGTGGGTGCGGCGCTAAAAGCGGTGGGAGGTGGCCGAGCTGGGGAGGAGTCTTCGGCACGTGGTACGTGCTTACGTACGAATTGGAGAAGCTTCCAGAGAACCTCGTCTGAAAGCTCGTCGATGTCAAGCTCAAGCTCATCATCCTGGACGCCCTTCAAGTATAGAACGTCAGTGTCTGTTCCATGGTCTAAGATTACGCATATACAGAGAAAATTTCTTCCTAAGATGACGTCTTACCTTTAAGTTTGGCATGCTGCGGCGGATGATGTCGAGAGCGGTCGACATCTTCGTCTCAGACAGGCTGTTGATCCGATTCGAGATGTCTTGTTTCTGCTCGTATGTGATGTACGGAACCTTCTTCGGAGCCTTGGGAGCTGCCTTTTTCTCGATTTTGGCGGGTGCTGGGGCCTTCTTGATGTCTTTACGTCCTGGTTTAGTACCTTTTGTAGTCTTCTTACTGGAAACTGGAGGTGACTTTTTCTTTTGCGTGATCATCTCCACTTGTCTAGACATCTGTGCAATCTGCTGTTGCAACTTTGAAAGCTGTGCCGCCGCCTCGTCCTCCTCTTCCTCTTCCTCTTCCTCCTCGTCACTATCGTCAGCTTCAGAACTACCTGGAGATTGATTGCCCGAAGCCGGCGTATTCGCCTCAACCCAGTCGCGCTTTCGTGCCCATTCACTGTCAAAGATACTTTCAAGCTCTTTGCCCGCCAAATGAACCATTTCCAATGGTCCATTAAATTTGTAGCAATTCTGGAAAACCTGTCTTGCGTCAAGCTCAAACTCCTTGGCGTTTTCGTATTCGCCATGGTCTAGCTTCGTCTTCATTGTACCGAAATCCATGGGCTTCTTGATTACGCTATGATATGTTGGTATGTTCAAGGCAACAGGATCGACCGGTGCCGAAAACAAAGAGTATATGCGTGAATACCGCGGTTTCGATAGCTCGCTCAAGATTTTGTCGCAAAACTTTAGCTCGTACTGATACTTTTTCTTTTTCGGCTTCTGATTAGCATATGGAAGGTCTCGTGGAGCTGGAGGATGAATCTCGCGCTTTGGACGTCCGTCTCCTAGCGTTGAATCGCGGCGGATCAGTGGCACTCCTTGAGGACCGAGCGCAAACGTTGGTGTAGAAGCCGTAGACACTGGCGATCGTGCAACCCCAGGAAGAGACGATCGGGATTCTCGTCGAGGAGCTGTCACCTTTGGTGCAGGTGGTATGATCGACTTTCTCTTTTTGTCTGCAGGACTGGAGTCCACAATCTCAGGTCCAGGCACTTTCTCCATTTGCTTCTCGAACGATGCTTTCATCTGGTTGGCAAGGCCTGTGATGGTATGATTGGGGCCGTTGAAAATGCGACTATTGTCGACTATCTGATTGAAATCTGCCACAAAATCCTCAACACCTGGATATTTTCCAGCCTTCAAGTTGTCCTCCAAAGTTCTCAAGTCCATTGGTTTCGAGATAATGGTAGGATAACTTGGAATATTGAGGACCACAGGATCGACGGGCAGCCTGAATGGGGCTGCGGCTTGAACACGTTTAATATTCTGCATGACTCTCTGAATAGCTTTGTACTGTGGTGTTGTTATTGGATGGAATTCCTTTGCAGGCTCCTCTGTCTGTGCGCCATTGACCTGTGTATTGATCGCTGGCCGCTCAGGCACCTTGAACCCTGTTGACGTGTCATCCTCCGTCTTTGAACGCTTCGCTGCTGGCCCGTCTTCAAGATCGTCATCCTCGCGAGCCCTAGCCAATTTTGCTGGTGAAGGCGGAGCATCTTGCATGATCTGGTCGTTCGTGGGTGCAGTCTGAGAGGTGGGTGCGGAGTCGCCTGTTGGTGAGGCTGGGGAGGGTGCTGGGTCCACAGGAGCTTCCGCTACTGCACCGTCTGGCATGGGCACGGGCGGATGATCTGGTAGGTCCGCAGTAGGGATTATGGCAGACTGATCCAACGGCGCCGAATCCGCCTCATTCTCATCAGCCGGTTGTTGTGCTGCTGAAGGGGTCAAGGCATCTGTAGCGCTTGCCATAGTATCTTGCCATAGCGGGAGCGGATCAGTAGTTGGCTCTAATTCCGTAGCTATCGTCGCAGAATGCATTGCGCCTGAAGTGACAGTGTTGGCTAATTCAGGATCGTGGATCAAATCTTGTTGCTGCTTTTGCTCCTTGACCTCCGCTGTTTGTTCGGCACTCGCTGGATGAGTCTCTTCGCGAAGGTCGGAAATTGGTTGCACTGTTGGTGGCACTGGATCAAGGGGAACTTTGTCAACTGCCAGTGAAGATTGATCTACAGTGTCGTCGGGCATGGATTGGCTGGATGATGCGGGAGGACCGTCACCAGCGCCACTCGAATTGGGGAGATCTGAGCTTGGCTCAAGAGTGGTCTGGGTGTCGTTCTGGTAAGGCTCTTCGAGGTCTATGACGCCGTTGGTTGTTGGCGCAAAGTCATGGGTATCAACGTCGAAATTATTGTGATGAGCTGAGGTGTTTGCGAAGGAGGGGGAATCGAATGAGTCTTTAGGATCGTGGCCATTCTGAAGTGGACGCCTTTGAACGGCAGGTGTCAACATAGGTCAAATGATTACCAATTAAGAAAGAGCGAGCTTACTCATGAGAACCCAAGTCCACATCCAAATGGTGATCTTGAGCGTCGAGTTGAGCTTTGGCCTCGAAGGCGCGACGATCAGGCTCAAACACAGCCATAGCTGTGCGCAAACAAAATGAGAGTGTAGCTTTGATTTCGGATGCGCTCTCAAGATGAAGTCAAATGAATGGATGTTGTAAAAATGAGCATGGATTCTAAGAGATGGGAGATCAAGATGTGAGGGCACAAGGAATGCTGAGATGACGTTGCGCCGTGTCTTGCGCTCAGAATTCAGCTAGCATGGAGGACCGTACTCCTAAGCTCTTCCGAACATCATCGACAATATGCGCCGACAACTCCGAGTTTGCACGGAAGCTCAAGTAAAGTGATGTTGATTGGAGTGTATGCACGAAGGTGATGGAGAGAATGAGATGTTGCAGAAGATTCTTGGCACTTGTGAATAACTTCACTTTAGCCGAACGTGGGTGTTGTTGCGACACTCGTCGGACAAACTAGTCAAAGTCGCCGAGTTCGGGGGGATCGCGGGGTTTAAGTAGGGCTTAGTTGGCTTAGTAAAGTAGCGGAAAGGAAATATAATATTGGTTCGGATGGGGCGTCACGAGACTTGAGGGTGATAGGTGTTTGGTGTGGAGTGATGCGCTGGCGCGTCTCGAGGATGTGATTATCTGGGACTGGAGGGTGGTGAAAGGGCGGGCGATGGCCGAGGTCCTATATAGATTCATGGCAAAGGATAGCGTGGCCACTGCCGACGGAATACAGGGGTCACCGCAGTGGAAATCCATTGATTGGTTGGCTATTGGAGGTTTCATATTCGCCTAGACCGCTTGCAGCATAGACCGTGTTTACCACCTAAGCCCCTATCTTTTACGCGTTTTGCCTCAAGCCCCAAGATTTCCGTTGCAGCGGCATGCTTTTTGCTTTGGCATCAGCCTTCATCCAGCGATACTTATCGAAGACACGCATGTCACAGACCAAAGTTCCTATGGGTACATCATTCGATGTTGTTCGCCCAACTCATGCTCCGAGACCGCGGATAGGTTGACTCCGATCAACCCCGCGTGAGGTATGACTCAAGAACTCCTGTGTTCGAAAAGCACGACAGTGGCAACCCGTGGTGGTCACGCGACCTGATTTTTGCAGCTTTAACATCGCACCGGTCGCAGAGGCTCAAGTCTAAGATCTAGGGATAGTTTGTGCACCTATTGACACTCTGTAGTAGACCTTGAAGCGTAGGTGGGAGCTGTTGGAAGGCGTCAGGCGGCAACACAACGTTGACTACTCCGTAAGGGGCCGCAGGCAACAAAGGGCCGAAGTATGTGTTCCGAGCTGAGCGAAACCTTGCAAACAGATGCGCCTGATAAAGTGCACGTTTTCCAGCGGAGATGATGTTCTCATAAAGGGGATAGAGATAACATGGTACAAGCACCTGAGGAATAGAGTGCAAGACGGCCGGGACGACGACACGATGAAGAGGAAAGGACGCCACTAATACTCAGCTGTAATCTAAGCAGCCCGCGGAGGGTAATTGCTTGTTGTGCAACCAGATGGAGGAAATAGTAGTAGGGAAAGAAGTGGTGAGGCTCAGGACGAGCGATAAAGGCAGGCCTTGGCTCCTTGGCAGAACACGGGCAATCATTAAAGTACAGACTTGTCCCAGAAGCGTTAGTCGAGAGCTTAACCGAGACATAGAAAAAAGTTCGGCACCAGCTCGATGAAAGAATAAGGCACGCATTGAATAGGCGGCATTGACTCTACTTTGCCATGGGAGTTTCGAAGAAGCCAAAAGGCGTGGCTTCGAACATCTCTTCCGCTGCCAATCCTGCGGCGTCCTCGACGACACAAACCGCCAACAAATCGTCAATCCTCACATCATCCTTCTCACCCTCAAGATTGCAGCTGTCGTTGTTTGCCTCGGTCATTCAAGACTTTGATTCCCAGCATCTTCGAATACATGAGACGACCACAGGTCGGCTACGGTGCGATCACGCAACAGGCTCAAAAGCTACTATAACCTGCTTGGACTGGGGCTATTACAGCGCCAACTACCAGGGAAGACACCACAAGGAGTCGCAGAAGAAAAGGAAAAGGTCTAGTGCGCAGATCAATGGAGACTCAACTATATCTGGTGGAACCGGCTTGGATGCTGTTGTTGCGTTTGGAACAACCGACTCGGAGATTCATCTATTTTCACCTTCGGAGTCGAAGGTTAGAAAGATTTTAGGAGATGCGCATACCCATGGCGTCAGGGACTTTACGTTTACGGATTATGGGCTCAATGGGGAGGGATGGAGTATAGGTGGAGATGGAAAACTTGTGCAGTGGGACCTAAGGAAAGGCGAAGTCTTGAGGTAAAGCAGCCTCCCAAAGTGAACTTGTCGATCGCCTGCTTACAGTACCAGGAATATAAATTTGCCCCATGGACCTGCCCACGCAATACGCCCTTTGGCTTCCTCCGTCATATGTGCTTCCCACAATGCCTACATCTTGGACCCTGAGTCTCAAAAACAGCCACCCACTTTCACGGCTTCCACGAACACTGTACATGCAATTTTGACCTCGACAATTAGATCCTCGCAATCATTGCGTTTTCTGACTGCCGCGGAAACAGATCATTTCATCCCTGTATTCGACGCAAATTCACCTACACTGATTGGCTCTTTGCCGACTGAGAATGAGGTCTTGTCTCTCGACTTGTACTCAAGTCCGGACCCTTCGAAAGTGATGGAGATGGAAGAAGATCTCTCAGTCCGCATGTCGCGACCACAGGAAGCCCTTTTAGTCGTGAACAAGGATGGTGCACTGGAAATATTTCCCGAGCCTTTCGACTTCGGCACCGCACCCTCCAAGAAAGATGCAGAAACCCCGAAGGCCAGAGCTCAGCGGATTAACCGGAAAAGGGCTGCGCTGGTACGGATAAGAAAGGACGACAAGAGGTCTACGGTTGTTCCTCTCGTGAACGCTTGTTTTCAAGGTAACGACATCGCGGTAGCGTGGGCGGAGGGCGGTGTCAACGTAATCTTCGACAAGGTTCAGTGGCTAGATGAGGCTAGTGGTAACATGATATTGAAGAACGAAACCGACATCATGAAGGCAAAACATGAGGCTGGCATTGGAGGTGCTGTCATAAACGGGGTCAAGGACATGGGTAGGAGCCATGTTGACGAGTCACGTGTGGTCATCGTAAATGGAGGGGATATGGATGTTCCAATGGCTGATGAGCCATCGGAGGTCATCGAGATTTCGAGTGGAGAGGAAAGCGAATCCGAAGAGGAAGTTCCAGCAAGGCCGTTACAGGGCGAAAAGACGGGTGTGGAAGGAGATGTGGAGGATCGAGACGTTGAAATGAGGGATAACGAAGCACAGGAAGTGGCAGGTCAAGGCTCGGATGCGGACCTTGAGCAGCCTGAAGCGGCGGAAGAGCCATCTTTTGGAGATCTTCTTCGAGCTAACGCACCCGAAGCTATCGACGTTCAAGCCTCCTTCGTCGATCCAAACGCTCAAAGTCTGGTACCAACGGGAGAGAAAGGTCTACAACAGCTACCCGCAGGCATGTCACTCGGGACTGTCCTAACCCAATCACTCCGAACGAACGACACCAATCTCCTGGAAACTTGCTTCCACGTCAGAGACCTGCAAATAGTCCGTGCTACCATCGAGCGACTCGACTCCTCCTTCGCAACGATACTCCTCCAAAAATTAGCCGAACGACTTCACAGCCGACCAGGCCGAGCCGGCAGTCTTATGGTGTGGATCCAGTGGACCTTGGTAGCTCATGGAGGCTTTCTTGCCGGACAACCTGAAGTCATGCACAAATTGGCCTCACTTCATCGCGTAGTCAAAGACCGAGCGAACAGCCTGCAGTCACTGCTGACGCTCAAAGGCAAATTGGACATGCTGGAGGCGCAGATGAATCTAAGGAAAAGTATGCAGTCGCGCTCGAGAGCTGCGAATGCACTGGAAGAGGATGACGAGGAAGGTGTCATTTACGTCGAGGGGCAGGACGAATCGGCTTCTGAAGAAGAGGAAACTCATGGCGTCGCAGCTGGGATACGGCCGCTACAGGCAGGGTCGAAGCTGCCAGCCAGAGCTAGCAGTGACGAAGACAGCAGTGATGCTCCCAGCGAAGACGAGGACAGTGGTGACGAGATACCCAACACCGCGAACGGCATCATCGCCGATTCTGAAGGTAGCGATAGTGAGGACGAAGGCTTATTCGACGAAGAGGCGTCTTCCACCGATCACGACTCCGTCGACGAAGGTCCTGAAGATGACGTCGACCACGACTCTGTAGACTCAGCCGACTCCAGCGACGCCGATGCATCACCGCCGCCTAAGCGAGCGACGAAATCCAAGCTCAGCAATGGCGTCAGCGCAAGAAAACAATGATACTTCATCTCGAAACGGCACATACCACCACTCCCACTACCACACTTAAATACTCCTACAACAATCACACCGCCAATCCATTCCCCCCATCCCTCTACATCCCAACCCCCCTCTCGCATACCTCCACAGCCTTACAAGAGCAAGAAGAAGCATCGAATACGACCACTGTATTCTATGCATGATGACACGAGTGCATGGGTCTGGCGTCAACCAACTGCGGATTGCCCTTGGCGAATTGAGAGAGGCATGCATGATATCCCCGGCGTTTAATGTCGATTTTTTTCTTTTACAAAACGAGCTGCTCATGTTCGAGATTTGGAGATGGGGATTGGCTATGCTAGCGTACCTTTGTATACAAGTGCAGCGCGAGAGATAAAGCCTGATGAAGGTATGGAGAATGTACTGAAAGAGGTGCTAGGCCATGCTATGCTGTATATCTGTCTCGCTATGTCTCTCGCCATCCCTCTCGCAATCTTTCCACAATAAAATCGTCCAAATCCAATCTTTCTCCCCAAATCATCCAACAAATCAAATACCTCACCCAAAACCCATCCCCCACCTACGAACTCAACTTCCTCTCCTTCCCCCTCTCCTCCCACCCCCTAACCCACTCTCCAATCTCAAACCCCACCCTCCTCAACCCCCCCTCCAAAACCCCCCCCCCCTCCGCCCCCCTCACAACCACAGCCCTCGAATCCTCCAACCTAACCTCCACCCCCCTCTCAGCCGCCCCCTTCCTCTCCCCCTTCTCCCCCTTCCCCACCACCACAACTTCACTCTCCAGTCCAGAAGGCACCTGCACCGCAACCGTAACATCGGCACCGATCACACTCCGCCAGAGCGTGGCGCCCCACTGCCAATGGTCCATGGGGCTGTACGCGTCCTGGATGCCGACGCGGGACGCGAACCAATCGGACCATGAGACCTGGAAGCCTGGGATGATGGCGACGGGCATGCCCATTATGCCGCCGGGGATATGTTCCGTTGGGGTCGTGGTAAGGGTTTTGGGAATGCTTTTTGGGGATACGGGGGATGGAGAGGAGGAGGAGGGGAGAGGAGAGGGGTCGTTGGGGCAAGGGGGGGAGGTGGTGATGTATTCGATAACTTGTTGGCTGAGGGCGTGGTA
>JAABUL010005511.1_pt1 | contig 15683 bp, 1 predicted proteins | sample 5559151 | NCBI WGS metagenome assembly JAABUL01 (sample SAMN10711876, study PRJNA513368) | rock metagenome | isolation source: Antarctica rocks | place: Antarctica: Victoria Land, Pudding Butte sud | reverse complement strand
TACCTGCTTCTGCCTTGGCTGTGCCCTGGCCGTTGCTCCAGCGATGGAGCAACCAAGAGAGCCAAGATAATCGTCTCCGAGACCCAAGAAGCATGCATGACTGTGGAGCAAGGAACGCCCTTTTTCGAAATCCATGGTATAGCCTCATGTATTCACCTCGACATTATATTGAACCATTTCATGCAAGTCGCAGTAGACTGGCTGTAGCCGCACATCGGCACTCATCGAAGATCCAACGACCATCGTCTATCTGTGTTGGATTGAGATAGGAGCACCGTGTCGATTTTGACTCGGGAGCTTCCTCAAAGATCGGAACAGGACCGAGAATAATATGTCTACGGCGGACTGTAAGAGGCTTTCGGAAAAAACTATTTTTCGATTTTCTCAAGAAAATCGAAAACCGAAAATCGAAAAGTAAAAAGTAAAAAACGATTTTTCGTTTTTCTTCTCGACTAAGTTGCTCAAATTCTTATTATTCAATCTTTTTAATTGTACAAATACTACTTTTATATTATATTGCTATTAATTTTATTAATTATACAATTATACAATATATCTAAGAATAATCAACTATCTAAAAATATTATATTGTATAAAAATCAAATTATAATATAATTAATACAAAACTAAATATAACAACAAATTATCAAATTACTTAAAAAAGACTTTGAACTATTAATTATAAATTATATACTTTAATTACAACTATAAAAATAAAATATTTATTAATAAATTTGTATATTATATTTAAAGTACTTAAACAATTATATTTAGCTACTTTTTTTCGAAAATTATTTAAATAATTAAAAGATTTTTATTGTATTTTATAATAAAGAATTTAAATTAATTTATACAAATCTTATATAATTAAAATTGCAATTTATTTAATACAAATATAACAAATTGAAAAATTAAAAATTAATAAAATTAATTAATTAAAAAATATAAAAATTGTTAATAAATATATTATATAATTAATATATATTGTACAATTATTAATTAAAATTTAGATTTACTTCTATTGTTTTTAACAAAAAAATATTTTTAATTTTAAAATAATAGAAAATTTTATTGTATTATATATTATTTATATATTTATTAATACAAAAAGAAAGACAACTGTTGTAAACACAAAGCAAGCAAGACAATTAATTGTATAGTATAATAATAATAATTAAACTAGAAACGAATACTAGCTAGATAGATTCTAACTAATAATAGCTAGCTAGATAGATTCTGACTGATAGCAACTAACTAGACAATGCTCGCATTAAGTATTTTTTTTTCAGAAAGCTTACAATATTCTTGTCGATTATTTTTTTGTAATTACTATCTTTGTCTATAATTTTTTCGATTTTCTATCGATTTAATTGTTTTGTCGAACGTTTGTTTTTATTAAATTTAATTGTTTTGCTAAATATTCTCGATCTACTAACTAATTTCTTTATTAATCTTAATTTGTTAATTTTTATCAACAATAATATATTCTGTTTGTAGATTGTTGTGCTTTTGTATTTTAATTTTTCAATTGTCGAAAATATTTAGAGATTTGAGAAATTTCGAATAATGTTTTTTGTAGTTTGTATTAAGAGTTTTGTTGTAGATAGTCTTTAAATTGTTGTTTATTAATTTAATTAAGTAAAAAAGTATATCTTCTATTTAATATTGTAGTATTGAGATTTGTTCAAAAACGCAATCTTTTTTTTTATTTTTTTTGTTAACAAAGTTCCGAATTTAAATTAAAATAATCTTTAGATTAATCTAATTGTTGTTTGCAAATATTATATTAATAGTTTTTAATATTGTTTTCTATTAAATATCTTTCTCTGCAACTTTTGTAATTTGTATATCAATTATATTATTTAAACAATTGCTAATTTTTTTTGCAACAACTATATCGTAAATACTTTTCGTAGAAACTATAAAAAATAGCAATAATAAAATTTTATATATTTTGTTTTTAACAAGAATTTTTTTAATTTGTAGCTTGTCTAGAAAGCTCTGCTTTATATTGTCGAATATAATAGATAATATTAAACTAGATAAAACAACAACAAATAATTTAAATATTTTAATAGCAACTTAAACAAACAAATATATAGATAGCTCGATTTTCAAAAATAACTAAAAAGAAATTTTAATTGCAAAAAGAATAATTGTATTCTAACTATTAATTTTTACTTGTTCCAAAATATAACAAATAACTAAAAAGAGATTCGACAATATTTTGTATTTGTATTTTTCTACAAATTTTAGTTCTATTAATAAGATGCTGTTAATTTCGAAATATAAATTGTCGATTGTTTTTACAAATATATTTCGATTATATTGTTGAAAAAAGTAGTCGATAATATATATTTCGAAATTAAGTTTGCTGCTAAATATATTTTCAATAAGCGCAATATATTGTTTGTAGATATAAATTCGATTAGTTGTACTATTTATAACAGCAAAATTTAAAAATAGATAGTTGTTCAATATATTTTTGTTTATATTAAACAATCTTTTCTATATATTTGCTTGTAATTTAATAAAGATTCTTGTTGCAACTATACAACAAATATTATAATAGCTTAAATTTATATATATTTTAGATTAGATTAATTTCTTATTTATTAAAACAATATTTAATAGTAGTAAGCTAATAGTATTTTTAATTTAGTTAAAAACAAACTGATTGTTCTTTATTTTAGTCGACTTTTTGTAGAATATCTTGAATACTTTTGTATTTAACACAAAATATTCTATACTTTTTTGTTGTTTAATATATTCTAAATCGATAATAAACGTAATATCGATTACGTAGAAAATCTAAATATTGTCTCAAAAAAATTGCAAAAAATATACGATATTTGTTTGTCTAATATTTATTATTTCGATATTCTTGTATTATAGAGATATTGTATAGACGCTCTTAAATTAATAAATAATATAACAATTGTTGTTTTTGTTATTGTTGTTAATTTCTGTAAAATTGTTACTGATTTTCGATTTCTTTTGTATTAACTTATTGTTTGCTATATTCGATTTTTCGACTAAATAGAATAGATTTGCAAATAGTATCTAATAATTAGAGTTTAATATAAATATTAGTTTGCTATCTACAAATCTTTTAATAGAAAACAATACAAAAAAAAATTTGATTTCTAAACTAAATAGATTTTCAGAAAATATAAAATATAGTTGTAGTAAATTAACAACTAAAATAAGTAAAAAAAAGTTAAAATATATTAATAAAGAGAAGAGTGCTAGATAAAATTTGTAATTGTACTAAGTAAATAAATAGTAAATAAAAATATATTATATTGCAACTCTAAATCTAAGTCTGGCTGTCAGATATATAAGAACAATATATATAAAAGATATAAATTTAATATCTTTAGTATAGTTAGATATAGTTGCGAGATTTAGACAAGATTATTTGTTTTTATTTTGCAAAATCTATTTTGTTGATATTTAATAGAAAGATTGTTTTGTAGTAGATAATTATTGTTTTGTTTGTTAGAATATAAAAGCAATAGTAAATTGCTATTTTGTTTGCTATTCTGTAAAAAAGATAGCGCATTGCTATTCTATTTGCTAGTCTATAAAAAGATTTAATTTCTCTTTTTTGCAATAGTTTAACTATTTACTGAAATCGAAACAACAAATAGTATTCGATATAAATATATTGTATTTTTTCTTGTAAATCTAAATAAGCTCTTTAACTTTGTTAAGAAAATTCTTATTGTATTAATAATCGAATTTCGAATTATACTTTTTCTATTAAATTAAGAATTTTGAGATAAGTTTTTTTTGTCTATATTTGCGCATTCGATAATTAACTAGAATCTCGATTTTATACAAATATTAATTTTTGTTAAATTTTTTAATCGATTCGAAATAATTTGATATTAAACAATTGTAAAAATTAGTATTAACTAATACAAACTTTAAGTTTGCTATAAAAATAATTAAATAAATTTTTTAGTTTTTTAACAGTTTAAATCGATAGACTAGATTTTTTTTTTCGAGTATTTTAAAAAAATCTACGTGCTAAATAGCAAGCTTAAACAATTTTATTAACAACAAGCTGTACTTTTTGTAAAGTTGCAAAAAAGTTTTGTTTTCTATTTTTAGAGATAAAAATCGATAATACTTGTTGTAGATAAATTTAAAAATTATATTAGTTTAGACTATAAAAACTTCTGTTTTGCTAATATTTATTGTTTTTTTTTAAATTAATTTTTGTTCTGTTTGTCTAATTTCAGCAACAATATCAAATTTTGTATTTTGAAATTTATAATAAGCTTGTTAAACAAAAGTTTAGTTAATAAATTAGAAAAATTGTTAAATTTTATTTTTAGTATAGAAAGAAAGACAATTTAGTCAAGATTTAGATTGTTAGCTATTATATATCGAAATACAATTTCGACTATTTAATTAATTTGTTTGCTTTAATTATTTGTTTGCAAATAGTAGATAGTTAAAATTAGAAAATTAATTTTAAGTTTTTTAAAAATTGTTTTTTAGAACTTAGAAAGAAATTTTCGATTTTAATTATAAATAAATATTCTCAATATATTTTAGTCTACAAGTTTGTTAACTAGTATTGTTGTTTAGTTTTCTGCAATATAAATAGTTTTTTCTAAAAAAATAGTAATCTTTTTTAAGAATTTGCAAATAACAAATATAGCAGAATCTATATTCTATATACTTAATAGTACCAGAATAAAATCGAAACTTATTGTATAGAAAAATACTAAAAAATTGATAATCGAATTAAGATTGCTGTACAATTAATATTGTTTAATTTGATATATATTATACTAATAACAATAAACTATATATTGTTTTAGTTGCTTAGTTAGTGTTCGAAAATTTCTTTCTTGAACTTCTTAGACAAGTATAGATACTTTTTTTGCGTATAATTAATAAAATAGATAAGTTTGTTGTTTAGTATAAATTGAATTTCGAAAAATATAGAAGTTTTTTGCAGAATTCTTAAGATTTCTGTCTATTTAATAAAACAATTGTAAACGTCAATAAAATATATTCGAAAGTCGATACTTATCTTAATAAGATAAATATAAAAAGAAATTGCTTTGTCTATTGTATTTTGTACAACAATATTTTTTTTCTTTTTAGTTGTTTGCTTGACTAGTCTATTTACAATATTTGTTTTAATATTAATTTCGACAACTGTTTCTATCTTGCTATAGAAAATATTAACATTGTTAAATATATTTTAATTGTTGTTCAGCTTTTTTTTTTTGTTAAAATAGCAAGTTTTGATAGAGTATCTAAAACAGTATTAAGTTGATTCGAATAATAACAAATATTTAAAATAAATTGCGACAGATATTAAGAGATTCTAATTAGTCTTAAATTTAACTTGTTAATTAACAAAAACAATAAAATAGTTTGTTTAACAATTTTTGTTGTTGCCAAGTAATTTGTATAGACTATAGTAGATTATCTGAAAACTTCAATAAAATATCGAGTTTTTCTAATTGTTTAAATCAAAGCAGCAATTTTTAATTTAATAAATTAATAATAAGATTCAATTGTAATAAGTATTTTTAACAAAAACAAAATATATTAAATATCTGTTTTTCTAAAATTGTCTAATATCGAATTACTTTTAATATAGTATATTTCGATATTAAAGTTGCGCTTCTTTGTTGTATCTAAGTTAATATAGAGATATTAATTGTTATTAAAATAAATTAAGAAATTAAGAGTTGTTAGAGCGCGTTAAAATTAAATATAGAATTTTTTTAGTATTAATAAGTTTTCGATAAGTATTGTTTTAATATATATCTTGCGTTTCTAACTATCTAGAATTAAAAAAAAATTCAGCAATTGTATTTTTTTGTTCTAAAGAGTATCGACTTTCTATATATATTACGCAATTTTATTTTGTTAATAATTGAAAAAATCTAATTGTTTTAATAGCAGCTATTTGTTTCTTAGTTATAGATAGATCAAAAATATCTATTTTCTAATTTAACAATATAATGCTCGAGTAATTTAAGAAGATTTTTTTTGAATTTAAGATAACTTAAAATTCGATAAATTTAAGAAAAAATTAACTAAAATAATTTAGATACTAAACAAACGTTTTAAAAAAAATTGTAGTATTGTCGATATAAATATATACAAATTTTCGAAATTCTTGCAATTGCTTGTCTATTACTCGCTATATATACGCTAAAGAATTTTTAAATTCTATAATAGCTATTTGTAGTTTTTCTTTTTTTCGATAACTAATAAAAGAGAATTTATATCTGTTCGCTATAGTTACTAAAAATTAAAAAAAAAAGATTAGACTATTTATTAAACTAATATAATTGCAGCTTCTTATATAAACAATAATATTATTTTGTATTAGAATAGAATAACTATTTATAATAGCAAATTTATTAAGTTCTCTAATATTTGTTACAACTTGTAACTTTCTCTTAAATCTATTTAATCTATTAACGATACGTTAGACAACAAATATTGAAAATTCGAAAAAAATAGATTTTTTTAACTATTTTATTTTGTTCTGTTAATAAAGTTTGTTAAATTTTTTATCGATTATTTGTCTATTTCGAACATCTAATAGATAGACTTTATAAATAATACAAAAAACATTTATCGAATTTTAGTTTCTTGTAAAAGATACTGTTATTTAGTTGTTTTTCGATAGATTGATTGTCTTTTTACTATCGATTTATAAATTGGCAAATTTGTTAATTAATATCTAAAGAGAACTAATTTTATCTAAAGATCTATATATATAAACACTATTTAACAAAATAGTTTAACAACTATTTTTCGATATATTTATTTGTATTTCTTTTTTTGCTATCTATAGATACTTCTCGATATCAATTTAATAGCAATTCTGCTTCTTATACTTTGTCAAATAGTCGAGATTGATATATCTATTAATAGTTATTAATATTGAACTGATATTGCAAACATAGATAGAAAATATATTAAAATCGACAATATAAATATATATATCGACAAACTTTAACTCGAATAGATAGTCTTTGTCTAACAGAAATTGTAGCAAGCAAATAGATAATTCAATAATTGTATTAATATTAATAATTGTTTTTCGACTTGTTTTTAAGACTCTATAGACTTATATATTGTTTTTTAATATAATTTTGAAATCAATTGTTAGTTTTCAACAGCTATTAACTGTCAATATTTTGATATTTAGATCTACTATTATTTGCTCTAAGACTATAATGTCTATTTCGAGAAATATTTTTGTTTTTAAATAATTTACTACATAGATTTTTCGACAAATATAAGCTATCGCGCTTTTACTATTAATTTGTTTTTTAATATATATATTTAGAAGTAAATAGTTGTCTGTAAAATATTTCTCAATATCAATTTTGTATATTAAGATAAGAGTATCGATTTTTTTTAATAGATATTTCAGTTTGAACTTGTTCAGAAACTGTCGATCGATTAAAAATATTATATATTTTGTGTTAATACAAATAGAATATATAATACTATATTAAATAAATTTCAAAAACATTGTTGCATAATAATATAATCGAAAGACTAGCTCAATATTAGCAACAATTGTTGTATCAAATTCGATTATATTTAAATTATCGATAATTTGATCTAAATTTATTAGACTGAAATCTGTCTAAAAAAATTCGATATAATCTTTTTTTACTTAACAGTTAAAATTGTAACAGTTTTGTAGATATTTAAATAGTTTATTTTTTAAACAGAAAATATATTGACAAGTTTAATAAATCGAACAATCTAAAATAAAGTTGATTTCGAAATCGATATAATATATATTAACTTAATAAATATTAATTAAAATAGCAAAGAAGTTTGTACAGTTATTTTGTTTTTTGTTAGTTAATTGCTTGTTCTTAATATAATAGATTGAAATTTCGACAAACAACTTTTTGTCAATATATTTTGCGTTGAAATAAGTCGAGATCTCTAACTGCTGTTTATTATAAAAATTGTAAACAAAAAGCGCTATATAATATATTAAAATAATATAGAATTAATAAGATTTTTGCTAATATTTCGACAATAGATATTTTTCTTGCTAATACAAATGTTGCTAATAGCTATATAATTAATAGATAGATTGCTGTTTTTAAATTTAATAAATATTGCAATTTTGATTTTTTTTAATATTATTGTATCGATTGTTTGTTTTAAAAAAAAAATTTATTTTTTCTGTCAATTTAAGTTTTAGTATTAGAGACAATAATTGTTAGATATTTAGATATCGACAGTTTTTTTGTCGAATTAAACTACAATAGTATAGATTGTAAAAATATAGATTGCAACAATTGTATTATTAAACAATATTAATCGACAATATATTTAGAGTTTTGCATTAAAAAACAAAATAAATATTTAGCAAAATTCTAATAAGTATTGTAATATAGTATGTGTAAAAAATAGATTGCGTATAATTGTATTAATACAAAGAATTAACAAGCTATTAATTAATTAAATTTGAAGTTTTTGTTATATTTGTTAGTTTTTAAACTATATTTTGTTTGTTGTCGAGTAAGTATAGTTTTATAAAACTTTTGTTTTGTTTTAAGCTTCTTAATAAAGTCTTGAATTATAATAGTTGTTGTAGATATAGTTATTATTGTTTTAAGCTCTAAATTGAGTTGTTATTAAACTCAAATCAATTAATTCTGCAAATCAAATATTTTAGCAAATTAAAAATAAAAAACAATATTCTAAAAATAGTTAATTATTTTTTAATTGTTTATAATATTTTTTGCAATAAATAATTTCGATATTAGTTTATCTAGAGTTTTACTAATTTGTATCTTAAATTGCGTCTAAAACTTATCTATAAAATCGATTAACAATATTGTTCGAAAAACTTTTTGTTTAAATTTCTCAATTTTTTTGAAATACTATATTATTGTCGATTCTCGAAAACAAAAGAAAAAATTTTTGCAAACAACAATTTTGTTAACAATATAAATATAGTTATTTACTCAATCTACAAAAATAAAAATCTTACAATAAATTGTTTTTTTATAAACAAAAATAATAGATTCTATATTATAGTTTTCGAAAACATTTAAATAAAAAAATTTAATATCTACAGTTCTAAATTTAATCAATAGTTATTTGCTATTAATAATCGAAGACTTCTTTTTATAAAAACAATTAATTTGTTGTCTAGCACAATTCTAATAAAAAAAAATTTTATTAGAATTTGAAATAATTTGTTTGATCTTGTTATATATAATATTTTGAAGTTAATCGATTATCTAAAAAATAAAAATAAAATTCTTCTATTAAAATCGATTTTGATAGATATATTCTGACTGACTAAAATACTGATCGAAATTCTAATTTTTGTACTGTTTTTTGTTTGCGTAATTAGTTGTTTGATCGAACGCAATTTGCTATTCGAATTGCTGTTCAAAAATAATAGTCGAAATTGACTGTTTGTAGTTAGCAATCGAAACTAATTGTGCAAAAATAGTAGTTAAAACTAACTGCTGTTCGAAAATAGCAATAAAGATTGATTGTTGTTCGAGAGTAGCTATTGTTGTTGCAATAGTCGATTGTCTAAAACTATTAATAGAAATAGATAGAGAAACAGAAGTTTTCTGTTTCTAACAACTGTTAGTAAGTGCAAATAGTAAAAAAAAAAATACTTGTTCGAAAATACTCTGATTCTGTTAATTGTCTATCAGTTATCTATTTTATTGGCAAAACTTACTAATAGATAGATCTAATATTGCTTCGATTATTAAATATTGTCTATTAAAAACAGAAAAACGATTCTCGCGATTTCTAGACAAAAACAAAGATAATTTTTTTCGATTTAAATTTGTATTTTTATCGATTAAATAGTTGTCGAATCTCAAAATATTTTTACGTTAAAAATTATTATTTGATAAATTCGAAAATTGATTTTTAGCAATCTAAAAAAATAAAAATTAAGTTCGATTGCTTATTGTCGATAGATTAAGATATAAAAAAATAAATAATTGTTTTGTTAAGTTAGAGTTGTTACTCGAGCAAATATTAACAATAAGAGCAACAATTTTTGTTGAAAAATGTTTTCGAGATTTATTAAATAATTAACTAAGAATATTTTGACTATTTTTAATTTTTTAAAATCTTTTAACTAGCAATTGTTGTACTGTATTTTAAAAATTAAAAGATTTCTTGTTTGAAAATATTAAGTTAATAAAAGAACAAGATTTAGACTCGAATATTTTAACAATATTTACAGAAAAAAAAGTTTTAGACTTAGAAATCTTAATAATAGAAAAATTGTTTAAGTTTAATATTTGACTGTTAGCTGTTGCTATAAATCTCTTTATAACTTTTTGAAATAAGATTTTATCGATTGCTTATTTTAATAGTTAGATAAATAACTAATTAACTTTTCTATTGTTTTGTTGTTTTTCTAATTTTACAGAAACAGAAAACAGAGTTTGTCGAGATAGTTTTTTAGCTAACTTAATAGTAGATAGAAACAAGAGAAATTTAAAAGAATAATTGATTTTTGCGAAAACAAAAAATTGATAAATAAGTTGAAAAAAAATTTTGATATTTGTTAGCTTAACAATTGTCTAATTTGCTGCAAAAATATTCGAAAAAATCTTTTTAATAGTAAATACTGATTTACGACAGAAGCTCGAAATACAACGCTAAATAACTAAAAAGACGCTAAGTAAACTATATCGACAATATTGTTGTCGATATTTGTTTGAGATTGATACAATAAATTAGTTGACAATCTTAATAAAATAAGTATCTAATACAAAAATTTAGATACTTAAGATCTGCGTCGATACATTCGGACACAAACAACAAAGAAAATAATAACTGATAGCGCTTAACAACTGATACAATAATTTAGACAATAAAGACTGCTTGTCTTCGAAACTAATATTGAAGCTATTAATTAATATAAAAAGAAAAACAATTGTCGTAAACACAAAGCAAGCAAAACAACTAATTATATAGTATAATAATAATAATCAAACTAGAAACGAATGCTAGCTAGATAGATTCTGACTGGTAGCGGCTAGCTAGATAGATTCTGACTGGTAACAACTAACTAGACAATGCTCGCATTATTTATTCTTTATATAAAGATTAAAAACTTTGTCTCTTTTTAAAATAATTATTTTATATAAAAGTAAAAAAAGCAACTTAATAATATTAAAAGATATCTATATATATTCTATTATTATTTTAATTAATATATAACAAATTATAATATATAATATTTTTTAAAAAAATTTGCTAAATTACAACAAAATATTAATAAATTTAATAAACTTGTTATATATTTATTATATAACTTGATTACTAATACAAAATACAAAAAAAAAAAATTTAATTATATTAATTTAATATATAAAGCAATTGCAATTACTAAACTTTAATATTAATAATTTATCTATTATTTTTCAAAAAAAACAAACAATATTTTATTATACAATTTATAAAAGTTTTAGAAAAATAATATATAATTATATTAAAAGCAAGATAAAGTTTAGATTAATTTTTTTAAATAAATTATATAAAAATTGCAATTAATAATTCAAAACTAATATTAAAAATATTTTAAAAATAAATTTAATATATAATAAATTAAAGAAATTGTACAATATTAATATAAATTATTAAACAATTATATATTTTTTTTTATATAGTATAAATAAACTTTTTGTACAATTTTTGTTTTAATATTTTGCTTTTTTTTTTGTATTATATTAATATTAAAGTTTTTATTTATATATTATATAATATTTTGCTTGCTTTTAAATAATATTAATATTTTATTATATAATTTTCTTAATATTTTTTAAGAATTTTTAAAGTTTATATTGTTTTATAAATAGCGTTTAATATTTATTTATTACAACAAATTGTATAATTTTGCTTCTATAAGTTTTTTTTCTTAAATATATAAATATATATTAATAATTGCAAAAATCTAAAATTATTATTATTAAAAATATATTTTCTAATTATAATTATATAATTTATTCTTTTAATATTTTGATAAAAATTAAAAAAAAAGCAAAAACTATTTATTTTTTAATATAATTTATTATATAATTTAATATTGTACAAGTTACTTTTTCATTAATTTCAAGTTCTTTTAAATAATATTTTAATTTGTACAATAATATTGCAAAAATATATAATAAATTATTATACAAAAAAATCAATTAAAACAATATTATATATAATTAACTATAAAACAAATTAAAAAACAAAAATAAAATTTCTTTTATTAATGCGAAATTCGAGATTATTATATATTTTGTAATAATTATTAAGAAGAATTGTATAATTTAAGATATTTTAAATATATAAATTATTTTTATTAATATTTTATATAAATAGTAATAAAAATATTAATCTTTGTACAAAATTAATTTTTTTTGATTTATAATTTTTTGCAATTTAACAACTGTATATTAACTAGTTTAAACAAATTTATTAATAAAAATATTTTAACTTAGATTTATAATATATTTATTTATATAAAAATATATTCTATATACAATTTAATATTTTTTGCTAAATTAATTGTAAACAAAGATTAAAAAATTTTTATTATAAATTTTTTTAATAATATTGTTATAATTTGTATAACAAATAAATTTATAAACTATTTTGCAATTACTAATAAAACAAAAAAGAAAAAGATTTACTTATATATTAAATACAAAATAAAGTTAAAAAAAATTCTTGATTATTTTATTAAAAATATACAAAAAAAAATTGTTATTATATAATTATTAGTAATTAAGTTAAATTTTTAAATTAAAAAAGAATCTTTTATATAAATTAAGAAAAATATTTTGTTTTCTTAAATTAAGTTTAAGTCTTTTTAATTAATTAAGAAAAAATTGTTTATAATATAATATTTATTAGTTTGTTAACAAATTATATAATTTGTTATATAATTATTTAATATTTAAAATATAGTAAACAATTAAATTGTTTTATATAAACAAGAGCTTTTTGTAATATCTAATAATTTAAATATTAAAAAATACTATTGTACAAGTCTATCTTAATTATTGTTTATAATATATTATAACAATAATTCTTATATAATATCTAGCTTTAATAGTTTTTTGTTTATTAATAATATTTTAGTAGATATTAAATCTTTTAAAGTTTTAAATTATTTGTTTTTGTTAAAGTTTAAAAAAAACAATTTAAAAACAAAAATATTTAAAAATATTTATATAATTTAATTTTAAACAATTAATTAATTTTGTACAACTCTTAATATTTTAACAATTAATTTATTATTTATATTTTAAAGTTTTTGTATAATAAAAGTATTAACAATAGCTTTAACAAATTTTTCTATTATTTAATTACTTAATTGTATAATTTAAGTTTTTTTTATTAATATTTAAAGCTCTATATTTTGTAAAAATAAACAACAAAGAAAGAAGTTCAAAAAATAGAAGAAGAAAAAATATAATTATTGTATTCTTTTTAGTATTTAGAGTATATAGCAATTATATTTTCTTTAGTATTTAAAATATATAACAATTGTATCTTCTTTAGTATTTAAAATATATAATAATTGTATTTTTTTTAATATTTAAAATATACAACAATTGTATCTTCTTTAGTATTTAAAATATATAACAATTATATTCTTTTTAGTATTTAAAATATATAACAATTATATTCTTTTTAGTATTTAAAATATATAATAATTGTATTTTCTTAAATATTTAAAATATATAATATTGTATTTTTTTAAGTATTTAAAATATACAATTTAATTATTTCTTAATTTTAGAGTATTTTTTATAAATAGATAAAAAATAAATTGTTATACAAATTTACTTGTATTGCTTTAACTTGTTATATACAATAATTTATTTTAGCTTTATATAATTCTTTAATTTAATTATAATATTATTAAAAAAGTTGTACTACTAGTTTTAATTATTGCGCAAAAGTACAAATTGTATAATTAAGTTAATAATATATTAATTTATATTAAATAAAAGATACTATATTAAGCTTTTATTAATTTTGATATAATATTTAAATATTAAATATTAATTTATTGCAATATTGTATATTAGAATATCTTTTATAATATTATATATTAAGATTCTATTTAAATAAATATAACGCAAAAAATTAAGTTATTTAAAACTATATACAAATAAAAGTTTTAATTGCTATTATAATTTATATTAATTTATTTTTATTAATTGTTAATATTTTTTCTAAAAATTGTTTTAAATTTTGTTGTTATTTTTATTATTTTTATTGTTAAAGTTGTTATTAATTATTTAAAGATAATAACAATACTCTCTTTATATTTTATATAAAGTATTAAATTATATAATTAAATTATTTGCAATTATTATATATACTATTAAAGTAACTTGTAAACTTTTAATATTTAGAAAAAATCTTTTATTATAAATAAATATTTGTGTCGAAATATAAATATTGTACAAAATAAGAGATAAAAGTTTGCACAATTAAATAAAAATTGCGTTAATATATAAAATTCAATTATTAACAATTTTTTGTAATATAATAATAACAAATTATACAATTATATTTGTATTTAAAAGTACAAAAATTATATAATTTAAATTTATATAAATAAAGAGTACAAAATCTTAATTAACAATATTTAAATAAATATTATTTTAAATATTAATAATTTAAGTTTGTTATATAAATATTTATTGTATAAAATTAATATAATTTACAATATTGTATAATATATTAAAATATTATATATATATTGTACAACATATTAGAATACTAAAATATAAAATATAAAATATATATATATTAATAATAATTAAAATTCTTCGAGAGAAAAAAAAAATAAAGAAACAAATTTTAAAATATATAAAACAAAACTTTATTTAAATAGTTGTTTAATTAAGATTTAACAAATTATATTGTACAAATATATATTTATAATTTTATTACTATAATACAATAATTATATAGTATCTATTGCTACTACTATTAAATTAATTGATAATAATATAATTGTACATTATATAACTAAAAAGATTGAGTAATAAGAATTTAGGCAACTTAGCTAAGAAGAAAAACGAAAAATTGTTTTTTACTTTTTACTTTTTGGTTTTCGATTTTCGATTTTTTTGGGAAAACCGAAAAATAGTTTTTTCCGGAAGCCTCTTACAGTCCGCCGTAATATGCCGGCAAAAGCTCGGCTATTTAATTTTTGCACAATCATCTTTCGACCATGCAAAGATTCATCTCTTGGTCCTTTGATGTGGAGATCCAACCATGATGTCTTCGCAGCCTCTTCACTGTATGGTTCTACGGACGATCAGTAACTCAATCTCCAACGTTTCGCGTCAACAAACCCGCCATGCATCGCTCCTTCGCCGACCAAAGCGCCCTTATACCTTTACTCAACTCGTAACCTTGTCCGACGGCAGCACCTACATGCAACGAACCACATCTCCAGCAGCGGTACAGAAGTCCACCAAAGACACACGTAACACACCCTTATGGAATCCATCCAGCCAAAAGCTCCTCAGTCTCGAAGCCGATGAAGCGGGTCGATTACGAGCTTTCAGAGAGAAGTTTGGGCGAGGTTGGGATGCGGAGAGGATGCAGGATGAAGATACAGATGCCGCCGAGAACCAAGAGGAGGATAATTT
>JAABUL010005507.1_pt1 | contig 15687 bp, 14 predicted proteins | sample 5559151 | NCBI WGS metagenome assembly JAABUL01 (sample SAMN10711876, study PRJNA513368) | rock metagenome | isolation source: Antarctica rocks | place: Antarctica: Victoria Land, Pudding Butte sud | reverse complement strand
CGCCCCGGTTGCGACCCCACACACCAACGACAAGCTACACAGCTCCGCCAGCCGGCGGGAGAAAGGAGAGGTCTCCACCTTAAAGTCCCCCTCCCCAGTGTCTTGACAAAAGGGTCCACCATAGTCCCTCCATTATTTTGCAAATCTTGTAGATCACTTGTCAATTGATTCCAGTGTGCATAACAGGAGGCTTGGGCGGTACCAACACTTAACATTAGAGCTTTCATGTCAGACTTGGGATTTCCTGTATTGGTTGTTTGAGCCGACCCATGTCTACCGAAGAGATTACCGACACCACCTATTACTACAACGTTACTTGTCTCCTGAGGCCGTGCTAACGACCTGGAAGCAGGCGTGCAATCGCTCAGTTTAGCAGCGAGATGGCCCTTTGTCTGACGGTCGCTAGGGGCGATTCTAGCGAGGTAACGTTGTAGTACTATGAGGCCTAGAATAAGCGAAGCTGTCACGAAGTGCAAAGTATCTTGACACAAAGACGCGCAAGAAGCCGTAGTGGCCTGTCGCAGCGCCTCATAGCCCCCCTAGCCTTGTCCTAGGGACGACCTCCATTGGGCCACGCGCGCATCCAAGCAAGGCGCAAGAAACGACCGCCCGGCGCGAAGAGACGCTGTCCCGCGCCGGTGGACGTGAGGATGACCCAATCCTGGCCGGTAATGGCATCCAGCAGATGGATCGCGGTGGGACGGTCTGCCGCGCGCCCGCCTTCGATGTAGGCAATGGCGCGCCCGTCCGGCGACCAGACCGGAGAGAGGATCGTCCCTGAGACCGAGACAAGCTTGCGCCGGTGCTGCCCCCGCGCGTCCGCCACCCATAACGCCATGGGTGTCGCTACTGTCCCGATGCCGCCGGTCACGTAGGTCAGTGACGCGCCGGTCGGCGCGTACGAGGCGTACCATCCACCGTCGACCAGCATGCGCGATTGCCCCGTTACGGCGTCGAGAGCCAGCACCACCGGAGTTCGCTGTCCGGGTTGTGTCGCGTCGCCTCCCGCCCGCTCCGCGCTGACAGCCAGCGTACGCCCGTCGGGTGACCAGGAGAGTTGGGAAATTGGCGCCCCGCCAGCGGTCATGACACCTAATGCGGCGAGTGGCGCCAACAGACGTGGACGGGGTTGGTCGTAACGCGTGAGCCACACTCCCAATGAGCGCGGGTTCACACTGTAGTCTTCCGCGTCATTGACCGCATATGCCAGCGTCGACTGGTCGGATGACCAAGCCACGGGGCCGATGCGATAGACAGCCTGACCTGACGCTGATCGTGGTGGCGAGAGTAGGCGCCGCGGCGGTCCACCCGCGCTACCGATAACCCACAAGCCCTCCGTGTGAGACGCGGCGCCGAGGCCGGGAGTGACGTCTTCGCCATAGGCCACGTAGCGTCCCTGTGGGGAGGGAGCGAAGCCGCCCGCGAAAGGCCATGGTAACCCGCGCACTAACGACTGAATCACCAGACTCCCTCGTAGGGCCAGGATTTGGCCGTCGCCCGCGACCGGTCCTGGCTGCCCAAAGCCGCCCCGCGCATACAGTACCAGCAGCGGTCCGTCGGCGGTCGCGCGGGGTCGGCACTGTTGTGATGTACACGCCCCGCCGGTTGCGCCAGGCAGGAGCGCTCCACCGAGAGCGGCGAGGAGAGTGAGAGCCGAGAGCGAACGTGCCATCATCATGGTTAACCCTTTCCTATTCCTGATGTAGATGCCAATACGGGGAGTTATGTTCCACTTGATACAACGTCGGACGCACGATCATGGTTACATGGTTTACATGCACGCCCACGCCTTCGTGCCCTACCTGAAAATTGTCGTCTGTGAACGACACTCCGATGTGAACGACACTCCGACCCCCGCCACCCCCGCTTTAGGAATGGCGCAGGGGTCGTGCCCATGGGCACGACCCCTGCGCCATTGTGTGTCGAGCGGTCTGGCTACTCGACGGCCCGAATAGCGGCGGCCAAGCCATCTACCGTCTCACCGCTATAGGCGGCGGTGTACCGGAAATCGGCGGCTCCCAAGGCCCGTACCGTTCCACTCGGATCGATCGCGAAGCGCCCCTGCGAGTCGCCGACCGTCGCGTACTTGCCGGTGATCGGGGAGTACTTGAGGAAGAGCACCTCCTCGCCGCCGCTCACGAGCAGGGGGTCGCCCATCAATTGCACCGCATTGCCTTGCGGGTCGATCCCGCCGAGTTGCGCGACCGTCGGCGAGCAGCCGGGCCACCTCTCGTTCGCGCTCGGTGAGCGGCGGGCGGACCGGCGCGTCGGCTGCCTGGGCCGCGATGGCGCGGAGCAGGTGTAGCTTGTCCAGCAGATCGGGGAGCGTGGACGTCGTGGAGAACCACACCAGTTGCCGGCCAGCCACTTGTTCCAAGTCGCGCACGGCCTGTTCGCGCGGATGCACGATGTGGACGGACAGCCGCGTGCCGGTGACGATCGGGACGCAGCGCGTCACATCCTCCGGGTCTCCCGCCGAGCAGTACGACCAGATGATCAAATACGCCACGGCGCTGCGCCTGGGCACGGCCGAGACCGAGGCCATCCTGCGGCGCTTCACCAAAGGCGGCGTGCAGCACCCCACCTACGCGGCCCTGGCCGAGCTGGGTAAGGCGGTCAAGACGATTTTTCTGTGTCGCTACCTGCACCTGGAGTCGGTACGGCGGGAGGTCCAGGAGGGGCTCAACGTCATCGAGAACTGGAACAGCGCCAACGGCTTCATCCACTACGGCAAGGGCGGTGAGATCGCCTCCAACCGCCTCGACGACCAGGAGGTGGCGGTGTTGAGCTTGCACCTGCTGCAGATCTGCCTCGTCTACATCAATACGCTGATGATCCAGCAGGTCATCGACCGGGACGGCTGGGCCGAGCGCCTGACACCCGAGGATCTGCGTGCACTGACGCCGCTCATCTACAATCATGTCACGCCGTACGGCCGGTTCCACAATCATGTCACGCCGTACGGCCGGTTCCACCTCGACATGACCGAGCGCCTGCCCCTCGCGCACACGCTACCCGACGAGGCCGTCGGATGAGCGAGACGCGGGGGACAGCAGAAACGGGGGGCCGAACACCACCCAAGCAGAAGGCGCGGGAGTTGGCCCGGCGCCTGCGCGGCGAGCGACCGGACTACGCCTATCTCAAGCAGGTTTTTCGCCACCTGCGCGCCGAGTTGGAGGTCGAGATCCCGCGCGCGCCCAAGCGGCTGCCGCATGTGCCAGGCGAGGAGGAGTTGCGCCGCTATTATCAGACGGTGTGGCAGGCGCGCAACTTCGGCGATATGGTGCTGATCAAGACGCTCCTGTATACAGGCGTGCGCGTGAGCGAACTGGTCAACATCCGCCTCGCCGACGTCGACCTCGACCGCTGCCAGATCAGGATCACCGAGGGCAAGGGCAAGAAGGGCCGGGTGGTGCCGTTCCCCGACGCCTTCAAGGAGACGCTGGGGATGCACATGGCGCGGCTGCGCGAGCGGGGCGCGGCCTACCTGTTCGAGTCGTCGTGGAAGAAGAAGTACAGCGACCGCGGGGTGCGCCGCATGCTGGAACGCTACGCCCAGGAGGCGGGGCCGGAGCGCAACGTGTCCCCCCACCAACTGCGCCACTTCCTGCTGACCTGGCTCAAGAAGCAAGGGGTGGACGATGCGCTCATCCAGCCCTACTCGGGGCACGCCAGCCGGCAGTCGCTCGAGATTTATTCGCGTCTGGCGATTGAGGAGGCGCAGGACGAGTACAACAGCGTCATCGGCCGTTTCCCGGTATGACACCGGGCCAAGCACGCTGCCCTATGCTCAACGTGAGCGCCTATCTGTCAAGCTCCTTTGCACTTCGTGACAGCTTCGCTTATTCTAGGCCTATGACCGCGACCGCGATCACGCCGGCTACGATAAGGCCACCACATCCGCCTGATGAGGAACTTTGTTTCGCCATTTCTGCCTGCTTTCCTAGTATATGTATATGACTCACGCACACTCTGGTGAGACTTAGTATATATATATCGGAGGATATAGTCCCAGCAAGAGGTGTAAAAGTCGAAGCTGTCGAAACGTCGAAAGGACGTGGACAGCCGGTTGACGACGAAAGCCACCGCGTGCTTTTCCACCACTTGACAGGACGCTATCCTGATGTCGTGACGATAGACTGTATCATCCTGGCTAACGCGTCGCCCTGACAGCCTATCCAGAAAGTAGACGCGCATGACCTCATGTACAGTCAAGGTGGCGTCGTTAGCCGATTGGCCGGCGCATGTGTATAAAGCGGTGACTTGTGTGGAGCGCGCGTGCTATCACTATGCTGCATGGGCAAGCTACCGCATAGGGTAGCGGGGGCACAAAGCGGGGGATAGTTGGATTTGTAGGGAGCAAGGCGTTGATATCACACCGTGGCGCGGTGGCCGGTCTATTGCTGCTGACGCTGCTGGCCGGGGCCGTCATCGGATTCAGCCCCGGCCCCAACCATGCCGCCGCGGGCGCCACCACCGCTAGCGCCTCCCACCATGTCCAACACAGCAATGTCGTGCCGCCCACGCCGACGCGATCCGCACCTACGGCAAAAAGATCCGCGCCCACCCCGTCGCGACCCGCACACACGGCTACGGTTGGTCCACGACGCACGGTTCGTGTCTACCATAACCAACCCACGCCGGGGGGCTGTGAAAAGTCGGCAGTCCCCGTTCCCAGGACCGTGGGCTGCCAGCCGGCCCCAGTCGCGACTGGGGCATTCGTCATCACCGACGCGCCCGCCGGCGCTCACTGGCCGGCTGGCAGCCCGCGGTCCTGGGACAATTCACGGACTCTGCCTACACTCCAAGCACGTACGCAACGTGCGGCCCCTGCCCCAACCGCATTGATCAACAGCGCGCCTCTACCGCCGCGTTTCTACGTCGGTGATAGGGCGAGTGGACTGGCGGCTCCGGCCAACGTGGTCGGGACGGGCGCGACGGCGCTCCATCCAGCCGTCCTTCCCGGCGTCGCGCTGACTTTCGACGATGGCCCGTCGCCCCTGTACACGCCGCGGGTGCTGGCTGTGTTGCGACGCTACCACGCGCCCGCCACGTTCTTCGTCGTCGGCTACCATGCGCTGCAATACCCCGATTTAGTGCGAGCTGAAGCGCGCGCGGGCATGACCGTGGGCGACCACTCCTTCGACCACCCCAACTACCCGCCGTTCGCCGCGCTGACCGCCGAGCAGATCGATACGGAGATCGCGCAGGGGCGCAACGCCCTGCGTGGGCTCGCGCCGCCGCCGCGCCTGTTCCGCCCTCCCGGCGGCAGCTTCTCCCTCTACGTCGAGGCCGCGGCGCACCGGCTCGGGTTGCGCGTGACGCTGTGGTCGGTCGACCCCACCGACTGGGCGGCGGGCGTGAGCAGTGAGCAAATCGTCACGCGTGTGCTGGGCGCGGTACGGCCGGGCAGCATCGTGATCATGCACGACGGCGGGGGCAATCGCGCGGCTACCGTCGTGGCGCTGCCGGCCATCATCGCGGGCATCCGCGCCAAGGGCCTGCGGCTCGTCGCCCTCCATGATTGACTGAATCGTTGTTGACCGTATGGCCGCCAGGGAAAATAGAAAGTGTAACTAACTACTTTCTACTTGTTTAGTGGCACACCATGCGCCAGTGCTTGTAGGGGTAGCCTCCCGCGTACGTGGTCCAATGGATTGCATGGCAGCCCGTTTGCCGCGGCTGGCCCGCGTCTGACGGGGTGATGATGGCCGTTGGTGTACCCGCGACGCCGAGCGTGGGCGTCGCTGTATCGGCGCTGGCCGTCGAGGTGGGAATGGGGGTCGTATACGTGGGAACGCGCGGCGCATGAGTGTGGCGCGTGCGGCGGGAACGGCGTCGGACGCTGGCTGTGGCGGGGCGTGGGGTCGGTGACCCTGCCGCCGGGGTTGTTGTTAGGGGATTGGGAGGACCTGCCGCCGGGGTTGTCGTTAGGGGACTGGGTGTCGTGGATGGCGGCGTGGCGCTCGCCATGATCGTGGGCAGGCCGGTGGGCGTCGCGGTCGAAGCGACAGCTTGGTAGCCCAAGACTTGCTGCGAGGGATCGCCGTCCCAGGTAGCGGTATGCCAGCCGGTGAGGGCGTACGCTTGCGCCAGGGTCGGGACCCAGACGTCAATGTGGTAGCCGATGACGGTGCCCCCAGTGTCTTCGGCATGGCAGGTACCGATGCCGTCGATGGTGATATATGTGCCAAGGGGGATGACGCGGGGGTCGACGGCGCAGGTGCCAGGATGCGTGTAGACTCCTGATGCTGTGTACCCGCGGTCGACGTAGCCGGTCACATAGACCTGCGCGGTCGTTGCCGCGACGATCGATGGTCTCTCCACCAGAGTTGACGTGACCACGGCGGTCAACGCGACGAGTCCGATCATACGAGCCCGCATCATGTTCCTTTCACTAAGCCGTGCCAGTCGGGAGTCGGGAGTCGGGAGTCGGGAGTCGGGCGCTGGAGCCTACAGCGACGAGCATAGGCGCCTTGTAGCAAATCTTCCGACTCCCGACTTCCGACTCCCGACTTCCAACCGGTGTGACGCTGGGGGCAGTATACCTAGACGTTTCAGGGGGACGCAAGTTTTTTGGGGGCGCCCAGGTCACATGAGCAGCCCGACGTGGTTATCAACACGGCAAAAATAGGCGAACGGCCAGCCCGCTTTGACAGCGGAGAGGGCGCAATGCTACCATAATAATTGTCAAGTACTAGCGAAACGCCAACTCATCTACTACCTGGCGTCGCGCCGTTGTATTGACGCTCCCTGCCTCGTTATCCGTGATCACTTTAGGGGTGTTTCGCGCCCTCGTTTGAAAATGTGAGACGCGCCGCGAGAAGGCATGGACCGCGCGAGGCATGGATGATGTGATGCCGGTCTATAACCGGCCCCTCCCCTATGCCCACGCGGCTTGTGCCGATGCGTGGAACGATCTACGCTACTTGTGCACGCACTGTGTCCTGACGCGCCGTGTCCGGACGCACTATCGCTACAAAGGGGACAAGTCGCTATATGAATGCTAGGCTCGCGGCAAGCGTGCTGGGCGCGGCCGTGTTGGGCGCGATCGGATGGGCGATCGGCAGAGCTGTGCCCGGACTGGCCGCGTCTGTCGTCTTGCTCTCGCTAGCGGGTATCTTGGTTGGGCTGCTGCTGACACCTGTCGTATTGTCCGGGCCGTTGCGTCGTTTCGACACCTACTTACGCGACGCTCCGGTGGCCGACCTCTCCGTCGCTCTCGTCGGCCTCGGCGCCGGACTCATCATCGCTGGCCTGCTCGCGTTCCCGTTGGCGCTGCTGGGGCCGCCCATCGGCAATCTGCTGCCCATCGTTGTCGCGCTCGTCATCGCGCTCGTCTGCATGCGCGTCGCCTTATTACGCCGCACTGATATCCGCGCCTTGCCTATGTTCGCTGAGCGCACGGCGCACGCCGCCACTGTCGAGACCAATCCGTCCGGCGACGTGTCGGCAAGCAACGGACGCCTGCCCCAAATCCTGCTCGACACCAGCGTCATCATCGACGGACGTATCGCCGACATCAACACCAGTGGCTTCATCATCGGGGAAATCGTCGTCCCGCAATTTATTCTCGACGAGTTACGCCACATCGCGGGCTCACCCGATGTGTTGCGCCGCACACGCGGCCGGCGTGGGCTGGACATGCTGAATCGCATGCGCGAAGAGGAAGGCGCACCCGTCACCATCGTCGATATGGACCCGCGCGAGGTGCAGGAGGTCGACGCCAAACTCGTGTACGTCGCCCGTAAGCTACACGCGTCGATCGTCACCACCGACTTCAGCCTCAACAAGGTCGCCCAGCTACAGGGCGTCCGCGTACTCAACGTCAATGAACTGGCCAACGCGGTCAAGCCGATCGTCCTCCCCAATGAGGAGATGTCGGTCAAGATCATCCAGGCCGGCAAAGAGTTGGGGCAGGGCGTGGGCTACCTCGACGATGGCACGATGATCGTGGTCGAGGACGGCACGCGGCACATCGACCAGGACGTCGACATCGTCGTCACGCGCGTCCTGCAGACGGTGGCCGGGCGCATGATTTTCGCCACCCTCAAAGGGCAGAACACGCGTGGGCCGTTCAACGGGAATAGGCGTTAGTCGAAAGTCGATAGTCGAAAGTCGAAAGTCGAAAGTCGATAGTCGAAAGTCGAAAGTCGAAAGTCGAAAGTCGAAAGTCGAAAGTCGAAAGTCGAAAGTCGAAAGTCGAAAGTCGAAAGTCGAAAGTCGAAAGTCGAAAGTAAGGTGTGATGCGACGACGCCTCTGTTCATTAACTATTCTTAGCCAACATCCCGGCCACGATAACTTTCGACTTTCGACTTTGGTCATGATGGCCGAGGTAATCGGCGCCGTCGTCGTCGCGGCCGGCAGCAGCCGGCGCATGGCGGGGGTGGACAAGCTGTGGCTCCCGCTCGCGGGTCGGCCGTTGCTTGAGCATACCCTGCGCGCCCTGACCGCCATCCCTGAGTTGACGCGCATCGCGCTCGTCGTCTCGCCCGAGGGTCGGCGGCGCGTCGATGAGCAGAGGGCGCTGCCGCCGTGGGACGCCCTTCACGCGGTGGTCGAGGGCGGCGTCGAGCGCGCCGACTCGGTCCTGGCGGGCTTGACTGCGCTTGGCCTGTGCGACTTCGTACTGATCCACGACGGAGCGCGTCCCCTGGTGACGGCCGCCCTCGTCCGCGCGGGACTCGCCGCGGCCCGTGCACACGGCGCCGCTATCCCCGCTCTACCCGTGACCGACACGATCAAACAGGTCGACGCCGCCGGTCGTATCGTAGCCACACCCGACCGCGCCACGCTCCGTGCGGTGCAGACACCCCAGGTGTTTCGCTATGACTTGCTCGTCGCGGCCTACGCGGCGGCGGGGCTGGAACGCTCCGCCAGCACCGACGACGCTACGCTCCTCGAACGCATCGGCCACCCTGTCGCCACCTATCCCGGCGACCCGCGCAACATCAAGGTCAGCACGCCGGCCGACGTTCCAATCGCTGAGTTGTACCTGAGCGAAGTCGGAAGTCGGAAGTCGGAAGTCGAAAGTTGAAAGTCGAAAGTTGAAAGTCGAAAGTCGAAAGTCGAGGGTCGAGGGTCGAGGGTTCATGAGGTGCGAGTATTTGGTCAAACGTTTATCCACGCTGAGCCTGCCAGTTATGCCGTCCTACTATCGACTATCGACTATCGACTTCGTACACACTCATCGTGGCCTCCTGCACAATCAAGGGATCGCGCAGGGTGACGCTGTAGACGCGCCGTACACCGGGTTGCGTGGTCAGGCTCTGATAGGCGTGCGGGAAGGCAATTAGGTAGCGTGCGCCAAGACGTTTGACCTCGGCGTCGATGTCGGCAACGCGGCGCCCCTCGGGCTGCTCACGCTTCAACGCCAGGAAGCGCGGCGTGACGAGCCCTTCGATGTCGACGACGGGGTGGTTGGAGATGTAGCCAATTGCGCCAATATCGTGCGCGGCGACCGGCGCGCCGGCCGGAACGTGAGCGTGTACCCACCGTCCTAGCGCGACCTGCATGCCGTCGATGTCCCGCACCGACATGGCGTATCGTTGCGCCCACCCGCCTAACGAGAACACTGGCGCCACCACGAGCGCCGACGACACAAGTGTCATAGACCACCCATACTTGTTGGTTGGAGCGTAGACGCGTATTAGACGCGCGAGACCCACGACGGTCCACAATAGCAGAAACGGCTGTAGCGGCATCACGTAGCGCCCAAAGTGGTAAAGCACGGGCGAGAGCACAGCTTGCTCGGCGATGAGCAGGAGCGGCCATGCGATGAGTGTGCACGCCTCCGCGTCATGCGCCGCGGACCTGGCCCTGAAGGACCATGGCAGGGACCGGACCTTAAAAGGTCTATGTGAACGTAATGGTTGTCGACGCAAGCCAACTGCTCGGGTAGAGACCGCCACATTTGTAGCGCTAACAGGCCGCCACAGTGCGAACGCTCCGAGCGGCGACAGGATCAGTATGACATTGCCGGCCACCAACAGGTAGGCGAGCGCGGCGACATACACAAGGGCGTGCGGCAGCGTCTCCGGGCCCAAGGGGACGGATTTGGCGTAGAACGTCGTCGGCAGCGGACGCCCCGTCGTCAACAACGCGAAGACGTTGTAGGGCGCTGTCAACGCCACGTAGAGCGCGAGGGCGGACAAGACGGCGACGATAGGCGGCCTGAACCGTATCAGCAGGTCGACGCACAGCACGGCCGTGAGGAGATAGCCCTCGGGCCGCGCCAGCGTAGCCAGGCCGCACAGGGCCGCGACGAGCAGCACACGCCGCTTCAGCGCCGTCTTGTCGCTGTTGGGAATAGGACGCGCCAGGAACGCCGCCAGTGACAGCGTAGTAAACAGCGTGACCTCCATGCCGGAGGGCGCGGCCCATAATAGACGCCCGTCGAGCGCCGTGAGCGCTCCCACCGTCCACGCCGCTACAGGCGCGGCGATGTAGCGCGCGGCCAGGCGCCACGCCAGGACCGCCGATGCGATGAGGAAGAGCACACCGCATACCTTCGCGGAGATCCAAACCGGCGCGCCGCAGACCGTGGGAACGGCGAGCAGCAGCACCCACAGCGGCGAGGTCGAGCCTGGGACCGGCTGATCGGGGTTGAACGCAAAGCCATGCCCCGTCGCCAGGTTCTGGATAAAGCGGAAGTGGATGTAGGCGTCGTCGAGTGGTACGCCCCGTAGGTTGCCCGTTAGCGCCAGTTGCGCGCGCAGGAAAACGGCGACGCCGGCCAGCGCCAACACGGCAAGGCCGGCCGCCGCGATCGCCGTTTTCACCCGTGGCCCCATCACAGCAGTGTAGCCGTGCGCTGCGTCAGGATCGGCAGGCGCTATGCGTGGAGGTGTTTGTAGTATCACATCCCCACTATAGCCACGCCGAGGCGCCGCCACCCAACTCAACGTAACGGCTTATCGACCTGAGGCTTGCCCATTCCTTTCTTAACGGAGTAGGTGAAGATACCCCAAGGGTGGTCGATGAAGCCGAACGACGGGGGTGGCGGCGCCGCTAGGGGAAAAGGCGGGCGATTGGGTAGGTAAAGCCGGGTACCACGTCCTTGCCATCGAGCGTGTCGTCGACGCCAAGCGGTGTGGGCGTCTCGTGGCCAGGTTGCCACACGTCCACGCGCTTGTAGCGGGGCCCGATGACCCATACAAGGCGCGTCCCGAAGGTGAGGTAGGTTCTGGCCTTCGCCTCCATGCCCGGCGCGAACTGGTTCTCCGGGGCCACTTCGACAGCAAGATCAGGCGCGCTGACGCGCGTGAAGGGCGCCGATTCATCCACACGGCTGAAGCCGTGGGCTTTCTCGGTGAGGTTCGGTAAGCGAGACCCGATATTAGACGCCCCAAAACTGTTTAGTGGCATACGAACAAGAACCCCCTCGACCAACTCATAAGCCCATCCGTCATCGGGAATGGCGCGCAGTTCGTCCGTCGTCATCGGCGGCATGTTGGGCACGATCTCGGCCCACGGCGCGAGAGGGTTCGCTAGGGTGGCGTGTGGCGCGGCCATGTATGACGTGTCCTTTGTTCATCGGTACGGTCAATTGCGTTCTTTGTTCTATCTAGTATATCCCGTCAAAGCAGTCATGGTCATGCCTCTACGTGCCCCCGTCGTTCTCCGTCGCTGGAGACGAACCGGGCCGTTCGCTCTGTTGGCGCAACTGCTCCAGTTCGGCGCGCAGGGTCATGATCTCCTGGAGGCGCTCCTCGCGGCTAGCGACAGGCCGGTCATCGGGGCCGTAGACGCGCAAAAAGACCCCTTCCGGTCGGAAAGACACCCCTAACGAACGACTGTGAAATCGTCCATCCGGGGCGGGTCTCCAGTCATGGGCGTCCGCCCCGTTACGCTGCCAGCCGCGACATGGGACGCCAAGATAGGCGCCGGTAGGATCAAACACGAGGTAATCCCGCACCCCCAGGGCAAGGTATCCGGCGGCCTTACCATGGAGCGCGTTCACATCGTTGCGCCACGTCGACTCGCTCGCCACTTCGATGACGAGCGCGGGAGGACCATCGTCGCGCGCGACCATCTCCTTGCGCGGAGCCGGTCCCGCGTTGGGATGCACCATGATGTCCGGACTGGGACGCCACACGGAGCCATCAGGAGCCCAGGCCACGAGGGTCAACTGGTTCCCGACGTGCCAGGGCGCGCCCGTGAGGATGGCGAGATCAAGCAGGGCGTCATACGTATTGACGATGGCGCGTTGATGCCAATCCGTTCCCACCAGGCTCTCCTCCGTATCATCCGGCAAACTGAATCGCTCGACGATCTGTTGAACGCTCATCGCTCGTCCTCCCCGCTGCCTCTCAGCCACTGCATTGAATAGTAGTCAGTTGCTAGTTGCCAGTTGTCAGCAGGTGCGTAACGCACATCGTCCAGCGTTTGCCGGTGGCGACTGCTCCATCTGTCACGCTCCTCACTGGCAACTGGCTACGCGTCACGGTAGCGCGCCAAATTATAGAAAGCGGAGCGTCCGGCATACGCGGACGAGGGGCCAAGCTCATCCTCGATGGCCAGCAGCCGGTTGTACTTGGCGGTGCGCTCGGAGCGCGCCGGGGCGCCCGTTTTGATCTGACCCGCGTTGAGCGCCACGGCAAGATCCGCGATCGTGGTGTCCTCGGTCTCGCCGGAGCGATGCGACACAACGGCGGTGAAGCCGGCCCGCGTAGCCATAGTCATGGCGTCGAGCGTTTCGGTCAGCGAGCCGATCTGGTTGAGCTTGACCAGGATGGAGTTGGCGGAGCGCTCTTTGATGCCGCGGCGCAGCCGGTTCGTGTTGGTCACGAACAGATCGTCCCCGACGAGCTGCACGCGGTCGCCCAGGCGCGCCGTGAGCGCGGCCCAGCCGGCCCAGTCGTCCTCGGAGAGGCCGTCCTCGATGGAGATGATGGGGTACTGCTCGACCCAACCGGCATAGAAGTCGACCATCTCCGCACTGGTGAGCGTGCGGCCCTCCTTGCGCAGCAGATACTTGCCGTCCTCATAGAGTTCGGTCGCGGCCGCGTCGATCGCCAGCATGATGTCGTCGCCGGCCTTGTAGCCTGCCGCCGCGATCGCCTCCATGATGACGTCCAGCGCGTCCTTATTCGAGGCCAACGAGGGGGCGAAACCGCCCTCATCGCCCACGGAGGTGGTGAGACCGCGCCCCGTCAGCACCTTGGCCAGCGCGTGGTAAATCTCGACGCAGGCGCGCAAGCCCTCGCGGAACGACGGCGAGCCCACGGGCATGACCATGAACTCCTGGAGGTCGGTCGACTGCCACTCGGTGTGCTTGCCGCCGTTCAGAATATTCATCATCGGCACCGGCAGCGTGTGCGCGTTGGCCCCGCCGATGTAGCGGTACAGCGGGACGCTCAGGTCGGCGGCGGCGGCGCGCGCCGCCGCGAGCGAGACGCCCAGGATGGCGTTGGAGCCCAGGTTGCTCTTGGTCGCGGTGTCATCGAGTTCGAGCAGCCGCGCGTCGAGACCGCGCTGGTCCAGCGCGTCCGTCCCCACGAGTTCGTCGGCGATGGTCGTGTTGACGTTCTCGACCGCCTTCAGGACACCCTTGCCGTTGTAGCGCTTGGAATCCTTGTCGCGCAGTTCCAGCGCCTCGTGCGCGCCGGTCGACGCGCCCGAGGGGACGGCCGCGACGCCCCGCGCGCCACTCTCCAGTACCACTTCGACCTCAATCGTAGGGTTGCCGCGCGAGTCCAGGATCTCGCGCCCGTACACGTCGCTAATCGCCGTCGGTTCTCCGCCCTCGGCGGGCACTCGTATGCGTTCCATATTTCCTCCAGTCGTGAGTCGTGAGTCGTGAGTCGTGAGTCGCCAGAAATAGCCGGGTAGTAGCTCGGTATCGGCATCAATATTACCACCGATAACTCACGACTCACGACTAACGACTAACGACTCCCCGGTCATCTCCGCCGGCTGCTCCAAACCGAGCAGCGCCAGTATCGTGGGGCCGACATCGCCCAGCTTACCGCCCATGCGCAGCGTGGCGTGGCGGACGGATGTCCCGTCCGGGGCGACCAGGATGAACGGGACGGGGTTGTTGGTGTGCGCCGTCCAGGGGCCGCCGCCCTCTGGCGCTAGCATCTGCTCGGCGTTGCCGTGGTCGGCCGTGATCAGCGCGGCCCCGCCCTTGGCGAGGGTGGCGGCGACGACGCGCGCCACCTGCGTGTCGACCGTCTCGACAGCGCGGACCGTGGCCGCGATGTCGCCGGTGTGGCCGACCATGTCGCTGTTGGCGAAGTTGACGATCACCAGCGCGTAGTTTTCGCGCGTTAGCCCCTGCACCACGGCGTCGGCCACGCCCGCCGCGCTCATGTCCGGCGCCTCGTCGTAGGTCCCCACCTGGGGCGAGGGGACCAGCGCGCGGTCTTCGCCGGGGAATGGCTCCTCGCGGCCGCCGTTGATGAAGTAGGTCACATGAGCGTACTTCTCCGTCTCGGCCACATGCAACTGGCGCAGTCCGGCCGCGCTGATGACCAGGGCCAGCGGCGCCGTCACAGGGTCGCTCAGGCGGGAAGGCGGGAAGGCCACCACCACCGGCAGGCCTTTCTCATACTCGGCCAGCGTTACGAAGTAGAGATCCTCGATGCGCGGCCCGCGGTCGAACTGGTCGAATTCGGGCAGCACGAAGGCCTTGGTCAGCTGGCGCGGACGGTCGCCGCGGAAGTTGAAGAAGATCACGGCGTCGTGCGCCGCAACGGTCGCCACCGGCGCGCCGTCCGTGGTCATGACGGTCGGCATCTGATGCTCGTCGCCGAGGCCCTCGGCGTAGCCGCGCTCGATTGCCTCCGCGGCGTTCGCGGCTGTGGGACCCTGCCCGTGCGCCATGGCGTCGTAGGCCAGCTTGGTACGGTCCCAGCGGTTGTCGCGGTCCATGGCGTAGTAGCGGCCCGAGGTTGTCGCGACAGTCCCGGTCCCGAGCGCGGCCATGCGTCCGTTGAGCTCGCGCACGTAGCCGAGCGCGCTGCGTGGCTCGGTGTCGCGGCCATCTAAAATAGCCTGCACGTAGACCTGTCGCAACTCAGCGTCGCGCGTGAGCGTGAGCAGCGCGTCGAGGTGGCCCTCATAGGAATGGACGCCGCCCGGCCCGATCAGCCCGACCAGGTGCAGCTTGGAGTTGTTCTTGCGGACGTGCGCGATGGCGTCCTGGAAAGCGGGCGTTTCGTGAAACGTCCCGTCCTCGATCATCTTAGAGATGAGAGTTAGCTTCTGGTAGACGGTGCGTCCGGCGCCAAAGTTCATGTGCCCCGTCTCGGAGTTGCCCATCTCACCGGGCGGCAGGCCCACGGGGCCGCCCGACGCGGCCAACTGCGTATACGGATACGCCTCCCGATAGGCGTCGAGGTTGGGCGTACGCGCTAGGGTAATGGCGTTTCCCGGCCCCGGCGGCGCGATGCCGAAACCATCCATGATAACCAGCGTGACAGGCGTAACGCGTTCAGTACGCTCGGCGTGCTCCATCAACCCTCCGACCCTCCCCGCTCTCACAAAACCGCTAGGATTATAGCACGGCTGCTGTAACATGCCTTAATCATGTGTTCAATCTCAGGTTGACAAAACGCCACGCGTATACCATATACTATACCTAGTAAACAAAAAGGGGCGTGGCGGGCGGTTAGGAGGGACAATGTCTCACGAGGGAGAGGGCGTGACGGCGACAGCCGAGCGGCCCTCGCATTTGGTAC
>JAABUL010005505.1_pt1 | contig 15695 bp, 2 predicted proteins | sample 5559151 | NCBI WGS metagenome assembly JAABUL01 (sample SAMN10711876, study PRJNA513368) | rock metagenome | isolation source: Antarctica rocks | place: Antarctica: Victoria Land, Pudding Butte sud | reverse complement strand
TATTTTATAAGTTCGAATTTACTAAATCGAGAAAAACAACAATATTTGTAAAATTTGTTATAATTATAAATTCGAATACTACTATTAATTAAAAACAATATTTGGATTTTTTAATTTTTATACTATTTATTATTTTTTAGAGTTTTAATTTTAATATTTTAACAATATAATATTTATTAATAGCAACAAATTCTATATAAATACAATAAATATTTTTTTGTTTTATATAAAATTATTTGTAAAATTTAGTAAATTTAAATACAATATACAACTTCTAGTTGTAATATATAGTTAAAAACTATATAATAAATAAAATTAAGCTTAAAAGATTGTAGTATTTTAAACAATTTTTTTTATATTTATAAGAAACTATATAATAAAATTGCAATAGATTTAAAATTAATTAAAAATAACAATTGTTAATATCTATTTATTTTTAACTAATTAATAAAGATTAAAAAAATAATATTAAGATTTTTTATATTAACAAATCTATAGATTCTCTTGTCTTAATTGTCGAAATTTGTATTTGAAAAAAAATATACAATAAAAATACTATATATAAGATAAAGATTAAATTAATATAAATAGATATTTAGTTATTGTTTAAATTAGCAAAAGAGCAAACAATATTAATAAATATATTCTTAGAGCAATATTTGTAAGTAATAGATTTGTCTTTTTATTTAATTTAAATACTTTATTATTGTTTTTATAACTATAAACAAAAAACAACAATTGCGAAAATAATAATAATCTATAAATATAAATTGTTAGTAATTAAGTAATTAAAAAGAACAAATATATTTTATTTTTTTAAGATTTATCTTATTTGTAAATAACGCGTTATAGAGATTATTTAATATAATATTAGAGACAATAACAAAAAATTTAACTAATTACTATTAAAAGATTTTTCTTACTTTATATTTAATAATATATATTTTTTCTTAAATTTGTTTTTTTTAAAAACAATATATACAAAAATTGCAATATATTTCTTGATTTTATTTAAAGAATACTTATATAATTAATTAATTTAAATTTTTTTAAAACTAGATATTAATTTAATAAAATATTTAAGTAGAAGAAATAACTACAAATATTTTAATTATATTTTTATTTGCATTTTTTTTATTTTTTTTTATTTTTTTTTGCAAATTTGTTTTAATTAATATATCTATTTTCTTCTTTATAATATATATAATTACTATTAAATTAAAGTCTTTTTTATTATCGAACTTAATTTTAAATTTTTGTATATTTTAGTTTTTTAAATTGTTATTAATCTTATATTGTTTGTTTAAACACTTTTGTTTAAAGAAAAAAAATTAAGATTTAACTTGTTATAACAAAATAATTTAGCAAATAAAGATACTATATATTTTAAATCTAATAAAATATATTGTTAATTCGAAAACAATATAGCAAAGAAAACAAACTTGTATACTAATTTGTATAAAATAATTTCTTAACTACATTTTTTATTAATTAAATCGAAAAAATTTTAAAATAATTAAAAAAATTTGTAATAAAAAAAAACTAATAAAATTAAATTGTAAAAAAAGAATTAATACAATTTGTTAAAAATTATTTGTTTATCTATTAGAGCGTATTTTAAAAATATAAAAATAAATCTATTTATATTGTTCTAATTTTGTATTTAAATTTGAAAGAAATTCTTAAACTTTTGTTAAATTAAAAAAATATAATATTAAATATTGTTATTATTAATTAAATTACAAATTGTTCTTAAGTATTTAATATATTATAATTTAATTAATTAAATTCGAGAAACAATTGCATTAAATAAATTAAATTTAAAGAAACTTAAAATTAAAGTTAAAAATTTGTAAAAAATTATTAAGCAAAAAGAAATAAAGTTGCATTAATTAAAGTTTTAAAAAAAATATATTAGAAATTACAAATAAAAAATAGCAATTAAATTCGAAATTAATTAACAATAGCGCTTTAATAGTAAAAGCAATATACAAGTTTACTAAAAAACTTAAAAAGATAAAGAAAAAAAATATTAATAAAATAGATTGTTTAAAATTAATATAATTGTCTTTTTTGCTATTTATTTTTTAATATTTTTTTTTTGTTGCAACTTCGAAAACAATTTTAATATTATAAATAATAATATTTTTGCAAAAACTTATTAAATAAAAAAAAAAAAATTTGACTTTTAATATTTGTTTGTATTTGTTATAAAAAATTCTAATCTATTTTATATAATTTGTTTCGAAATCGAACTTCGAATATTAATAATTTTTAAAAATTTAATTAATAAAATTATATTGTTAAGTTAAAATATTTATATAACAAACAAATATTTTAACAAAAATATAATAAAATAAAAAGTAAATTAACAAAATATTTTTTTATATTTATATTTTTAAATTTGCAATATAATTATATATTTTTCAAAATAATAAAGTTAAAATTGTAAATAAATTTATATAAAGATAATACTTGCAAATAAAAATAAAAGTAAAAAAGTAAAACAAGTTGTAGAATTAAAAATTATTAATAAATTAATATTGTTATTATTACTAGACTTTAAAATCAAGAATTTTTTAAGCAAATTATATTATATAAATTACAATTATTAAAGACTAAACTATATTGTAGATATAGTTCTTTATATTTACAATTAAAACAAATAATTAAATACTAATTAAGTAAAAAGTTTGTAAAATAAGTTTGCAAAATAATTGTAAAAAAGAATATTAAAAATAACAATATAGTAATACTTTAAATATATAAATTAAATTATAAAAACGCAACTAGAGTATAAAGAAATAAAATATATTTTTTGTAATTAATTTTGAAGTTTTAGAGATTTACTAAAAGAAATAATACAATATTTAATTTGTTAAAATTTTAATCTTATTATTAATTTTAAAATTTAAATAATATCTAGTAATAACAATTTTAGATTTAAAATTAAAATTAATATATTAAATAATTTAAAGAAGAAGCTTGTAATAAAAGTATAAAAAATATAATTATAAAAATTAAGCAACTATATCAAACACTATAAATTTAACATTTTAAAAAAAATTAATTAATATTTACTTTAATTATATTAAGTTATATTAAGTTATATTAATACAAATATTAATATAAATATAGAGTAAACAAATCGAAATTTAAAAAAAGACAAAAGTACTAAAAAAAAATATAATTAATAAAAAAATTTGTTATTGTGCAAATTAATAAGTTTGTTTAATCGACTCTATTTTTAAATACTAAATAGAAAACTATACTTATTAAATCTCTATTTCTTTTTTCGAATTTTCCATAACTATTATTATATTTGCTATTGTATCAAATTTAATAATATTAATATTTTTCTTTATTATTGCAAAAACTTTTTAAAAGATCTTAATTATAAACTTAATTTTTGTTAACTATTTATTTAGTACAATCTTTTTAATTCTTGTTTTAATATATAATATATAATAGAATATTTTTAAACTATTGTTTTAATATTAAACGCAAGCAAGAACTTAAGCAATTATAATTGTACTATATATTAATTTGCAAAAAATTACAATTGTAACGTATTAAAAATTTAAATCTATATCTATAATATCTATAATATTAATTAATATATTAGACTTGTTTTTATATAAAAGTTTGCTATTATTCGAATCTTTAACAAGTATAAAGATATTAATTGTTATTTGTTGCTTTATATTTTTAAAATTTTTAAAATATATATAGAAATATCTATTTAAAATTAAATGTTTTTGCAAAAATTATAGAGAGAAATTAATATATAATATTTATAGAACAAAACAAACATTAAAATTTGTAATAGAAATAGCAAAGATATTGATTATAATAAAACAAAAGCTAGAACAAAAATAAAATTTATATATTTAATTATTAATATTATTTTTAAAAAATTCGATATAATTAAGATTAACACTTTAAAATATTTCTTAAAAATTTGTTTTATAATTGTAATTTTTAAACAATTTTTTACAAATTAAAAATAAAATATAATTAAAAAATAATTTTTCTTTATATAATTGATTGTTAATTCTATATAGACTTTAACAATCTTATTATTAGTTTAGTATATTTGTTGTTGCAAAATTGTTAATATTGCAAATACTAAATACAAAAAATTATTATATATTTTTAACAAATATATTTTGTCAAAAATCTATTTAAATTTTAAAGTTATTAATTTTTCGAAATATTTTTAAAAATAAATTGCATTATATTGTTGTTAATCTTAAAATTATTATTTATACTTAAATACTTTATTAATTTGTTTTTGTTAATTAATAATTATTGTTTTTAGATTTTTTTAATATTTTTTAAGAAAGATAGTTTTAACAAATTTGCGTTAAAATTTTAATATATTTAGTAATTATTTATCGAATTATTTGTTTTTATATAACAACAAATTATAATTTTAAAAATTCAAAATTCAAAAATTTATATAGTTTTCGATACTAATTTTTTAGTTTTTAATTTTTTTTTTTCTTTATTGTTGTTAATAATCTTTTTTATTTAATTGAGCAATTCTATAATAAAATTGTAGTAAAAATATTTTAAAAAATTTCAAACTTGCAATTTTGTTAAATTAAAAAAAGACAATAATATTTATAAAGTTTATTGTAATTATAATTTTTAATATTAATATTAATTAAAAACAATATATAGATTTCTTTGTCTTTATATTATTTAATACTTTTTAAAAATTTAAATTAAGAATTTTAACAATATAATATTTATTTATAATATTAAATCTAATATAAATGCAATTGATTGTTTGCTCTTTAATTATTATTATTATTATTTTTTTTTACAAATTTATTTGTAAGATTTAATAAACTTCGATTTAATATACAATTCTTAAGTTAATTATATTGTTAATAACTAAATAAATATTAAAAATAAAAGCAAACAATTAAAGTGTTTTAAACAATTAATCTTTATATTTTTGAAAAATATTACAATAAACTTGCGAACAATTGTAAATCTCTTAATAATATTAAATATTAATATATATCTATTGTTAAATAATAAATAAATATTAAGAAAAATAATATTAAGAGTTTTTAAATTAACAAAATAAAAGACTTTTTTTTTTAATTATCGAAATTAGTTTTTAAAACAAAAAACAAACTAGATTTGTTAATAGATTAATATTTATAAAACTTCGAATTAAATTAATACAAACAATTATTTAATTATTTATTAAATATATTAGCAAAAGAGCAAACAATATTAATAAATATATTTTTAAAACAATATTTTCGAATAATAGATTTGTCTCTTTATTTAATTTAAATACTTTACTATTGTTTCTATAATTATAAACAAAAAACAACAATTACAAAATTAATAATAATCTATAAATATAAATTGTTAATAATTAAGTAATTAAAGAGAACAAATATATTTTATCTTTTTAAAACTTATTTTGTTTGCAAATAATATATTATAAAGATTATTTAACTTAATATTAAAGATAACAATAAAGAATGCAACAAATTATTGCTAGTAATATATTTTTTATTTTTTATTTAAAAAATTATACTTTTTTTTTGCAATACTATTTTTCGATACAATTTGCACAAATTTAACTATATATTTTTAGATTTTATCTATTGTATATTTATATAGCTAATTTTTTTGCACAATTTTAAAATTAGATATTAAATTAATAAAGCTTTTAAATAAAGAAACTAGATACTAATATTGCAATTATATTTTTTTTAATTTTCTTTTTATTTAATTTTTTTTTTTTTTGCTTTTTTGTTTTTGTTATTATATTTTTCTTCTTTTTTAAAATGTTTATAATCTTAATTATATTTTAATTTATTATGTTTTTAAATTTAAATTTAATTAATTAAATATTATTAATTTTTAAGTTGTTTTTAATTATTTTTTGTATATTTTTTGGACTTTTCTTAAAAGAAAAGAAATCAAAAAATAAATTATTGTTATTAAAAAAACTTAAACGCAAAAATATTGTTTGTTTAAAATTTAACAAGATATATAATTAATTTAAAAACAATATAATAATAAAAACAAACTTATATATTAATTTGTGTAAAATATTTTTTATTTTTTATTTTTAATAAATTAATATAAAAGAGTTTTAAAGAAATCGAACAAATTTGTAACAAAAAAAATTAATTAAGAAAATTTATAATAAAAGAATTAATATATTTTGCTAAAAATTATTTATTCGAAAATTAAAATATATATTAAAAATACAAAAATAAATTTATTTATATTATTTTGTTTTTGTATTTAGATTTAAAGAAAGTTTCTATAATAATAACAAACAAAAAAAAAATTAATTTAAAAATTGTTATTATTAATTAAATCTAGATTGCTTTTTAATATCTAATATATTACAACTTAATTAATTAAATTCGAAAACAAATTGTATTAAATTAAACAATTTCGAAAAGAATTAAAATTAAAGTCTAAAATTTGTAAAAATTTATTAAATAAAAAAAAAAAAAATTGTATTGTTTAAAGTTTTAAAGAAAGTATATTAAAAGCTATATATAAAAAATAACAATTAAACTCGAAATTAATTAATAATAGCGCTTTAATAATAAAAGCAATATACAAATTTGCTAAAAAATTTAAAAAGATAAAAAAAAAAAATTTGCAAAAAAAATTGTTCAAGATTAATATAGTTGTTATTTTTACTATTTGTTTTTAAATTTTTTTTTTAATTGTAACTTCGACAACAAATATAGTATTATAAACAATTATATTTTTGCAAAAATTAATTAGATATTAAAAATAATTTTAAATTTTTTAAATTTGTTTGTATTTTTTATACAAAATTTTAGTTTGTTTTATATATATTATTTTTAATTCGATTTTTAAATACTAATAAGTTTTATAGATTTTGCTAATAAGTTTGTGCTTTTAAATTAAAACAATTATATAATAAAAAAATATCTTAATATTAATATAATAAAATTTATAATAAATTGACAAAATATATTTTTAAATTTTTATTTTTAAATTTTTATTATAGTTATATTTTTGTTAAAATAAAAGAATTAACATTATAAGTTAACTTGCAACAAAATAATATTTACAAAAAAAAAATTAAGTAAATAAATAAAACAAATTGTAAAATTAAATATTATTAATAAGTTAATGCGCTTATTAACTTAATATATGCGCATCGAATATAAAATAAATATAATTAAAAATTATATAAATTTATTGCGCGCAATTACGTAAATAGTATTTTTGAACAAAATTAAATTAATATAAATTAAATTAATTAAATAATTATAAATGCAATTAAGAAATAAATCTATTGTAAAACTATTTATTAATTAATTTGTTAATAATTTTTAAAAATATATACAAAAAAGAATTTAAGCTATATTAAACAACTTAAGACTATTTGATATTAAAGATTAAAATATAGATATTCTTAATTAATATAAAAAAAACAAAATATATAAAGTTTCGAAATTTATACAAAATTGAGATATATTAACACAATTTGAACAAAATAGAGTATTTAAATACTAAGATATCTAAAATATTAATTAGAATTTTAAGCTATATATATTTAGAAATTAAAAGATTAATATTTATTTAAAATTTAAGTTAATATAGTACAATTTGAATTGAAGTTAACAATAATAAAAGTATATATAATCTAAGTATATAGTTTGTAATATTAAATTTAAAGTTTGCGAAAGCGTTTTAATATATTCTTTAAGTTAAAATTAATCAAATAGAATTATTATAAAAGAAGAGTAGCAAATATAACTTTTCGCTAGCAATTAGTTGACAAAAAGCTATTTTAGCAATATGCGCAACTAGCACTTTCTAAGCAGAGATCCTGGAATTGCCAATATAGTTAACGTAGACTTAGAACTTTTTTTCGAATCTAAAAGACTTTTCGATAAAAATTTTAGCAAGCTAATTCAAACATTTGTATCTATAGCAAGAATTTTTTCGCATTTTCTATTTTGTTGAATTGATCTTTCTACAATACAAGCTATTTATGTTATATACTATATTGCTTTATTAACTTTTTTAATAAGCAATAGCATTTGATCTTAAATACAAAAATTATTAAATTTAGAAAAACGTATTTGTTGTATTTACTTAAAATACTTAAAAAGAGAAAACAACTTAAATTAAACAAAAAAACAATAGTATAAAATAATTGTTTGCAATATTGTTGCAAAAACGAAAAGAAAATTAATTCTATAGATTAAGACTTGAATTTGCGCAATTTGCAAAATATTAGCAATCTAAATTTTAATATATTATTAAATTCTTTCGAACAATAAAATTATAGCTTAATCGAAATAATAATTTAGGGTTAAAATCTTGTTAATTAAGTATTGTAACGTAACTTTTGTTTAAATCAAAAAGAGTGCAATTTTATATATAAACGCGAAAATAAAAATAATTATTTAAGCGATTTTGTAATAAAATTACGTAAGTTTTTAATAATATTTCGATTTATTTACAATTTAAAATATATATACGCATTTTATTTAAATTAGCACTCTTGTATTGTTAATATTTGCAATTTGTTTAACAACGTTTTTATTAATTTTGTATGTTTTATATTGTTGTTTTATCAAGTTTTAATAAATTTTATTATAATATTTAAATATTAAAAAACAAAGAAGATATTGTACTTTTAATTTTTATTCTTTATTTATCTCTTTATTTAATTAAATACGTTATTAAAATTTATATACTTATAGAAGTATTAGCTATTACAAGAAATTCTTGATAGCAATATTAAGAAAGAGAATTTATACAAATATCTATCTTTTTGATATTTAAAAATTGTATGTTTTTTGCAATTGCACAAAAGATTACTTTAATTACAAAGTTAAAAATATTTTGTTTAAATATATTGTTAATTTTTAAGATCTCTTATATATATTTAATAATGCTTGCAACAAAGATATTCTAAATTAGATTAATATTATATCGATAGTATCGAATATAGCTTATAATTAATAAAAATAACAAATAGTATAATTATTTTATCTTAGCTAGAAAAAATTTAGTTAAGAACTTATATTATTTTTTATTGTTATTAATTTTAAGTTTATTTAAACAATAGTTTAATATAAAAGAGAATTGTATATTATAGTTGCTTAAAGCAAATTTATTATTTGCAAACAAAATAACAAGAGCTTTAAATTGCTTTTTGTGTATATTTAATCTTTATTATTATTTTTAAATATTGTTTTTTTAAAAAATACAAAATCGTAATTGTTATATAATTAATCGATATTCGATTCTTTAATTTAATTTTGCGTAAAAACATTTATTGTTTGCTTATTATTAAAATGTTCAATTTTTGCAAATCGAAATTTACTTCAAATATAAACAAATGCGTTGCTATTGTTGTTTTTGCTATTTTTGTTATTTTTGTTGTTTCGATTACTATTGTCGCGAAATTCTAGAATAAAATTTGAACTATTTAAATATTAAAAATACGCTAAAAATTGAAACAAAAAAAGATAGATAATTAGTTAATTATTATTAACAAACTTAATAAATAAAACTCCAATTAAATTATCTTAATAAGAAACGCAAAATTTGCTAGACTATTTTATTCGAAAATCAACTTTATCTTTTTTGCTATTTTTGTTGTCTCTATTATTGTTGCTATTGTACTCTAAAATAGAACTTGAGCTACTTAAATATTAAAAATATATTAAAAAATAAAACAAAAAAAGACAAACAATTAGTTAGTTGTTATTAACAAACTTAATAAATAAAACTTTAATTAAATTATTTTAATAAAAAATATAGAATTTTTTTAATAATTTTTTTTAAGACTTGTCTCTTTTGTTGTTGTTTAATAAATTTAACTATATACGAGAGCAAATTTATTTGTTAATTTTTTTATTTTGTTTAGCAAATATACAAAATCTTTTAAATTTGTTTAAAAATACAATTCTATATATTAGAGATTTAGAGTTATTTATTTCGATAAAATAATATTGTCAAAATATTATTTTGTACTTTTTTTATACTATATTTTTAAACTCTATTTTATTAAAAGTATTGTTGTCGCTTTTTAAATATATTTGTAGCATTTCTACTTTAATAAAACAATATATTAGAAATTATATATTATTATTTTTTTAAATTATAACAACTAACTTTATTCTATTATAACACAAAAAGAATCTTACGTTATTATTTTTTTAGACTTTAATTATCAATTTTATTTTATTACGAACACTATAATTGTTGTCGAAGATTACGCGTTGTTTGTCTTTAATATCTATAAATTATTCTTTAATAATTTTTGTATTAATAGATTTTAAGTTACAACTAATTAATTATTACAAGACTTATTTATTAAGTTTTATTCTATTGTTTTTAGATAATTCGCAATTTTGATTTAACAACGCAATTTAGCAAAGATTATAATAGAAAAGACGTTGTATAAATAGATAAATAATCGTATTATATATAATAAATATTTAACAATTGCAAGTTAAGATATTAGTAATACTTTCTAAATACAATATATAACAATATTGTTTTATATATTTTAGACTCTTGTATTAATATATTTTTGAATAACAACAATAAAACAATATAAGCTATAATAGTATTAACTCTAATAAAGTATATAATTGCTTATACTTATATAAAATAGTTTAATCTCTTAAATTTTACAATAATTTAACACAATATTTTTAATTAATAGTCTAGTTATTTAGTGTAAGTTAAAAATATATAGAAATATAATTTTATATTAATATATAATACTATATTAAACTTGTATAAAGATTACTATTTATTTATATCTATTAATTATAGAGCGCAATAAACATATATTATTGCTATTATAATTAAGACAAAGCAAATTAAAATCAAGTCTCTATATATTGTATAAATAAAAATATATAATTAAAGTTTTTTATTAACTATTAGCTCTACTTTGTATTAATATTATTTTCGCTATATTTTTTTTATAAATGTCTCGCTCTAATACAAATTTAATAAAAAGTATTAATACTTAAAGTTCTTTACAATAATAAATAAAGACAACTTTGTCTACTTTTTTGCGCAATATCGTTTGCTATAAATAATTTTTTATCAAATAGATTAAATCTAAATCTATTAAATTAATATCAAATTTCTTAATATCTCTCTCTAATAACTTAATATTCTTTCTAGTTATTTTTGCTATTATTGCTATTTCGACAATTTGTATATTATTTAAATTTATATTGTTTTTCTAGATAAACTTGCAAATAATCTTAATTTAATAAAGTTAAAATTGTTCGAAATATAGTTTGTTCGAAGTATAAGTATTCGAAGAAAAGATAAATTTTTGTAAAAATTTAACAATATAATTGATATTAGTTTCGATTTTAAAATAGAACAAACAATATTTATAAATAGAAGCAATTTAATTTAGTAAAAAAAATAGTCTACAATATAACACATACGATTTCGCACAATTAAATAGCGAAAAGCAATATAATATATTTGAAAACAAACAAAATATTATTGTTATTACAACTAATATTAGTGTATTGTTCGAGAAAAATAGTATATTTGCTAAATTTGTTATTTACAAATTATTATTGTTAAAATCTAGACTACTTATTTGTTTTAAAAGATTATTATTGTTAAGATTTAAACTACTTAATTGTTTTAAGAGTTAATAAGATTGTTCAAAAATTATATTAGTGTTAATTATTGCTACAATATATAAATTCTATTAATCTTTAAAATATACAAAATACTAATTATTATATTGTTAATAGTAATTTGTAGACAATAATTTTTTAAATAAGAGAATACAATAGAAAAAGAGATAAAGAATTATTGAAAAATAGATATTAATAGTTTAAGTTTATTTGCTTAATATTTTTATTAACATTTATATAATAAGTAAAACAATGTTTTTATTATTTATTATAAAGTGTCTTGTATAAATCTCTTTATTTGTTCAAATATATAATTGTTAGAACGTATAAAATTGTGTTGTTTATAATATATTATTGCTAAAAAACTAATTTTATATAGTTTTAGAATATTAGGAAAGTTAATTGAAGAAAACATTAAATATATATTGCGAATCTATAAAATATGCGATTATATTAATTGTTAATTCTAAAACAACAAATTTAAATTACGCAATTATTTTTGTTTTGCGAATAGAATCTATAGCAAAGTTTAGATTAACAATTAATTTAAAAAATACAATATAATATTTAGTAGAAAACTTTGTAAAAGCACTTTTAATATCGCGTAGTCTTAAAATCTATCTACTATTATCTACAAAATTACTATATTAATTATATTCGAATTGCTTAAACTATAAGATATATTAATTTAAAGTTCTAACATTATCGATAAAGAAGTTAAAACAACAAAAATATAAATAGCAAATTAGTGTAAAAAAGAGATATTTATTAACTATAAAAACTAAATATAGAAATTAACTAAGACTTTAAGTCTTTTAAGTCTTTTTACAATCTTCTATTATTTACTATTAAATTATATTAAGAGTTAGATACTTAAAGCAATTAAATAAAAAAATTATGTTTTGCGAATTTCGCAAAGAAAAAGATTTATTAACGAAATTGTCAAAATTTGTATCTAGATATACTAAAAATCTCGAATTGTTGCACAAAGAATAAATATAATTTTGAATAAAATATAGAAAGTCGACAAGAGAGAGAGAAAAAATATAAAAAAATATTGCAAAGAAGAAGATTTAATATTGCAATATTGAATATTTGAATTTAACAATATTATTAATTTTAAAAAAAGTCGAAGATATATTGTTAAAAGATCGAGAAAGAATTACTATTATAAGAAAAAAATTGTTGAAAAAATGTAGAAAATTGTTGAAAAAATAGAAGAAATTGTTAAAAAAACAAAAAAAATTGACAAGTTTTAAAAGTTAGTTTTTCGAAATTCTTATTACTAAGTTTGAAAAGATTGAACAAAAATATTAAAATTAATATTTGCGACAAACTTTATATCGATAGAGTGCTAACTCGTAAAAGAATTTATATAATAAGTTAAAAATACTAAGATATCAAATTAGAACGTTCGTTAGCGCTAGATTTGCGACAATTATAAGATTGACGCGTAGATATACTAGTTGCAATAAAGAATTAATTAATAGAAAATACAAGAGTAGAAAATTTGTTCAAATTTATAGATTTGCTAGACATTCGCGCATAATTAAAGATGTTAAAGTTAAAAATATTAAAGCGCAAAATTAACAATAAGTTGATTTTTAATTACTAGTTAATATGTTGTTCAAAGTAATTATTAACTTCAAAGACTATCGTTTTACTATTTTCGAAAATTAGAAATATATTTTCTAATATATTTAATATGCGATTGTGCGATAATTAAATTGTTTTATTGCAAGTTTAAATATCTTGTCTTTATAATTAATTCTAATTTGCTATTATTATATTCGATATTTATAAACAACAATCTAGCAATATCTTGTTAATATATATAGCACAAAGAATCTTTTGTGCAACTAAAGATTATTAATTGACGCAAATTAACAAAAGTAAATAGCAAAAAAAACAAATTAACGCATAAACTAATTGTTAAATCGAATTTCGATTTCAACTTTTAAAATCGATTTAATTCGACAATTTTAATATTAGAAATCGATTTAAAATTCGATTTGATTTCTATTATTTTAAAATCGAATTAAATTGTCAAAAAATCAAATATAATATTATTATATTAAGATTTTCTTTTTTTAAATATATGTTATTATAATTTGAATTTTTTGTTATAATATTAAGTAATATGCTTCGACTTAAAAGCTACTCTTGCTTATATTATTTTAGAACAACTTATTTATATTAGTTGCTACTTATATTACTTTCTTGTATTATTTTTTTGTTTTTAAATTTTTTTCTTAAACTATTAAAGAATATAGTTATACTATATTTGTATTTTTGTTTGCAAAATATCGAATTTTTTAAAAACTTTAAATTAATTATTGTCTTTAAACAAAAAGAATTTTAGCAAATCTATTTTTCGCAATTTGCTATTTAGTAGTTTATATTTTAATTAATTTGCAAATTAATTTAATTAAGATTTTCTTACTTCTATTATTAATACTAGAAAAAGAAATTTTTACAAAATATTTAACAAAATATCTATCAATTATCTATTGTTTGTTTTGAGAAAAAGAAACAAATATATTAAATAAAATTCAAATACTAATATTTAATTTTAAATATAGTAATTACAAATAACTATTAATAACAATATTTTAAACAAAACTTAATCGAAACTTGTCAATTTATATTAAACAAAAAAAATTAATATAGAAGCACAATTTAAGTTTTAGAACAAATATATTCAAATAATTTTAATTGTAGATAGTATTTCAAAAATTGTATACAAAAGTTGTTATAAAATTTTAAATTATTTTATTGTTTACAACTATTTAAGCATATCAAATATAAAAAAACATTTTTTTTTTTTTTTGTTTAAAACAAAAACAATTTTAATTATAAACAACAATTAATTTAGTCTTTAATTGCGTAAATTACGATTAATAATATATATTAATAATATATATAGATAATATATAACTAACAATTTATTAGAAAAAGAGTTATATTAATTTGTTATTATTTTTTATTTAAAATAATTAAAAAGATTAATTATATAAAACTTTCGTAAATTTAAATTTGTCTTTTTAAACTATCGACAATTTTAACTTTCAAAAATTGCTAAAAATGCTTTGTTTAAATTTGATACTTTTAAATTGTATTAAACTATTTAAAATAATTTTCTTAAAATATAATTAAATTCGCGAGAAAATTAAAATAAATCTCAAAAGTACTTAATATATTTTTATTGCTTTAAATATATAATCTAGTTCTTAAAGAGTTGTTTATCTAGAAATTTTAATATATTAAATAGATATTATATTTCAATTTCGCAAATATCTAATTAAATTTATTTTTCTTAATATCGAATATATAGATTGTTAATTAATATTGAAATTTGTAAAGATTTTGAAGTTTTTCGAAATTAAAGACAAGCTTTTTAAGATTGTTATTAATAACACAAGTAATAATAATATATTTAAAGACAAACTTAATAAAATTTTGAATTAACAAGAGTTTTAATAGAACAAACAATAGAATTTTGTATTTTGTTTAATTTATATAATTAATTTTGTAACTTAAAATTTTATTTTAATTATAAAATTAGAAACAACAAATAATATTATTATTATACAATTAAAAAATAAACAACTTCAAGATATTGCAAAAAACATAAATTTGTCTAATATAATTAAAAAGATATTTAAATTTGTAATAATACAAAGAGATAATATATATATTAAATTTATTAGATTTGCGTTTTTACAATTGTTATTAATAATTTAGTTTAATATTTGCTTCGATTTAGAGTTTTTAAAAAAAAAATCGATAAAAAATTACAAAAACTAATATAGAATATTTGTATTTATTAAAACTCTATTTATTTTATATTTTGTCAAATATATTAATTATGCAATTATATTAATTTTTAAATAAAAAAATATTTTTAAAATTCAAAAATTTAACAAGTTAAATTTGACAAAAACAAATAAAACTTAGTTTTGTTTATTAACAATATATTAATTTTTTTTTACAAATATATTCTTATAGTTTTGCAAACAATTA
>JAABUL010005504.1_pt1 | contig 15696 bp, 14 predicted proteins | sample 5559151 | NCBI WGS metagenome assembly JAABUL01 (sample SAMN10711876, study PRJNA513368) | rock metagenome | isolation source: Antarctica rocks | place: Antarctica: Victoria Land, Pudding Butte sud | reverse complement strand
TTACGGCCGTACCTCTGAAACTCCGCCTGACTCGCAAAGGTCCGCTGGCTCATCGCTCTTCGCCCTCAGAGATCAAGATTAATCAATCAGGCTGGGGACGCAGAACTTGTGCAGAGACTCCCTAGGGTTGGCTACAGTACTAGGAACGACGTACCCATTTCACTTCGCTTCGTCGCAGAGTCCCACGCCACCCATCAATGGCGTATTTGTTCCCGAGTATAAAGGCACTCCCAAGCTTCAGCCTGGACAAACGCCCCTTACACCGCTTCAGACTGAGCTTGTTGGCCCGCTCGACATCTCTCGCCTTCATCCCGGCTCCCCGGTGCTTGCGAAGCTCGACGTCGCTTGGACAGGGCTAGGATGTCAGCTCTCTGCGGGATCCATCTTGACAGGACACATCGCGGAGGTTGATCTCCGCACTAAGCAGAATCGTACCTCCCGCGCAACGGTTTTGTTCGACAACGCCGACTGCAACGGCGCACACTCCGTCCCGTTTCCTACCGCGCTGGTCGCCGTGCTGGCCGGCACCCTCGGAGGCGACCCCGGCCTCGCTCAGGGCCAACCTCTCGCAGACGCAGTCGGACTCCGTGTTGCTGGCGGTGTGCGCAGCGCCATCGCTGCCTCCTCCATTACCGACTACAGTCCAGTCGCTATCCGCAAGCTTCCATCCCAGGTCCATCCCGGACAGGTCGTCGGCCTGAGTCGAATCAAGCTCAGCGTAGCTACGGGCCTAGATGGCGGATCCGTCCTTTCGTCACCCAACCACGACCTCCGTCTTGAGAGCACGACACACCTGATTCTCATGCCCCGTTCGCTCACGCCTGCAACCCAAGCGTCAGCGACAGCCGCCACTCCACCAGTTCTTACTCCGTCCTCTAGCCCTAACGGCCCTCCTCCTAACGTCGCAAGTGCTTCGCCACTCGAACCTATCGATGAGACGGAAGTCTGCACGACCGAATGTAGCAACGTCGCCGACCTTCCGATTTCCACCCCTGTCAAAGCTGCTAGCCTTTCGACCGCTTCCTTCGGCTACTCTCCAAAAGACAAGCGCGAAGTCACCTCTTTTAGCAACGACGCCTCGCTGATCTATCTGGATGCCCAGAATCTCATCTTCACCTTCGATCCCCACAAACTTCGCGAGCGTGGTGGAGGGGTTCTCAAGGAGTCGACCCGCACCGTCAGGGCAGTGCTTATCGATCCCTCCTCCCAGCGAATCAAACGCATTCTCGACTGGCGCGTTCAAGGCGAGGGCAGATACATCTGGCATGTCGGTACCGACAGGCTCCTCGTTCATCTTGGGCACCAACTCCGTCTCTTTGGCCCAGACCTAAACCCCATCCGCTCGGTCTCGCTACCCCCGGGTCCGCTTGCTTGGATCTCAGCAGCACCGTCAGGCAATCACTTGGCAGTAGGAATATACCAAGAGCGACACTCCCCGGATGTACACCGGCTACTTATTGATGCCACCGGGGAGGAGCCTGAGGAGGATATAGACGTCTACGTTTATGATTGCGATCTCAAGCTCCTTCTCACGGCGCCGAGATCTGCGGAAGCCTACGCGCCCGTTCTCTCCGACGAAGGGGAGATCCGTGTGCACTCCCAAGGCCGTGAGCGCTGGCGCATCTCCGAGTACCGCTGGGACCGAACGGAGTGCACCATCGCTCGCGCCACCTCTAAGTGCCGCCCCCGTATCTCCGCATCTTTCTCCGGTTATCTCTTCGTTGTCGGCTGCGAGTCCAGCTCAGGCATTCACTGGTATCGTATGCTCCGTCACGACGGTCATCCGGTCCTAAAAGCTGTCTCTCCGTCTGAGGAGATCGAGCAAGCCTTCAGCTCTGTTTCTTCCCAGGAGTTCGCTGTCCGCGTGGTCAAAGTTGTTAGGGCCATGATGCCTGGGCAGCCCTTCCATAAATCTGATCTTCAACGCGAAGAGATCAGCGTGTACCGTGCTTCGGACGGTCATCGTCTCTTCTCTACCGATGCTGCGGAGGTTCCGCTGGTCGAGCAGTCCTTTGCGCTCTCCCCCAATGGCCAGCAGATAGCGCTCATCGGCGACAGTTCTATCAACTTCTACGCCGTGCAGTCGTCTCCATTGCCTTGAACTCACCAAATGCTCCTGAGCCGCACCCTTGCTTAGGCCAGAGCGGCAAACTTGGCGGAGATGGTCTCTTTTTTTCAGAAGAGGAGATCAACGGGATCGGGACTGTTCATGGCGAACACCGAAGCTATCGTGGATAGCTGATCCGTAATAAGACCCGTTTAGAGCGTAATGCCTTGAACAAGGGACTTCCGTCCCATGCGAAGCCTTTTCATGCATGATAATCCGGCATGGCCGCGCGGCGGCCACACCTGAGGATGAGAAGGCCTGCCTTGACTAAAGGCGTTCGTCCGAAGAGACTTTGGTGGCGCACAGGTACAAGGGTCGCGGACTTATTGGTGGTTCAACCCCGAATGATAATTTGACCCGCTGGCGTCTCACGTACACCTGACTGGCGCCCTTCCGAGCCCGTAGAACAATATGCCCCTTCGCCGCTGGCTGCCTGTCCCGCATGGAGGAGCAGATGATCGAAGCGGTTGTGGAGAGGTGTGCTGGCATCGATGTCGGGAAGAAGTTCGTTCTTGTCTGCGTCATGACCGGCGCAGCCAAGGATGAGCCCCAGACCAAGATCAAGAAGTTCGGCACCATCGTCAGCGAGCTCGAGCGTCTCGCCGCGTGGTTGGTCGACGAGGGTTGCACTCACGCTGTGATGGAGAGCACGGGCAGCTATTGGAAGCCTATTTTCAACCTGCTCGAGTCCCACGTTCGGGTGATCCTTGCCAACGCCGCCGACGTGCAAAATCGGCGCGGGCACAAGACTGATCCGAACGACAGCCGCTGGCTTGCTCATCTGCTTCGCCATGGGATGATTCGGCCGAGCTTCATCCCACCCTTGCCGATCAGGGAGCTGCGAGATCTCACACGTCGTCGCAGGCAGCTGATCGGGGAGAACTCGAGGGAACGGAACCGAGTTCAGAAGGTGCTGGAGGACGCCAACGTGAAGCTCGGGGACGTGCTGTCGAATGTGTTTTGCGTCTCAGGCAGGCTCATGCTTCAAGCGCTGCTCGATGGGGAGCTCAGTCCGGATCAGATTGCCGAGCTTGCGAAAAAGAAGGCACGAGTTAAGATCCCACAGATCGCTGCGTCCATCGCTGGCCATCGCCTCACAGATCACCAACGCTTCCTGATCCGTCACGCGCAGCGCCATCTGCAGTTCCTCGATGAGGAGGTCGAGGCTCTCAATCAGGAGATCCGCCGCCGCATGGCAGATCCAGCCCTCGGTGAAGCGTTTCTTCTGCTCCAAAGCATACCAGGCATCAAGGAGGAATCGGCAGCCAGCATCCTGGCCGAGGTAGGTGCCGACATGCAACAGTTTCCGACCTCCGCTCAGCTAAGCTCATGGGCAGGACTGTGTCCTGCCAATCACGAGAGCGCCGGTGTGAAGAAGAGCGTCCGCACCAATCGAGGAAACGTCTGGTTGAAGACGACACTGACGCAAAGTGCCTGGGCTGCAACGAATCGAAAAGGTTCACGCCTGCAATCACGTTATTACGCCCTCAAAGCTCGCTGCGGTAACAAGCGTGCCATCGTCGCGCTCGGGCACACGCTTCTAAATACAGTTTACTCTGTCCTGTCCTCCGGCAGACCGTACCAAGAAACCCCGATCGGCGAAGAGGCAGAGCGGCAAGAACAGCGTGCAAGGCATCACTTGCGCTGCCTCAGGAAGCTCGGCTACCCAACGTTAGCCGGTGAGTGAACCGTCCTATTCTCAGAACAATGTCCTTTATCATGCGTGACGAAGATGAGGGTGGGTATCGACGGCTCCAACCGTTCGGTAACGAAGATTGACAGTTCTTGTTATCCCGCCCAGCATGAAGGCTGGAGGTGCTTGCCATGAACGTCTCTTTGACCCCGGAGCTGGACCAGTTTGTTGTGACCAAGGTGGCATCGGGACGCTACACCTCGGCCAGCGAGGTGGTCCGTGAAGCCCTTCGACTGCTTGAAGAACGTGACCAGGCGCGCAGCGCACAGTTGTGAGCCTTTAACGAAGAGCTCTCGAAAAGGCTCCAATCGCTGGATCGAGGAGAGCATGTCGAGCCGGCGGCGGCTAAGGCACGGATTGCACGGAAGTCCGGAGCGGAGACGCCCTCGGGGATGAGCCAGTATCTCCTTGCTCGGGCAGCCGAATCCGACCTGGATTCCATCTGGGAGTACATCGCACGGGACAGCATGGACGCGGCAGACCGCTGGATTGCGAAGCTGTTCGAGGCAGTTGAGGGTCTGGCAGCGAACCCTGCCATCGGTCACAAGCGCGAAGACTCACAGCTATTCCAGTGTTGTTCTGGCCTGTGGGCTCGTACCTCATCCTGTATCGCAGGCGGCTGGATCGGATCGAGATCGTGGCCGTAACTCAAGGGGCTCGCGACATCCCGTCCTTCCTTGAGCACCGCGATCTTGAGGGAAAGGACTCATGACCGCCGAGGCGTTGACTCTACGCTCGCACGCGGCTTCCCTGCCCACGATCTTCACGGCCCGACCTGAAGCCCGCACGCGGATGCGCGATTTCTTCAGCTCGCATATCCGCAACCCCAATACCCGCCGCGCCTACATGGAGGCCGTCCGGCAGTTCTCCGCATTCTGTGCTGAGATCGGCATCCTGGATCTCGCTCAGGTGGAGCCGATCCACGTGGCGGCGTTTGTGGAGGCGCAGCTCAAGCTTCACTCCAAACCCACAGTGAAGCAGCGGCTGGCCGCTCTGCGAATGCTCTTCGATTGGATGGTGGTCGGCCAGGTTCTGCCCGCTAATCCCGCTCATGCGGTGCGCGGACCGAGGCATTCCCAGAGACGCGGTAAGACGCCGGTGTTGCAGGCCGACGAGGCTAGAACACTCATCGATTCGATCGATGTCACTTCCCTTCCGGGCCTGCGTGACCGAGCTCTCATCGGGCTGATGGTCTACACCTTTGCCCGGGTAGGAGCGGCGATATCGATGAAGGTCGAGGATTTCTACGTGCAGGGGCGGCGAGGGTGGGTCCGGCTTCATGAGAAGGGCGGCAAGGAACACGAGATGCCAACGCACCACAATCTCGACCGCTACTTAGACGAGTACATCAGGACAGCCGGCATCGCCGAGGACCGCAAAGGGCCGCTGTTCCGCACCACGCGCGGCCGGTCGGGCGAGCTTACCGGCAATTCCCTGCTCCAGCCGGATGTGTGGAGAATCATTCGAAGACGGGCGCTAGCGGCCGGAATCCAGACCGAGATAGGCTGCCATACCTTCCGAGCTACTGGTATCACTGCTTATCTGAAGAACGGTGGCAGGCTGGAGATCGCTCAGCAGATGGCCAATCACGAGAGCGCCCGTACGACGGGCCTCTACGACCGACGGACCGATGAGATCTCGCTCGATGAGGTCGAGCGGATTGGAATCTAATTCACCCATCCACGCAGGCAGTCCTGTGCGAACTCTCCGATGTACATCCCCACCCAACGCTTCCTCATCCACCTAAGAGAACCGAAACGAGGAAGCAGCCGATGTCCGAGCACCACGACGCCCTAAAGCTCACGAACCGCACGCCCTCCACGAAGAGCACGCCAAAGGTCCTCACAATCCCAAAGAGATCAACCCCAAAATGGCCTCCGATATCGCCTACTGGTCGAAAGAGTTTGGCGTCACCGGCGGCCAGCTCCACGAAGCCATACGCAGCCATGGAACCCACGTCGAAAAGATCCGCGCCGCCCTTCACACGCACAAAGGTGCCTGAGGCCGCTGTCTCGGCCTGAAAGTGCTGAAGGCCGGAGCAGGTTCGGAGCGAACCCTCAACATAACCTCCTCAAAAGCGTAGCGACACGTGTTACCAAAGCGGAGAGAGAACAAAGAGAAGCAAGGACGAAGCAGGCTGCAGGCCGCATTTCAGGATTACGGACACTGATCTCCAGTTCAGAAACCTCCTCTGTTTTGATTGAATGTCAAGGCTTCCGTAAGGGACAATTGACGCCAGATGAGTCACCTCCCCCCCGACCCCTCCCCAGAAGCGGCTGCAGTTGTCTCATGGCAGTCAAATGGCCTTGTCTTTGGCACGGGCGAAATGCCAGATCGCGTGCTTGCTCACGACTGGAGCACAACGGTTCTTGGTTCCATTGACAGTTGGTCGGCGACACTGATCACTACAGTGAACACGGTTCTCGGGGCGCCGATTCCATCTGGTCTGTTCTGGGGAAGCGAGTTGCGGATGATTTACAACGACGCCTACCGCGACCTCCTTGGAAGGAAGCACCCGATTGCACTCGGAGAGCGTGTAGACCTCGTTTGGTGGGAAGCCTGGAGTGTGATCGGTCCGCAGGTCCAAACAGTGATGGACGGTAAGGGAACGGTTGTTCAGAAGGAGGTTCTTATACCGGTCAGCAGACAGGGATCGGTCGAGGACGCCTACTGGAACTACAATCTGAGTCCCGTGTACGAGATGGACGGCTCCATCATAGCCGTGCTGGTCACGTGCCAGGAGGTGACGCAGGCTGTTCTTTCCGAGCGCTTTCTCCGCGCTTCCGAAGCACGCATTCTCGAGAGCATTGGAGATGCTGTCATCGTAACCGACGCGGCCGGCAGGATCACTCGCATGAACCCTGTTGCGGAGGCGCTCACCGGGTGGAAGCAGGATGAAGCTCGGGGCTTTTCTTTGGAAGACGTATTTAGAATCATCAACGAAGCGACGAGGGCTCCGGTTGAAAGCCCCGCCGCGAGGGTAATCCGGTTAGGTACGATCGTCGGTCTTGCCAATCATACAATCCTGCTGGGGAAGGACGGGGCCGAGATCCACATCGATGACAGCGGCGCTCCGATCCGGGACGATTCTGGTCACCTTGCTGGAATTGTTCTGGTCTTCCGCGATATCACCGATCGCTGGCAAAAGGATCGTCAGTTGCGAGCCTACGCGGAAGGTCAACGGTTTCTGCTAAGCCTTTCCGATCAGCTCCGTCATCTGACCAATGACCGAGCAATCATGCAAAAAGCTGCCGAACTCGTTGGGCGGCAGCTCAAGGTTGGGAGAGCCGGGTACGGCGAAGTCAGCGACAACGGCGAAATCATTCGCTTCGAGACCGGCTGGGCAGAAAGCGACCTTGGCATGCTGATTGGACCACTGCCGTTCAAGAGCTTCGGATCCGGCAACGTTTCTGATCTGAAGAGCGGGCTCACAACCGTATATGACGACATCCTCGCGGACCCTCGTCTGTCCGACAGAGCCCGGGAAGGTATCGGAGCGGCTTCCGCGGTTGGCGTACCAATCATTCGCGGTGGAGCGCTTCACGCGGTGTTTTACGTGCATGACCGGGAAGTCCGGCATTGGACTGCTGAAGAGGTCCTTCTCCTAGAAGGTGTCGCGGAACGAACCAGCGACGCCGTCGAGCGGGTGAGAAACAAGCACACCCTCCGCCTGAGTGAAGAGGAACTGCGCTACACGGTCGAGTTGAGCGAACAGGTGCAATGGACGGCCGATTCCGAAGGCCGCATCCTTGACTTCAGCCCGGCCTGGCTTACCACGATTGGTCTTAGCCGGGAGGAGGCTCTTGGAGAGGGTTGGGCACAGGTGCCACATCCGGAGGATCGGCCCATGATGGTGGCCGCCTGGATGCACTCAATTCAAACGGGCGATCCATACGACATCGAGCATCGGATCCGAATAGCTGCGGGGGAATACTGCTGGCGACGTTCGCGTGCGCTTCCTCGTCGGGATGCGCAAGGTCGCATCGTGAAGTGGTACGGCACAACGGAAGACATCGATGCGCGAAAGATGGCGGAGCAGGCGCTTATACAAAGCGAGAAGCTGGCGGCCGTGGGCAGGCTCGCAAGCTCTATCGCGCACGAGATCAACAATCCGCTCGAGTCAGTGACCAACCTTCTCTATCTCGCGCGCGAGAGTTGTGAACTCTCCGAGATCCAGGATTATCTCGATACCGCAGATTGCGAGCTTCGTCGGGTCTCAGCCATCACAAACCAGACCCTGAGATTCCATAAGCAGTCGACGAAGCCTGTCCAGGTGACCTGTCAGGAGCTGATCGAAAGCGTACTTTCGATCTACCAGGGCCGACTCATCAACTCGCATGTCAAAGTCGAGAAACGTAAGCGCGCAATCGCTGAAGTGTGCTGCTTCGAAGGGGAGATCCGCCAGGTCTTAAACAACCTGGTGGGAAACTCGATCGATGCGATGCATCCTGGAGGGGGGCGCCTTGTTTTACGCAGCCGCGACTCGATCGATCACGAGACGGGGCGAAAGGGGCTTGTGCTCACGATTGCCGACACGGGATCGGGTATGTCTCCACACACAATAGCCAAGGCATTTGAGCCTTTCTTCACGACCAAGGGGACCACTGGTACAGGCCTTGGTCTCTGGATCAGCAAGGAGATTGTCCACAGACATAGCGGGAAACTCTCCTTCAAGAGCAGCCAGCGCGAAGGCCATTCGGGTACCGTTACCACGCTTTTTCTCCCCTCGGAGTGTCACATCCGAGATCATGACGGCGTCATCGTTTAGCTTAAAGATCCTCAGTGGAGCTTGCGTCGTGTTCTGACAGCCGTCCGGGATAAATTCCAGAATCGTGACTTTCCTCGCTGCATCTCAGTGCGACATACCTGTGACCTAAGCACACCGCTATGATTTTTCTAAATGAAACTCGAGTTACCAATCCTTCAGATCTTCCTTGGCCATTCGATTCGGGTGAGATGGCAGGGTTGATCCGCGCTTATACATGGGAGCAAACGTCACTAGGTGCGGTCGCAGGCTGGCCACAGAGTCTCCGGACGATAGTCGATCTGGTACTCGCGTCACCCATCCCGATGGTTCTGCTGTGGGGGCCGGCTCTCGTTCAAGTTTACAACGACGGGTATAGCCTCGTGATGGGTAGCAAGCACCCTGGCGGCCTTGGTCAAATGACGCGTGAGTGCTGGCCGGAGGTCTGGCATATCAATGAACCTCTGTATCGAAAAGTTTTCTCTGGAGAGGCGTTCACCTTAGAGGACAGTCTCTACCCAATCAACCGGCACGGATATGTAGAAGATGCCTGGTTCACACTTTCCTACAGCCCTCTCCGCGATGAGTCCCAGGCCGTTGCTGGTGTTCTGGTCACCGTGTTCGAGACCAGCGCCAAGGTGCGCAACGACGCGGCCCGCCAAGCGATCGAGGCACGGCTGAAGGAGGCTCAGGAACATCTACGTGCAGAGCGAATGCGCTTAGCGGAACTGTTTCAGCAGGCACCCGCGTTCATGGCGGTGCTGCGTGGTCCCGAGCACATCTTCGAGATGACTAATCCTCTCTACCAGGAGCTAATCGGTGGCAGAGATGCCATCGGTAGGTCCGTCCGCGAGACCATCCCCGAATCCGAAGCGCAGGGCTTTCCCGCATTGCTGGATAATGTTTATCGGACTGGTGAGACCTTTTTGGCGCACAGTCAGGCCATTGATCTAGCTCGCAGCCCTGGCCAACCGCTTGAGCGCAGGTACCTGGACTTTGTTTACCAAGCGGTTCGCGAGTCGGATGGAGCAATCTCGGGAATCATGGTGTTAGGCGTTGATGTGACGGATCGCAAGCTGGCCGAGGATGCGCTGCGCACGACCGAGAAACTCGCGGCAGTCGGTCGTCTCGCGACCTCCATCGCACACGAGATAAACAACCCGCTCGAAGCCGTCACCAATCTTCTTTATCTCGCGCGCAACAGCACCGACATGGAAGGCGTGCAAAGCTATCTCGAGGTAGCGGAGCAAGAACTGCGGCGGGTGTCCTCCATCAGCAGCCAAACACTCCGCTTCCACAAGCAGTCTACGAATCCCACTTCCGTCACCTGCGACGAGCTGATTGGATCCACGCTCTCGATCTACCAAGGGCGGTTCACAAACTCACAAATCGTGGTTGAGAAGCGAAAGCGTTGCACCAAGCCCGTTCTGTGCTTTGAGGGCGAGGTTCGACAGGTGCTAAGCAATCTTGTCAGTAATGCGATCGACGCCATGCATCGGAACGGCGGACGGCTTCTATTGCGCAGCCGCGCTGGACACGAATGGTCAAGCGGGCGAGCCGGTCTGATTATCACCGTCGCAGACACGGGCAGCGGCATGGGTCCTACGACCCTCAAAAAGATTTTCGACGCGTTCTTCACCACGAAAGGCATTGGCGGGACGGGGCTAGGTCTGTGGGTGAGCGAAGAGATCATCGGGCGCCACGGCGGTTCCCTTCGGGTCCGCAGCACCCAAGGGGAGAACAGACATGGAACGATCTTTACCGTGTTCCTGCCCTTCGACGCTGTTGTTCGCTAAGCTACGTCTGGTGTAGTCGGCTCAGTTCGCAGTGAGAGATTCAGCTTCAATGCGGTTCAAGCTGTTCTGAATTTCTTGGACCGCGCGTTGCGCTGCAGGTCGCCAGTCCTGATCTTGAATCTCAGTCGCAAAAAGGACGACCTGAAGTTTGTTGCGAACCAAGTCGTCGAACGTATGCCGGATGGTGCTTACCGCAGCTCTTCGGGCCTTTCGCTGCGCCGATCGGACTGCGAAGAAGATGATTCCATGAAGAACGCCAACTGCTAGCGCGCTGATTGCAGCCGCCTTCCAGGGTGCGACGTTTCGGAAGACGGCAAAAACCACAATGACAACGAGAACTCCTGCCGCTGTCAGAATCAGCTCCAGGTATTCAAGAACCTTCTTCATAGTGGTCGAGTATAGCGTTCGACCGGGGACAAGGACACGCTCGCTGACACTGCAGAGCCGTAGTCATCAATCCCACAAACGGTCAGCTAAAACCCGCATGTCACTGCGCATGGACGATGGCCGGTCCGTCGAGCTCGATCCGGCCAGGCATCCCCATCTCGATCATGGCTATGCCGTGACTAGCCACTCCAGCCAGGGACAGACGGCAGAGCGTGTACTGGTCCACGTGGATACGGAGCTCGGCGCGAAGGACCTGCTCAACAACCGCATGGCCTATGTCGCCGTCTCGCGCGGAGCGCACGATGCACAGCTCTTCACCAACGACCGCGAGAAGCTGCCAGCCGCGCTGGGGCATGAAGTCTCCCGGGCGAGCGCCGACACGCCGCAGCGCAAGCAGGAGCAGGCCATCCAGCCGCCGCAGCAGGAGATCGCGCCGAAGCACGAACACAGCTACGGTATGGGGCTCGGCCTCAAATTACTAGGGAGTTCAGCATAGACATTGGAGGTGTGGCGACCTCTGGCTCGCAAACGCCGCCCTAAAAGCGACGTTCGCAGGCTAACGTAAGACTTCTGCACGGCTCGCTTATGTTTGGGATGGGAAAAGAGCCGAATGGATTGAGTTCGATCAGATCCCCTAGCAATTTTGAACGGAGGAACAACATGGGATTCACTTCACGGATGGTTTTACCGTCTTTGCTGCTTGTGGCTGGCGTGGTTCCAGCGATTAGCCAAAGGCCCGCTCCCGGCGCCGTCTTTGCCATGACCAATCGCGCCGGGAATAACGAAGTAATCGCGTTCAGGCGCGCCTCTAATGGTTCTCTGACTGAGACGGGCCGTTATTCGACCGGGGGCCACGGCATCGGAGTCGATTTTGATGCTCAGGGCGGCCTGCGACTCAGTGCTGACCATCGTTTTCTCTATGCCTGCAACCCAGGCAGCGACAACCTGAGCGTGTTTGAAGTGGAGGGGAGTGAACTGGAGTTAGTGCAGAAGGTATACGCCGGAGATGAGCCATTGAGTCTGACCATCTTCGGGAACTTGCTTTACGTGCTGGATGGCTCGGTGGCAGGCAATCAAATTACCGGTTTCAGAATTGGTGACGAAGGCACGTTGACACCTTTGCCCAACTCAACGAAAGCGTTAAGTTCACCAATCGCGGTTCCGGGAGAAGTTCGGTTTAGCCCCGACGGAAAACTGCTTACGGTAACTCAGAAAGTGGACAGCACGATCGGGCCTACGATTGATGTTTTCCATGTCGGCGCTGATGGGCTTCCGAGCGATCCGATCGCGAATCGGTCTTTTGGCAGACGCCCTTTTGCGGAAGCATTTCGTAAGGATGGCCGACTCTTGGTAATTGAATCCGGGCTTCCTGTCTTCAACAACGCCGGCGTGTCGTCCTATGACGTGGATGAACCAGGCGGCCACCTTACGCCGATTACTGGCTCGGCCAAAAACGATCAGACGGATGGGTGCTGGATCGTGATTACCGATAACCAGCAATACGCCTACACAGCCAACTTCGTCAGTGGCACGATATCGAGCTACCGGCTGAGTGCGAACGGAAGCGTTGCTCTGATTAGCGGTTCCGAGGCTTTCCAAGGACTCAAGAGCGAGCCGACCGACCTCGCTTTTAGCAGTGGCAGCCATTACCTCTATAACCTTCTTAGAGGCACTGGCGGCGTATCTGCATTTGTCGTGAAGGAGAACGGCAGTCTGGGGGAAATTGGCGTTTTTGGAGTCGGGGGTGGCCTTCCCGTTGCCAATGGAGCTTCCGGTCTGGCCGCTTACTAATGGCCTGACCCCTCGGTTAGTCCTCACCAGCATAAATAGTGCAGCGTCGGACCGATCATCTGAAGGCTTGCTCTCGTGAAAACTTCGACAAAAGACCCGCGCCGTAGTCCACGAATTTCGGCGCTGCTCGGCGGCGCGGGACAACACTTGCGTATAAAGGAGACAACATGGAAACGGCAGCCCTGTCCTCGCAAGACCTTGGAAATCAGCTGGAGCGTGCCGGTGCAATTGTTCTACGATACGGCTTAGCTCTGATTCTGCTATGGATCGGCGGCTTGAAGTTCACCGTGTATGAGGCAAAGGGAATCGAACCGCTCGTAATGAACAGTCCCTTTCTCGCATGGGCTTATCACGCCTTTGGGCTTGTGGGAGTCGCCCGGCTGCTTGGGGTTGTCGAGATAATCCTCGGTTTACTGGTGCTGCTGCGATCTGTCAATGCACGCTTGTCGGCACTTGGCAGCATGGCAGCTGCGTTGATGTTTCTGATCACCCTTAGCCTTCTATTCTCCACTCCCGGCGTGATTGCTCCGGGCTACTCTTTTCCCGTGCTCTCCGCCAATGTGGGTCAGTTCGTGATCAAGGATCTCGTTTTGTTTGGGGCCTCGATCTGGACTGCTGGCGAGGCGCTCCTTGCATCCCGGGCCGCATAAGCCACTACGGTGTGTGCCCCCTCATTCAGCAGCAAGAAAGAACGTATGGTCTTGGCTCGCCAGCTCGAAGATCTAGGCAACAACCCACGTCTAAGAAGTCATCAGGATTGCCGCACTTTGACGGGACTCATGTACGACAGTCTGCCTCCTGAGCGGGCACTTGGACCATCCCATCGTGTCACGAAGGGCGATTTCCTTTGGACCTCCGGTACAGCGAGACATGACGTCTACTTTGTGAAGCGAGGCCAAGTGGCCATTTTGCTCAGCGACTCTGTCGGCTGCGAAGTAATCGTGCGGATTGTTCAACCCGGCGAGCTCTTTGGCGAGCTCTGTTTTTGCTCGCTGCGGAACAAACCGCGGGAGAATTGCGCCCAGGCAGTTGTGGATTCCGAGGTGTTCCGAATGGACCTGCCAGAATTACTGACTTATTTGAGACAAAACCAGGACGCACTCGAAGCGTTTACGTTCACGTTTTGCAAAAGGCTGGCGGATGCCGAAAGTCGCATTGAGGTTCTTTCACATCGCGGAGCCGAAGCGCGTCTGGGAAAACTGCTGCTTCAGTTAGCCGAGTCACTGGGCGTGGAGAGTGCACGGAGGAAAGGTGAGAGGAAGCTCGCCATTGGCCATGATGAACTGGCGCGCATGGCGGCAATGACCAGGCCTCACGTGAGCGTCACAATGAGCAAATTGCGAAGCCGCGATTTGGTTCACTACGGGCGCGGAAGTCAGCTCACGATACATATCACACATCTTGCAGAATACCTCGATCAACGGAAAAGGAACACCTAAGTATGAAATACAGGGCGTGCCGCGGGCCGATGGGGGCAGCTCGCTAGTGTGGATGCAGCTCACTGCGAATCGGCATGGGAGAGTGAGAGATGAGACAAACAGCGGAAGACGTACTTAGATCATCGCGTATACGAGCCGCCGGGCATCATCAGAATCGGCGATTTGGCAATCCGGTATGCTCTTGTGCTCGTAATTCTTTGGATTGGATGCCTGAAGTTTACAGCCTACGAATCGCAAGGGGTGTTCACGCATGCGTCAAACAGCCCCTTGCTCGCATGGGGATATCATTTCGCCTAGGATTCGCCTTCGAAGTAGTTTAAGCTGGCGCTTTGAGGGCTACGAGCCGCGCGATGCTTCCTTCCGACGACCATCTCGATAGTTCTTCCGGAGCTTCAAGACTGAACGTCTGGTTTCCAGGTGAGTACGAGGCTGGGTACCACGCTCGCTTCGCTGGCTCCTCTGAGTCCTGGACCGCAACGGCTTGCTGGCAAGCGGGATGGCAGGAGGCAGATCGAGAGCTCACTGCCTCTGGACGGTGCCTGACCAGTTCCCCTTTTGATTGCAGCACTGCCTTAGACCCTACCGAGTCCAGCCTCTTTGGGACGGGAGAGCTCGCACGAGATTATGAGCTTCCGTTCGATCGGACCCTTGGAGAATGTTGGAAGAGAAGCTGGATCCGAAGGGACATAGAACTGGGAATGTTTGCACGGAAGGGAACCGATCGATGAAGCGTCTGCTTCAGCGCAAGTCCATTGCTAAATGAGTCACCTTGATCATGTGTCGATGCTTGTTGCTGCCTTATTCTGGTTCAGATCATCAATACGATCGATCTTCTTTTGCTATTGATGCTGAGATCTCTCGCTTGACCGAAATTCGTACCCTGCTGCATGGGCAGCCAGAGTCTGGCCATCCGACCGCCCCGAACCCGCACCCACAGAACTCGCCGCGATCGTGTGAAGCGCATGGAAGTTTTGACGGAAGTGCTTGCGGGTCGACGTAGCGTGGCCTCGGCGGCGGTGCTGGCACTTGATGTACGGCAGGTGCACCGGCTTTTGATCCGGTATCGCGAGGATGGTGGCGGAGCCCTGATCCACAAGGGTGGAGGTCAGGCGTCGAACCATGGCCTGAACCCGGGTATCCGGACGTGTGCACTCGAGCTGGTCAGGACCACGTATGCCGACTTCGGGCGGACACTCGCCACCGAAGTCCTCTTCGACAAGCACGGCACCAAGGTGGGTCGGGAGACGCTTCGGACGTGGATGGTCGAGGACGGTCTCTGGCTGTCGCGCAAGCAACGCCCCGAGCAGTTCCACAGGCAATTCAATGTGAACGTACTTGGCCCTCTGCTCTCCACGCAGCAGGCGGTGCAGTTGATGGGTGCTGAAGGTGGATCGATTATCAATATAGTTCGACGCAGGACCCATGCCGGTACCGCAGGGCTCAGTTTACAGTGCAACCAACGCTGCTCTCGATGCGCTTACAATCTACCTTTCACTTAAGCTCGGGCCTGGAAGATTCGGGTCAATGCGACCAATCCGGGCATGGTGAAGACAGAGGGCCTTGACCCAAAACCCAAAAACTAATCCGCTTTGAGGTTGAGAGATGTTGCTTGTGACCCGACCCGCTTATCTAAGCCAGAAGTCATTGGAGATTTCGGCTTGCATGGTTCGGTTCGGCCCGTGCTGATGGGCGGATTTGCAGCTACTGTAGCTCAAGTGAGTACCTCAAGCAAGGATGTT
>JAABUL010005503.1_pt1 | contig 15708 bp, 22 predicted proteins | sample 5559151 | NCBI WGS metagenome assembly JAABUL01 (sample SAMN10711876, study PRJNA513368) | rock metagenome | isolation source: Antarctica rocks | place: Antarctica: Victoria Land, Pudding Butte sud | reverse complement strand
GCGGCACACCATCGCCACGGCTGACCTGTGGCCGTCCTCGCCGATCGTTATGGCCTCGTTGCGGTAAGATATCCCATGAGGCAACAACCTGTCGACGGGTTACATTCTTCCGTGAGGCAATACGCACCGTGGCGACAATTCGCGTGAAACACGATTGTCGCCACGGTGTGGCGACAATTCAGACCGGATGTGAGGAGTTCGTCGCTGAGGCGCTGACGCGATGAGGGAGGGGGCGTGGAGGTACCATTGCTGACCGTGGAGCAAGTGACGCGCGTGCTACATGCGGGCTTCCACGTTTACTGCATGACGCCCACGGGGATCGTCGCGCGCGTCCTGGCGGCGCGTGAGCGGTACACGCGGCAGCCATCGGCGCTCCCGCCAGGCGTGACGGTGGGACCGGACGTTCCGCACGGCACGGTGCTCACGGTCAAGGTGGACTACGGCATGGGCCGCGAGGGGCGGCACGTCGGCTGGTGCGTCCCGCGCTCTGTGTGGGCGGAAGAACGATAGCGGATACGTGAGGCAGTGTATGCACAGGGCCTATCCGGCCACCCCGATTCCCGACGGGCAAGACATGGCCGGGAACTATCACGACACCGCGATTGAGGCGGCGCACACAGCAGACGAGCTCGTCGACTTCAATGCATGGATGCGTGGCCAGACAGTGTGTCTTGACGCCGCTGGGCAAACCGTCGTCTTCGCGCGTGATTACGAGCGATGGGTGGATCGCCGCCGCTCGTCGCGGTCAGCCCTCAGGGTGGAGCAGGGGGAGCAATAATCTCAGCACTGTTGAGACTGTTTCAGCGGACGGTCGGTACAGGGCATCGCGGCGCCCTATGTGAAGAGGAGTGGAGGAGATATGACGCTCACCATTGCCGTCGTCGGCCGTAAGGGCGGCGCCGGGAAGAGCACAACGTGCTTTAACCTGGCCGGCGCGTTGGCCCAGGGTGGCGGCCGCGTGCTGCTCGTCGATCTGGACCCGCAAGCATCGCTCACGGGCATCCTGCTCGGCGAGCGCGGTGCCCTGGGCGTTGGGTCGGCCCTGGGCGATCCTCGCGCGTCCTTAGAGGCTCTCGTCACGCCCTGCGGCGGCGGCCTGTTTCCCACCCTCTTCCTGATCCCCGGCGATCGCGCGATTGAGCGCGCCGCCCAGGACCTCTCGGAGACCCCGGCCGGCTTCTACCGCCTCAAGAAGCTACTGGCCCCGCTGCGCGGCGGGTACGATGCCCTCATCATCGACACGCCGCCGGCGCTGGGCTTCGCGATCTCGTCGGCGCTCCTCGCGACGGATCTGGCCGTCTTGCCGACGCGGACCGGCCAGCATGATCTCGACGCGCTTGGCGACACGATCGGACTGATCCAGGACCAGGAGGAGCTCGGCGGCGCGCGCCTCGCGGCTGTGGTGCCCTGCGCCGTGCGACCGCGCGAGTTGCACGACCGGGGCTCGCTGGAGGCGCTGGCCACGACGTTCGGCGATCTGCTGGCTCTACCCGTGCCCTACAGCCCGCGCGTGCTCGAGTCGCTCACGGCGCGTGAGCCTTTAGTGAGCTACGACCCACATGGCGGCGCGGCCGAGGCCTACGTCGCGTTGGCCACGCGCCTCACGCGGGATGGAGCGTCGCATGGCTAGGAAGCCTCCCGCGCGCCCCTCACTCGACCTCGCGCGGCGCCAGGCCGCGCCCGCCGCTCCCGGTGAGAACCGGTTGGCCGGCGCGCGCGAGGTCCTCGTGACGCAACTCGTGCCCGATCCCGACCAGCCGCGTCGCACGTTCCCGGCCGATACGCTGGCCGAGCTCGCCGCGAGCATCACACAGCGCGGCGTCCTGCAAGCGCTCCTCGTGCGCATGGACGGCGTGGGTGACGATGGGCTGACACGCTATGCCATCATCGACGGCGAGCGGCGGTGGCGTGCGGCCCGCCTCGCCGGCCGCGACCGGCTGCCGGTCCTGGTGCGCGACGAGGACGACAGTGAGACCGTGCGGGTGCTCCAGATCATCGCTAACGTGCAGCGCGAAGACCTGGACCCGATCGAGGAGGCGGTCAGCTTCCGGGACATCATGCAGGGTCAGGGTCTCTCGACACGGGCTTTAGGGGCGCTGATCGGACGCAACCATATGCATGTGCAGCGACGCCTTGACCTGCTCTATGATGAGCGCCTGACCGACGCGGTCCGGACCGGTCGGCTCAATGCCTCGACGGCACATGAGGTGAAGTCACTGCCGGATGATGCCCGCGAGGAGGCCTTGACCAGGATCGCGGCAGGCGCGGCCTTCGACGTCGCCGCGGTGCGCACGCTCAAGCGCGGGCCGACGCGCCCCGCGCGGAGTCGCATGGCGCCGCCCGATGATGCGCCCTCCGCGCCGCATCCCATGCCATCTCACCCTGTCCACGGTCCTGAGGAGAGGGCTGTTGTCCCGGTCCCGACTGTAACGAATCGTTACAGCGGAGAAGCGGCCGTCGAGGATCCTGGCGAGCCGCGCGGCGCATCGACGCGTGTCACGCATCGTGACAAAGCGGACGTCACGGCGCCTCCATCCGCGCCCGTTAGCGCGCTCTACAGCGGCTTCCAGGACTGGCGGGTACGGACGTACGACGCGTTGCCGCGTTTGACGGCTGTCGAGGTGGAGACGCTCGCGCGCCTGCTGCGCGGCGACATCGAGCAACTCTGGGAGCGCCTCAACGACGCGGCCCGGCGCGCGACGGACTAACGAGACAGGGTGACCCGTTCGCGGTCCGCTTACGACATCATGCACTATGCCTAACCGCGATGTAGATGACACGATCCTACGGCACCTGGCGACACATCCGTTCCTGAGCGCCGCGGACCTGGAAGTACGCTGGGGCGTGGCGACGGCGACGATGGCCCGCGCGCTCGCGCGGCTGCGCGACGCCGGCTTGGTCGAGCGTGTCCCGCAAGGCGATGATAAGACGTTCCTGTATGTGCCGACCGGCGACGGCGCGATCGCGGCCGCAGCCAGCACTGGCATCGCCCTCGGGAGCCTCTGCCGCATCTATGGTCTCGACCGCCGTCAGCTCCTGGCGCGGCTACCGCTGCTCAAGCGCCTTGTCTACGCGCAGCGCTTCGTGATGGAACTGGCCGCCGCGCTCGACGAGGGGGGGCAGGGGCGGCTGACGTTCTACAAGAGCGGGCCGCTGCACTGGCACGCTGCCCGCGGTGGCCCGCGGGGCGAGATCCTCCTCGACGGCATGGGGCGGATCACGGTCGGCCGTGCCACCAGCGGCGCGACCTATTGGTTCGGGCTGTTGTGGGATGGCGACGGGACGCTCCCCGCCGTTGGTCTCTGGCACCAGCTCGACCGCCTCCGCGCATTGAGGAGCGACGACGCGACGGCGCTCCCGCCGGTCCTCGTGGTGACGGCCGCGGCGGATCGCCTGGCCGCGCCGGGGACACCGCCGCCGTCGGGCGTCATCTACACGACCGTCACCGACTACGTTGAGCGGGGGGCGCTTGACGCCCGTTGGGTGGTGCGGCGGAGGGGCGGCGGGACCATCGAGGATACGCTGCTCGCCCTCCTCGCGGCGGTGCCGGCGGCGCGCTCCAACCCCTGGGACCTGACGCGCTGGCCGCCGGGGACGGTGCACGCCGGCGACGCGCTTGGGCTGGAGCGGCGGGTAGCGCGCCTGCGCCGGGGCTCATCGAGGGCAGGCCGACGCCGACCGGCTTGCTGGCCCTGGCCCTGCCGCGCGGTGTTGTTGGCCTGCTCGACACCATCGGGTCGTTCCCGCTGCTTGACGCCAGGGGGCTTGCGGTCCTCACGCGCCGCAATGCGTCCGTGTTGCGCGACGAGTTGGGCTGGCTGCGCGGGCTCGACCTCATCCGTGTCTATCGCCGTGGGCTCAACGCCGATGGCGCGCCGCGCTTCTGGGCCGAGGAGGGCGATGGTGACGGCGAGGGGCCACCGCGACCGTCACGCGGCGTCGGCGCGGAGCGCCCGGTCATGGTCTATGCGCTGACGTACCGGGGGACGCGCCTGCTGGCCGCGCGGGTCGGCGTGTCGCCGGCGACCTACCGCGTTCTCTACAAGAAGCTCGACGCCAGCCCGACCGGTGGGCGCGGGGCTCGTCTTCGCGTTGGGCAACGCGGCGCACACGCTGGCGATCCAGGAGGTCTTCTTCGCGGGGCTCGCCGCGGTCGATCGCCGGGAGGCCACGCTACGGTGGTTGTGGGAGTGGGGTTGTGTCGAGCGCCTAGACGATAGCCGGGACGACGGTGACGAGGACGAGTGGGGTGAGGAGGATGATTGGGGAGAGGCGTGGGACGAGGAGGGCCGCGACGCCGCCAGGCTCCGGCGCGACGTGCTGCGCCCGGACGCCCGGATCATCGCCGACATCGGGGGCGTGGCGGTTGACGTGTTCCTGGAGGTCGACCGCAGCACCGAGACCCACGCCGAGATCGCGGCCAAGCTCGATCTCTACCACCGCTATGCGCGCCTCCGGCACCGCCGCGCTGTCGAGGCGGCCGGCGGCGACAACGTCACGCTGCCGCCGATTACAGTGGCGTTCGTGACGACGCGCAGCGAGGAGAGGGCGGTGAACCTGCTGCAGACAGCCAAGGACGTCGCGCGAGAGTTGGAGAGCCGGGCGGTGCGCGTCGTGGCGGCCCACCTCGCCACGGTGGAGCGGTGGGATATGCTCGGGGAGATCTGGATCAGGGACGCGTACCCCGACCGGCCGGGACCGCTGTCGCCGCGGCGCTGCTTCCTCGTCCCCGACCTGGTGCGCCTCACGAGTTGACCCACTGCCGGCTGCCGGCGACCTACCTGCGGCACATAAAATTTACCAGGAACGGCAGGAACGTGTCGCCGGACTGTCGCGGAATGGGGTCGCACGGTCGCGGCACGCTGAGAAATGCCGACAACATGAGAAATGATGCCAACATGAGAAATGATGCCAACATGCCACTCCGCGCCCCATTTTGAGCGTGACAACGGGCTGCGGCGACACCGTGCGGGGTCCCACCGTTTCCTCTCTTCTTCTCGCTCCCCCTAACCGGAGAGATAACCAATAGAGAAAGAAGAAGAGAGGAAACCATCATGCCGTCGTCTTCACTCTTCACTCCGGCCATTGCCCCTCTCTGTCCCTGTGAGGGGTTGGTGTACTCTGGCGCTATCCACGTCGCGCGTGGTCCTCATCAACCGATCGACCGTCCGACGAGCAACATCCTCGGCCTGGCGTACAGCGTCCGTGTCGACGTGCGGGATGTTGCCGTCCTCACACGTCGACGTACCGAGCGTCGGACCATGGAACGCGTGCCACCAGGCGACGAGCCGGACTCGCTCGAGCAGCACCCACCCAATCATCCCACGTAGGCTGCGCCGCCGCGTCCGGAGTGGGTCGTACCCCTCGTGCTCCTCAGATCGTTCGGCCATCTCTCTCGCCCTCCTGACCGTCTCTCGCCGTGTCGTTAGAAGACCCAGCCGGCCATAGGCCGGGGCGCTAGCTTCTTCAGGCGCCGCGTGACGTTGATCTCCAGCTTGGCCGCCGGCCCCCTGGCCAGCGACGCGACACCACCCCCACCGTGCAGGACGATCAGCGTTGCCCACCGGCTGACGTCCTGCACGAAACAGAGCGAGCCCAGGTGTCACTTTGATCGATCAAAGTGACATATCTCTGACGCCTCGGGCCGGGGATGGGCGGCGATCCAGGGGCCGGACCACTCCTCGTCGAACTCGATCATGCGCACCAGTATTTCCCGTTTCTCGCTGAAGAGGTAGTCGATGGGGGACACTCCCTTGCGGACGCGCCCGGCTGCCCGCGCCAGGTCCACATGGTCGAGTTCGCCCGCCTCCCAGCACTTGACCGCCGCGGCGAGCGGGTCGAGGACCTCGTGCCAGCGATGGTCGTCGTAGGCGTCGATGAGCGCCTGCTCCCACGCCCACTCTGGCATGTCCCGCCGCCTCTTCCCGCTCATGGGACATGCTCCACCGGCACCGCCATCACCGTAGCGCCTCCAGCACTTTGGGGTTGTGGATGCCCTGCTCCTGGTCGAGGAACACGAAGAACTTGCGCAGGGCGACGCGGGTCTCGTCGGGGTCCATGCGGTCGAGCACCTTGCTGCGGTACCAGCGCCGGAAGTGGCTGTTGACCATGCCCCGCGTCATGTCCTCCAGCCGGGCCACGTCCGTATAGTCGCACAGAAAGATGCTGAACAACTCGACGATGCTCGTATGCTTGAGGACGGTGCGCCGGCTGTATTTCTTTTCAAGGGAGGCCGCGAACGCGGCATTAAGCTCGTCGAGGGAGCGCCGGAACGGAGCGCGCGCCTCCTCGGCCTCTTTGAGGGCGGCGAGGTAGTCGTCGATCTGGTCGCCGGGGATTAGCACTTTGCCCGTGAGCACCTCTGGCATCACCCCATCCTTCCGTTAGTCACAGCCCTGACGAGGGGGACCATGTTCATACCTCCATACTACCGCGCTGGCGGGCGCCGACGGCTGCGTGGAAAAGAAAGGCGTGACCGCTGGCGCCATCGCGCATCTTTGTGAGTTTCGCATCATGCGCAGCCGCCCCCTGTCGTGCGACACTAGCTCTCGTGGGGTAACGGCTAGATCGTTGTGGGGACGCCGGTCCAGCCGTTGCCCACCAGTATCCAGGCAGACCATGCGTTACGCCGTCCACTTCTTTTCCCAAGGAGTGGACCCTGCGGCGCGCCGGACCATCCCGCGTGAAAATAGGGCGAAGCAGGAGCGTCAGCCGGCGGCTATTTTCAGACGAGTCAGCGGCCGCACGTTGCCGGACCACCTGGTCGTACCATGACCAGTGGCCATCCTAACGCCCGACACAGCCCCTCACTCGCTGAACCACTTCCCGTCGAGGTACACGATCCGGCGCTCTCGATTGGCGGACAGGCGCACCACCCAGGCCGCTCGGCGCACCTGGCCCGCCAGCACAAGCAAGGCGTCCATCAATTCCGGCCCCGTGCGCGCGCTTAGACTGGCGAACGCGCCTTCTGCTTTGAGCTGCAACGTCGCCAGTGCCGCCGGCAGGGGGACTACCGCGTCCGGCGGGTCCCGCTCCGGCACAGGGTAGAGGCCGCGACGAGCGCTTGGCCGAGGCCGGGCAGTGCGGTCGGCGGCGCCACCAGCGGGACGAGCGCGGGCAGCGGGCGCGTGAGCGCGAGAAGCACGACGCGACGCGTCTCCTCGTCCGGCGCGCGGACAAACACGCGCCGTTCGACGACGAAGCCGTGGGCGTGCAGGATCGCCACGATGCCCTCCACGGCCGGCATCGTGGCGTCGCCCGCCGTCAAGGTGCGCGCTCCGCCACACCTTCGCGTGCGCTCACCACATCCCCCGCCGCGCGTGCACGCGGGCCAGCACCGCCTCGGCCTCGTCCACGACACTGTACGGCCGCCGCCTGAGCCCCCGCCGGCGCTCCTCACCCTCCGCGCGCGCGGTCCGCTCCCGTCTTTTCATGGCGCGGTCGACCCGGACGATTAGGGCGCACAGCGCCAGGTAGACGAGGAGGCCGGCGAGGGCCGCGCCCGCGTCGCCCCTGTGCGCGCCTCCCGTCATGTCCCAGGCCACCAGGCCGGCGCTGGCCAGGCCGCCGAGCGTCAGGATCGCCCCGGTGAGGCGTTCCCACAGCCAGGGCCGGCGCGGCGCGCCCCGATCGGCCTCCTCAGTCCCGCCCCACTGTGCCATCGTCTCGCGTCCCCCTCCTACTCAAGTGTACGCCGTTGCCCGCCGTCGCTCACGCCGCGTGGCAAAGGGCGCGGCGTGAGCGTTTCTCCCGGCCCCCGGCCGGCCCTGTGTCGCCCACGCCGTTCAGCCCCACGCTCCCACACAGGCGCGCGCTGCGGCGCGCGGGAAAAGGCGGCGTCACCTCTTGTCGATCAGACGCCGCGCGCCCCCTTCGAGGCGCGACGCCCGCGCAAGGAGCACCAGCGCCGGGCGCGGGCCAGCGCCAGGTCGGCCGCCGTGATGATGGTGCGCGGGGCGCGCCGACGCGCAAGCGCGGCCTGGACCCCGCGCAGCCCGATGAACACGCCGCACAACGCTGCGTAGAGTGCCACACCATGCTCCTCTCTCGCCACCCTCATCACCGATCGCGCTGCTGCGGGGTGGGGACGTGCAACGTCTCGACGGCCTGACGCTTGGACGCCTCGCCGCGGCGGTCGTAGCGCGCCGTCGTCGTCACGTTGGCGTGCCCGGCGAGCTGCTGCGCCGTCGCTATATCCACCTGGGCATCGAGCAAGTCACTGACGATTATGTGGACACTTTTCAGGATCATCGGCTTGCCTATAGCTCCCCGCCCTCCCGACGCTCCCACTCGCGCGCCTTGCGCTTGGCCGACTCGCGGTTGTGGGCGATGTAGACCTCCAGGCTGCGCAACGAACTGTGCCCGCTGAAGCGTTTGAGCTCGACCTCGGTGTAGCCCTTGGCGGCGCGCGCGCTGATCGCCGTGTGCCGCAGTTGGTGCAGATCCCAGCCCGGCGTGTACCCTTTCCAGAGCGTGTCGGCCTGGCGATAGGAGAGCCGGGCGTACCCCTCGGCCGTCAGGTCGGCGTGGCGCGGGTTGCGCGCCTTCCGCGCGGTGATGAAGAGCGGACCGTGCGCCGGGTCGCCCCTTTCCTTTATGTAGGCATCGAGGTAGCCCGCGACGCGGCGGGAGAAGAACATCTCGCGTGGCTTGTCGCCCTTGCCCTGGACGCGGAGGCAGCGCTCCGTCCAGTCGATGTCCTCGATGTTGACGGCGAGGGCCTCGCGGCAGCGCAGACCACCGTCGTAGATCAGCCAGAAGAGGGCGCGGTCGCGCGCGTCGCGGATGCCGCGCAGCACGGCCTCGACCCGCTCGGGATCGAGGGCGCGGGGACCACCGCGCGTCTGGGGGCGACGCTCCAGGCCGACGAGCGGGTTGTCGATGAGGTAGCCCTGGGTCTGACACCAGCGCACCAGGCTGCGCAGAGCGGCGTAGCGGCGGTTATAAGTGCTCGCCGCCAGCGGTTCCTGGGCGGCGAGATAGGCGGCGGCCGCGGCGGGCGTGAGCGCCGTCGCGACAGGCTGGTCGCCAACGTGCGCGAGTAACGGGGCGAGGTCCTGGGCATAGCTCTCCCGCGTCCGGGCAGCGAAGCGCGAGCGGGCCAGGAAGCGCTCGACGGCCACGCGCAGCGGCGGGATCAGCGCGACTGGTGGAGCCGCCCATGTCAGCGGTGCGGTGGCCATGTCTCTCTCCCCCCTCCCCTGAGCGCGTCCAGCACCAGACCAGCGACCACGTCGGCGACGTGACGCAGGGCCACGCTCAGGACCGCGCCGATCACGAGGCCACACCCGATTGCCATCTCCGTGGTCATCCGCCGCCCCTCCCTCGGCACCCTATCGCATATAATACGTAGTCTACACGATCTGAATGGGGTTGTGCGCACGCGTCGCCTGGTCACGAAAAGGGTCAGTTATCGCACCTAATAGCCCATTAGCTGCGATAAAGTAATTCGAAGTGGTATTGTATACTCATCGTCCATGTAGACGATTGTGCTGCGGATGTGGCGGGGGGAGCCATGAGTCAAGTTGGGTGGTGGGCCATTGCGATCGTTCTCGTGCTCGGCGCACTAATGCCACAGGTGGCTCCGTTGGGTTCTGCTGATGCGCCTGAAAAACGTTCGGTTTACTCGTTGCTAGATACGTGTAGTAGCATCCTTCGCGGTCTCATTAAATGCTGAGAGAGCATCATGATGATGTGAATGATGGTCAGGGCCGAAGGCTCTGCAGCAATAACATGTCAAGTCAGCAGGACCCAACGGAACCCTTGATAGCGCGCCGGTTCCAATGGAGTCGATTCAGCCAACAGACGGCATAAAGGAGGAAAGCGATGGGACTGATCGAGACGATGGCCTCTAGCACTGGGCGCACGGCGGGCATAGGGCGGGCGCGTGAGCCCGTCGGCGCCGTCCACGTCGTCGATCCAAGCCGGCTCAACTGGCTCTACATCACCTACAACATCGTCGAGGAGTTGGTCCGCGTCACCACCCTGGGGAAGATCCGGACGGCGGCGATGCGCCGCTACCGCTGGGTGGACGACCGTACGCTCGAGGTCGAGGTACGCGCGGGTGAGCACTTCCCCGACGGCGAGCCGCTCACCGCCGCCTCGGTTAAGCGCAGCTTCGACGAGCAGCTCCGCTGGGCGGCCCCGCACCCGCCGGGCACCGCCTTCAATATCGATCGCCGCACGCGCTGCGAGGTGACGGGTGAGCGCCAGGTGCGTTTCCACCTCCCCGCCCCCGATGGGCTCGCGCTCGGCAAGCTGCGGGCGACGCACATCATGAGCACGCGCTTCTGGGATGAACTCGGCTTCGGGTACGCCCGCAACGGCACCGGCGAGGGACGCTGGTGAAGCATCGATGCGCCGGGCCCGTGGGGCACCGGACCATTCACCCTCGTCGAGGGCCACTCCACGCTTGATACAGAGAGGGCAACCATCAGCGACGAGCCGTTCGCCGCCACCTGGCTGTGGCGCGAGGATCGCACCCCACGCGTGCGCCTCGTCGCCAACACGGACTATTGGGACAAGGCGCGCGGCCCGCGCCTACAGGAGGTCGTCTTCCGCAACGACGTCTCGCCGGAGCGGGCGCTCGACCTGGTCTGTACGACCGAGGGCGAGGTTGACATCGTGACGGAGATCGCGCCCGCCGACGCCGCGCGCGTCGAGCAATCTGAGCACGCCAAGCTCGTTTCGATCGACCCTATGCGCGCCGTCGTCGGGATCATCAACCGCGACGCCGAGGGCCTGCCGCTGGCGGATCGACGCGTGCGGCGGGCGCTGAATCTGGCCGTCGACCGGGAGGCGCTGGTGCGGGAGGCCATGTGCGGGCAGGCCCGCCCGCTTGCCGGGCTTACTCCACCGACGCCGCTGACCCTCGCGCAGCTATTCCCGGATCGCCTTGGGCCGTACCCGCACGACGCCGCGCGCGCGGCCACGCTGTGGCCCGAAGCGGGGGGCGCGGGAAGCCGTCCGTTGCGCATCGCCACGATGGAGAAGCTCGAACGGGTGGCGCGCGCGGTCGCCGCCGATCTGCGCGCGGCGCTTGGCCTCGATGTCGAGGTGACCGTCTACCGGGGTGAGGAGGAGCTGCGGGCGCGGCGACGCCTGGCGGAGAAGGAGCGTCCGCGCGCGTGGGACGTGTTCATCCTGGAGCAGGGCACGCAGACCGCGGACGCGCCGACGCTCGAACTGCACCGCGCCGTCGTCGGTGCGACCGGCGAGTACCGCGCCGGTCCCGTCGTTCCCGCCTTCGAGGCGCTCTACGCGGAGTTCACGCGCCAGACCTCCCAAGTACAGCTGGCCCTGATGGCCAACCGCATCGACCGCTTCGTCTACAACCAGGATCTGGCGCTCTTCCTGTGCGCGCCGCGGGCACTCTACGCGGTCAACAAGCAGGTCGACTTCACGGCGTACCGCACGACGTTCGAGCTCGCCCAGTGCCAGGTGAGCGACGCGCACTGGTCGCGCCGCTCGTGATCGCGACACGACCGGTGCGACCGTCACGCTTATAGAAACGGTCAAGGAGTAACCCCATGAGCCATCACATCAAAGACCACGAGGGGCACGAGGTCACGCACGACCGGGCGATGGTCAACGGGGTACGCCTCCACTCCATGACGGCCGGCGCGGGCGATCTGTCCTGACCGAGAAGCCCATCCGCGCAAGCACTACTAGTCCGTCAACCGTCGCCTTGACGGTTGCCTACTGGGACCGCCGTCTCTCGCTGCGCTGCCAGCCGACCGACCGGTGCGGCCGTCCTGATCGGGCACACCAATCCGTGCGCCCACGACCGAGGCCGGCTGGCAGCGTAGCGAGAGACGGCGGTCCCAGGCGACGCCACCTGCTCAGAGTTCGCTTGACAGTCTACTACGGCTGCCAACCCACGACCATCACCCGGACGAGAGAAGTGCAACAAGAAGACACGCGGGTGCGGCGCTCAACCTAGCGACAGTGCGTCACTGCACTCGCCTGTCATCTTCCGGGCTTTATGGTTCTCAGGCAGTCTCGATGATGCGGTGTAGCCGTTGTTAACGCTCGTACAAGGCGCCATGGTGGAGTCGGGCAGACACGCCGGATGGCCTCTCGGCAATCTAGCGGCGTCAGCGTCACGATCAGTCGGCCAGCGCCACATGCGTCTCCTATCGTGAACGAGCGACGTGTCTTTGCTCAACCAGCAAGGCGTTTTCGCGCGTAAACCGCATCATGGCTATTTTTGCCCAACGCACCGAAAAGGTAAAAGTGCGCATAGGGGACACGCTCCGTCACAGGAGGGGGTACACATTCCGGGCGCAATTTTGACGGACGCAGAGGCCGGCTTTCTACGCTGTCAGCATCTCAATCATGGGTATGACAGCGCGACGCAACCCTTATGCCTATGCGTATAGCAGGTTTTTATCCGTCATCGATCTGCCCGGTATATGCACCCCAAGCTCTGACGAAGTGTGTAGGGGACTCTGGTGACCTACCTTGTCCCCTGCGGTGAGTCCAGCGCCACGTTGGCGGCGGTGTGCGGAAAGTCTACTTTTTGCACACCACCGCACTCCAGTCTCAAGCGCGGCAGGTGTTCTCCCATTCGTCATGCACATACCATTGCCAAAATCATCGTGCGGATAGTTTGCAGAGACGCTGAATTCTTGCCCAGCTGCGATCACGTAGGATGCAGGGCAAGATGCACATCCGTTAGGAGCTTTTTACCTTTTCGGTGCGTTGGGCAAAAATAGCCGCTCCGCTCACGAACGGCAGCATCAGGTCGGTGATGAGTTCGGTCTATCCATAGGGAGAGTGGTCACGGCGCTGCCGGTTCGTGCATGGATCTGCATGCCACGGCCGATAGCCGCCTGCCTCTCCCCTGTGTGCCTGTGCTCTGCGCTGACGGAGTGAGCCACCGACGACCCGTGATGTGAGTTGGTGAGGCGAGTCATCCCTCGTCTTCCCCGAACGCGTTGTGTCCCAAGGCCGCACGTCAGTTTCGACGTGTGGCCTTTTGTTGTCCAGCGCCCCCCATCGACATCGCAGGAGTACTATCTATGCGACTTATTGAAGAGAGCGCGCCCCGCCGGCGCTTCCCGTTCTCCGCCCTGATCGGGGCGGACGCCATCTCCCTAACGGGCAACGCCCTGACCCAGATCGCCGTCCCCTGGTTCGTGCTCACCACGACAGGCAGCGCCGCGCGCACGGGCCTCGTCGCGTTCTGCGGCCTGCTCCCCCTCATCCTGGCAACGTTCCTCGGCGGCGCCGTCGTCGATCGCTTGGGCCGGCGACGGATGAGCGTCATCGCCGATGTGGCGAGCATGGCCTGCGTGGCGGCTATCCCCCTCTTGTACGCCCGCCATGCGCTGGCCTTCTGGCAGTTGCTCGCGCTCGTCTTCGTGCGGGGAATGCTCGATGCCCCAGGGACGACCGCCCGCGCGGCCCTCCTCCCGGAGCTGGCCGCCCGCGCGCGCCTGTCGTTCGTGCAGGCCAACACGGGTAGCGAGTAGCAGCGGAACCGTGAACCGGGTTAAGCCTTCTGGGTTGCGAAAACGAGAGATTCCAGCCTTTCTCTACTGCTATTTTGTGGTATCCCTGCTCCGCGCGTACGTATCAGCACCGCTCGTCTCTCCGTTAACGGCACTGGAAAACGCGAGAGAATGCGAACGCGGCCACGTCCCCCTTGTGGAACGGCGTAGGAGCAGCCAGAAACACTGTACGTGGCTCAGATTTCATTCGCTGCAACCGCTACCACGAGCTATCAAAGCTTAACCCGGTTCACGGTTCCGCTGCTACTCGCTACCCAACACCATCCATGAGGTGATCGAGAGCGGCTCCCAACTCCTAGGGCCGGCGCTCGCCGGGGTCCTGGTGTCCGGGTTGGGCGCGAACAACGTGCTGTGGGTGGATGCGGCGACCTACGCCGCGTCCGCCGCGCTGATCGCGGTGGCGGTCCCACGGGCAGCGTCGGCCGCAGAAAGACCGGCGCGATGGTATCACCCACGACCTTGTGGAGGGATTGCGCTTTGTGTTCCGCGACCCCCCGATCCGCGCGATCTTCGTCTCGGCCACGGTGCTCAACTTTCTCATCTCGCCCCTGCTGGCCGTGATCCTGCCGGTGTACATGAAAGAGACGTACAACAGCGCGGCGAGCTTGGGGCTTGTGATCGCGGCCTTCGGCGGTGGCTCGGTGCTTGGCGGCAGCGCCTACGGCGTCATCGGCGATAGATACGCGCGCCGATCGACCTTCATCGCGGGCATAGCCGGCATCGGGGCGGCCATCGCCACCCTCGCCTCGTTACCGCCGGTGCCGGTAATGGTAGGGGCAATGCTGTTGGGTGACGTGATCAGCGGGCCGTTCGGCCCGCTCGTCTCCACGGTGCTGCAAGAACGCACGCCCGAGGGCCTGCGCGGCCGCGTCTCCGGGACCACCACAGCCATCGGCTTCGCCGCCGCCCCGCTCGGCGTCGCCGTGGCCGGTTATGTGGTAGACGCTATCGGTGTCCAGCCAACGCTGATCGGGAGCGCCATCCTCTTTCTTGGCGTCATCTGCGCCTTGGCATTCGATCGCGGCTTGGGCGGGATGGATGATGCCCGCAATGGGCAGCGGTGATGACGGTCCTGTGATGAGAGGGACGCGTAGGCTCACAAAGGACTCCTATCGTTTAAGCAGTGTATGAAAGGCCCCTGGGGCTTGACATAGAAAGTCTGTGTGGTGGGCGCGACAGAATGCGGCTGCTTGAGTCAGGCGTAGACACAGATGCGAGGGCAGGCATACGCCACACACGGCCACCTGCGGGTGGGAGAAAGGGGAAGACACGTTCCTGTTCAACCATGACCACGGCAAGCTGTGACGCCGGCAGATCGAGGAGGGGCTGGTGTGTCAGCCCCTCATGCATTGCAGCGTGAGTCTTGAGCAGAAGCATCACGGTCACGTTGTTTTGACCCCTGTCTTGGGAAGGGGCTAACCGACCCGACGCTTTACGTCGCGGGTGGAACGCGGGTGGGTGCCCGTTACACTCCGCGCCCCGCGCCCGCTCTCCCGGACGACCGGCCGGTGGTATGCTGAGGCGGTAGCGTCGGGGCACGCTAGCGTGGGGGGGTGGCCGTCCCGCGCACAGGGCAAATCATGACGTACGGTATCAACAGGGGGCGTGGTGGCACGGCAAGAGGAGGATCGGCCGATCCTGGTGGTGGAGGACGAGGCCATCGTCGGCGAGTTGGTGGCGCGCTACCTGCGCCGCGAAGGCTTCCGCGTCGTGGTCGCCGCCAACGGCGCCGCCGGCCTGGCGTTGGCCGCCGCCGAGAAACCCCTCCTGGTGGTGCTCGACCTGCTGCTGCCCGATATGGACGGGTTGGAGGTGTGCCGCCGGCTGCGCGCGCGGGGGCCGATGCCCATCCTTATCCTGACGGCGAAGGGGGATGAGGCCGACGAGGTCCTGGGGCTGGGGCTCGGCGCCGACGACTACGTGAGTAAGCCCGTGCGGCCCCCCCTCCTCGTCGCCCGCGTCAAGGCTCTCCTGCGCCGGGCCTCCCTCCTCGGCGCCGCCTCGGGCGGTGCGCCCTACGCGTACGGCGACCTCGTGATCGATCCCCACACCCGGCGCGCCACGTGCGAGGGTACTCCGCACTAACAAGGCAGATATTCATAGCCATAGCCCCTTTCCCCTTCAGTTATGGGAAACATTTGCAATCGTACGTTGGGAACGGTCCTTCTCCTCGGCGCTGTACTCCTCTTGCGGG
>JAABUL010005501.1_pt1 | contig 15712 bp, 13 predicted proteins | sample 5559151 | NCBI WGS metagenome assembly JAABUL01 (sample SAMN10711876, study PRJNA513368) | rock metagenome | isolation source: Antarctica rocks | place: Antarctica: Victoria Land, Pudding Butte sud | reverse complement strand
ACATTCTCGCGGTCGTCCAGCGCTGCGTCGCCGCCGGTTGCCGCCTCAACCGCCGCAAAAAGCACCCTAACACCTATCAACTCCTCCTTGAGCCCTCCTTGGCAGGATTAGCTTGATGCAAGTGGGGGACACGTATGCCCGACCCCGCTCCGTATTATCTGCTGCGCGCGACGCCGGATGTGTTGGTGATCGTCCGCCGGGACGAAGGGGCGCCGGTCATGGTCGAGGATGTGGTGTGGCAGAAAGTATGGGACCACTTAGCAGCAGACGCTTGTCTTCGAGGAGATGTTCGGCCCGCGTCCGATCACCGCGACGGTCGTACTCGTGATAGGGCGGGACAGCGGGGTGTCGAACGCTGACCGACGCCGACTGGAGTGGAGACGCAACCATGTTGTTATTAACTCGCAGCACCTCTACTGTTGTACGTTCGACGAGCTATTGTGGGATCTACGTGTGCGCGGGCGTTGGCACTTGTGGTCTCAACAGGCTAGTTTGCCTGAGTAGCGTGTCGCCAGGCGCTGCTGAATGAGATATAGGATTAGGTCTGATGCGAACGGCGCCCGCGCTACCGCGATCTGTCGCACGGCTGCTCCCAGCGCGCCGCGTCCCAGCGGTGACCGTTCTCCTGTTCGTCGTGCTGTGGATCGTCTTCGCGGCCGAGAGCGTACAAAAGGGCGGGTCGGACAACGCGGCGGTGCTGTTCCGCTTCGGCGCCACGACGAGCGCGACACTAGCCGACCACGAGCTGTGGCGGCTCGTCGCATCGACTTTCGTGCATCGCGGCCTCGCGCACATCGCCGTCAACGCGCTCGTGCTGCTCGTGGTCGGCTCCATCGCCGAAACGCTGTACGGGCGCCTGCGCTACCTGGCGCTCTACCTCGCGGCGGGCGTCGGCGGCGCCGTCACAACAGTGCTGGTGTCGGGGCCGGGCGACATCGGTGTGGGAGCCTCGGGCGCGTTGTACGGGCTCGCGGGGGCCACTATCGTGGCGACGTGGACACAAAGGGACGCATTGCCGCGGGAGACGGCCCGCGACCTACGGTTGCTCTTCATCGTGACCGTCCCCGCGAGCCTGCTGGCCGGCCTCGCGCTGCACATGAGCATCGCCGCCCACATCGGCGGCTTCATCACCGGAACCCTGCTGGCGCTGGTCATGGAGTTGGCCTTGGACGCCGGGCGACGACGCGAGGCGGCGCCCGCATCTAATGCCGTGAGCGCGTTCAGCGGCGTCCTCATCGCCGGCGCCGCCGCCATGCTGCTCACCTGGTTCGGCCCACACCACGGTCTGCCGAGCGACCGCGTCGGCAGACTGATCGGCGACGGCATCGCCCATCTGAAGCAGGGCAATACGCGGGCGGCCATCGCCGACGACACGGCGGCGCTGCGCATCGACCCGCACAACGCCGTCGCCTACGACCAGCGCGGCCTGGCCAAGTTCTACGCGGGTGACGCGCGCGGGGCGCTGGCCGACTACGACCGCGCGCTGGCGCTGGACCGGCGTAACGCCTACACCTACCTGCGTCGCGGCCTGGCGCGCGGCCGTCTCGGCGACCTATCGGGCACGGTGGCCGACGAGTCACAGGCGCTGCGGCTGAGTGCCGACCTCGCCGCCGCCTACTACTACCGCGGCGTCGCCCGCGCAAACCTCCACGACACGACACGAGCGAGCGCCGACCTCCAGCGCGCCGCGACGCTCTTCGCCCAGCAGCACGATGGCGCCGACTACGCGCACGCCGAGGCGGCGTTGGCCGCGCTCCCGCAACAGCGATAGGCCAGCCCCTCGAAGAGGTGTGACGCCTCTTTTCTCGCTTCCCTCGTCGCCCTCGCCTCCCGATCATTGTTGGTCTCTTCCTTCTCGCCCCCCCCGCCCCCTCCGGGGGAGCCTGGGGAGATGCCTCCCCCCAGACCCCCGCCAAACACACATCGCGGCGGATAGTGGGGAGGGTGCCGGTGAGCGAGCCAGCGTTAGTCGGGTGCCGCCAGACGTGGCGCCTGGAGCCGCGAGGGCCGCGAGGGCCGCGAGGAGTTTCCCACCTCCACATACCATGACGCCCGAGATGTGTGTTTGGCGGGGGTCTGGGGGGAGGCATCTCCCCCCCGGAGGGGGCGGGGGGGGCGAAGAGTAGGGGGCGAGGAGAGCGCCCAGGCATCCCTGGAGCGACGGAGAGGTGAGGAGGAGAGCGCATATGGCCTTTCTAGGTGGTTGCCCCGCTGGCCCGATCGGCGTACCCTACGCCTACACGTCCGTCGGGACGACAGCGGAAGGAGCTTACTCTCATGACATTATCGCGACGCCCATGTCGCCTTGCCCTGCTCGGCCCGCTCGCTGCGATCGCGCTGTGGCTCACGACCGGGGGCACGGCCTCCGCGCACGCGCACCTGGTGCAGGCAAACCTGGCGCCCGACAGCGTCGTCAGCCGCACGCCGTCGACGGCCCTGTTCGTCTTCGACGAGCCGCTCAACCCGACGCTCACGCGCGTCCGCATCACCGATAGCGCGGGCCACCCGGCGACGACGGCGACCGGCTACCTGGCGTCGGGACACAGCGGCGAAGAGTGGCTGCTGCCGCTGCCGCCGCTGCGTCCCGACACCTACAGCGTAGTCTGGACCTCCGAGTCGGCCAGCGACGGCCATGTCATGAGCTCGTTCTATACCTTCCGCGTCGCGGCCCATGGCGCCGCGACTCATCCAGGCGTCGTGGACGCCGCGATGACCGGCATGACCGGCGCCGGCGCGACCGACGCGTCGGGGCCGGCGATCGATGGCGGCATGATCGCCATCACCTTCTTCAGCTGGCTGGGGTTGATGGCGCAGGCGCTGTGGCTTGGCGCGCTGGTCGTCGAACTGGCCGTGCTGGCGCCGGCGCGGCGCGGCGGGAAGATCGCCGAAGCGCGCCTCGCCTGGGCGGCGGCCCCGCGGCTCTGGCTGCTGGCGCGCGGCGCGCCCCCCCTCCTGGCCGCCACGCTGCTCGGTCAGGTGGTCAGCCTCGCCGTCGCCGGCACGGGCGGCGACTGGGGCCGCGCGCTCGCCCCGGCCACGCTCGGCGGCATCCTCGGTTCGCAAAATGGCAGCCTCGTCATCGCGCGGCTGGGCTTGCTCCTCATCGCCATGCGCCTTACCGGCCGCGTCGCCGCGCCAGCGTCCGCGCGGACGCCAGCGCGACCGTGGCTCAAGACGTGGCGCCCCTCTCCGGCGCTAGGCATTATCGCGGCGGCGCCCCGCTCGCCACGCCTGACCTGGGAAGTGGCGCGCCTGCCCGTCACCGTGCTGGCCGCCGTTTACATGCTACTGGCGGCCGTCGCCGGCCATGCCACGCATGTGGCGCCCGGCCTGGTGGTGCAGTCATGCGTCGTCGATTGGCTGCACCTCGTGTGCACCGCCGCGTGGGCCGGGGGCATGGCCGCGCTCGCCTATGGTGTGCTGCCGCTGCGACATGTGCTGGCGCCGGAAGAGCGCGCCCCGGCGATCCTACCGCTACTCGACCGCTTCTCGCCCGTGGCCTACATCTCCGTCGGCGTCCTGGCCCTCTCAGGCATGTACAGCGCCATGCAACACCTGGACGCGCCGTCCATGCTCCACAGCACGGTCTACGGACAGCTCCTCCTGGTCAAGCTGGGGCTGGTCGGGCTGCTCGTCGTCCTGAGCGGCTCCCATGTGCGCGGCCTGCGTCCGCGCATCGCGCGCCTGCAAGTGCGCGCGACCGTCTGCTCCGCGCTGGAAGGCGCGACGCACGATGTCGCCGCTGTGCACGAAGGATTGCACGCGCTGGCGTCGCGGCTGCGGCTGGAGGCATGGGTCGGAGCTGCGATCCTGCTGGTGACGGCGCTGATGGGCCAGACGCTCCCCGCCGACGCGGCGCCCAGCCCCAGTTCCAGCGCGCCAATGCTGGCGGCTCCAGCCATGAGTCATGCGCCGGCGGCCATCACCGGCACGGCCACGACCGGCGACCTACGCGGCCGGCTCACCATCGCCCCACCCATGGTCGGCGCCACTTCCTTCACCCTTCAGGTATGGGAACACGGCCGGCCGCTCACGGGCGACACCGCTGCGGCTATTGTCCACCTCGCGCCGGCCGTGCAGCCAGCGATGCGCGCGGTCGTCGACATGGACGCGCGCGGCGCGCGCTTCTCGGCGCGCGGGAGCATCGCCATGCGCGGGGTCTGGCGCGCGGACGTGCTGGTGCGCACGGCCACGGCGCCCGACTACCGCACGCTCAGGTTCACCTTCACCGTGGGGCCCAATGCGCGCATCCTGCCGCTTGGCCGCGTCCAGCCAGCCAGGGCTCGCGCGGTATTGGCCGCGGACAGCGGGTATCCAGTGGGTCCGCCGACGCTTCCACTTCCAGTGGACACCGGGCGCCTAGTGGGGACGCTGGGTCCGCCGACGCTCCCACATGCACAGGCACTGCCACCGCAGGGGTGAGGCGTTCGCCTGTGCGGCGGCGTCGGTCGGGGACGTCGACGAGCGGATGGCAAGACGCACGACGACGTCTAGAAAGCAGCAAGATCCTCGACGACAGCTGCTCGGTCAAGCAGATCGTCGAGTTGTTCCGTGGTCGCGGCGTCGATCCGCCGCTCGACGGTTTGGGGCAGCGCACCGAACCGCCGGCGCAAGATCCTTTGCAGCGCCTCACGCTTGCCTTTAACCTCGCCGCGCGCCTCAAGGGCCTGCGCTAGTGTTGTCATGCCCAACTCCCCCAATATGGCTATCGCGACCTCGTCGCTAATATCAGGATACGACAAACCCAAGAGCGCGCCCACCGTCATCTCGCGCTGCGCCTGCGGCAAATGCGCGGTGAGCAGCGCGGCGTCACGCGCCACCACGGCGATGGGACGGCGCCGGCGCATTAACGGCGCGAGAATGATGTCGATGCGGTCCGTCTCTGTGAACGGCTCGCCACGCGCCGCCTTCTCATGTAACCGGCGCAGCGTGGCGTCACCATCCTCGCGGCCGAGGAAGATATTGTGGACGCGGAAGGCGAGCGCGCCCGTGTCCAGCGTGTCGGCGGCGCTCCTGATGCCGGCGCCATAGAACACCACGGTGTGGACGGGGCGCTTGTAGCGCGCGTAGACGGCCAGGTGGTAGGCGGCGAAGCGCAGGATATCGCCGGAGCGGCGCGTGGTCTGGAACTCCAGATGCAGGATCGAGCCGTCAGCGAGCCGGAAGAGCAGGTCGGTCTGCTGCGAACTGATGAGCAACTGCGGCAATTCAGCGGGCAGCCCGGCGACGATGGGCGGGAAGGGCAGCCCGAAGCGCGCGAAGAGCGCCCCGCCGAGGGCGTCGGCCGTGTACTTGAGGACGATGTCGACGCTCTTGCGCGACACGCGCGTCTGGACCACAGCGGCCTTCAAGAATTAAATGCTACGTTCCTTGCAAGCTTGACCTTTCAAGGTCCATCCTCTGCCCTGGTCTTTCGGGACCACTCCACAGCGATTGCCGCCGTCGGTGCTATGAGTTGCCGACGCCGGCCGCTCCCGCGCGCGCTGTCGCGCTCAACCGGGTGAGGATGTGCCCCAGGAGTTGGGAGGCGTTCGCCCGCGCGGCGGCGTCGGTCATGGGCGTCGAGGAACGGATGGCGATACGCACGACGAAATAGGGCCCGCTGCGCCCGCGGATCACATCCCAGGCGTCGCCCACAAGATGATCGGTGGAATGTGCGGCGATATAGCCGGGAGCGACCACCGCATACTCTTCAAACTCCCGGTCGGTCGAGCTCTGCTCAATCGAGTAGCTCGCCCCCACGCTCCGTCCATTGTCCAGGGGCGCCGTCGTCACACCGCGCCGGCTGGACACATAACCGGCGCCCTCGAAGCCGAGTTCACCACTCCAGTGCAGCATCTTTTGTACGCTTTCGGACCCCTCATAGATTTGGGCATAGGAGCCGCGCATATTGCTCGCCTCAGCTACCACGTAGATCGACCCCGTATACGATATCGCAGGGTCCTGTTGTATAACGGACCAGCCGCTGTGCGCGACAAGGCCCGCGACAGGGGGCAGGGGCGCGGTCCGTTCGGGCACGCCCGCGGCGACGCTCGCCAGGCCCGTGAGGGCGACGAGGGCTAGAACGAGGCCATGGCGGCGATATGTGGTGTACACTTCAAGACCTTTCCCGCGAGGAAGAACAACCCAAAGGCGATGAGGAAGATGATGGCGTCGAACGCGCCGTGGATGATACTATTGACCACGGCCAAGCCCACGACCTGCGACAGCGTGAGCACCAGCGTCACGCGGACGATGTTGGCGACGAGCACGATGGGCACGACCAACAATAGCATCAGCAGCCGCCGCGACATCGTGCTCCGCGCCAGCCCGACCATGACCGTGCCCAGACATAGCAACGCCAGCAGCGAGCTCATGCCGCTACAGGCCTGCGCCACCACGAAGTGGAACTTGCCCACGAACAGATCGACACCCGTGCGGTGCACCGGCACGCCGACCAGCGCCGCCGCCCGCGCCGAGGCGTGCGCGGTCAGCGTCTGCATGTCGAAGCCGACCGAGACGAGCAGCCCGCGGTAGAGGCACAGCCCGAAGGCCAGGAACGCCACGGGGTAAAAGCAGGCCCACATAGCCCGTAGGCCATACAGGTAAGCGATCACACCCAGCGCCGTGACCACAAACGAGGCGCCGGCGACGACGTGCACGCCGCTCCGTGCGCTCGCCAGCAGCGTCAGCAGCCCAACGGCAAGGATAAGCAGGCCGAGGTTCGAGCCCGCGCCGAGCGAGCGGCGGATCGTGTCACGCCGCAGCCAGGCCAACCCCAGCGCGATCGGCGGCACCAGGAAGGCGAACGAAAACTCCTCGTCGAGGCTCCACACCTCGACCGCATGCGCGAACGTCGGCAGATACACGACCAATAGCGCGACCAATACGACCAGCCCCGCGACCAGCTGCCCGCGTCCCCACGTCCGCGCCGGCCCCGCCCCGGCCGGCCCACTCTGTACACTATTGTCCATCAACGCCCTGTTCCCCTGCTATAAACCCTGATAACCCCTTCTATCTCTTACGATAGCACATGAAGGTTAAGATCTGGTTACGGTCGTGGTTACGATCGGGTTAAGATCGCGTCCGCTCGCTCTCCTTCGCCCTCCCGCTGGGTGCGCACCCAGCGGCTGTCCTTGATGCCAACGGCGGCCGCGACGTAGACGGACAGCTTCCATACAATATATATCGGCGCGAGCAGCAGCGCGGCGTAGGCGCGCGGCGCGGCCCCCGCCAGACGCAGCCCGGTCACGACGTACCCCAGTTGGCCCAGTAGCACCGCCAGCGCCAGGCCGCGCGCGCCGCGCACGCGCAGCGCCATGGTCAGGGCGAAAAAGAAAGCCGTCAGCCCGGTCAACGCCGAGAGCGGCGGTACCAGCTGCTCGGCCAGCGCGTCGAGCCGCGCCGGGTCGCGCCGGCACAGCCCTGCGGCAAGCAGACGCGGGCCATGCGCACGCAACAACTGCAGCCGGCCGCGCTCCCAGCGCACGTTCTGGCTGCGCGACCCGCGCAGTGACGCGGGCATCGCGGCCAGGACCATCGCTTCGGGCGCGTAGGCCACCCTGACGCCCGCCTCGACAAGCTGTAGGTGGAACTCGGCGTCCTCGGCCAGCGTGAACGCGCCCCACCCGAAGCGCGCGATCACCGACGCCGCGAAGCACATGCCATTGCCACGCAGGCCCGCCGAGAGGCCCAGTCCGTCGCGTCCCTGTGGACGCAGCCCGTTGAACAACACAAACGCCACGTAGCGCAGCGTAGCCGGCCACGAGTCGTCTTTGTTGAGGACGCCGTAGTAGCACTGCACCGCCGCGTCACCGCGCAGCAGGTGGCGGTTCATCACGGCGAGGAAATTGGCCGACACCGTCGAATCCGCGTCGACGACGACATAGGCGTCGTACGTCGTAGCGGCGCCGCCGCCGTTCAGGCGATCGAGCAGCGCCCCCAGAGCGTAGCCCTTGCCGCGCTGCGAGTCGTCGTGGCGCTCGAAAACGATCGCCCCACCCTCTCGCGCCACCGCCGCCGTGCGGTCGCTGCAGTTGTCGGCCACGACATGTACGTCATACAGCGCGGGGGGATAGTCCAGGCGGTTGAGGCTGTCCAGCAGCGCCGGGAGCAGCAACTCCTCGTCGTGCGCCGGGACCAGCACGGCGAAGCGCGTCCGCGGCGCGGCCGGCGCCGGCCGCCGCCGCCACAGCAGCGCGGCCACACTCAACAGGTCGAGATAGAGCACCATCGCCGCGCCGGGCAGCTGCAGCAGGATGAACAACGAACGCACTATAGTCTTCATACTCCGTATTATCGGCTAAAGGGGCCTAAAGCCTGCGACCGCAGTCGCAGGCCCACGGTGTCATGGCGCCACGTCGAGCAGCATCAACGAATACGGCGCCACACGCGCCTGTGTCCGCGCCCCGATCGTGATGGACGTGCCCTCAATGATGCGGCTCGACTGCGTCGCGTCGTAGCGGTAGACCCGCGCGCGCTTGCCCCCGAAGCCACGCAGGTCCAGCGTCGTCACGGCCGCTGTCGACGGCATCTTGTTGGCAAGCAGCACCAGCAGGTGGCCGTCGCGATGGCGCGTGCTGGCGTAGATGGACAGGCGGCTTTGGTTGCTCGACTCCGCAGACACACTCGTCTCGCCGAAGGCCGCGCCGTGACCGTCGTAGTTGCGGAACATCTGGAACGCCAGCGCCGCCGGGCTGCCCGGCGGCGGATAGGCCCAGTACGACGCCATGTAGAGCCCCTGCCGGCCGTAGATCCCCAGCACATCGGCGACGGCCAGCGCCCCGTCCATGCGGCCCTCATCGCCCCAGTTCCACTCGCTGACGCCCAGGCGCGTACCCGGATAATACAGCGAGATCAAGTCGTCCATGCGCGGGATCAACCGCACGGGTTCGTTGATGTAGGAGTGGTCGACATAGTAGGGGTCCCACAGCGAGCGCGTTTGCTCCAGGCGCCATGCCGCCGTCACCGCGTCGCCGTTGCTGTTGTAGGCTCCCTCGGGGTAGTAGTGAATATCGAGCACATCGAGCGTGCGCTGGCGGCGCCCACGGTCGTAGTTATGAACGCTTTGCAAGAACCACGGCAGGAAGCCCAGGCCGTCGTGACGCAGGCGGTCCGCGTCGCCCAGCATGGAGTGGTAGTACTGATACCAGCAGCACGTCACCGGCCCCGTCACCATGGCGTGCGGCGCGACCGCTTTGACCGCGCTGGCGTAGGTCGTAAACGCGTGGTAGATCTCGTCGTAGCCGGTGCAGGTAGGATGGACGTCGTAGTGCGTCACGCCCCACAGTTCGGGCTCGTTGTCCATCGCGAAGAAGCGCACGTCGAAATGCTTCTCGTCCAGCAGGTGGCGCACCCAGGCCTGCATAAAGCTGGGCCCGACGGGGATGCTGGTGCGGCGTGGGTCGGACCTGACGAGAGGATTCGTACACGACGAGCCCTGTCCGTTGGTGGGCTGCCCTTTGGGGCCAGGGAACGAGAATGACGTCGTGTCCTTGGCCACCCAGCCGATCGTGGGGATCGTGAACAGCATCGTGGCGCCGGCCGCATTAGCCTGCGCGGCCATCGCGTCCGCGGCCGAGCCAGTGTGGACGCCGAAGTCGGTGTTGTGGTAGAAGTAGTCGCTCCCGGTGTTCCAGGCGTGGCCGATGCGCCAGTTATAGCGCGTGGTCTGGTTGCCGCCCCAGCGGATCAGCGCTGGCCGCAGCGTACGCGTGTAGGCGGGACCATACGTGCCGGCCAGCCCGTAGATATAGGGGCTGATGGTGTGCCGGCCCGTCGACGCATTGACCGACACCGTCAGCGGGACGGCATCGCCCGACGCGCGCGCCAACGGGATGGCCTGCAGCGTGATAGCCCCAATGTAGAGGGGCGGCTGGTGGAGGCCCACGTCCTCGCGCAGCAGGACCCCATCGACCCGCGTGCCGGGCGGCACGAGATTCTGCACGGGGACCTGTATCGTCTGCCACTGCCCCCGCGCGGCGCCGTGTGGCAGCACGATCGACGACGGAATCTCGCGCGCCAGCTGCCCGCCATCGTACGTGAGCGCCACCGAGAGGCGCTGCCCCCCGACCGAGCCGCCGTTCAGCGTCACCGTCAGGTACCCGCCGCCGCGCGCGTCGATGCGCGCCGGAGCGCGCAACTCGATCCGCGCGTGCGGCGCCAGCGTGACCCGCAGCGCGCGCCCCCGCCAGCCCAAGGGCGCTGCGACCGAGAGCGCGAGCGCGGCCGACGACAGGTTACGCCAGCCCGACGCCAGCCGTCCATCGCGATAGACGGTAGTCGTGCGGGGACGCCCAAAGCGGCTCGGCGCCGGGCCGTACAGCAGCGGGTCGTCGGGAGCATACACGGCCGTCGTGCCCCCATCCTGCGCGAGGGAAAGGGGAGCCGCCCGACCCACGGACGGCGGGAGCAGCGCGAGCAGGAGCAGCAAGAGAATCGTGGCCGCCTTCCACGACCCTTTAGTTCCAGACTTCATCGACCCTCTTTCTCCCCCTCCGCCCATGGCTGACTGGCCCCTCGGCTGCGGCCGACGGTCCAGCCCGCCTCCGGGGGAACCTGGGGAGATGCCTCCCCCCAGACCCCCGCCATACAGACGCGCGTGAGGATCGACAACGCGGCCATAGCCAACACATTCATAGACCCTCCTCCGTAGCCGCAGCGGCCGGCGGCTCGCCCGCAATCACCGCCGCCATGCGCCGCGTGAACAGATCCAACCCCATCGTCTCCTCGATCACGCGGCGGCCGTTCGCGCCCATCGCGCGCGCCTGCTCGGGATGCTCCAGCAGGTACACGATCGCCCGCCGCAGCTCGTCTGAGTCGCCGGGCTGCACGTAGATGCCGGTGTGCCCGCGCGCCGTGTCGGCGATCGCGCCGAGCTGTTGCGCCCAATCCGGCTGCGACGAGCGTTCGGGGAACGCGCGGCTCTGGCTACGCCGGTCGCGGATCACATCCGTTTGCCCCCGCGTGTGCGACACCACCACCGCCTTGCCCATCGCCATCGCCTCCAGGATCGTCGTGATACCAGCCTGATTCTCCACATCGCGTAGCGGCACCACCACGAAGAGCGACGACGCGTACAGGTCGCGCAGGCCGGCGTAGTCGAACGAATCGACGCGGATATGCGCGGGCAACGCGCGCTCATCGCCCTCGAAGGTGAACGTCGACCACGGGCTCGCCGCCGCGATCACCACCGCGACGGGCAGGTCGGCCACGGCCTGGATCATCGTACTATAGTCGCGATACTCCAGGCCCGCGCTGCAAATCCGCTGCTCAACAGGCGCATCGCGCGGCGCCCAGAAACGCTCGTCGGTCTGATACGGCACGAGTTCCACCTGATCGGGGCGTAGGCCAAGGGTGCGCGCGGCCAGGCGCGCCTGCAACGACGAATGCACGACCACAGCGTCGATCGTCGCGCGCAGACGCAGGCCCCGGAACAGCGCCTGCTTACCGCGCGGCGAGAGCAGGTGCCCGATCATCGTCAGACGCGGGTGGCCCTCTCCCGCGCCCCTCTCCCTGTACGCGGGAGAGGAGGAGCCGCCATCACCTCCCGCTCCCTCCAGGGTTCCTCGCCTCCCCCCCCCCGCCCCCTCCGGGGGAGCCTGGGGAGATGCCTCCCCCCAGACCCCCGCCATACGCACATCGCGGGCGCCATCGGACCTGGAGATGGGAAGAGACTCGACGGCGCCGACGTTGCTGCGCCCCCTCCATGCGCCACGTCTAGCAATTAGCCCGTCCGACTTCGCTACCGCGACCGCGCGTACCAGCACCCTTTCCATCATCCACCAGAGCGTCTTTTTGGCGGGGGTCTGGGGGGAGGCATCTCCCCAGGCTCCCCCGGAGGGGGCGGGGGGGGCGAAAGGAGAGGTGGGGAGGGTGAGCGGAGAGATTCCCTCGTGGGAACGAAGATCAGACGGGCGCCGGCCGCGAAAGAACGGCAGCTTATAGAGCGCGGCCAGCGCGAACCCCGTCGACTCCTGGTCGGCAAAAACCGCGTCATAGTCACGCGACATCGACCACGCCAGCAGCGCCTGCGCCAGGGCCGGCCCCGCCACGCGCCGGGCCAGCCGCGTCCAGCGCCGCCGATCAAGCGCAGCCAAATCGAGGATATCGGCCCCGAGCGCGTCGCGCAACTCATAGTAATCCTTGCGCGGGTAGGCCCCCGCCGCGATCTCGCGCTCCCGCGCCAGATCAAGCGTCGCGTTAATCACCAACAGCGCGCGCATCCTTACTCCCCCGCTGAACGGCCCAACCTGCATTAGGTGAGGGGCAAGTAGGCTATCTGGTCCCGGTACTCGGCCTCGTCCGAGGCTAGCGCGATCAAGACCAATTCGTCAATGGTTTGACCGATGCTCATAGCCTCGTTGAGCGTAATAATGCCAGGCATGTGCTGTCCACTCGCCAGGTGATCGGTCAAGTGAGGAGGCATCGATGCGCGATTGTTCGTTACCAGGATGAAATTGGCGTCTTCACACCACTGCAGGATATCAGGGTCCAAGGTTCCCTTAGTCGGTGCCCCCGGATCACCGACAGACCAGACGACAAGGTGAGGTTGCCGGCGCAGGAGTTGAGCCTTGTAGCGCGGGTCCATGTTCTCATCGAGCAGGTAACGGATCGACATTGGCCTCCTCAAACGCCTCGGCTTGTTGTTTGAGGCGCCGCAGCCTAATGACAAAGGGAGGAGGATTGAGCGCCTGCGCGCGGCGTCGTTCGCGTCCTAGTTCCAGCCAATGAGTCAAATAAGCCGACACAGCGTCCCTATTGTGCAGATAATAGAGGATAGTCGCATACACCTGCTCCAACGAGAGGGAGGGATAGGTAGCCGCGATAGCTTCCGGCGCCTGTGCACGATGGATGTAGTCGTAGAGTATCGTCTCAATCCCGACCCGCGTTCCCTTGAGACGAATGTCATCGGGAGCAAAAAAGTCGAAGTAGTCTTCGAGTTGCATAGAGCGCCTCACAACCTGTCAGCATGGTGTCCCACCCGCACCTATTTTACCCTCCCGCGCCGAATGCCGCCATAGCGCAACTGGCATACTGGCATTCGCCATTGTATGGTTCACCGTGCAATCGTAGCTGCGGTAACAGGGATGGGCGAGCGCCCGCGCTGCGGTCCAGGTCGAAAGTGAGCGCCTGGGAACCAGGCAGGACCTCATCGGCGGGATGCTCAAGAGGCATGGGCATGGAACACGTTGCGCAACGTCGTGGGACGCACGACATCCTCCACGTCGATGGTACGGTCATGCACGACGCGTACAACCACCCTCACAGCGGGGGCATCAGGTAGGCGGAGTAAATATAACGGTTCAGCGCTGTCCAGCCTGTCCGCCATACCGGGCGGGGCGCCATACACCCCGTACGTTTCAAGGATAGTCAGACCGCGCCGCACCGCCTCTTGCTCGGTGGCCGTAAGTTGGCTTATCGCCGCGCCGGCTTCACCGGGGATGACAACACGCCACCCATCCACATTACCCGGCGCCATTGTCTTCAGACTATCCATCGCGACACCTCCTCCATTAAGGATAGCGGGTTCAACCCTATCGCGGGCGCTATGAACATCAGGAGTCGACCGCTATACGCTGCCAGACCCCCAAACATAGATTGTCGGTTGGAATACCCGTCAGGTAGTTATCGAGACCGAAGTACAGCGGTGCAAGGACGTTGTCAATTTTCGTCCTTATGACCCTCCGATTTAAGAGATGGTACAACGGTTGAATCTTGATCAACTGGAACCCCAAGCCCGGCAATATCTCTGTATACGTAGTAAGACAACGCAGTTGTTAAGAGTATCGGCCGCCATGCCGATACGTAAAGGGCCAAGGCGGAATAATAGTCATGCCATCCGGCAAACCGCACTCCAGCCGCGCCGCGGTCTCGGTCCTCGACCCTGCTTGACGCGATGGATTCGGAGGTATTAGGGCTGCCGGCAATTGAGCGGGGCCTGAGAACGCGGCGAGTATCTCCCGCCGCATTACCGTTTAAGGATAACGACAACCGGGCCGATACATGAAGAGCGGGTGGGAACGGGACGACATCGCTCGGCGCGTCTTAAACCCCCACTCCGCTCCGCATGCTATAAATTAGGAGAATCGTACAGGCGGGCACGCGAGACGCAGCAACCAATCTGACCGGACGCCGGCAACCGAAGCGAGCGCCGCTCATAGCTCATAAAGGACCTTAAGGAGCAGACACACAGTGACAAGCGGCAAGATCGTCATCCTGGGCGCGGGGCCAACAGGGCTCGGCACCGCCTATCGCCTGGCCGAACTGGGCTACCCCCAATGGGACATCTACGAGCGCGCCGACCATGTCGGCGGCCTCGCCTCCAGCTACCGCGACCCCCACGGCTTCATCTGGGACCACGGCGGCCACGTCATGTTCAGTCACTACACCTACTTCGACGACCTCGTCGAGAAGATGCTGCGCGGCGACTACGACCAGCACCTGCGCGAAGCCTGGGTCTGGATCGCCGGCCGCTTCGTGCCCTATCCCTTCCAGAACAACGTCCACCGCCTGCCCAAGGACGCCTTCCTGGAGTGCGTTATGGGCATCGTCGAGGCGCAGAGGCGCGCGCTCCCGCGCGCCACGTTCAAGCAGTGGATCAACGCCGTCTTCGGTGAGGGCATCGCCGACCACTTCATGCTGCCCTACAACTTCAAGGTCTGGGCGCATCCCCTCGAGATGATGGGGACGGAGTGGCAGGGCGACCGCGTCCCCACCGTCGACCTGCGCCGCATCCTCCAGAATCACCTCGACGACCGCGACGACGTCAGCTGGGGCCCCAACAACAAGTTCAAGTTCCCGCTGCTCGGCACGGGCATGCTCTACGAGCGCATCGCCGCAGCGCTGCCCAAAGAGGTCAACCTTGAGGCCGACGCCGTCGCGATCGACACGGAACGGCGCGTCGTGACCTTCGCCGACGGGCGCTCAGCCGCGTACGACACCCTCGTTACCACGCTCCCGCTGACCGAACTGGTGAAGCTCATCCCCAGTTGCCCTCCTGAGGTGCGTGCGGCGACACGCGACCTGCACCACACCGAGGGCTACTTCATCGGCATCGGCGTCGCCGACCCTTGCCCCAGCAGCAAGTGCTGGATGTACTTCCCCGAGTCCGATTCGCCCTTCTACCGCGTCACCTACCTCTCCAACTACTCGCCCGCGATGACGCCAGGGCCGGGTCACTTCTCGCTGCTGGCCGAGGTCTCGTCCTCGCCCTACAAACAGGAGGACGCGGCGAGCGTGGTGGAGCGCACGATCGAGGGCATGGTCAGCTCCCAGTTGCTCACGCGCGAACACGCGGACACCAAAATCGTGAGCCGCGAACTGATGCATGTGCCCTACTCGTACCCGGTGCCGACGATTGGGCGCGACGCCGCGCTGGCGGTGATCCAGCCGTGGCTGATGGCGCGGGGCATTTACTCGCGCGGGCGCTTCGGAGCCTGGCGCTACGAACTCGGCAACACCGACCACTCCGTGATGCAAGGCGTCGAACTGGCCGACCTGTTTATCACCGGCAAACCCGAAACCACCTGGTCGCTCCCGCCCGGCGCAGAGGCCAGGGCGACGATTGCCTAAGCTAACGACTACTTGAAGTTAAGGAATGGTGAGAGCTCTAGTTTCCGCTGCATCAGGCGGCTAGGTCAAGCGAAGCAGGGTCTTCTGGGGCCGTGCGCCGCCGCCGTTGGCCCCAGAAGCCCGTGGGCAGGTGGTCGGTGCGGGACCTTTTTATGCGAAT
>JAABUL010005500.1_pt1 | contig 15716 bp, 1 predicted proteins | sample 5559151 | NCBI WGS metagenome assembly JAABUL01 (sample SAMN10711876, study PRJNA513368) | rock metagenome | isolation source: Antarctica rocks | place: Antarctica: Victoria Land, Pudding Butte sud | reverse complement strand
TATATATAAATTTAAAGCCTATTAATAGAAGGTAATAATATATAATAATAGAAAATATAGTTAATATAATACCTTAATAAAGATTAGAAAGGTTTTTATATTTAATATTAATAAATATATTCATAGTTAATCCTACTTTAAATTTATATTTTATTATATATAAGATTAAGTACTATTTACCCTTATTACTATTTATTTACTATTATTAAATACATACTTTTTATTATAAATATTAATTTAAATCCTTAAAATTACTTATATTTCTTATTATATCTATTATAATAGCCTTAATTAAATAAGGAGCTTAATAATTTTAATAATAATTATAAAGAGGATAATATATAAGATATCTCTTTCAATAAAAGTAATACTTATAATAATAAATATATTAATTTATAAAATTACTCCTTATTAATTTAATAAGCTTTTTATTAAAAACGCATAATAATATTTATAATTATTTAAATAATCTTAATCTATTACTTAAGTAATCCCTATTTTTAGGAGATTAAGACTTATTTAAATTAAGGATATAAGATCTTCTTATAAGATCTTTAAGATAATCCGCGCTTAAGGAATTTTAAGAGTATATTATTATTACCTACCTTTTACCTCCCTTAAGCTTAAATAATTATTATAAAGAATTTAAATTAATTTATAATATTAAATCTTACTCTTATTATAAAATAATTATATCCCTCTTAATTACCTTAAGTCCTTATATAATACCTATTAAATTACCTCTTACTTTATATACTTCTTTATTAGGAGAGATAAGAATAAGTAATTCTACTTTTAATAATTTTAATTTATATATTTAATTTATTAATAAAATAATATAGGTTTAAAGTTTCTTTCTTTAATATTAGAGAACCTAGGGAAGAAGAAATTAAATATCCTAATAAATATAAAATTAAGTATTCTTTAAAGGAAGATAAATAAGATAAAGAAATAAAGTTCTATATAACCTATAATTATAAATTTAGATAAAAGTAAATAAATTAAAATTAAAATAATAAATCCTAATATTAATAATATTAAATAATATAAATAAAGTTATTAATAATATTATAAATATAACTTATTTATAAGATAAAAAGTAGGATAAAGGTAAGAAGAGAGTTATATTAATAATTAAAGAGGAAAGTCTAAATAAAGAAAAAAGGGATAATAAAAGGTCTTTTAAATTAGATTTTAAATCCTTAGAGGATAATATTAATATACTTTAGTTATTAAAGGTACTAGTTAAAAAGGTTAATAAGAAGGTAATATAAAAGGAGATATTATAATAAAGAAGATAAAGGAAGGATTATAAAGGTAAGGTATCCCCGTAACTTTTTATAATATTAAAAAATAAAAAGCTAGTAATAAAATATAAATTAAAGGAATATAAATTTATTATAAAATAGGTAATTAAAGGATAAATATTAGGAGTTACTCTTAATAAATATAATATAATTATAAGGATTAAGTCTTAAGGGTTTAAAGTTATAATAATAGTAAAGGCTAAGTATAAATAAAAGAAAGAAAATAAGTTTATTTTACTTAATACCTAATTATTTTAATCTTTATATTAATTAATTTATAATTATAATATTAAGAGAGATTTAATAATATTAAAATTTAATAAAATTGTTAATCTTAAAAGCCCTATTTTAAAGATTATTAAAAGAAGTTATATATAAATTTAAAAGTAATTTATAATTTTAATCCTTTATTATTATTATTATATAAGAGGCTATTAAAGCCTACTTAATCAGATTTTTTAAAAGTAAGTTATATATAAATTTAATTAAATAAGAAGATTAATTATTATATTAATAATAAACTTAATTATAATTTATATTAAGTATATTATAATTATATAAAAAGGTATATAATTAATTAAGAGTTTAACTACCTTTTATATCTTAATTTTATTTTATTATAATATATAGATTAGATTTATAATCCTTAATAAAATTTATATACTACGTTTTATAATATTAAATTTTATAAGAGGAAGAGGCTTTATCCTATTTAAATACTTCTTAAAGTAGGATTAAGATAAAGATTAAGATAATTTTATAAGAATTTCCTAAGGATTTATATAAGTATCTAAGATAAAGTCTCTTTTATTAATAAGTAAATAAATATCTACTATTATATTTAATAATCTTATAAGGGGTTTTAAAAATAATAACTTTAATTATATTTTATTATATTAGCTAACTTAATAGTAAAAAGCTATATATCTCTTTCCTCTCCTATTAAAAGAGGATTAGGATAAAGATTAAGATAAAATCTAGGTTTTAAGTAAGGCCTTACTTATTAATAAGTAGGTAGGTACCCGTCCCGCCCCGCCTTGTTCCGCAGCGTAGCTAATTATAAGGCGAAATTTAAAGTAAAAGAAGATTACGAGGAGTTTTAAACTACCTAATAAATAGTTATTTATGTATATATAATAGTAGATTTTACTATTATATAAGATACTCTTTAAGATATATATAATATTTATATTTATAATATTTATATTTACTTAAAGAGGTCTTAGATTAATTTATATAAGAGGAAGTTTATTAAAGTATATATTAATTAGGTCCTTTACTTCTTAAATATTATAAGTTTTAAGGCTAAAAGCGGATATACTACCTTAGAGAGGAAGTTATATTTTAAATAGGTTAGTAGTAGGACTATTTACTTAACTTTAACTTATTCTAGTTAATAAAGTTATATAAGTAACCTTAATACTATTATTAAAAATATTAAGACTCTCCTTAATTAATAAAAGTTAAAATATAAGGATAATATAGAAATAGTAAAGATATATATACTTTTTAAAGTTAAGATACTAATATTTTATAATATTATTATTTATATCTTACCTTTTACCCTTAGGCTTATATTAAAATAGTAGGAGAAGATATAAGCTAGCGTATTTAATTAATATATTAATATCTTTATAATAATATTAGGTCTTTTATATATATATAAAATTAGGAATTATATAAGCGAGTTTAATAATATTAATATTATAAAACTTTATAATATTTATCCTTATTAGCGGGTTAAGAAGCCTATATCCTATTTAAATTAATAGTATATTAATAAGCTAAAAGATAATAATAATCTTAATTTCCTCTTAATTATATAAGAGCCTATTATTACTTATATAAAAGGTAGATCTTAAGGTTAATAAGAGCTTCTTATACGCGCTTAATTATTATTATAATAATCTACCTTATAAGAACCTTTATAATTTAAACTCTTAGAGTAATACCTTATTTAATAAAGCTCTAATAACTTATCCTCTTACCTTAATATACTAAGCTATTATAGTATAAGAGGAGGGGGAGTTATATTAAGCTATTAGGATATAAGAGGAGGAGGAGTTATACTTATAAGAGGTAGCCTACTTATATATTTTATAAATAAGATAGTTAAGGGAGTTATAAAGGTAAGAGCTAAAGAATTATTACTAATAATAGAGTAGATACTTATACTAGGAATATTGCTAGAGGGAGATATATTAATAGTTATATTAAGAGGGCGTGATATTAATTAGGGCCTTCTCGCCCTACTTATATAATAATAATGTAGTTACTAGCTAATCCTACTTATAGCGTTAACTTCTATAGGCGCTTTATTTATACTAGTAATATCTTAAGTTACGGTAATTAGAAGGTCTACTTTATAGCTCTTAGGATAAGGATATAGTATAACTCTACTATTATATATAATAATTAATAGGAATAGAGGATATAAAGGTATCTATAATCCTAATATATAATAGCTAGTAATAGAGAGAAAGCGTATATATTAGGTAAGAGGTTTAATAATAAAGTCTCTATTTATAACTATACCTAAGGGATATAATTATTATAATAGTAAGTAAATATTAACTAATTAGATTACGCGTTAGCTAGAAAGTATTTAAATAAAAAGACTATAATTTTAGATATTTTAGTATTATTAAGAATTAGAAATAGTTATTCTAGCCTAGAGTAATAGTAGGAGATACTACTAAAGATTTAATAGTAGTATCTCCGCTAGTTACCTAGATAATATAAGGCTAAACCTAATGTAGGGGGGTATATATATAGGTAATTAGGGGGTTATAGGTAGGTAAATAAGGGGTATATAGGTAGGTAAAGGGGATATAGTTATAATACCTCCCTATTATTATTAGAATTAGTAAATTAATAACCCGCTATTATATAATATCTCTTAGTTTTCTTCTTAATACCTTATATCTTATTACCTTTAATTTATCTCTCTACGCGTTAGATAATTTCCTCTATATTATAATATATAATTTCGCTAGCTATTTTTATCTTAATATCCTTACCTAAGTTTTTATTTTATTTCTAGGCTAGATTAAGGAGTTTAGTATTAATATAATACTTAGGATTAAGTATATTATCTACCTACTTAAGGTATCTAGTATTAATAATATTAGCCTACCTCTAGCCTTATAAGTCTTATATAATCTTTATCTTAATAATAGTAGCCTCTTAATTATTATATATATTAAGGGTTTTATAGAAGTCTAATAGTAAAAAGTAACTTATCTAATTTTAATACTTTATATTAAGTACTACTACTATTAATAGTATATTATTATTAATTAAATATTTTTTAATATATTTCTATAACACCTATTTAGTAGGGGTAAGTTAGGTACTTATAATATTAGTAAAGTCTATTATTATCTCTAGACCTAATTATAATAACTCTTTATTATCTAATTTAAATAACTTCTTAGTAGTAGTTATAAGGTATATAAGTTTCTTTTATATTATTATTACTAATTTTAAAAGTATTATAATAGATATAGTAATAATATATATCTTATAATTATTTACTAATTTATCTATTAATCTAATATCTCTCTTCTTCCTCTTTTTTACTTTAATAGATTAAAGGAAATATAAGGCTAGTCTTATTATAAGTAGTAGAGTAGTAATTTACTAGCTTATTTTAAGGCGTAGTATAAAAGCGCTTATTACAGGTAGTAGAGTAGTAATTTATTAGCTTATTATAAGGCGTAGTATAGAAACGCTTATCGCGGGTAGTAAAATAATAATTTATTAGCTTATCTTAAGGTATAGAGTAGTAATTTACTAGCTTATCTTAAGGCGTAGTATAGAAGTATTTAATTAGTTTCCCTTATAACTCTCTTAGGTTAATCTAATATTTTTATTAGAGCTATCCTTATCCTTAATCTTTATTAATTTTATAGATGTAACTAGGTCTATAAATAGAGATATTAAAGTAAAGTCCTTATTTATATATACCTTATAAGCGCTTGCTTTACCTTATAGTTTCCTATACTACTAGCTATTAACCTACTTCTTAAGGGCTAGAATAGTTATACTTATATTACCTTATAGCGTATATATCTTTTTATAGATAATATTATAAATTACCCCTTTATTTAAGATATTTATAGCGTATCCCTTATTCTCCCGCCTTATAAGTAGGTCTCTATTATATAAGAAATCTAGCGGCTAATAAGAGTTCTTTACCTAAGATATTAACTTAATATAAATTACTTACTAGACTATCTAATTAAATAAAATAGTATTAATTAGAGGCTAGGTATTATTATTTAATATATTAATAAAGAGGCGCTATTTAATAATAATAAGCTATTTAATTTAAGGTAGAAGATAAGTTATTCTAGGTATAAAGAGGGGATATATTAATTATAATAATTTATATTAATAACCTTTAAATAACTTTTTAACTTCCTATTTAAATAATTCTAGGATAGGTTTTTTTAAATATTCTTTAATCTAACTTATATTATAGCTTAAAGGATTATCCTTATTAAATATTATTATTAATTATTTATATCTAATATAAGGTAGGATTTCTTAATCTTAACTAGTTATTTAATATTATATAATAGGAGTAAGGTAAGTAAGGATACGCTTAATATAAGCTTATATAATTATATAATAGGTAAGTGTTATAGAAGTAAAAGTAAGGTAATAATAATTATTAAGACTTATTATTAAGATTATAATATAATCCTATTAAGCTTATAAGAGTTAATATCTTTAAAGAGATAGTAGTTTAGCGTCCTAAGTTATATAAATAGAGGCCTAGGTAGGTCTTAAGCCCGCTTAAATAGACGCGTATAAGATAATTATACTATTTAATATTAATATAAGATATTTATATATATTAAATTGTATTTATTTTAGAGATTAATAGTAGTATTAAGAAGGTCTTATTTATATTAAATATTATATTTAAGACTATATCCTTTTTACCTTATTAAGTATTTTATTTATAATTTACCTTATTTATATTTCCTTATTTATCTCCTTATAAGTTTCTTATAAATATTAATTAGGATTTAATTCTTTTATAAGTAAAGGATAATTTAGCTTTTATCCTCTATTAAAAGGATTATTACCTTAAGGTAACTTTTTAAGTTATATAATTAAGATTATAAGATAAATCTTTTAATTAGCTAGAATTTCTAGCTTATATATTAAATTTCTAATTTTTTATATAATCTTAATTAGGCCTGCCTATTAATTAAAAACTTTTATATAAATTAATCCTAATAGCTTATAATTAATATAAAGTTTAATAAATACTTCCTCCCCTTTATTAAAAGTTATAAGATAGTAATATCTATTATATTTAAATCTAAATTTAATATAAGCCTAAATAATTAAATCCTTAACCTCTTTTTAAATAGTAATTCTATCTTTTAGAAATAAACTTATTATATGATTATTTAAGAGTAATAAGGTAAGTATATTATATAATTAATACTTATAAATAACCTTATTTAAGCTCTTAGAAGGTATAGAGTTAAGTAAGTTATTTAAGTATCCCCTTAATTAAGGTAAGAATATAGTTTAATTACTTCTAGGATTTAAAGTTAATTAATATCTTAAGGTAATCTTAATTATTTAATTTATTTTCTTAAATTAATTATCTATTTATAGATAATAGGTTATATTTATTAAAAATTTAATCCCCTAACTTTTTAAATACTCCTTATTAGAAATTAGATATAAACTTCTTATCTTAATATAATATAATTATATAAGATAGACCTTAATTAATTATATTATTTAAAAAATATTTTTATTTAATTCTTTATAAAGTAGATATCCTTCTTATATAAAATAATAACTCTTTTAGAGAATTTATAAGTAATAAATAAAGTAATATTTATTCTTAAAGTAATTTTAAGTGAGGTAAAGATAAAATTTATAACTATTATATAATATAATATTAGCGGGGTAATTATAAGAATTAGAGTATTTTATATAAGGTATTATTTTATTAAATTAAGATTATACTTATAATAGTAGTTAATATATAGGTATAAGCGCTTTAATAACTTCTTAAAGAAATAATTACTTATAATTATCTTATATATATATAATTAAATCCTAGGTATAATTCTTTATTATATACCTAATAAAATATCTCCTTTTTAAATTCTTTTAGAAGGTATAAATATATTCTTCCTTTATAATTTATATAATAGAGTAATCTTTAAGTAAGATAAGATTAAATCTTTAATAAAGTATACTTTTTATCTTTTAAGTTATTACAAATTTTAACTTATTTTTTATTAATAGAGTAGCTAGCTATTACCTTATCTTTAAAAGTAGGAGATATCTTAATAAGGAAATTATTAAAAGTAAAAATATTATTAAATATACTTTCTTTTATAATTTATAATTTATATTTTATTACTAAATTATTTATTAACTTTAATAAGGTATTTAATATAATATACTATTTACCTAATTAATAGTATATATCTAGCCTAAATTATAATAGGTATTAAGATATCCTTATTAATTAAAAATTAAGTTTATTAATTAAAGAAGAGGTAAGTAAAACCTACTTTATAATATTTATTATTATAAAGTAATTTATACATATAATAATTATAAAAGGGGAGTTATTAATAAAGTACCTAATTTTATAAATAATTTAAATTAGGTATATAACCTTAAGTTTTATAAACTAATAATAGGATTTAGCCCTATTTAATAATTTAAATAAGAAGAGGATAGGTTTAATATTAACCTTTAAGTATTTATCTTTAATAAGATTACCTTTAATATAATATAATATAATGCCGTAGCCCCTTTTTTTAAAGATGTTAATATTTATATAAAGGTATTTAAGATATAAAAAATATATAAGGAAGTTTAAACCTAAGAAGATATCTTATAAAGAGGTAAATAAATTAAGTAAAATTTATTACCTCTTAATTAATATTATCTTTATAAAATTCTTTTATTTATAACCTCCTTTTATTAGTAAATCTTTTAATAGCCTTATCTTTTTTACTTATAATAGCTTTATCCTCTATATATAATAAGTTACCTTATTTTATATTTAACTTATAAGACTAAGATAATACTCTAATACCTTAAGATCCTTAGGGAAGTTAATATTTATAAGCGCCTTTATATATTCCTTAGTAATTAATAATTTAAAGGCGTTAAACTTCTACTTAAGTAGAGTAATACTTAGATAATTAAAGAATATTTTCTTTATATTAATTATTATATTTAACTTAAATAGTAGTTAGAAAAGTTATTTAAAGTAGCCTAATTATTTATTAAAAATTTATAAGAGAGTAATAATATTATTTATATAAATATAGATAAATTCTTATAAGAGATATAATATCCTATTTATAATCCTTTAAATAAAAGGAGGTAAATTCTTAAATCTTATTATTATTACCTTTAGGTACTTTAAATTATAATATAAAATAAATATAAATTTATATTAATCCTTAAGTTTTATAGGAAATTAAAAAAAAGAAGGTAAGGTTATTTATAAGACTTATATTATTTATTCCTTATAAGGTATTTATAATTTTAATTTATAATTATAATAAGTAAGAGTTAGTAATAATGATCTTATTAAGATCTTAAATATTAATTATTATCCTTATCTTCTTTATAAGTAGAGAGGTTAGACTATTTAAGACTATTTTTTATATAATAAATATTAGGAAGGTAAAAGGCGTAAGCCTTACTATCTATCTTAGATAACCTTATTTATAAAGTTTATTAAATTCCTTATTAATTACCTCTTAATTTATAATACTTATAAGATATATTCTTTAATTTAATTTTAGAGTTATTAAGGAATTTTAATTAATATTTATAAGTATAATTATTTAATCCTTTTTAGGGATATTAAGAATATTACTATTATCCTTTCAAGTATCTCAAAATTTACTTATTAGGACTTTTAATTTACCTAGCTCTTTATTATTTTTAAATAAAGAGATACTATCTTAAATTTTAACTTTTTTACTTTAACCTTAATATTAATCTTTACTATAATATAGATATAATTATTTAAGTAAATAATATAATAAAAGTTAATATTATATTTTATAATTATATTAAGGTAAGATTATATAAATATAACTTTATTAACCTTAATATTATTTTTAATATAAATAAAAGGTAAAGAAATATTAATAATATAAGTATATATTCCTAATAAGTAGGACTTAAAGAGGTAATCTTTATTAAGTAAAAGAATAAAAGTCCTTAATTATATTAAAATCCTTACTATTAAATTTACTAAGATAATTATATACCTTATATTATATATTATATATTATATAATAAATGATAATATTAAAATTTATTAAAATTTAAATTAATATAATACGTCTATTATAACTTTTAATAGTTAATTTCTAATTATTTAAGTCTAAGGTTATTCTTTTAAGGCTTATAATATTAATTCTTATAAGTATTTTTACCTTAAGATTATATATTAAATATACTTCTTAATAAAAGTATATTAAAGCCTTTTAATTATCCTTCTAACTAAAAATATATATATTAATTGTTATATATTTATTTATAAAATATTTAATTAAACTTATATCTTATATATTTATAAAGATATTAATTTTCTTGATAATTATAATAAATAAAATTTAAGTTAAAATTTTATAATTAATAAGTATTATTATATATTTTATATTAAGGTAGATTACTTCTACCTTACTTATAACTTAGATTTTAATATATATTATAATAAAATATTATAATTAAAATAATAGATTAATATTAGGATATAATATGAAATTTAAATATAAAAGTAAAAGTATAATATTTAAATTTAGAATTAACTTAGGTAAGTCTTCTTCTTTAAAGTTTATATTATTAAATATAATCCTTTTATCCCTTTAATTACTTTAATATAGTATTAGATATATATATAATAGGTTTCTTAATAAAAAAATATTTTTATAATAATAATAAGTTTTAGACCTTAATAGAGGTATCTTAATAAGGTAGGAACTAATATAAGGTATATTAATATAAAAGTAATAAGTATTAATTATAAAATTATATACTTTATTATTACCTTAGCTTAATAAGGATATTCCCTCTTAATAAGTAAGACTATTTATTAAGTTTATAATTATTTAAGATTAAAAATTATATTTATTTAAATGAATTATTCATTTAAACCCCTTAAGATTATTTTCTACTTTAGGAAAGAAGTTACTTATTTACTTAATTATCTCTATATATTTATTATATCTAATATAATACGTAGCTACTTATAATATAAATAAATAATTTTAATCTTAATATTTATAATTATAGCCTGATCTAGTAGGTTATAAGATATATTAATATTAATTTCTACTCCTTTTATAATAGGAGTTACGGCTATCTTAGGAGTTATTATAATTACTATAATTAATATTATATCCCCCTTACTCTAATAACCCTTAGGCCTCTTAGGTAGAAGAGGGATAATTACTTACCTTAATTATTAAGGTAATTATAATTAATTACTTATTAAGCGCTAGTTAAAGTATAATAATTTATATTTAATTAATAATTTTATCTTATAATAGATTATATAATTAATATCTTATATATTAATATCCTCCTTAATAATAATTATTATTATAATTTAATAAATAGCTATTTTAATATCTATCTTAAAAGCCTTAATAGGCCTATTAATAACTATTATTATAAAAATAGGCTAGCCTCTTATATTTATCTTAAATTAGTAGGATATTTATTTATAACTATTAACTATCTAGCTACCTTATATAATTATTAATATTAGAATGATAATAGTTATTTATAACCTTTTATAAGTTATACTTAGCCTCTAGCTCCTTAATAAAGTCTTAGAATATAATAGTCTTTATAAATAAATTTTAATTAATTAAATTTTAATATTTAACTAATTTTAAGCTTGAATTAATTAGGTATAGATATTCTTTATACTAATTATTATAATATGTAATTAAATATTTTACAAATATACTTATAAGTTTCTATCTTAATATATATTAATAATAGAGTATTTTTCCCTATTTAATTAATTAAGTATCTTAAGTATTAATATTTTAAACCTTAATATTAATTAATTAATAAAATCTATTAATAGTATTCCTTAAAAAGCTTATTACTTAGAATTATTATCGAAGATTCTCTTTTATATTAGTTTCTCTAATTAATATTATATACTTATATACTTATTTATAAAAAGTATATACCTTATAAAAATTAATTTCTTTATAAGTATATATTATATCTCCTAAGTTATATAACTTAGATAGGTTTAAGTAGAAAAATCCTATATCTTACGCGCTAAATCTTAGTTAATTATTACCTCTAGCGCTATTAATACTTAATAGATTAGATAGGCTAAGATTACCTTATAATTTAAGATTATTAGGTAGCCCTTAGGGCTAGTAGGCCTATTATTACTTACTTCTTTATATATAATTCTTCTTAGGTCTTCTATATTAATAGTAATTAATTAGTTTCTTATCTTAGGTATATTAGGCTTTATCCTACACTTAATAATAATATTTAATTCTAGGATAATTAAATTCTTATCCTTTACGTAAGTAGCCTTAACTTATACCTTAAGAAACTAGTCTTAATAAATAGCTTGGAGTTTTTATAATAAAGAGTCCTTTGTAAGGCTAATTATTTAATATTATTATTAATTATCTTATTAAGACCTTAATAAAGCTAGTAGATTTAGATTAAGAGCTTAAGTCTTTATTAATCTTAATATACTTCATTAAGAAGTTTTATATAAATTTAAATTATAATTTAAAATATAAGAGGTAGTCTTTATTTAAGTAATCTTTATTAGGCTTTAGTCTTATTAAACTTAATAAGTAGTTAAGTTATTATAATATAACTAGCTTCTAATTAAAGGGTAAATATATCTTAAAAAGGATAGATATTAATAGCTTAATAAAAGTAATAAAAACTAGGAATACCTTTTAAAGATCTTAAATAAATATAAGTAATAAGGAGTAAGGGATAATAAAATTAAAGGTTAATCTTAATTAAGAACTCTCTTTAATACCTTCTTCCTTAAATATTTTAAGTATTAAGATAAAGTTTTTAACTTAAGCTATCTCCTTAAGGATTAAATAGGTAACTTCTTATATATTAATAATAAATTCCTTAATTATTAATTAAAATACTAGCTTATTAATAATCTAATTAGAAGGTTAAATTAATAGTTTGATTAATCTAATTTTAAAGTAAGTATAAGCTACCTTAATTAATGATATTTAAGGTTTATTAAAAAGATATCCTAGTTAAGGGAAAGTAGTTATAATCTTATAAATAAATTAATATATCTTTTTTAATATTATATTAATTTATAAATATCTCATTTTAATAAAAGTATTTAATTAAAAAGTAAAAATAATAGTATTCTATTCTAATATAAACTATAAGGAAGTTATTATATAAGCTATTTATTAATATTAAAAATAAGTCTATTCCTTGATAAAGTAAAGTAGCTTATAAATAAATAATTAAGGTAAAAGTAAAATAAAATAATAAAAATAAAAATAAAACATAATTAATAATAATAAAAAGTAGGTTATTATTACTACCTTTAAAATTATAATAAACTTCTCTATTAGAAGGTAGTATACTAATCTTATAAGTAGGGAAATTATAATAGATTTAGCTAGGCTTATCTTTACTTCTAGGAAGATTAATTTTCTTAATAAGAGGTAAAAATAATTAATTAAATAAATTCAATTAGGATTAAATAAGTATCTTATCTAGAAAGTTATCTAATATTATAAATTATAAGGTAGAGTTTAAATATATTATAATTATTTTAATAAGATAAAATCTAATCTAATCTAATTAGTATAAAATAGTAAACTTAATAGCTATAAAAATACCTAGTTTATTAATAGAGGACTCCTAATTTATACCTCCTATTAAGTTATCCTTAACTTATTAGGATAGTATATAATAGTACTACTATTAAATATAGCGAAATATACCTAAAATAAGTAATATAAGGTAAATAGTACTATTATATAAAGAAGTATATAAAAGCTTACCCTATAATATAATAAGATAGGGCCTTATATCTTGATAAGCTAAGCTATATATAGTATAGCGCTATGAGGCGCATAAGGTAACAGCTATTTCGTAACAGTGTTACTACTAAATGTAGCGAAATACACCTAAAATAAGTAACGCAAGGCAAATAGTACCGTCGTACAAAGTAGTATATTAAAGCTTGCCTTACTATATAATAAGGCAGGGCCTTATATCTTAACAAGCTAAGCTACATGTAGTATAACGTTATAAGACGTATAAGGTAATAGCTATTTCGTAATAGTTATAAGTATTTTTACCTTAAGGTTATTTATAATATAAATCTCTTATATAATATATATAATAACTAACTTATTATTAGTCTTATCCTTTAAATAGAAGGTAATAATAGTAAATTTATTTAAATAATATAACTTAAAATCAAGGCCCTTGATTAAGATATTTATAAATATTACTTTAATTTTAGTACTTATAAGTATAAAGATAGTATTCATAATCAATATTATATATCCTAAATTAAAGTATATTTTAATACTATTACTAGCTATCTATTAGATAGAGTTAATAATATAATAGTAATTCTTAGATATATAATTAATCTCTTAAATTAACTCTACTAATAAATATATAACTAATAGGTTCTCTATTAAAGGATTTAATATATTAGTAGTTATTACTACTAATAAAGTCCTTATTATTAAAGGCTTTAATAACGCTAAAGCGTTAATAGACTTCTAATATTAATTATAAAGATAGATAAATAACTTATTCTTAGAAATAAATTTATATTATTATTATTAATACTTATAATTAGGAGATAAGATAGAGGTAGTTATAAAGTAATTATTAAAGACTTTATCCTATTATCCTTATTATTTAAAGTCTTTTATAATTAATATTTAATAGGATTATAAAGGTTTATTTATATATTAATTAAATATACCTTCCTCCTAATATTAATTAAAGCTCTTATAAGGTTATATTAATAATATATTATAGGCTACTTAATTATATTCCTAAGGATTCTAATAATTCTTAATATTCTTTATAATAGCCTAGTAGGCTTATTATAATCTTTAAGGATATTATTATTAAATACCTCTTAACTTAAAAGGTATTTAGTCCTACTAGTTTTAGGAATATTAAGGACCTTATTAAGGTCTATTGAATTATAAATTAGACGCGTTTATTAATATTATAATTTATAGCCTTATTAATTATATATAAGGCTAAGTACTACTAGCTCTAAGCTAGCGGCTTAGAAATATAGAAGATATAGAGTTAAGTAATAGGACTTAATATAAGCTATAGTATACTAATATCTTAGGTAGTATATATATTAAAACTAATCTCTAAGGAACTTAGGAAAATATAGGAGAGTACTTAAATAATATATATCTATTAAGATATAGCCTAATATTATATTAATATTATCCTTATATTTATAAGAAAGGTCTACTAAGTAGGTTATATAATAACGTATAAGGTATATATATATTATAACCTAATAATTACCTTCCCTCCTAAGCCTTAATCCCTAGGGATATAATAATACAAATACTTATTAAAAAACCTAAAAACTTAGTAGGAAAAATATAAGAAAAGAGTTATTTAATATATTATTATTATAATAGTATTAGCTATTATATATAAAATATATATATATTAAAACCTTTATAAGGTAGTAATAATATTATCTAATAGGCGCGCTAAAAATATATCCTTATATAGATAGATAATATATAAATAGTTTTAATAATACTATTTTATCTATTCTATAATAGTTACGCTTATAATATATATTAATAGTAGAATAAAACTAGTATTACTTTATAAAGATATTATAATTATAATATATATTAATAGTAGATTAAATCTTTATAAAGTACTTTATAATATTATACTAATAGTCTATACTAGTAGTAGGATAGTATTATAATAATATAATAATATATTATTACCTATTATTAATATATTATATTAAATAGTAAATATAATAATAGATAGTAAATATAATAATAGATAGTAAATATAATAATAGATAGTAAATATAATAATAGATAGTAAATATATATTAATAGTATCATAATATATAACTCCTATTAAGTAAATATATTAATATATAATAATAGATATATTAATTTCTATTAATATCTAATATAGAATAAGATAGAAGGTTAGCGTCTATTATTATTAATTATATAACTTTAATTATATATATATTAATATATTAATATATTAATAAACTTCTTATTTTAAAGTTTTATCTTCTTTATAACTCTTATAACCTTTCTTATAAATACTTATACTAATTATAAGATAGTAATAATAGTATTATTATTA
>JAABUL010005499.1_pt1 | contig 15716 bp, 9 predicted proteins | sample 5559151 | NCBI WGS metagenome assembly JAABUL01 (sample SAMN10711876, study PRJNA513368) | rock metagenome | isolation source: Antarctica rocks | place: Antarctica: Victoria Land, Pudding Butte sud | reverse complement strand
ATAAGTCTAGTAAGCTACAACAATCTTTATATTGACTTCGTTCGCATTAAGCTTGTTGAACTTAAATTTAAAACTATTAAAAGTAAATCTTAATTTAAGAAGATTATCGATTCAATTAAGCAAAAGTTACAAAAAGCATTTAGCGCATCTATATTAGTTAAAATATATGCGAGAAAGAAAACAACACGTACTTTAAGTTTCAATTATTAATTGATCAAGCATTACGAACTCGTCGACTTATTTAATAATAAGATCAAAGTCAATTATTCTAAAAGATTAGCGCATATGCGTTCGCAAAATAACGCGAAGAATAACAAGTTTTTTTCGAAACAAAAAGCAAGCATCTCTTCAATAAACAACAAAGAGAGACTACGAAAACAAATTTTTGTCTTGCTATCTTTCTTGCGCAGCACGTCGACAAACGATGCGAAAACTACAATTTTTACTTGCTCTAATTCTATAGAAATTAAGACTATAAAAATCTTCGAAATTATTAACACTTTAATTAACAAATTATACAACAAATCTTAAGAGATTGACGTCAAATTCGAAGCTATTGCAATAAGTGTTTTGACAACACAAAACAATAATATTACAAAAATATACAAAGACGTTGTTCTAGATAGAATTGCTAAATTTGTCTAAGAATTGTTAAATCTACTAGTTTTAATTCTTAGAAACGAGCAAATTATACAAAGTAATGTGCATTTTATTAGTCAACATATATACAACGCGTATACTAAAGTCTTCAAAAAAACTTATCAAGAACAATCTCTCGAATTCTACGATTTGCTAACTATTATAAAAAATTAATTTGTTGCATTCAACAAATACGACAAAGAAAAAATTGAGAAAAATAATAATACGAGTAATAATAAAAGCACAAGATTAAGTCGCTTACTATTCAAAAAATTACAATACATAATTCGATAAACATTTGTCGATAAATAAGTCGATCTTGCTCTAATTGTTGTTTGATCGATATACTACTACAAGTTCGCTCGATGTCAAGAGATAATAAATAAGTCGACTAGTTTGTAGATAGATTAAGAGTCAAAAATTTGAAGATTAGTTGTTTTTCTTTTATTTTCGCGACTTGCTCTAGTTGTTTTATAGACGTACTACTATAGATTTGCTCGACAAACGTTTCTATTAATTATTATTAACAAGAGCGTTGTCTTCTTTCTTCGAGAGAGACATTTGTTACACATCTAGCTAGCAAATTGCTTTACTCGACAAGTTTTACTCGACAAGCTGCGCTAGTCCCTAAGAGGATTAGCTCGACAAGTAAAGATAAATTTGCGCATAGCTAGATAGATTATCAATTCAACTATCTACCACAACTTGCCTAGTGCTCGCTTTGTTTGTTTCTCGCTCTGCTTTCGTAACACTTAAAATATAGTTCGAAAAATATAGCTATCTTATTATTGTTTGTTAGTTAACAATATATTGTAGCAACTTAATAAGTTTTTGATATTTTATTAAATTTGTTTTAGAACAAATAGATACAACTCTTAAATTTATTTAAAATAATTGTTAAACTTTTTAAAGTTAATTATAGACAAGTTTTTAAAATTGTTCGAAGTACTTATATTATTTCGAGAAAAACAAATTGTAAAAAATTTGTTTTATACAATTTTCTTTGCTTTTGCTATAAATTTGCTCTTGTTGTCTATATATATTTTTGTATTTTTTATTTTTTAAAAATATATAAGCAAGCAAAGTGCGAGAGAAATTGAAATAAAAACTTATTATATTTTTATCTAACAATCTTGTCGACAACTAAGAGTTGCTAAGAAATTTAATTGCAAAATTAAAAGACTTTGCGAAAGAATCTCTCGAACTTGTTCTATTTAGATCGACAACAAGTTTAGAGACGATCTATTTCAACTCTATCTTTTTTGTCTTTGTCTTAATAAGACTGATACAGCTTCTTATATTACTAAGAATTAATACTCTAAGAGAGAAAATAACTATATTATTATAGCGTCTTCGACGCGCTAGCGTCTTAGAGTATAACAAAGCACGTAATTTTAAATATCTATAAAAGTTTCGAATAATACAACATCTCTTTTTAATTAAATAGCAAAAAATAGACTTGTATATTATAGCAAGTATTAGATAGAAAGAAAGTTTGTCTTTTGTTATTTTTTAACAATTAGTTTTACTACTATCTATCTTATATAGTTGAGATATAGTAATACAAGTCTATTATATCTTACGTCTTTTATATCTTAGTACGCTAGCAAGAAGCAAACGCACTTGTATCTTACAATAATTGTCTTATTTTTAATTATTTTTATTATTATCTTGTACAATAGTTTAAATATTATAGTATTTGTATTTTTTAAATTAATATTATACTTTTGTATTATCTTAGTAGAAATATTGCGAAAAAGATTTAATATATTTGTAAGTTTAATTAAGTTTAATAAGTTTCGAGAAAACAACTTTAAATTGTTGATTATATTTATAGATACTATTCGACTTTGCTTTTAATATATCTTTTAAAAACTTTAGAAAAGTACAAAAGTTAGTTTTTTAATTTCAATTTCTCTCTTTAAATTTCTTTTTTAACTTTTTTATTATTTTATATTACTTTTTATTTATTTAAATATTAATAAATTTAATAAAAATCTCTATAAGCTTGTTACAAGATTAAGACAACTTAATAATTTTATATTAAAAAATAACTTTATTGCAATACTTTTAATATTTTTAAGAAAGATATAAAATTTATATAATAAAAGAATTTTGCAAATTTTCTAGAGTTATTAAATAAGTTTGTTATTAATATAAATATATTAGAAAAGAGTATTGCAATCTTTTTGTTGTTTTAAATTATTATTTCTAAGAGAATAACTTAACAATAAATAGTAAAAGTAACAACTAGTAAATTAAAAAGACTAATAATAATAATTAATTCAAATAATAATACTTTTAATTTATAAGATTTTTTTTTGCAAAAACAATTAAGAGAATTTCTCTTTTCTTTTCTTAATTTTGCGTTGTTTTTTTGCTTATTGCTTCTTTATCTTTTTAATTATTTATTAATAGAAGCTCTCAATCTATTGTTTTTCTAGTTAATTGTCTATTTATTATTAATAAGAAGTTTCTTGTTAAAGATTTGCTTTAATCTCTATTAAGAAAAAAGCTTAAATAGTATTTTTGCTTTTGTTTAAATAAATAAATTATATTATTGCAAATTTTCTTTTAATAATATTATTTTAATTAGCAAGCAATCTATTGTTTTAACTATAGATACTAGTTATACTTTTAATAAAATATTCTAATTCTTAGATTTATAATTTTAATTGCTATTTTCTATTTTTTAACTTTGTTTCTTCTTTTTTTGCTCTTTAATTTAATAATATTTTAATTTCTAAATTATTAATTTTGTATTTTTGAATTTTGAAAAATTTGATTCTAATAATTTGTTAGAATTAACTTGTTTTTTTTTTTTTTTTGGTATTTTTAAGTTTTTAAGTTTTTAAGTTTCTAAGTTTTTAAGACTATTTTTAGAGATATATTAATAACTTATTATTTTAATATTTATTATTGTAACTAAAGTCTTGTTTTCGACTTTAATATAAAAAGATAGAAATAAGATTTCGATTAGTAGACAATTATAACAACAAAAACTTATTACAATATATATATAGATTGTACTATATAATTTGAATAATATATTAAGTAGCTAAGATTCTAAAATTTAAGTGGGAGAGATCGCATATGTATTGCAGATAGATTGCTAGTACTGATAACATGCATTCCCAAGTCCTTAGCCTAATATTACCTGGTTACCCGACTACAATAGTAGTGAAATCTTCGAAGTAACACTCAAATTCGATTTCACTCGAGATTACACAAAAGAGCTTAGTCACGAGCCAAATTAGGTCTTGGCATTGTTAATTTAGGCAAAGCAGTCGCAGCTACGATACACACCAGTCGCAGGATCTATTAGAACGGAAGCTGTGAATCACCAACAGTGGGCAAGTGTTCTAGCTATCTGGGTGGTGCGTCTGTTCTCGCAGGGGGGAGGCAACTCTCGTGCCAGATTGTTGTAACCAACCTAGCGCTCGGGAATGTCTTCCCGTTTGCGATGATCGACATATACGAGCGGCTACGTTGCAAGGTCGGCTAGACGTGTATGCAGTTCTGTCGCAGTAGACCACCAATAGTTGGGCGCCGCTAATGATGAACAGATCCTACGAAACTAAGCTGGCTGTAAGTCGGGCAACACTCATGCAAGAAACGCCAGCAGTGGGTTTTGACCCTGCATGTGTAGAATGGACGTGACTTTCCGTCTGGCGGAGCACCCTGCAGCTAGAGCATTCCATGTTTTCCATTGCATAGCCCCATTCGACTTGCCTGCTGCCGTTCCACACAAGGAAGATGATCGGCACGGTACCAATTGTTCGACTACAATTGCCGGGGCTGGACTTCGACTCCTCGCAACATCCTTGTCTCGGGGGTTTCAATGCACGTCGGCGGTTAGGCTATTCTACGGTATCCGAAGGGGGAAGAGCAGAAGTCTTCGTCTCGATTAAAACAAGAAACTGGAAAAAATTCTGCGCCATGCCAGCATACTTCAATCAATCTTTGAATAATCAAGAACGGTATCCGCCATGCATGTTGGGTACTTTACAAGGGTTTCACTTTTGTCGCAAACCATTCACTCGACTCTCAAAATCTGCCGTAGGACTCGACCCTGTGGCGCACGAGGCAATGTGTTGACTTCTTGCGGCAAATGTTATTCCCTTAGCGCATTGACTCAACATGACGTTTGTATCGGGTGAGAGCTGTAATGAAGGTTAGGGATAGTCAGTGTCACACAAAGAAGTACCAGAGTCGCGTGTAGGCTCAACATGCAGCGCCCGAGCTCAAGGAACATAGATTACGCTCCCTCTCTTCGTGGTATTCAATGACGCTGTACATCTGTCAGGAACCTACTTATCTGTGAACGTGTCGCCTGCTAAAGTGTGTAAATTTAGTCAACACGACCATGTCTGGGCTGTCACTCTCCCTTCTGCCAGCCGTTGTGGCTGACGTACCTGTCATCGCCCAGATCAACCAGGTCGCCTATTTTCCAGAAGCAATTGGGCGATTTGTCTTTACCGACTGGCCTGATCCATCGACGCAGTACCAGTACTTCCTCTCCAGGATTCAAGCTCGATTTCAGAATCCAGAAGCAGACTTGATCAAGGCTGTCGACACCTCGTCCGGTGAGATCGTCGGCTTTGGCTGTTTGACCCATGTAGCAGTCGGGCAGCCTGACAACGGATCTGGAATTGCTGCCGCACCGCCTCCTCACATCAATCTCGAGCTTATCAGATATGTCTCGGCCGAGGTTAACAAGTTGGAAGCGAAGATGCAAGGCGTTGCACACTATGGTCAGTCGATGGCGCTAATGTGAACGTTTTATCGCCCTTGGATCAAATCAATTAACTTGTAGAAATGCTTAGAGCTCTCATCCCTGATGGTATTACCGCAGCACCAAGGAAAGGGTATTGGAAGTCGGATCCTCGAATTCCTTCTCGCCAAATCGGATAAGGCGGGCTTGCCGGTATACTTGACATCTTTTCCAGCACCTCATAATTTCTACTTGAGGCATCGGTTTCGAGATCTGGGATATTTCGACACGGATTTGAAAAGATGGGCCGGAGAGTTTACGGGCTTCGGAATATATAGAACCTACGGCATGCTCCGCGAGCGAGCATAATAGCTTTGGATTAAGCGGTCGGGTCGAGCTTTGAGCAAGAGCAAAATCATGTAACGAAGTACCAGTGACTTACGCGAGGCATGACTGAACATGTTCGTCACCCATGGTACATGTCATTTGAGTGGTAGCGACTCAGTCTTCACTTCTAAACACCATTGGTGCGGTGTGAATTGTGACTCAGGGGCAATTGATGTTGCCGCACCCATACACCGTAAAGGTAAGGCTAGCTCCGATGTAGCACGAGGCAAATACAGACTCGCCAGGGTGGAAGGAGGGTTATTCTGTTGATTTGTTTCACATGATCTGTTTGCTTTCCACGACTAAGTACGCAAATTGCGCCTTCAAAATGCCGAGATTCGGACAACGCTGCCAGAGACGGCGAAGAATATCTTCTACTAACTGAGATCTATATTTTATTACTGCCTGCCATGTGGATCAAAGAGTGGGAGACGCCTTGGCAGAGCATTAGCATGGAACCTATTCCATTGTGTGGTCCTCACATCCTATCATCCTGAAGTAACCTGCTCTTATCGGCTTTTGCTATGCTCATTGCATGTTCGCACGCCCGCAAAATGAATCCTGCTACTTAGTACTACACCATTTCTTCTTGCTGAGAGAGATCTGTATGAATTAATATGTCTCGAGCAAGCTTAGGATGATCTTGTGGTGAAGCAGCTTCCGCCCTGGTTTGGTAGCGGATCTCCTGTCGATCGTGGCGAGTAACTAAGGACAGGTCTGATTCGTGGTCCATGCTATGGTTTTGGTGCGAGCTAGACCCGTGTTGTGAGCCTTTCCGTATAGCTGACAGAGAGATCTTATTCCGAATGCTCCGGATGAGACTTTCAGGCGTCCTCTCGTTGATCAGTGGACGCAGTGTAGGCAAACAAGCGCTGACAACTCCTATACAAGCTTCGGTTGCGGTCCAATAGATCGCGGGGGAGCGAGAATCTTAGAAGTGGGGCTCAGTTAGGTTCTAGTAAAGTGAGTTGGGGGTGAGCTTACAAGTGTAATCGAGATTCGATGCTATGTCCTTGGTTGCTTGCAGCAGATATACGAAGCGGACAATTCCAGCCGCGACCACAAAACCTCCTAGCGTGAATATGGCGCAGACGCTTAATTTGCGTCGAAGAGACATTTGAAGCTTCCAGACTGGATACCATGGTAGCGTCAGGATGAGAGCTAACAGATACGATCAGTATGCGCTGCGGAAAGACAGCCACAGATCTCATACCGTCTAGTATGACGTCAGACACAGACAAGCTAACGAACAATCCGTATTCGTCGACGCAGTGAGAAGAGTTCCCAGTGAGAGAGCTCCAATTGGTCGATATCGGTAGACAGTCAACTGGTCATGTCAGTATGCGCCTGCTTGTCCAGATTGGGGTAAACGATACGGAAGTTCGCGAAGAAGAACCCTACAGTCCAAGCATAGACGAGTGCTTCTACGATCCAAGTTATGATCTTGAAAGTCCTTGACACGAAGATTCGCCGGTATAGGAGGATCACGCTGAGTTTTGTAAAGCCGAACCCAAGGACAGGGAGAAATTGCAGTGTCCACCCGATCTACAGATATCATTATCCAATGCCATAGAGTTGCGGATGCAGTCCAAGCATTACCTTTGAGAAATTGACATATTCCTCCGTTTTCTCTGGTATACCATCAGGCCCCATCTGCGTGTGGCCTCCAAGATTACCGCAGTAGACGTCTGTAATTCTCAGTAAGCAACATTGCATTGATTTTGGCCGAAACGAGTCGTACCGGCTAACATAGCCGCACAGAGGGCAATTGCGAAAACCTTCACCGTTCAGTCAGCGCGAGTAGCAGATATATCTCATCATCTGGATATTTTGAGAATCTTACCAATGCCGCAATAATCGTATAATCGTCGGGCCCAAGATACAATTTCTTTATACGTCTAGCTTCTACTCGAAGCATCACAGCTCCCACGGCCAATAGAGGCATAGAAATCCCCAAGCCAACAATCGTTGGCTTTAAACTACTCATAGTTAGTCCCCAGGAATGGAAGCTTGATCAAAAACTATCAAGAAAATAAAAGTATGTTCAGCTTATGCTTAGATTCTTGCCGCGTTTAATGAGAGCAGCATGTCAAGCTACGAATAAGAAGGGCATTGTTGAGGTCTTGAAGACCCAGGTGTGAGTTTATCATCCGACACATTGTGCCTTTAACTCGCAGAACAGGTCTCCGGGCGAAGGATCCGTAGGCAAGGAACGCAGATCGGTGTTTCAGGCTGGCACGGGCCACGGCTGCGGCGCACCATAGTTTTCAGCTTTGACTTTGTGATGTAGAGTGAGGCTGCACGTCGCTAAGCATTTGAGGTGGGGAAGAAGAAGATTGCGAACGCCTTTCTTGAGATATCAGTTCAGGCTACTGACATGAATTGATAGGCGCGCCTGTAAGCAAGCTTTGTGACCAAAACGAGGCAACCGCGTGTGCGACCTCAACTTCGAATCCTAAGACGCAACGGAAGATCATATGAATCGCATGCTGGTCTAGAGAGCATCTCCTGATTCGTTGACTTTGCATCCATGATCGGCATATCGGAAAGCTAGGACCATCGCGCAAGTGCTGTTGCTATCGTGCAGCTCCTTGCTGCGCAGCTCCACCATGTCGGTTGAGATAGTCGCCGCTCCAAGGACTCTTTGACCGGTCACAATTCGCCTCAAGTTTATACACACCAGCTTCCCTCCTGCAGATCAATTCCCTCCAGCAGCAATGCCAGCCCATCGCTTTCGCATTTCTATCACGAGTGAGAGGATAAGAGGCAATCCCGATTGCGCATCGGACATCTCGCCATTGCTAATGATGATCCTCGATCGTAACTATTGTCGTAATTCCAGGTCGCGCCGTGTGAATACCCTTGATGGGAATTACAGGAACGAGCTATGCATAAGTGCTTACACCTCGCAGATCCGGAGCTAGATTGATCCAGGCTCCTCACTGGTATGTTATGTTCGTATATGCACAGCCATTCCTCCTCAACGACTACAGTAGTTTCCGACTGCAGCGATGATCTCTCCAACGCAAGACACCTTGTTCGCCTGGCATCACCCGTCTTGTTAGATCCACTTCCACGACGTTGACGATCCGCCGATGGCTAGATCATCCTGAATGACATAAGCGCTTATGCGTCTCGTCTTTGTTATGTTGTGATATCTCGCACCCCAATCATGGCGAATCATGGTCAAGAAGTGGAGCTCAGCTGCGGTTCAGTGACGTGTTTGAACAGGACTATTACTGGATGTGGACCTTGGCCCCGGAGGACACACTGTTTCAATGTTTGTTCAAAACCTTGCTGTCAGGCTTACCACCTAATGAGGACAGTCAAACAAGAACCCATTTCACCATCAAGGCTCGACTCGTTCTTCTAAAAGTCGCTTGGCAACCAACCCAAAAATCTCCGACGGTCCCTCAATAGCCACCACTGACAGCAGCTCTTGGTCTAAAAATGTCTTCAGATTCCAAGCATCATCGGCAAGATCCTCACTATACCTCTCCGAAACAAGGGTTCCTCTCCTATCTGCCAGTATCCTGGATCCCCTTCGCAGAACTCATCCGCGTCAACAAACCAGCTGGCATGCTCTACCTTTATATCCCTTGCATTTACACTACGGTCATAGCAGCCTGTCTCCAAGATCCTGTGCCACCCGTACTCCAGCTCCTACGAACCAACACTCTTTTCATCATTGGGTCTTTTATCTTCCGCTCTGCAGCTTGCACGTGGAACGATATCCTGGACCAAGACATTGACCGCCAAGTCTCGCGCACACGCCTTCGGCCACTAGCTCGCGGAGCGCTCTCCACATATAACGCTTTACTGTACAATGGCGTCCAAATCGCGCTGGGTATGGCATTGTATCCCGCTTTCCCAAGTTCTTGTGTCTGGTACAGCCTGCCGTCGATAGTGCTCATAGCACTTTATCCTCTAGCCAAGCGAGTCACCAACTATCCGCAAGTGATCCTTGGCCTGACGTGGTCTTGGGGTGCGGTGATTGGGTTCCCTGCGATGGGTGTGCAGCTAGAAGATGATACAAGAGCATTCAGGGTTGCTAGCTGCCTCTATGGTTCCGGAATTGTGTGGACGATATTGTACGATATGATATATGCTCATCAGGACATACGGGACGACAAACAGGCCGGCGTCAAGTCGATTGCAATTCGCTTTGAGAGGAACGCCAAGGCCGTTTTGTCCGGGCTTGGGGCCGCGCAGATATTGCTTTTGCTGGCGGCTGGCAAAGTGATGGATGCTGGTACCTTTTACTATTTGGGTTGCATGTTCGCGGCGATGTCGGTGGGTATTATGATCGGGACTGTGAATCTACAAAGCCCATCCAGTTGCTGGTGGTGGTTCCAGAATGGGTGCTGGCTTACCGGCGGTAGCATCGCTCTCGGAGGCTGTGGGGAATACTACTCTCGAAGCCGTCATTGACGTGAAGATCTCATATTCGAATACTATTTGTGTTGACTGTAGTTCAACTGCTATGTTGAGTACACATTGGGGTCCATATCAAATTGGTACTGCTACGATTATACTGTCTTGCAACTCCTCAGTGTAGGTATAGATATCGACGATCCTCAAACCCGCAGCAAGAAATAGATCATGCCACTGTGTCTTTCGCCGCTCCAGAGCTGCGAGAGTCGACATTACTGTCATATCAAGCTGCGTTGCGCGCCAGTGTGCTCCATAGCTGGGAACAATCATCTCATCTATAAGAATCATCGATTCAGTGCCCATGGCCGGGATAATATTTTGGAGGATCTGAATGCATTGCTCGTCAGGCCAATCGTGCATGATGTTCCTCAAATAATATCCGCGAGCTCCTGCATAACATTTAGCCAAAGCCGCTACTTCAAGCCGGTGCCTTTGTTGCGAAAATTCGCATACCTTTTATAGGCTGCTCGGTCCAAAGTTCGTGGACCATAGGCTCAACTCCAGGGATGGATAACGCCTCTCTGATGACTTCTTCGGTGTCTTGTAGAATAATGCGTCCCTTCACATGTGGATATCTTTCTTTGAGTGCCACACATTGGTGACCTGGACCCCCACCAATGTCAACAAACAAGACGGAATCCGTCTGGATGCCCACACATAATTGCTCCTTGACTGGAAAGACATCCAACCATGTAGGCATGTTCTTTCGCTGCGCGGTCATCCATGCGACGAAAGCTTTGAACTCGTAAGGATGACTTTTCATCCATGCGAAAGGACCAAGCGTTGTTTGGTGAGCCAAGTGCCAAGGGCAATGGGCTGGATCTAAAACGTTTTGGTTTTGAGTTTCGCGAAGAAAATTTGGGAGCTGCAAAAAAGCTGGGGAAAGCATATCAAAGCTAATATATCTGCTGTTAGATTCGAGTATGCAAGGCATAAGCAGTGAAGTGAGCTCACAAAAATATGATGCCTGCTTTGAGCCCTGGAACCGTCATAGCTTTCGAGACTTTTGAGGCGGTGTATTGGTCCTCTGCCCTTTCTTCTATCATCGCAAACGAAGCGAGGTATTGCAACAAACGCCCTAGACCCTATGAGTCGCGAACGATCCGCACAAGAGATGCATGAGATCGTGATCAGGGTTAAGGAACGTCCATACTCATCAGCGTCAGATCGGCCCCGGTCTTCCGTGCAAGGGTATCGCAATCCATTGTTGTCTTCTCATTCTCCTCCAGGAAGTCAAAGAGCTTGAGATCTATCCCCACGCGCGCAATAGCTGACTGCAAGGGCTAGATTGGAATTTCCATGGCGTCAGTAATGTTTGGGATTGCTTGTCAGACATTGATCTTTGACTGAAGTGCCTCGATCGCAAAGGTGGACATTACCAGACTGCTGATACGATGGATTGTATCGCCAGGCGTCTCCATTGCGATGCTGAAATTACGGCCAGCATCTCGAAGTCTGCGCCGCATCGAGTCGTCCGACGTAACCCCACCTGGAACTCCATGGGTCCATGCCTCGAGCCATTCGAGGAGGTCGTTTGGATCTTGATCCATTGTCTGATTGTTCGAAGCTTTGCTACCAAATAGTACCGTACGTTCAAAGAGTCATCTGTAGGACGCTAACTAGTCGCTAGGCCAAAGCGTAGCGTAGGGCATGAAGTGCATACTCTTGAGTTATCAAGCTTTTCTGTAGTAGCCTGAGAGAATGGACAACGTGGAAAATGGCGCTTGTCTGAATCGCTTGACTTAGCCTTGGGAATCTACCCGGCGAAGCCAGACCATGCGCTTCCAAGGGACGATGACAAATAAGGTGCCAAGCGATTCCAGATGGCTTTGTGCATGCAGCATGCTTGATCGCTCATACCTCGCGTCGCATTAAGTGACTGCGCCTCTATGGTTGAGCGAAGATCGCTAGCTAATGGGGCCTTCCATCAAGCCCTGTTTCCAACCTTTCTACCTCATCTGATGCGTCGTAATCGAAGAGCCATTTTTGAAACACAGGATCAGCCCATCTATTTGGAAAGCCATGAAACGGCTTTTCGAAACGGAGTTGTCTGTCTCTCTCTTCTTGTTCCTTCCCATTAGGCATGTGCAGAATTTGACCGTTTGCTAAGCTTTCCTGTACCACTCTTGTTGCCCGGGGTTTACGGAGCTGTTCGTATTTGAGGAGAGTCTCCTGGATTTGACCCCTGTCCTTGATTTTAGAAAATAAAGCACCGAGAACAGCAGCATCTTCGAAAGCTTGGGCCGCACCCTGGGCTCTAGAGACCGTATCAGCGATCCAACCCTTCGTTTTGCAAATTCTTAGAAGAGGCTACTAACAAGTAGGGATGCATGGGATGGCAAGCATCGCCGAGCAAAGCAAAGGCGCTCTTGGGATGTATCCATGTTTCCATCTCATTACTAGTGTACAAGTCCCACTTTCTGGTTTTTCCCGCAATGTCAAGCAGCATGCAGAGCCTTGGATCCCATCCCTTGAAGAACTCGTGCATGTCGCTGATCCCATCCAGTTGGACGCGGCAGATGAAGACGAAGTTGTAAAGACCTGTCTCTTTAAGAGTGTAGCTTACAACATGCGCGTTTGGTCCAAGCCATGCGTTGATGACTGGGATTGCCAGGAGCTCGGAGAGCCTATGGTGTTTTCTCATATCGTCCGCTTTGATGGTGATACGGTAGGCTATATCGTTAGTGACTAGGACTGAATCACAATTTGCTTGTACTTCCGATCGGCACATAGAATGGAGTCCATCAGCGCCGAGGATCGCATCCACCTGTATGGCTGTATCTGTTGATGATGAAGCTATCGATAATGAAGAGTAATCGATCTTGGTGACTGGAAATCCCATTCGAAACCTCACACCAAGTTTCTCTGCTTCTTATGGCCAAAACCTTCTGAAAATTGGCCCTGTGGATCAGAAGCCATGGGGCACCATAGGTATCTTCCATGCTAGGAACGAGACTCCGGTTTGACATTATTGATCCGTCTCGGTACGAGCGCAGCAGAAGTTTTTCCGGCTCAATAGAATAGGATTTGACAGCCTCAAGCATGTTCCAACGCCTAAGGATACGAGTCGAGTTGGGCGGAACTTCTATACCGGCTCCAATCTGACGCAACGTGGACTTAGCTCTGACTTCCGATCGTGACGAAGTGCTCCTTGACATACTTCACTCAGCCGCATAGTTCGCTCAAGAACAGTAACCTTGTGTCCAGCTCTCCTTACGGCAATAGCGGCCGCAAGACCTCCTAGGCCACTTCCAATGATACCGACGTGACATATTGATTTCCTCATCTCATCTAAGAAAGACAAGGTCTGTTCCAAGTAGATTGATCGATGATCGGCTAGTTCGCCGTCCTTTTACATACTCTCGTAGGCACAGCACAAAGCACTGAATTCAAAGAAGTCCAATCTCCACGTCGTTCGACGTAAAGCGATTCGGATATTACAAGCTTCAAACACGAAAATGATTGAGAAATACTACAAGTCTTGAGAAATGCCCGTTATACCGCCAAATACCTTGCAAATTGACAGATATATGGCTCCCAAGTCGTCCCGAATGAAGAGATAAACGAGGGGCCTTGCAAGCTAGCGTGGGCTCCTGAGGATGAGAGATCTAGTCTTTTCGACATGGGTGTACCTTGGGAGTCGCCCAAGATGTTCCTGTAATACTACGTCATTATCATACGACGCTAAAGTAGCTATACAGGATTGCAAGAGCTGCCAAGATCAGGCGCCGACCAACCTGCTCCCACGGTGAGCCGTGCCCTCCACACTTGGCCACGGGAAAATGTTTTTAGTGATGCACGCGAGACCTGGAAGAGAAAAGCGTTTAGCGCTCGTGTAACCGCGCTCTTTGGCAGATCGTTGGTGCCTTTTTCTTTTGAGTATCAATGGTAGTCCGAGCTATCCGACATCACGCCATGACAGCTTCCTGTCCTGAGATACGATTGGGCCGATAGGGAGCCGTTTAGGCAAGCCGATGCCTTGTTCAATATAAGCGCACCATAGATGGGGAATTCGAAGACCCAATTAAATTGCCGTGTTCTCAACGTGTGCAGGACGCTTGTCAGATCCCGCACGCTACTGCTTGCATCGCCGGCAACAATATATATACAAAGTGTGTGCTTGGGCCCTAAGAGGCATAGCGACAGTCTGCTTCGAAAGCTAATTACACGTGGACAAATAAGACTGCCACCATGCTACCGCATTCCCCTCCAACCTAAGCGGCTAGGATGATAGAGTAAATAGGAGAGGGGTAGGTCTAGACTGACCGTCGGGAATCGAATTTTATGCAAATTCGATTCCCGGTGCAAATATTATGCAAATTCGAACTATATTAGGCTAAAGCATAGTCTGATGCAGTTAGAAATTCGGTTCGGTTCCTAGATTTGGCAAAAAACCGAACCGAACAATTATTTCAGTCTTACTCTGCGGAACGGGTTGGTTTAATCTAGATTCAACTCGCTTCAATCTATCTACTACTATCTACAAAGCAAGTTAGAGACAAGTTTTATATCTAAGAATCTAATCTAGAATATACAAACTAAGTCTAAAATTCGCGTAAGTTCAAATTTTAAAACATATAAATTTGCGAATTCTAATTTGCTATCTATCTTGTATAGAGCTTAATATTAAGAATTTATATAGATTTATTTCTAGCAATCTTTCTACTTATACAAATTGCGATTTTTATTCTAAGAATCTATATAAGACAAGTTTTCTAACTAAGAATTTAATTTAAAACAAATTTTCTAAAAGTAGAATCTATTTTAATCTAATTTATTTTGCAATATAATTAGTTTAAATAAATTAAAAGATTATTACTTAAAGATACAAATAAATAAGAGTAAGAAATTAGACAATTGCTATTCTAAAATAGTATATAAACAATTTAATATTATAAGAAAGTAAGAATAACATTTTAATTAGTAGACAATTATAATAATAGAAACTTATTGCAATATATATATAAGTTATACTATATAATCTAACAATATATTTTGTAGCTAAGATTCTAAGATTTAAGTAAAAGAAATTATATATATATTGTAAATAGATTGCTAATACTAATAATAAATATTCTTAAATCTACAGCTTAATAGTTAATACTATTTAATTACTCGACTATATATTAATAATATTAATAGTAGATATTCTTAAATCTATAGCTTAATATTATCTAGTTACTTGACTATATATAATCTTCTCTCTTTTAGTAACTGCTGTTTAATTACTTGATTAAGAAACTTTTGTTCTTGCTCTTACAAAAGTTATAATAAGAAATAAGAAAACTACTCTAATCTTTTCTAGATTGCTAGACTAGATTTCTTGTTTTTCTTATTACTTTAATTATTTTGTAAAGAATATAGTAAATTAATTTGCATAAAATTCTTTAGCAAATTAAAAAAATTATTAAGTACTTAAGAAAACTAATTATTATAAATTCTATTTACTCTCTAAAAATAATAACAATATTAATAAGTTTCTTAAATATAAACTTAGAGAATTTGTTTAAAATATTAATAATAACAATAGAGTAGATTGTTA
>JAABUL010005497.1_pt1 | contig 15724 bp, 10 predicted proteins | sample 5559151 | NCBI WGS metagenome assembly JAABUL01 (sample SAMN10711876, study PRJNA513368) | rock metagenome | isolation source: Antarctica rocks | place: Antarctica: Victoria Land, Pudding Butte sud | reverse complement strand
TATAGATTGAAGAGTATAACAAAATACTTAAAGAGTTTAAAACAAATACAAAAAATAATAAGAGTTTTAATTTTTTTTTAAATATATAGTCGATTAAACACTAAAATAATATTTAGTTTAATAAAAAATTTAACTTAATTAAAACAATTTAGTATCTTAGAGATTAAAAACAAAAAATATTTGTTTTCAATTATAATAGCGTTTAGATCTTTATAGTTTACGCAAAATCTAAATCTATTTTTAGGTTTCTTAATAAAAAGAATAGAAACTATTGTTTAAAAGCAACTAACTTAAATAAATTTTTTGTTAAAATTCTTATTTAGATAGTAACAAAGTTCTAAAATTTTATTACAATTTATATTGTACAAAACAAAAACTAAAAATTAGATTTTTTTTTAAGATAAATAATATAATTGTAAAAACAATAAAAATATTAAATATTTGTTTCTTTTTTAGAAAAAATATTAAAAAACTCGAAATATTTAAAAAACAAATTTGTAATTAAATCGATATTCTTGTTTTGTTAATAGTATTTTAGATTTTCTTAAGTAATAAAGATTGTTAAATAAAGTTTCTTTTTTATCTAGTAAAATACTAAACAATAATCTTGATTATAAGTGTTAATTTTAATATTTCTATAAAACAACAATAATTTTAAGAGATTTAATAAATTAAGAATTTGAACAAAATTTAATTTAAATTTAAACAAATTCTCGATTAGATTTAGAAAGATATCTATTTCTCGAAAAATAATACTAAAAAATTTAATATTTTTTGCGCAAACAATATAATTAAATCTGCAAGCTTTTAACTTAATTACGTTAAATTATATAAAAGATTATTTAATTTATTTCGCATATTGTTCGATAAAGATTTTGAAAAACAAAAAATTTCGATACTTAATTTTTGAAAAATATCTTTTCTAAATAGTTTAAAAAATACAATTAGAAATTTCTTATTTTAAACTAGACAAAACAAAACAAAACTTAAAATAAAAATAAATAAATTATTTTTTGTAAACAAGATTAGATTGCTTTTAAAAAACAAAACTAAGTTACTTTTTACAAATAAATTGCTTCTTATAAATAAAACTAAATTGTTTTTAAAAAACAAGATTAAATTATTTTTTACAAACAAATTGCTTTTTATAAGCAACTAAAATATTAAATATCTTTTAACAAAACAAACTTAAATTGAACAAAAAGATTTAATTGTTGCAAATAAAAACAAAAATATTTTAATCTTAAAACTTCTATATATATTAAAACTTTTTAGAAGACAAGAATTTTTTTTTTTCTTAAATAATATTGTAAATCTTAATAAGCAATTAACAACAACATTTAAGATAAAAAGAAAAAAATGTAACAAAAGTATTATAATCAAAATTTGTATTAATAAAATAATAACAAAATTATAATAAATCTATAACAATAAAATACTAGTTAAATTTAATAATATAAAAAAATAGTCTTTCGATATAATTGTTAAGAGTTATAATAATTTCGACAATATAAATAATATTGTCTATTAAGATTGCTTAATTATTAAAATCTCGAAATCTACAAAAATTAATTAATTAATAAAGAAAAAAATAATATTGTTGCGCAAAAAATTTATTAATAAAAATATAAATTAAAACTTTATTATTATTTAAAGTTATAGCAAAAATTCGAGATTAAGTTTAATATAAAATAAAGAAAACTATTATATAATTATTTTTAAAAATAGAATTAAACTTAAAGAGTTTTAAAATTATTTTAGTTAAAAATCTTTTATAAAATTAAAAAAAAAATATATATATATATATAAATTAATTTTTGAACACAATTTTGCTTAGAAACTAGACTTTTCTTGCTAACAATAAAATATTTTTGTTAATACTAAAAATATTATTTAGATTAACAAAACAAAGAGAGAAAAATTTCTTATTAAAATATTTTTTTGTAATTTTCTTTAAATGTTGCAACTTGCAATAGTAGTATAACTTTTATTTATTATAGATTTCTTTAATTTCTAAAACAATTAAAAATTTGTCTTAAACAATAATAATAATAGAACTTAAATTTATTAACTTATTAGATACTACAAAAATTGTCGATATAAATAGAACAAAAAAAACAAAAAAAATAGTGCAAAATCTTAATAAATTGCTAATTAAAATAGAATTGTCTTTTAATTTAATAAGAGCAACAACAATTATAATAGAACAAAATTAACAATATTTAAATTGCTAAAGTTTTTTATTAATTTTAATAAAAGCTTAAATATATTGTTAAAAAATAAATAGTTGTTTATTATTAAAAGTTTGTCAAAATATAGCAACAATTTAGATAAAATAATTGATGTTGCGCTTTATATAATTAATTAATAAAGTATTTTTTATTTAAGAATATTTTTTCTTTTAATAAAAGAGATTGTAATATTTAACAAAATTAATAAAATCTTATTTTAAAGTTTTGCAAAAATACAAGTATATATCTTTTGATTCGAAAAAATTGTTACAATAATAATATAAATTTTGATATTATTTGTCGAAAAAAACAATAATATAAAAACTATTAATTTAATATTAATTTATAAAATTATAGATTTTTTTATCTATAATAAGTTGTAATTTTGTATAGACAATCTTAATTTAATCAATAAAATATTAATTATAATTTATATTTATATATTGTATAAAATTTTGTTTCTATATATTCAATTAATTTTTATCTCTTTTGTATTGTAATATATTGAAAAATTTATCAAATTTAAAAACAACAAAAGCAATAATATTTATAGAAAACAATAAAAGTTATATAATAAAAATAGATTAATTGTTTATAGCTTAAGCAACAATTTGCGCAATTGCAACTATAGATATTGTATTTAATTTTGCAAAAAAAAAACTTAAAACAAACAAGACAAAAATTATATTAAAATTATATTATATTTAATTTTAAAGCTCTCGAAATTAATAAAAATTTTTGATTAAATTTTGAGTAATTTGTTAAGCAAAATCTTTAGCGCTTAACTCGATTTTTTAAAAAAATTTAAAATACTTTATTAAGTCGACAATTGTATAAGTATCTATATACTTAAAGAGACTAAAAATTAAATTTTAATATATAGAAATATTGCAAGAAGTATAGATCTTTTATAATATTAGAGACTAAACTCGAAATTTTTGTTAAAGAGATATCTAGATTAATAACTAGATAAAACTTAAATCTATACTTGATTTAATATATAAGATAAAAGACAAAAAAGAAAAAAAAAATAAGATAATACTAATTATATAAGATTGTAAATTTTATATCTAGCAAGAATTAATTTAAATCTAATTTAATTTAATTCAAATTTGATCAAAATTAAGCTTAAAAATTTAAGCGAAATTAAGACAAAGAGTTGTTTAATCGACAAACGTAGTTGACGAACTACTAATCTAACACTATAACAAATATATTGTTAAAAAAAAATTATTATATATAATTTTGTTTTTTAGATTGTTTTTAAAATCTTGTTAAAATATTATTATAAATACAATATTGTTTTATTCGATTAAATTAATATATTTTTAAAATCTAGCAATATAATCTATTGCAAAAATTTGTTAAATTAGATACTAAATTACTTTTTTTGCAATTTATTTTTTGTTAAATATTTTAAAGATTTTTCGAAACTCTTTTTTAAAGTTATTAAAGTTTGTAAATATTATACAAGAATTTTTACTATTATTTTTTAAATATTTTTGTAAATTTAATTTAAATTAATACTAAACTCTTTCTCTAAAAAATATTAATACAAAAATTGTTTTTTAATTTGCTAAAATAAAATAGAAAATAAAATAGATATTTATTTGTATAAATTAATTCTTTAAATTAATACAATTTTTATAATAGATATTAAGTTTATTAATTCTAATTTTGTTGTTTTCTATAATTAATAATCGATATAATACTAATAAATTAGTATTCGAGATAAAGACGCATTAATTTAATACAAATATTTTTAAAATATTTAAAATATTATATTAATATTTTCTACAAAAATATTAAAATAAATTGTATTATTAAAGAAATTTGTAGATATTTTTAAACAATATAAGCAATTATTTAATAACAAGAGTTGCAACTATAGATAGTTTCTATATTTAATAAATCTTGAAAAAAATTCAATAAATTAAAGTAACAATAAATAAAAATTTATAATAAATTGAACACAATTTATAAAAGAGTTGTATTCTAGTTTCTATATATTAAGAAAATACTAATTGTTTGTTTTGTTCGTTTATTAAATATAGCAAATATAATTGTTCGCAATATTTGTTTGTCGAATATATTAAATATTATACTTAAAATGCTCGCTTCTCGAGTATATCAAATATAATAATAGATTTGTTTCAAAGATGTAGAATCTAAATTACTAATATAGCTTAGATAAGCTTGAAATACTCTTGTAATATATATTAATATTTTTACTACAACTATAAGATTTTCTTACGCTTATTGTATTTAAGATTGTTTCTATAATTAAGCTAGCAATCGCGTTTTAAAACTAGAGAATATATATTTTTACTAATAATTTGTAAAGTTGTTAAAATAAGCAATACAATAAGTAAAGAAGTAATAGAAGAATTATACAAATACAAGCAATAATAACAATAAATCTATAGATATTAATTCTATATCTTTGTTAACTACTTCTATTGTTAATATTCTACGCATTTAGAAGCTAACAATAGTTAATTCTAAAAAAAAAATATTAGAAACTCTTAATTGCGTATAAGCAAAAGTCTTGTAGCAATCTATTGTTTTGCAATAACAATAGTAGACGTTTAAGAACTCTATACAATAAGAGTTGTTCAAATTCGAATACACGCAAACTTAAATATTTGATAGTTAATCGCAATCGTATATACAAAATTAACAAGATAGACAAAAAGATTGTTAACAAAATAAACAAGAAGATGCAAGAGAGATAGCAACAAAAAAACAAATTTTAAATGTTTCGATTATCTATATAGACAATTTTTAGATATAATTAGAGATATAAATAGAGATTGATTTTAAGTAGACTAATTGTTCGATTCTAATAGTTGGAACCAAATTGCGTAAATTATAAAAATACTAACTATATTAGGTTAAAACTTAACCTAAATAGATATAACTTTCGGGTCGGATTATAGATTATAGGGAAAAACCGACCCGAACGATCAGTCTAATTTTGAGTATACAAAAAATATATTTTAGATTTGAATTTGCATCAAGAAGTTTATAAGAAACTATATTAATTTTGGTAATAATTAGATACAAAAGTAAGTATCTTCTCTAATATCTTCTTGCTAGTTTGTTTATAGAATTGACGAATTACCCGATTAGACTTAGTGCGAGAGATAATATATATGCAAAGTTCCTGGTAATATATAGTCAAAGTAGAATAGTATATATAGAGTAGTTACCTATATCTATTGCTATCGAGAGACTTTGATCGAGCGCATTTGATGTAACTTGATAGAACTTAATAGAAGCTTAATAAGATATTCAAAATGTGTCGAGACGAAGCTTTTAAAAACGCAATTACATATATAACTTTTGTCTTAAGTTGAATTAAGAGACAAAAGTGCTATTAAAGTATTTCTAGATATAGTATTTCTATTCGAGATCAATTTTATGTAGAAAAATAGCATTGATATTGAGGAATGGGTCACGGTTTGCAATCTAGCGTTGAAAAAAAAGGTAAACAGTTCGCGCACTTCCTGTTTCGATAAGAAACACTCCTATTTTTGGTAAATACACTTCTAGTTTCAGGATTGCGTCTAATCTTGAAGAGATAAAGATTGTTCCGCTCCGCATTGCGCGCGAAATTGCTCACTATCTCTATCTAACAATTTAATTGCATTATATATTTATAATATTGTTGTCGTTATAATGTTGCAATCATCAGATAGACAACAAGAAGAGCGACAAAGAAGACAACAACAATCTTTGCAATCTCTGCGATTTCTGCAATTTTTAAGACAATTATCAAGCAATTTATATAGATCGATAACGATAACGAATTTGATGCAAACGACGATAGTAATACTAATTCTGATAATAATTGAATGTATAAACAAGATTAAGAAAAACGAGAAAAAATTACTTGTTTATCATCTAAAACAGATGCGAGAACATGGAGAATTTGCATGCATTTGAGTTAGAAACTGGTGCTTTCTTAGACAATATCTTAGATTAGTAGGTCGTGTAAATAATGCGCGAATACGTGCGAAGACAATAATTTAATTAAATATTCGATAAATCTATAACATCGATGAGAAGACCCAAGAAACTTGGTAGTATTATACCAAAATAGTTGGTTCATCCCATGGGGAGTGCATTTACCGAAAATGGGAGTGTCCCTTACCGAAACAGGGAGTGCGCGGACTATTTACCAAAAAAAAAACTGATTTTCAAACGTTGCGGGGGGGGAACCACATTCTGAATATCGAGGTAAGGGGTGTCAAACTATCAACTCTGGAGGGGTGTCAGATTAGGGAAACATGGGGTCTACGCGGCATCCCCCTAGACCTAGCTTTGGCTGTTGCTCTTAATATGGATCCAGACACAAGCCACTATCGTGGGAACCACCATCGTGGTAACCACTATCGCCGAAAGAGTCATCGTCGGAAGAAATATTGACGAAACACTCCTCAATGCCGGTCGTTGCGTCACGAGGTCGAACTGTGCTTCGAAGCATTTTCAATCCTTTTTCCATACACTGCCCCGACAGATTAGCACTCGATCCTATGCGGCTTCGACGAACATACTTTATCCTCTACCTTCCACCAAGATTCGCCTAGTCTGTAGGCCATTAAACTCCACATCTGCTTCCGCAAATCAAGATATAGTTTCGCCATCTCTTCTAGCTTAGGTGGAGCCCAATCTTCGCTAGTTGAGATTCCGTCCATGATTTTCTCATGTCGTCTGCGACACGCATCGGCACTCCTCCTAGGAAAAAACTCCTGAGCAATGGGCGCCCAATTCATCCCTCGTTGACGGGCTTGCATTAAGTGTTCATCGTCAAGTGCACTCCAAGGACCTGCGAACCGGTTTGCTTCTATTGCCGCTAACGTGGAGCTGCGTGGGTACGGCTGTGAGCGATGAGTCTTGGATCGGGCGTCGCCCTTAGCAATCGAGCGGCCTGCTGAGTGATTAGTAACAGGCCCCGATGGTCCGGATTTAGCGATCCACAAGTTTGACTGGTCGGCGCTTCTTGCTTTTGATTGAACAGGTTTGCTATCTGTGCTCGCAAGATCGTCAACAGAGCTGCTCATAAAAGTTTGGACTTTGTCGAGATCTTCACCGGGCGTAGGGTACGCTAAGGCATCGTGGCTGTTCTCGTCGACCTCAGCGTTCGAATATACATCCGCAATGTTGGCAGTCGTTACACCATCACCGTCTACAGCCCATTCAGTAACAGCTCTCGTCACTGCTGTTTCATCTTTGCCGTGTTTCGTTATGTTTTGGTGATACTTCTGCAATGCAACTTTCGGCTCCTCTGCCGACAGTTCGAGTCTTTTCGTTGACTTATACCGGCTCACTGAAACGGGAGGAAATAACTTGTTTTCTTTAGTCAGATTACTCGCACTCAGTGCTCTTGAGGCTAATCGTGAGCTCTTCCTTGGCTGTTGAAGGTTACTCGATTTGACGAAATCGATGAAGCGATACGCCTCCTTGTCTGGTAGGCCGTCCCAGGCATATATTGGTATAGACACAAGTACAAGTGTCGAATGACTTTCGTAAGCCCCTTCGACTGTGACCTCGACTTTTGTCACGTCCCAAGGAGCCTGTGTTGTGAGCCAACTAACCCATTGAGAGACGTCATGAGCAGCGTCCAGGTCCTGCTGAATGGAAACCGCCAGAAGCACTCGTGTCTCGAGGCCTGCGGTCACAGATGATTGTGAAGATTGTTGAGGCGAATCGCTAAATGGGCTGTTATCGTTAGACGAGAGGTCCATAGGATCGTCTCCCAAAGCATAATCGCCGTGGCCCTGCAAGCTTGCATGTGGCCCCAAGACTTTCGGAATCGGTAAAGGCGCAAGGTGTATACTGTTTCCGCCATGTTCAGACAGCAGGGCGTATATGGGCGTGAACTGGAGCCGCCATCGCATAGTCACCAAACGGCTATGAAGCATGGCGACTGTGAATGGATTGCTCCCGAAAGCGTGTAGCTCTTCAATGAGTGCAGATGTGAACGAGCGGTGACCAACTCCCGTGGTAGGATTTTCACGACCGCAGGCAGCGAGTATCTCTTTCGTAGACCTTTCTGCAGTATCTCGAGCTGCGTTGGCGGCGAAACAGCAATCCAGGATGATCAACACATGCGGTATTGCGTTCTCGAGTAAGTGTTGCAAAGATGACCACGCTAAGGTCGGACTATCTGACCGTCTAGTTCTTTGAAAATTAGCCAGGATCCAACCAGAACATCTGGAGGAAGCTGAGTTCATGTTCCATCAGCCCGTCGCCATCGACTTGAGTATTTCAACAGCAGGCAGCATATCTAAGTCGGAGAAGGAATGTACATACGCTGCCCAGACGCTTTTGCCTCTCCGGGAGGCCTCGCCATGTCCGCCGTAGTACACTATAAGAAGCTCTGATTCTGACTGGTGAGCTTCCTGGAAATCGTACAGCTTCGCTTGTAGCGCCCTTGTCGGATTGAAGCTGGGGATATTCCATTGCTCCGTAGCGAACCTGAACTGAAATTCGAAAACGTCTCTCAATCTATCTAGTTCGACCTGGATGCTCAGGTCGTCATCGGTCCACCTGAGAAGCAATACAGTCACGGCAACGTAAGGGTGCGCTGCTCGAGGGAAGGATGTCTGGATCGCTTTTTGTAGATCGTCCGAGAAGACTTGGAGCCTGCTAATGTGCTCATGTTCGTATTTGGTGGGTCGGAGAGGAGATAGATGATCACAATCTACAAAACCCTGTCATCTTGTCAGTATATCACCACAGAGACGAGCATATTTGAAATGGAAGTGAAGGGACAGTGGATGAGGCTGAGACTTACCGAGTCATCCTCGGAGATGGGATTCTCCATTATCGCTCAAGCTCGAGATGAAGATCGAGTTAGCGAAATCAATCCGATCGCAAAAAAGCGTTGCTGAAATAGCGAAATATTAAGGTTCGTTCTTCTTTGATAGTTATAATATATAGTAACGAAAGTCCCAAACGACAGATCAGAAGCACAAGGCTGAGAATTAGTAGACCATGCAAGGCTAGAATACGGTGGGAGCCCACTTCTGCTGCGTCGACCAGTCAGCAGCTCGAAGCGTGCCAGCCCTTGCAAACGCTTGAAACATAAAGCGCATGTTGAATCTGTCAGTAGCCACTATAGGAGCGAAGGATAATAACGTAATAGGTTGTCTAATTCTACTCTTGAACCTTATCCAGAGTGTATTTAGCTCATCAGAAGCAGATGTGGTAGAGAAACAATTTTCGGCACCAACTCCCTAACGTCGCAGATCGCAGCGCATGCTTATGATAGCACGTAGAGCCATTTTGAACGTCCAAATCTCCGTCAGTAACGTCAAAGAGAAAGTGAGAACATTTCTTACAACAGAACCAAGTCGATTAGGTATGTTAAAACCCTCCATTCATCGGACAATTTCGTATTGACTTGGTTTAGCCTCATCTGACCCTAATCTGTTCGAGAAGAAGTTCAAGCAATTTGCTATTCAGGAAAGCGACAAGTTTGATCATCCAATAGAATATCGTGTCTCTCCCACCAATCAATCTAGGGATCGACTCGAGATAAAGTTGCACTGGCCAACTAGGAACACAATTTCAAATCTTACTCTTGAAACTACTGTTGATTTAGGTAGTCCTCTTACGCTTTTACTGATAGCAAAAGGCGCCTCGATTGAGAGTGTTATTCGGCTGGATACATACGCGCGCCAAGAGAACAACCTTGAAGAGCAACTCAGAAAGAAGGATCACGTTCTCATGAACTACTAGTCACCCGAGTCAAAAGTCATGCATAAAGAGTTTTCCGATTGGGTCTTCGAGAGCAGCGAAGCAAAAGTTCGCGTAATTTGTAGTTCACAGAATAGGGATAGATACAAGACTATTAACCCTGGGCGTCTGATCGGTTTCCGAATATCTTTGGACCAAGTGGGTTTCCCTGTCAGTATAGAACTTGACGACCATGGCAGCCGCGTTCGAAGAATTATCGTGTACAGCTATCATCCTGAATGTCTGGTCAGGCAGAATACTTTCGCTGTGGGCCTCACGCTCGACTCAGCCTGGAATGTGGCAGGTGCATTGACGGGCTTTGATTTTGAGCCGGTTTACTTTCGACAGTTCTGTAGAAACCCGAGGCCGACAGCCCTGTCTGAGACGATTCAAGATTGCTACGCTGAATCAACTGGTGAAGAACCTCGCCCTTTTAAACTCCTTTCCAATGCAGTCCGCCGATGGCTTCAAGGTCAGAATTTAGACAGCGAAGAATCTCTGAACAAACTAGGAACCTCTCCTGGTGAAAGCATTTGTAGCATTATACTCCGGCAAATGTCCCGACTTGGAAGAGCAGCACAAGATACACCAGAGGCGCAAATGCGACGACACGAGGATGCCCTCCTTCGCGATTTACACAGAAGTCCTACCGTCACAAGAGGTGAGACTCTGCAGGTGGAGGTTTGGTGTCAAGGTTGTAGATCAGATAATACCAAACGCACGGACCTTACTTGCAGGTATGAGGTTGCGACTAGCAAATACGTCGCATGGCCTCATGTTTGTAAGAAATGTTGCTTTGTCAAAGGCAAGAAATACCCTCAGAGGCACTTCGTGCCGGGTCGATCCTCAAATACCCTTCGTGCTGTATCATACCATGACAGATCGGGATCGCAAAATTCGGCGGAAGGAGGCAAAAGGAAAACGGGCACACGGGAATAAGGCAAAGGGCAGAGGGGCAAGGGGGAAGAAAGTCAAAGGGGAAAGAGGCAAAGAACCTTACAGAGACAGAAGCTCTGCATGTTCGCTCCGTCTTAGTCCCATAAGATAGCAATGATATTATGGGATTTAGAAGCTCCCTCAGATTAGGAGAGTTGATGAAATGACATAAGCTCAGAATTAACATGCAGTTCCTATTCTCTATTTGTTCTCAAGTCCCATCCGAGTCCAGCCGGTTCAATAGCTGTTCAATCGCGTCTACGATCCTATTTGGCCTTCAAACGCGGTTGATCAGGTCGATGATTCGATATCTAAAAAGGGACGAGTGCACAAACAGAGGAGGAGTCAAGTTTTTAAACTAGCGATGAAGACTCAGGTAGATAACAGGGACAAAGACGTCTTAGGATAGTAGCAGCAGGAATTCATAGGATTGTCTCTGATACGAGATGCCCTGAAGGACCTCGGGAGCGAAATATCACTTTTGTAACATAGATGTTGAGGATCGGCGGGGAAGTTCATACCTAGTGTCCCTCTAGATACGCGCAATTTCTTTGCAAAAAATGTTGATTCCTTGATATGGCAACTGCGAAGGTTCGCAAGGCAAATTGAACAGTTAGGCAACGCGTTTAAAAGAGTTGGATGTCCAACCAAATAGGACATTCTACCAGGTAGAGGCCCCAAAAACTCGGCTAAAAGCCAAGTCCAATGTTTTAATTTCTAGGGATCTCTTGGAGCCATTTGGTAGAGCTATTTGGCAAGATGTCCTTTCTAGTTAGACGTTCAAATCTTCTATAATTTAAAGGAACCCAAAAGGCAAAAGATGAATGGCATCAGGCTATGGGAACCAGACAAAAGCCTGCTCCTTTTCTCCTTCCAAGTTCTTTCTTGGTCCGTCTGAGGGAGGGAACAGGTGAAATGAGCGCTCGACGCTGGAGAAGAGAGAGGTGAACGCAACGAGCGTAAGGAGAGATTTTTGATGCATTAATTCGTCAACAGAAACTTGGGCCTTAAATTGCCACCTGAAAAAAACTAACTAAGGTACTGTCCACCTTATAGGTTTCGTATTTGGAATTGTTTTGATAACTTGCAGACGTAAATCATACAACATATATTAAAACTCCCTTTTTTTCCAGAGGTATCCGGGATGGTCTAGTGGATATGATGTAGGTTGGTTCGGAACTTTCATATTACACATCTAATTGATTACAGTTCCGCTTGTCAATCTGGCTAGCCGCGGGAGACCGGGGGTAAGTTCAATTCCGGTTCTATGCGAACAGTTCACTAATCCAATATGGCAGTTCGATTCCCCGTCCCGGAGATTATTCTCCTCTTTTGTTGTATTTTTCTTTCTTTCTCTTTCCTTTCAGCAATCTTAACTTCATTTTACTTGCATATGTTTCGCCACGCGAGTCGTCTTCCACCGAGCCAAGAAGTCGAGATACCATTTCGAGACTTTCGTGCTCATAAGCTAGCTCATAGCAAAAGTGAAATAGTCTTCACTTGTTGCTATGGAGAAGCCCACTCAAGCGACTCTGCTCTCATCTTGGTATTAGCTGGGCGACTTATTAGTCGGTCAGCACTGCCCTTCTTGGTTCCCGCGTGAATGAAAAGCCGGCTGTCGCCGAGCCTCCACTCGACCTGCGCATACATATATACTGATTAATGTGCATGCCTACGGCAGCAGGAAAGACCTCCATACTACAATGCATTAGGGGACAATTACTTGCACCTTATAATCTCAGACTAGCGGATCCCGAACAAAACGCTGAATATTGCTGACAAGATGCTATCGATCTTTTTGGGAAAACACGGCAATGTTAGATATTCTGGTCTTTCATTACATGACGGCTCTGCAACAAGAGCTTGCGGTGGGATATAAAGTCAAGCAAATACAGAAGAGAGCAATTTAAATCGTAGCGCAATGCGGAATGAAAAAAAACATGTCCAAAATGAAGCTGTTCTCCGATTTAGTCTTGATGTGGACTTACACCCTAGCAACCTATCACTTCGGTAAAGTGGCAAGCTTGAAACTCCAGAACAAGAGAAGATATCTTGAGAGAATATTGTTAGAATTGCTGCGTAAGCCAGATCGTTCAACAAAGCGAATTCATCCCAATTGCGCAGCCCAGCCACTCCTTGCTATAGTCGGCATCTGCTTCGAATATAGACTTGCCGAAGACCGCAAGTCCATGCCCTCATTGGAAAACAAGGTTATGGCCAGGCTCTGCGGTACTTGCCAGGGATGCGTTATGGGTGGGTGTCAGGATTGTCTTTGCTAGGGCATACTCAAAGCTCTCTCTATTGACGAGCAGGTCCTGGGCGTGTAAAAATCTGCAATGTCGAAGACTGGCACATCTTCGCCTATACTCTTGATTGGCACTGCGCTGAGCAATCCAAGAAATTCCCATCTCCACTGTCTTAAACCCAGATCCTCGATCCATATGATGAGTAGGCCGGAACGAGACACCGGCGACGGCACGTGGTATAACTTTTCTTGAGTGCGAATGGACGACACTTTGTTGGCTCGGAAACTACCTTAGAACTCCTCGAGCTTTACGACCGAGGGAATTGTCTGCTATTTTGGATTAACTGGAGCTGCATCCTCTATATATAATCTGTTGAGGTCCTTGGGACAACTGATCAGCAATGGAGTTGGGTTGTCGGTCGTGAAAAATGTAGCATTGTCCAAAGAATTATGAACACTGACACGATCAAAGCCCCTCACGATGAATTATTCATCAAGGACATTGCTCGTAGTCAAAAAAAAAAAGGCGTTGAGTAAGACTGGCCACAACGTTCAAGATGTTCAGAATATATTGCACACGGGCAAAGGAATGCATCGCAGCACCCCTCGGTCAAATGACATGACCACCATAGCATGAGATACATCATTACCGACAGCGACAGCCGTATGTGAATGATTTCAATTAAGTAGACCTCGGACCATTTCGGGTGAAGGGAATAGAGAGCCCTACCGTATCTGATGTCTCGTGGAAGTCCAAAAGGGCATGTTCTCGAGATGAGTACGCGCTAGGCAGCTGCAGAATGCTCTATGATCTCTGCTGGCAATACTAGCAATGTCGCAGTCAGACGTCCGTGATGGCCCCTGATCTGTTTTTGAGCTTATATCACGTGATGAGCTAAGCCTGATAAGAACAGAAACCACGATTCCTCACCTCGTATGCTCCATTGACCTCTTTTGCAATCAATCGTTGCCTTCAGCTGTCTTTCGTTACAGCCAGATGGTATCCCATCTGTGCTCTTCATGATCTAATCGTCTTGAGCACCGTCATTCGCTTCTTGCACGTCTAATCGACGTCCGTCACAATGGGTTTTCTCTCCATACATTCGTTCCTGGCCCTCCTCACCCTCATCTCCTCCGTTTCCGCTCAACAAGTAACACTCATCTCCAATACCCTCCCAGCCTGCGCTCAGTCATGCCCCGTCCTCATCCAAGCGCAATCCGCCTGCGTCCCACCCCCTCTCGGCGCCGCCGCGGTATCAAACCAGCAGTAAGTATCCCCGGACCTCTCTGCACCTTCAGCATCGTTGAATGCGCACTCCCACATGCCTGAGAAACCAATGCTCCTGAGCCACATATTACGGGTGCGTTGTTCTCTACCGAAGCAATGCTAACCCCACCATCTTCCACAGGACCTACACCTCCTGCTTCTGCCAATCCAGCTACCTCGCCCCCCTCAAAGCCGGCACCGGAACCAGCGTCTGCCCAACATGTTCCCCCGCAGACACGAGCACGACCCAGCAATGGTACAACGGGCTCTGCGCCGCGCCGAACGGTGCCGCCGTCCCGGGCGCGAACGGGCAGCCAACCACTACAACATCTCCAGCTACTACAACGACGCCTACACCAGTGGCGCCATCGACGCCGACGCCGACGGGAGCGAGGACCGCGGGGGGCGTCACGCAGGATACGTCGGGCTCGAATAAATCTTGGTACAGACCAATTTCCCTTCCTTTGGTTCCCCGTTGTAAGAAGTTCTCGCTGACTGGTCGACCCACTAGGATATCAACGCACTACCGCTGGGTAATCATGCTCATCATCCTATTCCTCGGTCTCGGCGCCCTCGCCATCGCAGGCACATGGTTCCATCGCCGTCGACAGCGCCGCCAAGAACTAGGCGGTCACGACCGGACCGGACAGCCGGATCTAGGCTCCTGGGGGCCGGGGCAAAGCGTGCATGAGTTTGGAGCGCCTGGGGCTGTGGGCGTTGCTGGTGCTGCGAGCGAAGTGGCGCAAAATGAGAAGGGGAAGAGTCGGGGAATGGTGGCGGAACAGGCTCCGCAGAAAACGAGGGGCAGTAGGCGGTTGAGGAAGGTGCCGTTTTTGAGTCACGCGTGAACGAGAGATAGTGGATTGGTGGGATGAGGATGGAATGGTTGGTGGGAGCAAGGCGTTTCGGACGGCGAGCTAGGATGTGCCAGGGATGGTGTTAGGGATGGATGGTAATCATGACTGATGAAGGAACATGTGGAAGTATCAATGTCATCATCAAGTTATGTAATGGCATTCAGCATCTACTCAGCATGCTGAACGTTATGTCAGAATGAAAACCATCTGCAATATATTCTACCCAATAAAACCCCCTCCCTCTCAACTCCCCCTGCCCCAGCCTCTCAAATAAAGCCCCCACCCCTCCCTCGCTCCCTTCCCATCCCAACCCCCCTTCCTCAGCTTATCTCCACTCCCACTCAAACATACCCACAACCCCTCTCCTCCACCAACACCCAGCCCTCCCAACACAGCCCCAGCACCCCCCCCCTCCTCTTACCACCTCTCTTCAACCCTCCCA
>JAABUL010005495.1_pt1 | contig 15732 bp, 3 predicted proteins | sample 5559151 | NCBI WGS metagenome assembly JAABUL01 (sample SAMN10711876, study PRJNA513368) | rock metagenome | isolation source: Antarctica rocks | place: Antarctica: Victoria Land, Pudding Butte sud | reverse complement strand
TGTACAGCTGTTCAGCAGTGGATACGAGTGGAAGTGGAAAACCAGTATCCCGACTTGTGCTTGTGATGATTCCCTAGTCCCCACAAGTGTGAGTTGAATATTCCAGGATAAATGAGTTTCGTTCAGCCATACCACATCTTTAGCAATGATAGTGATCGCAGAATAAGGCGGTAGGCCAGGGTCAAGCATATGTGGCACGCGATTGCCAAACATCCAGCTATCGCCTTCACTTCCTCTTAATTCGTCAAAGGCTTTTCGAGTATTCAAACCTGCTGTTGCAACCAGGCCCATGGCCGGGTGCTTCTAAACCTCAGGCGTTTCCTAAAATTTAATACCGCGCAATCAAGCCCCCTTCCCACCTTAATTTGGTGGCACTGCCATAGTAATTTCCGGGGATCAGAATTTATACTTATTGTTGTCGTTCCATCTTATCGTTGTTATTGCATCTTATCGTCGCCGTCGTCGCGCTTCTTTCAAAGAATCAAAGGTCTTCTAGAGAATGCTCGTCTGCTCTCTCGAAATTTTGATAACAACATTATCAAAAATCCCAAAGAACAGACGAGCATCTTATTGTTGCCATTTAATATAGTAGTATAATTAATTTATTTCTATTTTTTCTTCTTCTTACTATCTACGTATTTTTGTCTCTTTTGCACATTAATTATTAGATTATAATTTTTCTCTTAAAGCTTCTTTATAGTTTGACAAATATCTCTCTTTCTAATAGATTCAATAAGTTTGTTTAATTAATCTATTTATTTAACAATAAATAGATTTTGCTTATTTGTAGTCTACTTTAGCGATAATATTGTCTCGACAATATTATAGTAACAATTCTTAATTTGATCGAGAATCTCTCGTATTTTCAATAGACGTCTATTAGAAATTTCAATAGCATTATATATATTCTTAATAGTATACTTCTTTGTCGTCGATTTGTATATTTTAAAATTATCGTTCTTAAATATAAAAATTTATTGCTCTCAATTCGATATAGCTATAACTTTGTAAAAAAGATATAGTTGTCATAAATATTAACAAAAAAATTAATATTAACAATAGAATAAATAATTAATCAAGTAGACTATTTTATTGTTTAGTAAAAAAAAATTCTTTATGTCGATATTAGTCTTTAGAGCAAATTTTAATTGTTCTATTATTAAAAGCTATACAAAATTAGAAAAGCGTTTTAAATTAAAATAATTAATACAATCAAAGATCTTTGTAGTTTGTTATTAAACAATTGTTTTATTTGTATGCTCTTTCTATTAATTTAAAATACGAAAAACGTGCTTTGCAATCTTTAATAGCAAGAACTTCAATATTGCTCTTTTTTCTATTAATTAGTTAGTAAAACAAATCTAAAAGAGAAGAAATTCTAGCTTATTTTTAACATATATTTTAAGAGAATAATGTCAAAACTTTATTGCATTTGTAGTTATATATTAAAGCAATAAACAAAAGTATTGTTGCGCATAATTAGTTTATAGTTTATAAATATTCTACTATTTTCGCTAAATATAATCTTGTTTGTTAATAAAGATAGCAATAATAGTAAACTAAATACTATTTTTACAATTGTAACAAGTCTTTCTAAAGTAGAGCGTCTTATAAAGATACTCTCTTGTCTACTAGTATTTGTTGTTGACAAAAGCGCAATTTAGCAATCGCTCAAAATATATACAACAAAGAAAATAAAATATTTTTGTTTTGTTAACAATAAGATTTGAAAAAACAATATAAACAACTCTTTGCTTTGTTGCAAAGTTGTTAATAATAATATATTTGTATTTTTAAACGCGTATTTATTTCTTAACGCAAACAAGAAAAACAACAATAATATTTTTGTTCTCTTTGTCGAACAATATATATGCGCACAATTATCAAAAGTCTTGCTTGTCGCAAACTAGAAAACTAAAGAACTTCTACTTTAAACAATTAATATTATGCGTAGAATCTATTAGAAACAAATGTTTTTTGCGCATTAAAATGCAAAGATACTCTAAATTTATCAAAATTAAAAGACAAAAACAATATTTAAAAGAAAAAGAGAACTGAATTGCAAATCTCTATTCGCAAAGACAACAATATAACTTTTTTTGCTATTTTTTTGTTTAATATCTATCTTTTCTAATATTATTGTTTTTTCTAGACGTTGCAAATTCTTAAAGCAAGTCTTTTGTTAATTAATTCAATAATTGTGTGTCTTATATATACAAGAATCGAAATAAAAGATAAGAAATTAACTATTAACGTTGTATACAATCTTAAAAGTTATAAATACATTGTTTGCTTTTTTAAGAGCAATTTGATTTGTCTTTTATTTAATATTTTGAACGTTTCTATTAACAACAACAAAAGTATAACTTTTGTCGATTTTTTGCTTCAATATTCTCTTAACGTTGTTGTTAATTTTAATCTTATCTATATAATTTATTGTATAATTGTGTTTTGTACAATTATTTATTGTTGTTAAGATTACGTCGTTGTTTAATTAACAAATCTCTTTTAGTTTTATTGCGCAAAAAAATATTTGTTGTATTGTTTTTGTTTTGTAATTAAAATCTTTGCTCTTTACTATTAACTTGTTTTAAAATTTGTACTATTAATAACAAGTCTAATTGTCTATTTTGATAAACTTTTGCATTTAATTAAGCATTTACATATTAAATATAAAGAATTAGTAAATATTGTATTTCGTCTTAAATCAATTGACAATTTCGCGAAACTCGAAAACGTGTTGTCGAATATTCTTTAAATTAATCGAAATTGTTAATAGAGTAAAATAAACAAAGAAAAGAGACAAGACAATAGAATCTCTAACAATAGACAATTAATTGTCGACAATAAGATTTAGTTAACTATTTATTTAAAATTGATTGTTTTTAAGCTTAAAGAAATTATAGAAAGATTGCGAGAAACTTATTGAAGACAACAACAAAATCAATTGACGATAACTATAAACAAGAGAGAATAGATATTACAAGTCTAGCGATATATAGACTACGCAAGAGAGTAGAACAAAATACAGATATCCGTATATATTCTATCTGCTCTATTCAAATATTACGAAGAGCAGAGAGAGCAGTACTCTATCTGTTTTTTTTATATTCGGAAAAAAATCAGAAAAGCAAAAAGAATCTTTTTTAGTATATAGATTTTCTATAATACAACTCTTTTATAAATTGTGTTCAATTTATCTATCAAATTACTCTCTATTATAGATACAAGCTGCAACTCTTGTTATCAAGTAATTGCTTGTATTGTCTGAAAATATCTACAGATCTCTTCAACAGTATTAATCTATTCTGATACTCTAGTTGTCTAGATAGCAGTGTAACATTTTAAATATTTTCAGAATATCTGTATCAGATCAACGCGCTTCTACTTCGAGTACTAGCTTATCAGTATTATGTCGATCTTCGATTATAAAAGACAACAAAATCAGAATTAACAAATTCGATATCTATTATAGAGACTGTATCGGTCTGAAAAACTGACTTATACAGATAAATATCTATTTTATTTTTTATTCTATTTCAGCAAATCAGAAAACAATTTTTGTATCAACATTTTTTAGAAAAAAAATACAGTACTGATTTAAATCAAATTTACAGAAGTATCTAGAGAACAACAGCAAAAATTTCAATACTATATTTACAAATTTCGATAATTTCAAAAAAGAGTTTCGAAAAATTTTCGAAACATTTAACAAAAAACAAATCGCGAAAAAGATAATTCAGTATTTGATTCAGCAAATCTCTGCATCGAATTACGCAGCTAGATTTTAAAAATATATCAATCTTATCGAGTAGAACGATATTGTATTTATAACAATATTTCGACAAAAACTCAAGAACAATCTTAAAAACAAACTTATATACAATATAAGAATTATTAGCGATATATTCGATCTTATTATAATAGCTATTGATCTCGACAACAAACTGTATAAAAAAACTATAGAAAAAAGATACAATTAATTTCGAAAAAAAACAAAAATCTTTTTTAAATCAGCAATTAAATATCAGTAAAAAAAAATTTGTTCTAATCAGAAATACAGTAATTCCGACTATTATAAATCTGTATCTATAAAACTGAATTCTATTTAATAATATAAAAAAAAGAACTCTAAAGAAAAGCAAAATAACAGAAATCCGAAAACGTGCTATTTATATAGCAAACCGGACCACTTCGCAAGAGATTGTTATTTAAAGAATTTGATAGTTTTACAACAGATTAATACTATATTAAAAAACAAACTCGATAGTCAGAACAATATCAGAAAACAAATTGATATAAAAACAGATATTTTCGAAACTGAATCGAATAACAACTACTATCTGATAGAGAATTCAGATCAGTTACAGAAAGTTCTAGATAAAATATTATTAGATAAGATATCTATATCTATACAGAAAATCAATAAAAAACTCAATAAAACTATAGAAATACAATAATCAGAAATACTATATTTTTACTCAGTAACAGATTCAGACAACAAATACAGCTGAAAGAATTTTTATAAATGTTTAGACAATATTACAAAATATCTCGAGATTTTAATTAGTTTATCGAAGAAACAACAGATTAATCAAATTGTAAATAAATACAAAAAAGCGCTAGAAAACAATATTACTATCGAAAAAGATATTTTCGACAAAATCGAACAACAACTGAGCAGTGTAAGTCTATTCCGAGAGAAGATAGAGAAAGCAAAAAAATATATAATATTCAGTTGAACTGAATACTACAACAATTTCTGTTAGACTTATATAAAAAACAAGAAAAAATCTAGATAGTTTTCTAGAAAACTATCTATTTTAAAACAACAGCAGAAAGAAGTTCAGCGCAAACAGACACTCGAAACAGAAGTTGCAGTACAAAAACAAAGAAAAATTCAAATTTTTTGATAAAAAATATATCAGAGAAATACAATATATTAGTTTAACAGCAGCAATTAAACTTAACAGCACATGCACGATATTTTATTATATCAGTTAAAATTAATAGCTGTCGACTTATTGCAATAGTCGATTCTGATACGACAGATAATTTTATAATCAGAACTTTTGTTAAAAGAGAAAAATATTTTACTTAAAAGAAGTCTGATATATACAATCTAGTAATTGTAGATAGAAATCTATTATTCGACAAAAATAAAAAAATAAATAAAAAAACAAAATTACTATCGATAGCTATTCAGCAATACTATAAGAAACTAATCTTTAATATAGTAAAAATAGTTATTTACAATATTGTACTAGAAATGTCTTGATTGAAGCAGCACAATTTAGAAGTCGACTGAAATACACAAGTATTCAGATTTATATAATATAATTACGCAATTTATATTTAATCTACGTATTGACAGCATTCGATAGTAGATAAAAGAACAAGTCGAAAATCGATTGCAAGTAGCAAGTTTGTATTTTTGCAAAAAAACAATCTATTAGAGTCTGACTCGACAGATATCGACAGAAATCAGTCGAATTACAAAGTTAGAGTAACTGAAAAAAATTGCAAATCTTCTGAAAATCTTGAAATATCTGATAAAACAAAGAAACCGCTACATATATTACAAATATATAACAGATAGAAATATCTGTTTCAGAAAGAGAAAACAACAGAGACTTTTTCTAAATATCAATTGTAAAATTACAAAATCAGACTTGAATTAGACAAGCAGTCTATATTTGAATCTATATATATTCTATTCGAGAAGAAGTTCGAAGTACTCCATAGATATCTGACAGAAAAAAAAAAAATTTTTTTATCAGAAAATCTTAATTGCAGACAGAATATTCGATTCTTTTTGTATCTAAAAAAAACAAAACTTTTTGTCTATATATCGATTATCGAAAGCTAAACAATATTACAGTCAAGAACCGATATTTACTATTTAATATCAGCAAGCTTCAGAATCGACTGTTCGAAGCAAAATATTTTATTAAATTAGATTTACAAGAAGTGTACAATCAGATTAGAATAAAAACAGAGAAAAAGTAAAAAATAGTTTTTTGTATACAATATAGACTATACAAATATACAATAATATTGTTCGAATTTACAAACGCTCCGACAATATATTAGAAAATAATTAATAATATACTACAACAATATCTGAATCGATTTGTTATAACATATTTGGACAACATTATAATTTACTCAAAAATCTTGAAAAAACATGTTAGCTATATTTTCAAAATTTTGAAATATCTCAATATAAGAAACTTAGATCTCAAGCCAGAGAAATACAAATTTTACTGCAAGAAAATAGATTTTCTAGACTTTGTTGTTAAACAATATAAAGTACGTATAAATTTCGAGAAACTACAAGCAGTCAGAGAATAGAAACTATCTGTTAATGTTAAAAAAGTGCAGTTTTTTCTAGATTTTATAAACTACAATCGAAAGTTTATCAAGAACTATTTAACAAGCACAATATTACTGACAAATCTTACAAAAAAAGATACGTTATAGATATAGAAATTTACAGAAGAAAAATTATTTCAGAATTTCAAACAAAAATGTTTAAAGAAATCAATACTAAAAATATACAATCTGCAATTATTAAACAGAATAAAAACCGACGCATCAGATCTAGTTATCGGAGCGTACTATAATCAGCTATATAATAGTATATAATATTTAATAATATATTTCTCGAGAAAACTCTTGTCAGTCGAACAAAACTATAATATTTACAATAAGAAACTACTTGCTATAGTAGCTGTCTTGAAATTATAAAAAGTATATATAAAAGAATTATCAGAACTTACAGTCTTTACAGATTACAAAAATCTTGTATATTTTATTACAATTAAACAGTTTAACAGAAGACAAATGCAATAATCAGAACAATTTAAACAATATAAATTTAAAATACAGTATATATCAGACAAGAAAAATAGCAGAACAGATATATTTAGCAGACAAAATAACTATATAAAAACAAAAAAATTGTTTAACTACAGTATATTCAAAGTCAATAAGAACAAATTACTATTAACAAATAAATATAAACTAAATACTATACTACAAATACTCCGAGATAATACAGAGAAGTTTTCAATTGAGAAAGAAAAATTTCAGATATCTATCGACAAAATCGACAAATATATTAAAAAATATTATAATAGATTACTGCAAAAGTATTCGAAAGTAATTAAAACTTTTCAGTTTTTATATCAGTATTATTAATTTTTACAGATAAAACAAGCTGTCGAGATATATATTAAACGATATTTTAGCTGTTAGCAGAACAAATATAGTATATATACAGATTATAGCAAAATTCAATATTAGAAATTATCTGAATTACTATAGAATAAAGTTACTATAAACTTTATTATCAAGTTGTCTAAGTCGACAGATCTAGCAACTGAAGACAGATATAACTCGATACTAATAATAATTAACAAACTTATCAAATACTTATATATTATCGCATGCAAAGAGAAGTTTACAGCAGAACAATTAAAATATATTATATTGAATCGACTTATACAGTATTATAATATATTTAAAAAACTAATCAGTAACAGAGACAAGCTCTTTATATCTAACTACTGAAAAACACTTATTTCAATATTAAATACAAAATTTTAAATATCTACTGTCTATTATCCGATTACAGATAAACAGACAGAACAGACAAATCAGAGTTTTGAACAGTATCTGAAATACTATATTAACAGTACTTATAGCAACTGGATATTATTTCTATCTATAATATAACTGATATTTAATACAAAGATTTCGAATATTACTAAAATAACTCTATTTTTTGTTAACTATAACAGAGAATTCAATCTCTTCGAAAAAGAGCGTAAGTATCTATTAGTACAATCAGCTATCAAAAAAGTAGCAACACTAAAAAAGATACACAATAATATCTCAGAGATACAAAAAAGATCGGTCAAATATCAGAACAAGAAAAAAAAACAATATCTCAGCTAAAAAAAAGAGATAAAATTTATCTTCTGACAAAAAATCTGAAAATAAAAAAATCAAAAAAAAAGAAAATTGAACTATATCAAAGTCGGACTGTTTTTTATTAAAAAAACTAAGAAATCAGTCAATTACAAACTCGACTTACTCAAGAACGTCAAAGTATTTTCAGTATTTTATATATTATTGTTGGAATCAGCCGATCTCAGTATATCTATACAGAAAACATTTTATTATAAATTACAGAAAGAGAACAGATACAAAGTAAAACAAATTCTAAAACAGCAAAATCAGAAATATCTAGTCAAGTGAAAAAAATATTCTATCTCAGAAAATATATAAAAATTAATCGACAATCTCGACAATTGTAACACTCTTATTTAGAAGTTTTATCGAATATATCAGCAGAAATTCTATCGAATAAGATTAGCAAAATAAAAGATTATTTACTATTCAGATTGAGAAAGACAATTTGTTTCGAGACAATATTGATCAGAAATTCAGAAAAAAATTCGAAATCAGACTTTTCAGTTAACAAAACAAATTTCTTCAGATTTTGAAGCTTTCTATCTACTATTAACTGCTGTTTATCTTCAATATAGTCAAACTGTAACAACAGTCTATTTTTTTTCGCTTGCAGCTCAGTCTGCATTACGCGTTATTTTAACACTGCTTTATAAAGCTGCTGCTTGAGCGTCTTTTGCTGCGCTTTCAGACAACGTTACCGCGCAGTATTCAGAGAAATCAGATTATACGAGCAACTCTTCTTTATATATTCTACACACTTATCGAAATCTTCTTGCACACGACAGAACTTGTTCAGACAATCGCAACAATAACAGAAACGTATTTTTTCGATAGAAATGCCGAGTTCGGAAATTTGAATAAAACAACAATTGTACGAGAAAGATTTGTCTTTAGATATTGTCGGAAAAAGTTTGTTTTCGGAACAAAAGTATACAGAAGAGAGAATAGTGTTACAAGTCTAGCGATATATAGACTACACAAGAAAGTAGAACAAGATACAGATATCCGTATGTACTCTATCTGCTCTATCCAAATATTACAAAGAGCAGAGAGAGCAGTACTCTATCTGCTTTCTTTATATTCGGGAGAAAGTCAGAAGAGCAAGAAGAATCTTCTTTAGTATATAGATTTTCTATAACACAACTCTTTTATAAATTGTGTTCAACTTATCTATCAAATTACTCTCTATTATAGATACAAGCTGCAACTCTTGTTATCAAGTAATTGCTTGCATTGCCTGAAGACGTCTACAGATCTCTCCAACAGTATCAATCTATTCTGATACTCTAGTCGTCTAGATAGCAGCGTAACAATAGATAATGTTTAATTTATATATAAGAAATAATATAGATAGCGACGACGAGATATTTGATGCAAAAAGCAGATAACAACGATAAGATCGATAAAATCCTCGGAAATTTTGATAACAATACCACCAAAATAAGCGGGGAGGCGCAGTTTGCACTAGTAGTATTAAAAATTAAGAACGTCTAAGATTTAGAAGCATCCTTATGGCCTCGGAAGCCATGGCGATATTGACGCCAACAAATATCTGATAAATCAACTTTGTTTTGGAGTCACCACCAAGACCTTCTAAGATTGCGTAGAGCTTATCACTTATACATTCGAGTATTGAACGAGTGTTGGCAAGATAAGCTTCATCTCCGGAAGAGAAAATTGAGAGTGAGCCATCTGCTGCCCGGCCTCTGCGAGATTATATAGATTAACGATTATGGCAGAGAAGAGCTAAGCACTGGAGAAGAGTCTTCAAAGCCTCGAACCTTGAAGCCGCACGTTCATTTATAGGAAAATGTGCATATCCAACAAAAGTACACTTACGCACCACCTGATACAGGACAATCGATCTAGCAATTTGTATATTTTGTAATTCTCTTCTTGTTATAACGTTTGCTCTAATTGACAATTAAAGAGCTACAATAATTAATTGCATTAAAATTAATAAAAATACTATTTAAATATTGTATCTAAAAAATATATCTAAATATTAAATACGCATAGACTAACTGTTAGATCGGGTTTCGGTTCCAACTATTGGAATTAATCCGATCCGACAGTTTCAATATTAGAAATCGAATCGAAACTCGAGTCGATTTCTACTTTTTTAAAATCGAATCAACTCGACTCGACTCAATTCTCGATTTCAATATTAGAAATTAAATCGAATTGCCAAGAATTGTCAAGAATTCTAAAAATAGTATAAAATTAGTTTTTTTTTAATTATTTTCTAGATAATGCACAATAGTAATATATAATATAAGAACAATCTACTATATTTATTAATTAAATTAAATATATTAATTATTTCTATTAAATTATTAATTAATTATTACTAAAAATAATAAAATTTACTAAAAATAGTAGTCTTAGCAATTTGAATCGATTTTTTCGAATCGAATTTTGATTTCAACTCTAGAAATCGAATCAAATTGTCGATTCTAATATTTGAAATCGAATCGACAATTCGATTTTAACTTTTGAAATCGATTCGATTCGATTTAAGTCGAGTATTCGATCCAAACTCGATAATTCGATCCGACGCAATTAGTCTAAATACGCAAGATAAGATATAATATTAAATTGTATATCTTTGTTGTTATCTTTTAATATTAAAGAAATTTTGCTAAATTAATCAATAAAACAATAAAAAAAAGTTTTCTCAAATATATTAATCTTTGTTTTATTATTTATCTTAATAGAATATATTTTTATTTGTATTATAAATTAGACTAATTGTTAGATCAAATTTCGATTCTAACTATTAAAATTAATTTTATTCGACAATTTTAATATTAGAAATCGATTTAAAATTTAAGTCGATTTCTACTTTTTTGAAATTAACTCGATTCGATTTAAATTAATATTCGATTTAAATATTAGAAATTAAATCAAATTGTTAAGAAATCGAAAATTATATTATTATATTAAGAGTTACTATTTTAAAATCTATATAATTATAATATATTATCGAGATTACAATTTGCTATATTATTAGATTATAATTACTTGTTAGTATAAAATCTTGTTTAATTTATCTTATATTTGTATTACTTTTTTGTATTATTGTTCTACTTTAGAAATTTTTTCTTTAAACTATTTAGAAATATTGTTTATACTATTTTCGATTGCAAAATATTTGATTTTTTAAAAACTTCTAGTTAATAGTTGTCTTTATTCGAAGATAATTCTAGTAAATCTATTTTTTGCAATTTGCTATTTAGTATTTTATATTTTAATTAATTTGCGAGTTAATTTAATTAAAATTTTAATTGTATATTTAATACTAGAAAAAGAAAATTTCAAAAAATATTAAATAAGATTTTAAGTAAATTTTTATTACTTAAATTAAAAGATAAAAACAAATATATTAAATAAAATACAAATACTAAAATTTAATTTAAAAAATAATAATTATATATTACAATTAATAAAAGTATCTTGTATAAAACTTAAAATAGACTTGTTTATTTATATTAAATTAAAAAAATTAATATTAAAGCATAATCTAAGTTTTAAAACAAATATATTTAAATAGTCTCAACTATTAATAGTTTGTCAAAAATTGTTTGCAAAAGTTGTTAAAAAATATTAAATTATTCTATTGTATACAATTATTTAAATATATTAAATATAAAAAAATATCTTTAATCTGCATTTTATTTAAAATAAAATAAATCTTAATTATAATTAGTAATCGATCTAGTTTTTATTTGCGTAAATTATTGTTAATAATACAAATAAATAATACAAAACTAATATATTAATAGAAAAAAAACTATATTGATTTGTTATTTTTCAATTAAGATAATTAAGAAGATTAATTATATAAAATATTTATTAATTTAAATCTACTCTTTCAAACTATTAATAATTTGAATTTTTAAAAATTATTAAAAATATTTCGATTAAATCTAGTACTTCTAGATTATATTAAACTATTAAAATTAATTTTTACAAATTTTAATTAAATATATAACAAAATTAAATTAAATTTAAAGAAGTCTTAATATATTTCTATTGTTTTAAATATATAATTTAGTTTTTAAAAAGTTGTCTATTTTAAAGTATTAATATATTAAATTAATATTATATTTTAATATTGCAAATATTTTATTAGATTTACTTTTTTTAATATCGAATATATAGATCGACAATTAATATTAGAGTTTATAAAAATATCAAAATTCTTTAAAATTAAGAACAAATTTCTTAAAATTGTTACTAATAATACAAGTAATAACAATACTTTTAAAAACAAATTTAATAGAATTTTAAATTAACAAAAATCTTAATAAAACAAACAACAAAATTTTATTTCTTATTTAATTTATATTATTAATTTAATAGTTTAAAATTTTATTGCAACTCTTAAATTAGAAACAATTGTTAACAATATTATTTTTTAATTAGAAAATAAATAAATTCAAAATATTGCAAAAAGTATAGATTTGTTTGTTATAATTAAAAAAATATTTGTTTGTATAATAATATAAAGAAATAATATATTTGCTAAATTTTATTTAGATTTGCACTTTTATTATTGCTATTAATAATTTGTTTTAGTACTTAATTTACTTTAAAGTCTTTCAAAAACAAAAAATCAAAAAATCTTAAAAACTAATACAAAATATTTGTATTTATTAAAATTCTATCTATCTAATACTTTGTTATATATATTAACTATATAACTATATTAATCTTTAAATAAAAAAATATTCAAAAAATTAAAAAATTAGATATATTTAACTAGACAAAAATAAGTAATAATTAATTTAACTATTTAACAATATATTAAATTCTTTCTATAAATATATTCTTATAATTTCTCAAACAACTAATACTAATATTTATTTCAAATTTCGAGTATTTAATATAGTATTTAATTATTTAAATTATTTAAATAAAATTATAATAAATTATAATTGTTTTTTAAAAGAAATTATACTAAAAGTTTGTAAAAAAGTTTCGACAAAACTTGTTAAATAATATTCGAAAACAAAAAAACTTAATAGAATATTATACAATTTTATTAATATTTTAAATTCTATATAGAAATTAAATCTTTACAAAATATAGAATAAAAATAAAAATAATAGTTTTGTAAATTATAAAACAAAATATTAGACAAAATTTAAAATCTATTTTTAGTTTTATTATAATTTAGCTATTGTTTTAAAAATAAAAGTACAAAAAGCAAATATTATTAAAAAGATAATATAATATAATAATATATTTAATCTTTAGTTAACTTTTTTTATAATTTGATACAAATATTATAAAAATTTTATTTTAACAATTTTAATATTTTTGTTTAATTTAAAATAAAGACAATCGATATTTTTGTATTAATATTATAGAGAATAAATATTTAATATAGAAATATTAAAAAAAAAAAATTTCGAACTATTTTAAGTTAATACAAATAATTAGAGATTTTTTATTTATTTAGTATTATTAGTAAATATTAAAAAAACTTTTAATTTTGCTCGAAAAATATATTAATAGAATTAATCTTAAATAAGTTTGCAAACAATTAAACAAATTATAATAATTAAATACTATAATTATACTATAGATTTAAATTCAGAAAAAAATATTGTTAAATTGTAAAATATATATTGCAAAGTACAAAATAATAATTAGCAAATTAATAAAAATAAAAATTATTTATAACTAGATTATTGTACAAAAGATTTTATATTTATAATATTGTTATAAATAAACAAATATTATTAGCAATAATATAGATAGATAATATATTTAAAATAATAAAATACTTAATATTGTATTAAATTAATATTTTAAACTTTTTAAAAATTATATTATCTCTAATTTTAATATATATTTAAATATAATAAAATTAAATAATTAAATCTTAATAGCTCAATAATAGCGTATTTAGTTTCTTGTAATAATAATGCGCAATCTATAATATTGTTTAAGATAGTATTATAGTACTATCTAAGACTATATTATAAATTGTATATTATTAGTATAAAAAATTAAAAAAACAGAAATTTAAATCTTTTTTAAAATAAAATAATTTTCTTTTTATATAATTTTCTATAAAATTATATAGAACAAAATTGTTAAGCTCTTTAATTAGAAATATTAAGTTAATAATTTAACTCTAATTATCTAGATAATCTAAATATATAATCTAAATATATTTTCAAATTATTATATTTGATAGAAAAGAATACAAAAAATATATATAGCAAAATAATATATTTAATAAATAATGCAATAAAATAATATAAATAATAAAGTACAATAAGTAAAATAATTTAAATTCTTAATTTTTTGCTAACTATTTTAAATTTTAATATAACAAAGATATTTAAATATTAATTTTATTACTATTTACTATAGTAAAATTTCAAATTCTGTATTAATTGTTTTAACAATTGCAAATTCTTAGACTTAATAATTTTGCAATTAATATAAATAGCAAAAAGATTGCTATCTAAATATATAAAGCAAAATATTAGTATATACTATATAGAAATAATAGTAATATAAATAAATAATATATTTACTAAAAAAAAAGTTAATTATAAAATTTTCAATAATTTTCTAAAAAACTAATAAGATTAATATTTAAATTTGATATTTTTTATTGTTTTTTTTGCTAACAACTTTATTTTGCAAAAATTTTCGAATTAATTTTGCAAAAAATATTTTTAAAATTAATAGATTATTAGTCTTCTAATATTTGCAAATTTTATATAAAATTATTATTCTAAATTTGTATTTGCATTTCTTCTATATTACAGATACTTAATTAATAATAGTTTAATATATCATTTTTTTGTATTATTTTTTGTATATTAGAAACTGTTTTAATTAATTTCTTTTCTTTATTATAATTAATTTGTACTACTATATTTTTTTGCAATTTTTTATCTATTGTTTTACAAATGATGCAAGCATCGTCTAGTTAGTCGCCACCAGTTAGACATCGTCTAGTTAGTTGCCATTAGTTAGGGTCCACATCAGTTAGAGTTTATCTAGCTAGTATTTGTTTCTAGTTTGATTATCAATTACCATATTATACAATTAGTTGTCTTGCTTGCTTTGTGTTTGCGATAGTTGTCTTTCTTTTCGTGTCAACAAACTAAATTAAGTATATTAGCAATATATAATATATTAAATATATTATTCAAATATATTATTAATTTATTTAATTCAAGTTATTAGAGTTTTAGAGCAAAATATATTGTTAAATTAAATTTTTTTAATACTTAATAAGAGAATTAACAATACAAAATACAAGAATTAGCAAATCTTGCAATTAAGTATTTAATAAATAATATAATAAAGTAATATATAGCAGATATATATATTTGTCTTTGATTTTAATAATTAAAAAATATATACTATACAATAATTAATGTAATAGATATAATAATTTTTGATTATAATAATATTAAATAAAAGTAATATTTAAATTCTAATTCTAATATTAAGTATATAAGTTTATCTTATAATTGCAACAATTTCTTTATAGCCAATACTATACAAAAAAAAAACCGTGTTTTTACCGTAGTAAATCGGTAGTAAATCGGTAGTACTACGGTATAACCCTAGTATTGCCACGGTATAACCCTAGTAGCACTACCGTAGAGGGGGGATAATACCAAATACGGTTGTACAACCGTAGTAGATATAGTTATACCAATTTGGTATATTCTACCAAATCCGATTTACTACCGATTTACTACGGGATTAATA
>JAABUL010005493.1_pt1 | contig 15735 bp, 8 predicted proteins | sample 5559151 | NCBI WGS metagenome assembly JAABUL01 (sample SAMN10711876, study PRJNA513368) | rock metagenome | isolation source: Antarctica rocks | place: Antarctica: Victoria Land, Pudding Butte sud | reverse complement strand
TACAAATTCAATATGGCTTCAATTGAGGCAGCGCTTGCAGATCTAGCTTTGCAAAAGTCATCTAACTACACTGCAACTGCAAAGAAATTCAATATCAATCGAAGCACGCTGTCGCGACGACATAGGGATATAATCGCCTTCGTCAAGAAAAGCAAGCAAACGACGTCAATTCTTTCGAACCAACAAGAAAAAGAGCTTATTCGCTATATCAACAAGCTTATCGAACGTGATATATCTTCTCTCAATGTCATGATTCATGTTTTTGCGTATAATATATCTGAAAAACAGTCAGGCAAAAACTGATCTTATGAGTTCGTTCAACGTCATTCAGATATACTACAGTCAAAGTTTCTACAAGAAGCTGATCTAAAGTGAAAGAAAGCTGATAATGCATATCAATATCAGCTTTATTTTGATCTAGTAAATGTCTTCATTTCATTTAGTTTCATACTAATATAAGTGTTACGATCCTAGCCTTCGCCTATTCTTCGCCTAGCCTTCGCCTGGTTTCATCCTAATCGGGCCTAGCGGGAACCTGACCTAGAGATGATATCATTGGGACCCTGCATCATATGTGTAAGGCGTCAACCCAATCGGGCCTAGCACAGGGCTGAGAAACACACATATAAGAATCGAGTTCTTTTCTGTAAATACTTTTCTTTCTTAGCATTTATCTATTAGTTAAATGACACTTCTATGACTCGCTCTAGGCCGATCTCTAACAGTAGATAAATGCTAATCAACTACTCTGCTATCAACGTGTAGACGATACGAAATAACCTACTTCGTTTATTCAGAAAATTCGCAAGGAATTCTTTGAATTACTTTCACCAAAACACATCTGCAAATTTACTCAAATTTATCAAATCAATCACTCAATCAAATTTATCTTTCTCACAATGACACGCGACTTCGAATCAGTCGTGTCACGAACAGCTCGTCTGCTTAGAAGTACTGCTAGCAGACGCGTTTTCATTATTTCTTTCGATGTCTCAGCTGAATCTCAGAATGTCACTATCTCATGAAACATCAACACAAGTCAACAACTTCGTCAATGAGCTCATGATCAGTTGAACAAGATCATCAAGATGTTGATCGAGCTAAGAGATCAACGAGACATGACTTTGAAACTGAATGAGCAGTGAATCATTGTTCAAGTCGAACATGACAAGAGATTGAACCAACTAGAGATCAAACAGATGATCATAGACACTCTAGAAGAGACAAACAAACGCTATCGAGAGAAGATGTTGAATCTCAAGAATAAACTCAAAGAAGTATTGCATTCAGCGAATCAGTCATGATCTCATCAGTCTACTGAACCTCGAGTTTCTACGAAATCTTTATCTCAAGCTTCTATCAAGAACTATAATCGACAAGAATCATCTACTTTATTCGACAACGATCATCACAAGTCTTTCAAGTTTTCGAATTCATCTATATTCACTGATGAAGATGAATCAACATGAAATAGCTGAAGAATCAAGATAGACGATAAGCTTCAGGCAAATGTCAATCACTTCATCGATGAAACTATCTGCATTGCCTATGTGATATCTAGACTAGAAGATGACGCTGCTGAGCATATCTTCGCTTGACATCGTCATGACGCTTTGCATTCTTACATCTCAATCTACGAGCTACTTGAGCATCTAGAAGAAATCTACGAGAATCAGAATAAGAATCGAAAGTGTCGTTGCAAGTACAACGCTCTGAGACAAGCAGACGAGCTCTTCAACATCTTCTACTTCAACTTTATGAAGCTATTCAGCTATCTAGACTACGATGATCGCACTCTGATGAATGATCTTCAGAATAAGATCAACAATCGTTTGCAGAATATTCTGTCAGTATGTTTTGAAAACTTTGCTTCACTTCATCATCTCAAGATCTTTCTTCAAGATGTGAATAATAAACAGCGAGTCAACTATCAGCTACGCAGTCAGCTACGCACTGTCATCGTCAAAGTCACTGTCGTACCTGATAAATGCGCTGCTACTTCATTGTCAGTGACGACTTTGATAATCAATTATGTTAAGTCTATCATCTTTTCTACTATCTTTTCTATCTCTGAGTCAGTCAGATCGTTTATCGTCTGCTATATCTGCAAGATCTCAGATCATTTGTTCAAGAATTGCTCTTAAAACAAGATCAACACTTCTGCTTCTTGAGCTTTCATCTCTCGTCTACATGAAATTGTCATTTCAAAGAATAAAGAGAATGAGAAAATGTCTTCTTTCAAAGATAACAAGACAAAAAACTAGAGACTTTCATCAAAGATACAATGAAAGATGTGTTAATTTCTTCAATGATGAACATGTCAGATGATTTTTTTGCTTCTGAATCTTTGACTACTGAATGTGTACTTTCTAGCAATGAAATTAGTTACTCATTGAAGTCATTAATTGACATCGAAGCTGCTGACTATTCATTCATTGATGAAGTGATCGCGCAGATTGTTTGTGATCAGTTGCAAATTGAGTCTTTGACTTTGATCAAAGCGAAGTTAATTCAAGAATTTGACAATCATTATGCTAAGAAACTCATTACTCATGTCATTTATTCAAATCTGATTGTTTAAGATCATACAATTGACACTGCTTCTATATTGATTATTCAATTAAATTAACATCAAATGATTCTTGAAAAAACATGAATGAACAAAATCAATCTAGTAATTGATATGCAAATTGATTTTCTTCAATTTTCAAATTTCATTCTCAATTCAAAATCAATTGTTCTACTCACAAGCAATAATTCAATCACAAAACGAAAGAGCTTAACTTCTACTCATATACTGAAGAGATCTTTCACTTTCGTTACATCTCAACTCAGTCAAAAATCACTCTCTTTCAATCAGTTCAATGAGAAGTCAGTTAAACTAATTGAACAGTCAAAATTGTGTGACGCAGTTTCATTTAGCGTCAACATTAAATCAACGTTCAGTCTGAAATTAGCTTTCAATTCAATGAATATATCAATGATAGAGACAGCAGTCTATAGAATGTTAGTCAAATGATCAAACATCAAGATCTTTGCTGTTATTGTCTTGAAAATTGATTGACTCATAACTACAGCTGAGAATAAGCTCGAAGAAGTGAATCTACATGAGCTTTCACACATCGAGACTCTTGAGCAAGTCAAGATTAAGCTTTTCTCTGAATATCACGACTATCTAAACGTGTTCAATCGAGCAATGATCGATCAGCTATCATCTCATCGTATCTATGATCACAAGATCGAGTTGATCAACGAGAAAATGCTTTCTCGAAGCAGACTGTATCAGATGTTCAATCACAAGCTTCAGAAGATAAAGAAGTATCTGATCAAACATTTGAACAAAGAGTTCATTTTCTTTAGCTTTGCATCATACATCTCGCTCATCTTGTTCGCTGAAAAGAAAGATGAAAGTCTGCGTTTCTGCATTGACTACAGAAAGCTCAATGCTTTGATCAAACAAGATCATTATTCTTTACTCTTGATAAACGAGACTTTCACTCATATACAAGAAAGCAAATATTTGATTCAATTGAACATTATTGTCACGTTCAATAAACTGCGAATGCATTCAGATAGCGAAGATCTGACTATCTTTATCATCTTTTTCAACTCATACAAATATCATGTAATGCTCTTTAAATTAATCAATGAATCAATGTTCTATCAACACTATATAAACGACGTGCTGTTTGAATATCTTCATCAGTTTTGTCAGATCTATCTAGATGACATTATCATCTACAGCAAGACATTGAAAAAATACAAGCAACATGTATGATTAATCTTGAATAGACTACGAGAAGCTGATCTACAGATAGATATTGATAAATGCAAGTTTCATGTTCAGAAAATCATCTTTTTAGAACTTTTGATGTCAATCGAGAGACTTAAGATGAATTCTCAAAAGATACAAGCAGTCATTGATTGATCTACACTCAATAATCTCACTCAAATGCAGTTCTTCATTGACTTTTGCAACTTTTATCAACGCTTCATCAAGAACTTTTCAAAGATTGTTTGTTCAATGATTCAACTCACTCAAAAAAAGATTATTGTTAAAGATCAATCTAGAATGAGTCATAGAGATGTCATTTAACTAATAGATAAATGTTAAGAAAGAAAAGTATCTACAAAAAAGAATCAAGTTCTTATATGTATGTTTCTCAGCTCTGTGCTAAACTCGATTGAGTTGACGTCTTACACATATGATGCAGAGACTCAATGACATCATTTCTAGATCAGATTTTCGCTAGACTTGATTAGAATGAAATCAGACGAAGACTAGTTGAAGAATAAACGAAGACTAGAATCGTGACATTACTTTTCTTTCTTGACTATTCATGTTTGCATGAATGTTGTTTCTTAGTGCGCTTTTCTTGAATATTTGATATGAAAGTCATCAATCATCTCTTGAGCGTTCATAAATTCGTTGTCGTCAGCGTTATATCAGTTGAGATCGTTGTCATAGCTCTTTCATTTGACTCAATATTGAAGTCATTTTCTATAACGTCGAGAGTTCAGTATATCATCGATTTCTCATTCGTCTTCATCGTTTATCACTATTGATCTCAAAGATTCATTCTTTTGATCAGACAGAAAATCATCGACGACAGAACGAAGAAGCTCTGAATGAAATACATCATGTATATACATAGTCTCTGATAGTTTCAACTTATAGAATGAGTCAATAGACTCAGTGATCTGAAATGAGTCGAGCATCTTGTCATTCAATTTTTTGAAAGATCTCGCTGTAATGATGTTTCATTCGTTCAGAAACATCTTTGATTCGATCTTGTAATTGATTTTCTTTCTATGCTTATTAGCTTGATTCATCATTTGTTTTCATGTTTTGATCAGAGCTTCACGAGCAAAGATCAAAGTCTTGTTCATTTGTTCAAATATATTCTTGACTCGATCAATCTGCAAGCATTCGCAAATGCTTTCATACTCGATGATGTCAGAGTTGAAACTCATACAAGAATGAAAGTTCTTGTTCATGAAGAAGAGAATCAAGAAGATGATTAATGACAAGATGTTATTGTCAACAAACTTGATCATGAGTAGTCACTTAGATCAGTCGTTCTGCATATACGAACAGAAGAATCGAAGTTAACGCTTGACGTTCTGATTGACTTGTTCGCTTTGATCATCAATCTGAGAATGATAGATGATGAACAATCGAAGAGAAATGCTCAGTCGTTTGCAAAGAAACTTTCATAGTATAGAGATGAATTGCGAATCTCGATCAGATACTATGAAGCTTGATAAATCATGAGTTCAATATACTCATTGAATCAGCATTTCAGCTGTCTTTTCAGCTGTGATATCTTCATCATCAATGATGCAAGAAATATAATGTCTTTCTTTTAACAATCTGCAGATAACAGTCAGAATAGCGTTGTAATCGTACAAATCAGATAGATCAATAATGAAGTTCATTGCTATGTCTTGTCATCGCTGCTCAGATATAGATAGAGATTGAAGCAAGTCGTTTGATTTATTTCTTGATGTCTTTGAACGTTGATATACATAGCAGTTTTGAATATATCAATCTATTGTTTTTTGCATAGAAGATCAATAGTAATTTCGCTTTATGATCTTCACTGTTCTAAGAATTTCAGAATGATCAATTGACAACTGATCATGTATCTCACGAATCAGATTCATTTGCAGAAGTTCATTGAACGAAACTCATAGCTGACTGTCTTTGTATAAGATTTCATTCTGAACTCGACAATTCTTCAGCTTGATATCTTTGCATTGTGCTTCGTCTCTTGCTATTGCTTCGCGAAGTAGCGTACAATTCTCATCAATCTCATTAGTCTCAAGAATCTGTTTATAGATTGATTGATCATTATTCTTCTCTAGATCAGCGATCTTCATTCAATTCAATGTCAGAATAGTAGTTCTTTGATATCAAACGCGTTCATCGTTGAGATCTCTAGGCACGAAGTCAGCTCAACGAGTTAATGCATCGATCTTAATGTTCTGTTTGTCAGATCAATACATTATCTTGAAGTTGAAGTCAGCTAGCTTCTGAACTCAATGCATCTGTCGTTGACTCAGCTTCTTGTCTTTCATCAATGAGATGAGTGCTTGATGATCAATGAACATCTTGATAGAAATGTCAGTCAACTTCAGTTCAAGTCATCAATGCTCAAATGCTTGAATGATGATAAGCAGTTTCTTATTGTATATTTCGTAGTTGCACTCAGCAGAAGACATGTTCTTGTTATAGAAAGCAATCAAATGTAGTACTTCTTCGTCATCATATTGAGAGAGAACTTCGTCGTTTACGTAGTTGAATGAGTCAGTTTTCAGAATAGTCTCACAAGTCTGATCAAAGTGACAAAGTATAAAAGTCTCAGTCATACATCTCTTCATGTGATTGAATTCAGTCTGACAAGTCTCATTTCATTCAAATATGATCTTCTTTTGAGTGAGTTGAATCATTGAATGAACAATCTTCGAAAAGTTCTTGATGAAACGTCGATAGAAATTGCAGAAGTCAATGAAGAACTGCATCTGAGTGAGATTATTGAGTGTAAATCAATCAACTACTGCTTGTATCTTTCGTGAATTCATCTTAAGTCTCTCGATTGACATCAAAAGTTTCAAAAAGATGATTATCTGAACATGAAACTTGCATTTATTGATGTCTATCTGTAGATCAGCTTCTCGTAGTCTATTCAAGATCAATTGTACATGTTGCTTGTGTTTCTTTAAGATCTTGCTGTAAATGATAATGTCATCTAGATAGATCTGACAAAACTGATGAAGATATTCAAACAGCACGTTGTTTATATAGTGTTGATAGAACATTGATTCATTGATTAATTTAAAGAGCATTACATGATATTTGTATGAGTTGAAAAAGATGATAAAGATAGTCAGATCTTCGCTATCTGAATGCATTTGCAGTTTATTGAATGTGACAATGATGTTCAATCGAATCAAATATTTGCTTTCTTGTATATGAGCGAAAGTCTCGTCTATCAAGAGCAAAGAATAGCAATTTCGTTTGATCAAAGCATTGAGCTTTCTGTAGTCAATGCAGAAACGCAGACTTTCATCTTTCTTTTCAGCAAACAAAATGAGCGAGATGTATGATGCGAAGCTGAAGAAAATAAATTCTTTGTTCAGATGTTTGATCAGATACTTTTTTATCTTCTGAAGCTTGTGATCAAACATCTGATATAGTCTGCTTCGCAAAAACATTTCTTCATTGATCAACTCAATTTTGTGATCATAGAAACAATGCAATGATAGCTGATTGATCATTGCTCAATCGAAGATGTCTAAATAGTCGTGATATTCAGAGAAAAGCTTGATCTTGACTTGCTTGAGAGTTTCAATGTAAGAAAGCTCATGCAGATTCACTTCTTCAGACTTGTTTTCAGCTGTAGTTATGAGTTGATCGATTTTCAAGATGATAACAGCAAAGATCTTGACATCTGAACGTTTGACTAACATTTTATATGTCGCTGTTTCTATCATTGCTATGTTCGTTGAATGTGACGTCAATTTAGAGATTTTGACGCTAGTTAAAGTCGCGTCACGCGATTTTAACTGTTCAATTGAATTCTTCTTTTGACTGAAAGAGAGTGATTTCTGACTGAATTGAGATGTAACGAAAGTGAAAGATCTCTTTAATATATGAGTAGAAGTCAAGCTCTTCTGTTTCATGATTACTCTATGACTTGAGAGTAGAACAATCAATTTCTGACTAGAAATGAAATTCAAAAATCGAAGAGAATCGATTTGCATATTTATTACTAGATTGATTTTGTTCATTCATGTTTTTTCAAGAATCATTTGATGTTGATTTAATCGAGTGATCAATATAGAAGCTGTGTCAATCATATGATCTTGAATAGTCAGATTTGAATAGATGACATGAATAATGAGTTTCTTAGCATAATGATCATCAAATTCTCGAATTGACTTCGCTTTGATCAAAGTCAGAGACTTGATTTGCAACTGATCACAAACAATCTGCGTAATCACTTCATCAATGAATGAATAGTCAGCAGCTTCGATGTCTATCAATGACTTCAATGAGTAACTAATTTCATTGTTAGAAAGTACACATTCAATAATCAAAGATTCAGAAGCAAAAGAATTATCTGACATACTTGTCATTGAAGAAATTAACACATCTTTCATCACGTCTTTGATGAAAGTTTCTAGTTTTTTGCCTCACTATCTTCAAAAGAAGACATTTTCTCATTCTCTTTATTCTTCGAAATGACGATTTCATGTAGACGAGAAATGAATGCACAAGATGTCAAAGTATCAATCTTGTTCTGAGAACAGTTCTTGAATAAATGATCTGAAATTTTGCAAATATAGCAAATGATAGACGATCTGACTGACTCAGAGATAGAAAAGATAGTCGACTTGACATATTCAATTATCAAAGTCGTCACTGCTGACAATGAAGTAGCAGCGCATTTATCAGATACGATAGTGACTTTGATGATGACAGTGCGAAGCTGACTGCGTAGCTGATAGTTGACTCGCTGTTTATTATTCACATCTTGAAGAAAGATTCTTAAGCGAGTGAATGAAGTAAAGTTCTCTGAACAGACTGATAAAGCATTCTGCAAGTGATTGTTGATCTTATTCTGAAGAACATTCATCAGAATGCAATCATCGTAGTCTAGATAGCTGAATAGCTTCATAAAGTTGAAGTAGAAGACATTGAAAGACTTGTCTGTTTGTCTAAGAGTGTTGTACTCGCAACGACACTTTTGATTTCTATTCAGTTCATTGTATATTTCTTTCAGATGCTCAAATAGCTCGTCGATTAAGATGTATGAATGCAAAGCATCATCTTCTAGTCTAGATATCACATAGACAATACAGATATTTTTATTATCAAAGTGATCGACATTTGTCTGAAGCTTGTCATTCATCTTGATTCTTCAGCTGTTTCATGTTGATTCATCTTCATCAGTGAATATAAATGAGTTTGAAAACTTGAAGAACTTGTGATGATCATTATCAAATAGAGTGAACGACTTACGTCGAGTATGATTCTCGATAGATTGACGAGATAGAGATTTCATAGACTGACGAGATCGAGATTGATTCGCTGAATGCTGTTTCTTTTTTAGACTCAAAACTTTCTCTCGTAGATTGATGATAGTCTTTTCTTAAGTATTTATTGTCATTTGATTGATTTCTAGCTCATCAAGTCTCTTGATGTGATCGACTTGAACATCGATTCATTGCTCATTGAGTTTTAAAGTCATATCTTGTTGATCTCTTAGCTCGATCAGCATCTTGATGATCTCATCTGACTGATTGATAGCTCATTGACGAAGTTGTTGACTTGTGTTGATGTCTCATGAAGTAGCGACATTCTGAGATCTCGTTGAAGCATCGAAAGAAATAAGAAAAACTCGTCTACTAGCAATGCTTCTAAGCAGATGAGCTGTTTATGACTCGACTGATTCAAAGTCGCGTGTCATTGTGAGAAAGATAGATAGATAGATTTGATAAATTTGAGTAAATTTGCAGATGTGTTTTGATGAAAGTAATTCAAAGAATTTCTTGCGAATTTTCTGAATAAACGAAGTAGATTATTTCGTATCGTCTACACGTCGATAGCAGAGTAGTTGATTAGCATTTATCTACTGTTAGAAATCGATCTAGAGCGAGTCATAGAGATGTTATTTAACTAATAGATAAATGCTAAGAAAGAAAAGTATCTACAGAAAAGAATCGAGTTCTTATATGTGTGTTTCTCAGCTCTGTGCTAGACTCGATTGAGTTGACATCTTACACATATGATGCAAAGACTCAATGACATCACTTCTAGATCAGATTCTCGCTAAACTTGATTAAAATGAAATTAGACGAAGACTAGTTGAAGAATAAACAAAGACTAGAATCATGATAATTATATTTGAATGAAATGAAGTCTGTCAGATCATCTTTGATCATATGAAGAGATGTATGATCAAGACTTTTATACTACGTCACTTTGATCAAACTTGTGAAGCTATTCTTGAAATCAACTCATTTAACTACGTCAACGATGAAGTTCTGTCTCAATATGATGATGAAGATGTTCTACATTCAATTGTCTTCTATAGCAAGAACATGTCTTTTGCTGAATGCAACTACGAGATATACAATAAGAAACTGCTGATCATAATTTGAGCTTTTAAATATTGATGACTTGAACTGAAGCTGATCAACATTTCTATCAAGATGTTCATCGATCATCAAGCGCTCATCTTATTGATGAAAGACAAGAAGCTGAGTCAACGACAAATGCATTGAATTCAGAAGCTAGCTGACTTCAACTTCAAGATAATGTATCTGTTATGATTTTAATCTTCATCTATTCTTCATTTAGTCTTCGTCTGATTTCATTCTAATCAAGTCTAGTGAAAATCTGATCTAGAAGTAATATCATTGAGACTCTGCATCATATGTATAAGAAGTTAACTCAATCGAGTTTAGCACAGAGCTGAGAAACACACATATAAGAATTGAGTTCTTTTCTGTAGATACTTTTCTTTCTTAGCATTTATTTATTAGTTAAATGACACTTCTATGATGTTACGATCGTGCACTTTGAGTTAGTCTAACATAGATCGTGTCAGACTATTATAGACTAGTATAGAGCTGAGGTTGACACGCTAGCAATCTAGCGTGTCTTCATGAGTAAAACTCACGACGTGTTGCATCTTCTTTCTTCTTCAGCTTTGAACTTCTAGTTAGAATACACTCATATGATTCGCTCTATGCAGACTCATAACATTAGTTCAAAGCTCATTAATCTTGCTATTGACGTGTAGACGATATAAAAACAAGCTACATCACTCAAACTTGAATCAGAATTGAAATCAGAAAATCGAGCTCAGAAGACTCGTTAAAAACCAAGAAATTTCTAGAACGAAACAGAAGAATACGAACGCGTTGCTCTAGACTAACTCTTTACTGAGCTTGTTGTCAGAACAGAAGAACAGAAGAACATGAACATGTTGTTCTAGAACTGAAATCAGAAATTTCAGTTGAATTTCGATCAGCAATTTTCTATTCACACAATGACTAGAAGCACAGAATTAGAATCAGAATCAGTGAGCACGACTCGCTATGAAACTCAAGATGCTGAAAGAGAATCACTTCTATCACAGAATTGAACAGCATCAGAAGAAGAAGACACGAATGTGTCATTGAATAGCAAAGAAGAAAACACGAACGCGTTGCTTTTTAATCACAAAATGATCAAGATCAGCATCAGCACTGAACTGAATGCTTGAATAAGCGCTCATGAAGCAGATGATCTCGTTGTCTTTATCAAGTACATATGTCAACAGCATGACATTGAAATCGAGATTCACAATAACATGATTCAGATGTTGAATGACGTCAACAAGATCAACGTCGAATTGAAAGCTATCAATATCAAGTTGAAAGTTACGCAGACAACGTTGAACGCTGTTCGAATGCATTTACAGAAAGAGATGAAGAAAAAGAACGTGATTATACATCATCTAGAAGCGACATCAAGTTGACTAAGCACTTCGATTTCAAAAGATTGATTCTCGAAGTCGATCAAGCTATCTGACTCGTCTTTGTTTGAAGATTTGAGACAGAATGTAAATAATTGATTGTCTTGAATGCAAAACAAGCTGAAGATGAACAAGAATCATTTTTCTATCGAAGAAATGAAGATTGCATATGTGAAAAGTCGAGTCAGTGAAACGACGATCAAACACATAGCATTCAGAATGAGAAACATGATCACGAACTCGTTTCTTGAAGCAGAAGAGATACTGTCGATCATAAATAAGATGTACAACGATTTCAATTGACATCACATGACTCAACGACAGTTCTTGAAGCTGTATCAAAACAAAATCTTCTTTCATGAATTTTGAATGAAATTTCAGAGACTTAGTGCAAAACTAGAGTACAATAACGAAATTCTACTAGATGATCTTCAGCATAAAATTAGCTCAGATCTTCAGCGAGTCACGATCAACGAACGAACTATGAATTTGAACGAATTCGTTGACATCTTCATGCAAGTCGACGTTCGATTGATGAAATTGAATGCTCGATCAGTCTTCAAGACATCAACGACTCAAGTCGCTCACTCTATCGCTAGCATCTCGACAACGATCACTACTGCGATCTCAGCTTCAATCTCTGCATGAAAGAAACTCAGAATATCAAACGTTGATTCTGCTAGAGAGAAGTTGTTTAAAAAAGAACTCTGCTTCAAATGCAAGAAGTCAGAACATAGAGCATGCAACTGTCTCAAGTCAGCTCAGATGCACGAAATCGCAGCGAATTCGAAAAATGACTTGTTCTCGTCAAAGTAGTGACTGAGAGCGATATACTCATATTCTGCTTCATCGACATGCCTGACGACTCATTTGATTTCAAGTCGTTCATTGTTGATGTCATCTTGAATAGTCTAGAAAAGATATTCAAATTCTTCGCTCTGATAGATACTGAAGTCACTGACATGACTTTCATTGATGAATCTTTGATGTCAGAGCTATGTGAACGCTTTGATATTCAGTCAATATTGCTGTCAAAATCAAAGTCAATTCGATTGTATGATGAAATTTCTGATCGAAAGTTGATTATACACGCTTCGTATACATCGATCATGATACAAGAACACAAGAATGAAATGATGTCTCTATTGATAACTCGTCTAGATCAGCACAAGATAATCATTGAAAATCTCTGGTTGAAAAGAAATCAAATTTTGATAGATTCTGCAAACGATTGATTAATATCATCGTTGAAGATTCGAACATCGAAACCTGTTGTTTCGAAAGCAAGCAGTCAATCAGCATTTCACAGGTCTGAGTCAAGCGAGATCTGCAAAATGAAACGAAAGAACTTGAACTCAATGATTACGTCGACAATCATCTTGAAGCGACTCACGAATCAGAAACTAGTAAATCAGTTCATTGAATCTGTTCTCATACGAAAGCAAAGCATTCAAGTTGATCTCGATCAACTTCGTCTCTTTCAGCCAACTGAGAAAAAGAGGTTCGTCAATATTGTCATGATCGAAGTCGCTGTGTATCGAACTCTAGTCAAGAATAAGAAGATCAAGATCTTCTTTTTGATCATTAGTGAAATCAACAAAGCGCTTAGCTCAGTCGAAGATTTCGCGAAACTGAATGAAATGATCTCTGTCATGTCATTAGATGAATTGAAGAAGAAGCTTTCAATAGTCTATCACAACTTTCTGAATGTTTTTGATAGAGAAAAGACAATGCAGTTGCTTTCGCATCGATCATACGATCATAAGATTGAATTAGAAAGTGAGAATCAATTCTCTAGAAGTCGATTGTATCTCATGTCGAGCTACAAGTTGCAGAAGATCAAAGAGTATCTAGAAGAGAATTTGAAGAAGAAGTTCATCACACTCAGTAAAGCTTCTTTCGCTTCGTCAATACTATTTGTCGAAAAGAAAGATGATAGTCTTTGCTTTTGCGTGAATTATCGAAAACTAAATGCTCTGATCAAAAGAGATCGTTATTCAATATTCTTGATAGACGAAGTACTCGCTCGAATTCAAGGCAGTAAGTATTTGACTCGACTCGACATTATCGTCACGTTCAATAAGCTTTGCATGAGTACTGAAAGCGAGAATCTAATCACATTCATTACTTTCTTCGATGTCTATAAGTATAAAGTAATGCTCTTCAAATTAATCAATGAATTCGCGTTCTTTCAGCACTATATCGACGATGTGTTATTCAACTGTCTACATAAATTCTGTCAGACATATTTGAATGATATTCTTATCTACAGTAAGATCTTGAAGAAACATAGAACTCATGTGAAAGAAGTGCTAGACAAGCTTCGCGAAGTCGACTTGCAGATAGACATTGACAAGCGCGAATTCAAGATTCAGAAAATCTCGTTTCTTGAACTACTGATATTCATCAATGATCTACGAATGAACTCTTGAAAAGTAGATGTGATTCGAAACTGAGAAGTGCTTCGATCGTTGACTCATGTGCAGATCTTCATTGACTTCTGCAATTTCTATCGACGATTCATAAAGAACTTCTCAAAGATTGCTCGATTTATGATAAAGCTGACTTGAAAAGATAACTTCTTTGAATGAACAGAGATCTGTCAGATGATCTTTGAAGAACTAAAGCAACAGATGATGACAGCTCTCGTTCTGAAGCATTTCGACTTGATCAGAAAAGCTATTCTGAAAACAAACTTCTTGAACTATGTGAACGACGAAGTATTGTCTCAGTATGATGATGAAGACATTCTACATTCAGTGATCTTCTATAGCAAGAACATGATTCTTGCAGAATGCAACTACGAGATCTATGACAAAGAACTGCTGACTATTATTCGCTGCTTGAAGCACTGACGCTCTGAATTGAAATGTACAGATATTTCGATCAAGATCTTCATCAATCATCTGAATTTGAAGTACTTCATGATCATCAAAGAACTGATTCGACGACAGACTAGATGAGCTGAGAAGTTATCTGAATATAACTTCAAGATCATATATCAGTCAGGAAAACAGAATCTGAAAGTCGACGCGCTGATCAGAATGTCAGACGTCAAGTCGATTGAGACAAACGATGATCGAAAGCTATATCAGCATCAGCTGCTATTGTCAGAAAGCAAGTTTGAATTGCAGTCAATAGAAGCTGATCAAGAAGATGATCAGAAATCTGACTCAGATCTGACTCAGACCTTGCTCAGATCTGACTCAGAGTCGAAACAAGAATCGAAAGCTAATGAAGATTCAATCGAAGAAGTGATTTCTATTCAGAATCAGATTATAGTCGAAAATCGAATGAATCAACTATGTATCAATATTCAAGCATTCATGAAACAGAACAGAAGAACTTGTCAAGATATTGATCTGAACAACTGCAGAGTACTTGATGAAGTACTCTGAAAAGATGATAGACTATGAGTTTCTCAGTCAATGATCATTCGATTGATAAGAGAAGCACATGATCTTTCGATCAGTGATTATTCTGACATGAATCGAACGTTGAACTTGCTGAGACGATCATATTGCTGACCGAAGATGAGAACGACGATCAAGCGTTACATTCGAAACTGTTACGTTTGTCGTAGGTCAAAAGCATCGAGAGATCGAATCAATGAATTATTGAAGTCATTGCTCATATTCGAGCAGCGATGACAGAACATATCATTAGACTTCATTATCGATCTATCAGAAAGTGATGAAAACAACGCGATTCTGACAGTTATAGATCGATTGTCTAAGAAACGACATTATATATCGTGTTGATCAGATGACAAAGAAATCTTCGCAGAACAAACAGTCAAGCTACTGTTGACATGAATCTTCAGAATTCATAAACTATCAAGATCAATAGTGTTCGATCGTGATTCACAATTCATATCGATTGTCTGAAAGTCTCTATGTCTGAGACTCGACATCAAGGTAAAACTATTCACAGACTATCATTCGCAGACAGATGATCAAACAGAAAGAGCGAATCAGAATGTGAAACGATATCTACGAAGCTATTGCTCGTATATGCAAGATGATTGATTCGTCTGATTATCTATGACTGAATTCGTCGATAACAATGCTATTTCGCCGTCAATTGAACAGTCGACGTTCTTTCTGAATAAGAGCTTTCACCCTCATATGAGCTTCGATTCGAACTCAATTGAATATGAGATCACTCGAGCTAGAATCGAAGCAGACAAAGCAAAGAATATATT
>JAABUL010005491.1_pt1 | contig 15740 bp, 18 predicted proteins | sample 5559151 | NCBI WGS metagenome assembly JAABUL01 (sample SAMN10711876, study PRJNA513368) | rock metagenome | isolation source: Antarctica rocks | place: Antarctica: Victoria Land, Pudding Butte sud | reverse complement strand
GTTGCATCACGCGCTGCCTTCTAGCTCCGGGCTTCAGAAGAGGCTCGAGATCAGGAATATTTACCACCTGACCGACAGGCGGTAGCATGCAGGTTTGACAAGGTTTTCAAGCGGATGTGAGCCCAGCTGTATGTTCTGACTCTTGTGGACATCAAGATAAGTTTCCACTACTTACCCCTGACATGTCTCGGGACTGGTGCTTGTGTACTCGCAGGTATTGTCCCCTGTCAAGATGACTCCGATAAGACCGTTGCTTCTCCCGTTGCTACGGCCGGTGCATCCTCGGCTCAGCTTCACACTACGACCATCGCCCTCAACATGACGGAGACTGTTCCATTGCAGGGAGCCGGCGCAATGGCACCGTCCGGGTCGTCAACGACTACGTCGGAATCATCCCTTAGCCCATCGCCAACCACCGCAGCGAACAGTTCGAATGGAGTCCCGACAACGGGCGCAGCTACGGTAGCTACGGTAGCGTCCACTTCTTCCCCAATTTGTATTACGACCACCGATGTCTCGCCAACTTCTGCAGCTGCGGTCCGTACCTCCTCGACGATCGGGAATGGCCAGACAAATGCTCTCGGATGGGATCGCCTCCGGTCTTCCTAGCCCAACGTCTCTGCTGTCCACCAAATATCGGTGTCGTGACTCCAACAGCGACAGGGCCGATCGGCAGCCACTCGTCGGCCGCGGTGACCGTCTCAGCGTACACGTATCCCACGTTGGACCAGTTCTGGGACACCTGGGCGAGCTTATCCTGTCCTTTAATCTAGCTGCAAGGCTAACGAGGTGAACAGGTCGGTCCAGTACAAGAACCGCCATTCTCGGTCGTCCCCGATCCCTAAAGCCATACCCTCTGCCCAAAGCCCAACCTCGGCTTTTACCCGGACTTCTACATCACTCAACCCAAGGAAATCCTTCCTGGATGCAAATTCCGAAGTGATTTCCTCTTTGGCTGGCCTACTGCGGCGCATCAGGTGAAAGGCGCCGTCAAAGCCGACGGCAAGGGTCCGACCAATCGAGTGTGTCGCTCGGTCAGGGGTCGTACGAAGCGCTGATCAGATGTGACAGGACTGGGCTTCGAGGTTTCCAACTTCTACACTGGACAATACCCACCGCCGATGTCGGGGATCTGCAATACTACCTCTACAAGGAAGATTTGGCTCGCCTCGCTGCTCTCGGAAACGTCTTTCGTTCTCGACTTTCTGGACCCGTATTCTCCTGTTCGCTACTGCGGATAGTCCCGTCAACCAAGCGGGTCCCGACCCTTATCGGGATCTCATCAAATACTCCTTGAGTCTAGGAGTTCAGCCTGTCTTTCATTGTTTTCTAATTAACGTGGAAGTCGAGGTGAGATGATGCAGGACATTGTTCCATTGGGACACGCGTTTGGCCGTGCAGCTCGAATACGGCGGCTTCGCCAGCGACCATTATTGATGATTTCGTAAACTTCGCCGCCATCATTTTCAGGGAATTCAATGGGACCGTCCATCGATGGATCACCTTTAACGAACCTGTCGTCTTCTGCGGACAAATGGGATACCCGGTCAACACGACTCTCCAACCCAACTTGAACAGCACCACGTACCCCTTTACTTGCTGCTACCACCTGACTCTCGCGCACGCAAAGGCTGTCCGACGATTCCGGGATCTCCACACCACTGGCGAGATTGCATTCAAGTCGGAGAACTTTGTTTTCGCAACACGGATGACCTGAATGCTGTCGAGCGACATCAGGCGTATCAGATCGGCATATTCGCCGAGCCGATCTACAATGCCGGTGATTGGCCGGAACTGATCAAAAGCGATCTACCAGCATCTATCCTTCCGCGCTTCAACGCCAGTATGACTGAGACTTGCGCGATAGGGCTATCGCGATGGCTTCGTCACTGTCGTCCCAGAAGGCGTCGCTGCCTGCGTCGCGAATATCAGCGATCCGAATGGCGATCCGAGTTGGGCAGATTGTAATCAAGTCAACTTCTATGACTCGACTCTGCTGGTTGGGCCATCGGGAATTTCGGCAACTGGCCTACCGTCCCATGGTTGCAGACGACATGGCAATACGTACGACCATTCCTTGCTGATCTCGTCAAACGTGATCCCACCAAGGGTGGGATATACCTCTCCGAGTTCGGTTTTGCCGAACCATTTGAGAACGAGTGAATCCCCCTTTCCGCGTTGATGGATAGGACTGATCTCAGCCCAGGAAGCAATCCATCTATCAGATCACGGAGGATTCGGGTCGAACCGCATATTTCAACTCATATCTCGGCGAGGTGCTCCTGGCGATCTGTGAGGATGGGATACCGGTAAAAGTACCTTTGCCTGGAGTTTACTGGACAATTTCGGATGGAACTCGGGGTTGTCAAGTGAGTGTTTAGCGTTTACCAGTCCGTTCTACCGCACCCGATCATGTCATGTTTTCAGCTCGCTTCAAAGTGCAAGACGTCGATTACAATAGGTTAGTTCATCCCATCTTCACAGAGATTCCTGAGCGATTCTGATGGTAATTCCCGCAGTCCGACGCTCGAGCGCACCGTGGGTCTGCGAGTGACATCTCAAACTGATTGTATGTCTGAAGTTCAAGCGATCCGCCTTGGAGATGAGCGACTTCTGGAATGCCCATCGGAGCGACAAGTAGGGACCTCCAAACGATGCCTGCCGACAGAGTATAGCAACGCAGAAGCTCAGAACAAGTATAAAGCGAAACAACGATGTACCAGTCTGTGCCATGGAATTGCCACAACGCAAGAGCGAATCTAAAAGGAACAGCCTGCTTGCGGAAAGCCTTACGCCTATTCCTGGCATATTCGTCGTCTTTGGTACGTCTTTGGGATTCACATGCCGGTCTGAATCTTGTGACTTCCCTTCACTCATTGAAAGAGGTAGGAGTGTGTAAAATACTGCATTGCCACTTTGACGTCGCCACTCATTTTTGTCAGGAACAAAAAGTCAGGTCAAAATTGCGGAAGCTCAGTCATATGTCGACTGCTAGTTTGGACAACAATTCTGATTACGAGTCGTCAGTCATCCCAATAACCTCACCGCCATGTCAACTCTCGTAGCAGGCTACGAGTCTTCCGACGAGGAAGTCGAACCTCTAGCCAGCACCTCCGCCAGCACTTTCCCTATACACGGTCACCACAATCACCCACCTGATCTCGCGGACGAGGATGAGGATGATGAGGAGAACGATGAGCAACTCCAGGAACAAGCACGTGAGGATGCATTTGGTCTGTTCACCTCGGACGGGAAGGCGAATGGGAATGGGAGGGCGGGACTGGAGCGGAGAACAGCGGTGATGGCGGCGCCGGATGTGCTGAAAGAAGTCAGTGGTTTGGCTCGAACGGGTTTCGGGCGGTGAGCTAATACGGGTTAGGATCCGAATGGAGCTGGACTGGCGATCATTGCTCGACCCACGGACAAGGTCATGAATGTCAACATCTCGTATGACGACATGTCGAGGCCAGTCGCAGGACCGCAGGACCCATTCAATCAGCAGAAGAACAAGGGGATGAATACCCTATCAGGTGAGGGAAGACACCGCATCCGGTAGCGAGATACTGACGGCCGGGTCAGGTCACGTTGAGGAACAAGCGATGGACGACTACTCCTTCATGATGCAACATCGGACATTCGATGTGCATGGCTATGCCCTAAACCCCTCCGCCCAAAACGGTCATGCTCAACCCATCGTCGGATCCTTCAACAGCGCTCACGAGAACGGGTACATGTCAATACAAGATATGCGACCAACCAAAGCGGTGCAGCGAGAGATGAAGCGGAAACGTGGATCGAAGGGGGATAGCAGCATCGTAGAAGGCGAGGGAGCATATGTGGGTCCTTGGGCAGATTGGCAGGGGGACAAGGAGGTGGATCCTGTGATCGAAGACGAGGCGGAAGAGTGGAGAGAGGAGAAACGGAAACGAGAGGAGGCGACTGTCGCCGCGAAGGAGGCAATGAAGGCTGCGAGAGTGGAGAAGAGCATATTTCATGGTGAGCATCCCTGGTCCCGGTCGCCAAAGACAGGCTGATGTATGTCACAGGGAAGGAGCTCACGGACTACGCTGGACGGACATATATGCATGTTCCCACCGACGTCGACGTCAAGCTCAATCCGTCAGATGGCACTCCGGCACCAAATGCTTATCTGCCCGAACGGTGTATACATACCTGGGTAGGTTCCTGGCCCATCAGCAGCTCAGTGATCCAAGCGGATGACACCTCTTAGACCGGCCACAACAAAGGTGTCTCTGCCGTCCGACTGTTCCCGAAGAGTGGCCACTTGCTGCTCAGTGCGAGTATGGATACCAAAATCAAGGTACTGGAAGCACCATATTGCCTGAATCTTGCTGATCGATTGTCTAGCTTTGGGACATCTATCACGAAGGCAACTGCCTCCGTACCTTCCTCGGCCACTCACAAGCGGTCAAGGATGTCGCCTTCAACAGCAAGGGCACCAAATTCCTCTCAGCTTCCTATGACCGACATATCAAGATATGGGATACCGAGACCGGCAAATGCATCCAGGCGTTCTCCAATGGAAAGATCCCCAACGTGGTCAAGTATCATCCGGATCCGGATAAACAGAACATCTTCTTGGCGGGTATGCAGGACAAGAAGATCATCCAGGTGAGTTCAGAGTGCAGTCAGCTCGGTCAGAATGATGCGAGCGCGCAGTATGACACAAGAGCGCATGAGATCGTCCAGACATACGACCAACACTTGGGACCTGTCAACACCATCACATTCGTGGACGAGAACCGACGATTCGTCACCACGTCCGATGACAAGACGATTCGAGGATGGGACTACGACATCCCCGTCGTCATCAAATATATCGCCGAGCCATACATGCACTCCATGCCTGCTGTCTCCCTGCATCCCAGCAGTACGTCAGCTCTACCTATGTCTCCTCTCGCTGATCCCTCGCAGAGAAATATTTCGCCTGTCAATCACTTGACAATCAGATCCTGATCTACTCCGCCGACGGTAGCTTCCGACAGAACAAGAAGAAGCGGTTCGCTGGTCACACAATTGCCGGATATGCCTGTGCCATCGGATTCTCACCAGATGGCAAGTACATCTCGTCGGGGACGGGCGGCGGAGATGTGGTGTTCTGGGATTTCAAGACTGGGAGGATCGTCAAGCGATTACGAGCGCACAACCAGGTGGTCATTGATCATGTATGGCTACCGAATGAACATGTGAGTCTTGGAAGTATGTATCTTGAGTGGACTCAAAGCTGATGCGATGTACAGTCGAAAGTCATTACGGCGTCTTGGGATGGGCTCATCAAGCTCTGGACATGATTCTGCCTCTTTTGTGGTAGCAGTCCTGCCTGTAGCCAATGTATAAAAATCTGAGAGCGATCCATCACCTAATGCTGCCTGGAAAAGTATCCGCCGGCGACACCTCGCCTGAGAGATGGGCCCCGCCCTCTTGATCATCCACCAGACATCATCCTACCGCTTTTCATCTCCGTCTAATGTCTTATTATTAATTTGAAGTCTACTAGACCATCGACAGGCGTCGTAGTGGTCGAGATGTCTTCTGCCGATCTCGCCAGAGAATGGCTCCAGACCGTCCTCCGCCCATACCCCTCACGAGACCGGATCCTCCCAGAAGTGCTCGAAGTTCTCGACCAACGGAAAACACTATCCGTCAAGACCGATGCCTTCAGTACAGCTCCTCCTCATCCTTCCTTATCTTGGGATTGATCTTTCTCAGCCTTCGACTCCGGCCAAACAGCTCTCCTCCTGCTCCTCCACGGCACCCTACCCATAACCTATCGCGGCGCAACCTACCAGATCCCCATTCACCTCTGGATCACATACTCCTACCCTCGTGATCCACCTATGGCTTTTGTAGTACCCACCAGAGAGATGGGAGTATGGAAGGGGAGGGAGGTGGAGCCGGGAGGTAGGGTGCGGGAGGAGATTGTAGAGGAATGGTGGAGGTCATGGCAGGTTAGCTCTAAAGGGGTAATTCCGGGAGACAAAGCTGACTCGGATGCAGGAGAAGGGCATCGAGGCGGTATTGAGACAGCTGACGACGGTATTCTCGACGACACCCCCGGTGTATGCGCGACCTCCGGACGCGGCAGCGAGCCCAGCGCAGCCTCCTGGACATCCCGCTTCCCGATTATCCAATGGGCATGGGTCGAGTCAAGGGGTACCTCTGCGAGGCGCTGCACAGCCGGTGAGCTTTATGCCGACATGCTCCTCAATCAATCCTGAGCTAACGCCTTTTCCTAGCCTGGCCCTCCTCCACCTCCAGCTCGACCCGGCTTTGGGCCCATAGACCCCCAGACCGAAGTGAGCTTGATATCCCTTTTTCTGTCACTAGCTTACCCAGAGCTAGATCCTGCCCCAGTACCGAGCCGCTCCGACGCCCCAGTTCCCATACGCTCCACTTCAGAACTTCCCCCAATCCCCATCCCGAGAACCATCTGGGCCATATCCACAATACCCCGAAGCTCAAGCATCTGGCTCTATGCCTCGATACCCGACTCCCGCCCAACGGCCAGCCCAGATACCTCCTCGTCATTTATCCCAGGCACCCGTATCTCCTACGAGTCCGAGATTGCCTCAGCGACCTCACGGAGCTGCGATGGCCCAGGGCGGTCCCTCCAATCAGGCTGCACAACAGCCGATCGCCCTGCCAATACCACCAGTTCCTCCCGCTCTACAATATCCGGTGGACCCACAGTATCAATCGCAACCACGTCAACCGCCGGACGTTATTGTCAATCCAGGTCAGGGATGGTCTCAACCAGCAAACGGGTTCTCAGTAGCACGGATCCATGCTAATCTGGCTCCCTACAACCATCCACAAGCGGTACCCTATCAACCACCTGCAGCAACACCTCAACCTCCTTTTGCTGCTCCGCTATCCCGCCAACCTCAACACGACCTCCTCTCATCCCCTTCAAACTCCTTCAGCTCCCTCCCAGAACCCTCCACAGCCGCGACCTCACCTCCTCCAATACCACCCTCAAAACCACCACCTCCATCTCTCCTCCACCTTCACTCCATTCTCCTGCCCCATCTCTCTGCTTCTCTCCCTCCCCTCGTCCAGACACTCCAGATGAACCGCTCACACCTCATCGAACGGCACGAGGACCTGTCATCAGGCGAGCCGGCGATCCGAGATGAGATGGCCAGACTAGAAGCAGTAAAGAAGGTTTGCAACTCCGTTGGAAGACGGATGGGTGAGCTGGTTGCAAGAGGAGAGGAGAGGATACTGGAGGTGGAGGGAAGAGGGGAGGTCAGCGTGGACGAGGTGGTCTGCGGGATCTCGATTGTGCACAATCAGTAAGTACAGGACATTTTCTAATTTTGATCATTCTGCCTGGTTAGCTGACAACATATCCTCTTAGACTGGTTGATCTTGTCGCCGAGGACAACGCAATAGAAGATACGATCTACCATATGACTCGGGCTTTTGACATGGAACGAATAGACCTCGACCGCTTTCTCAAGGTCAGCTGCTCCATACACCCCCCAAGCGACAGCTCATTGTATTTTACGTAGTCAATACGAAGCCTGGCCAGAGAACAGTACATGAAGCGTGCACTCATCGAGCGGATCTTGCAGGGTATGGGGCAGAAGCAGGATTGGTAAGGATGCATGGGGTGTCAAAGTATCGCATTTCGGATTTTGTTGTGATTTGTAGGCATGCAAATGGCTGTGATATCCTGCTGGAATCCGACCCCAACTAGGCGCGCTGCCAAGGTCTAAACGATTTGAACGAGCAGCCATAACCAATCCGGACCAGCGTTGAACGCGGGGTCATTCCTTTTGTCTTTCCCTCATCTTGTATTCGAATTTGTCCGTCGACTCGACATGCGCGAGTCGAACTATACCTTTCCGCCGCAGAATCGGGCGGTGGTGTCCATTACACACCTACTGTATGACCGGAGAGGTGAGTGAGGTTCCGTACTTTGTCCCGTTTCGGCAAGGCTTGCATATCTTGTCGCTTCGCTTGGCTGTGGCCTCCCTCCGAAGTCTCAGCCTTGGATCAGGCTCCCTCGAGCTGTGCTTTCATCACACCGTCCTGATCACATATTGCTAACAATGATTCCTCAGCTCTCGACACGAACAGCGCCCTCGCCCTCCTCAACAACCTCACCTCCTTAACCTACCTCACCTCAACCTCCCCACGCATTCGCGAGATCCTCACGCTCGACGGTGGACTCGAAAGACTCCTCGACATCCTCCGCGATTCGTGTCTCCCTCGGGAAAGCACAACGACTCCTGACTTATGGGGTCTCAATGGTCCTCCAACCGCACGGGTCATCAATGTCGACCGCCAAATATCACTCCGGCATAGTCTGGCATTTCAATGTGTCGTCAACATCGGCGTGAGAGGTAGCGAGGCCATACGGACGCGTGTGGTTCAAGCTGGAGCGCTGGATTTGGTGGCGCAGATCTTGGAGAGTTGGCTGAAACAGCATGGAGTGGCTATCTTCGCTGGTCCACTGGGCAGCCAGATAGCGGTAGACGCGGCGGCAGCAGGGATGCCAGTCCCTGGGACAGAGACACGGCGACGGACGTCTAGAGCTGGTACCGCACGACACGCTCATGCTACTTCATCATCAACTATCCGAGCATCCACCATCTCGCAATTCGTCTCAAGCCTTACAGGAGGACGGTCCGCCATCCGGGCGATAGTCTCGGACTCCAGGGAGCGAGATATACCGCAGAATGACACGGATGTCGACATGGCGGATGCAGAGTCGACGGATGGTGCGTCACTCAGCGCGGCAGACGACAGCATGGACGTGGACGAGCCAGGTCAAGAGGGGCAAGCCGCGCCGAGCGGTACCTCCACCACGCCAAGAGCTTCGCATGCTCTCCTCCCTATGGCCATCAGCATCCCTCCCCGTCCCGTTCTCCGAGAGACACCTAGTCAGGCATCGAGTGCCGGAAACTCGCTGTCGGGCGATGACTCCAATGCCATTCCCCGCACCATCTCTGACAACAGCTTGCTCTCATCGGTTACCGTGCAATTGCCTCGACCAGGCCCGCTCCATCTCGGCGCACCTCGGATACCGCAGCTCGCACAAGACCCTGTCAGCAATCAATCGAGCCCTATGGGTACGCCGACGCGGAACGAGAGCGTCGAAGGCATGCGGGCAGGAGGTCGAAGGGGTACCATTGTGGGTCGGCCAGTCAACGTGAATCTGGCCGTGAGGAACGAGCGGCGGCGAGAGGCAGCGGCAGGTAGCGGGACGTCGGACGGAGGCGAGGATGTGGACCTACCCACGGCAACGATCGCCGCTGGGATTGCTGCCGCCAATGCTCAAGCTATGGAGAGCGGCGGTACGGTGGTGCCAGATGAGCCTGGACCGCCGCCGAATGTGGAGATCGTGGAGACCGAGACGGGTGCGATGGTGGACGACCCAGATCCTGAAATGATGGCTGCCGAGCAAGCACGGCTAGATATGGAAGCTGGAGCCCCACCAGGACAACCCGGGGCCGTTCAGACGCCTCGTATTCCGACAGTCGAGAACGCCATCCCGCGAGATCCTCTCATTCAGCCCGCCGCCAATCCTCAACAGGCTCAGATCATCATCGCCAATGGTGCGCCCCGAGGCTTTCAGGACCTGGGAAGCTATGTTGGCATCAGCTCTCTCCTCAATCCCGACGGGGATCGATACTCCGATGACAGCATTCTCCTTGCACTCCAACTTCTCGCATATCTTTCTAAATACCCTCATGTCCGCGCAGCCTTCCACCACCCACGACGACCGATGCATCCCACTTTCGACTATGGAGAATTCTATGCCGCAAACCCCCTTCCGGAACGACCCGGCTACTCCGAAACCCCCAACATCTTCTCGCTCGTCGAGCGCTTCACCTTTCGTCCCTCTCCTTCCGATCCAATGCTGTTTCGCATCCCCCAGGAAATACAGTACTGGGCGGGCGTCATCATGCGCAACGCGTGTAGGAAGGACGAGGCGCAAGGTGGGATCCGGCAATGTGCCAACATGTCTTGCGGGAGGTGGGAGAGCTTCCCGAGGGAATTTGCAAAGTGTAGGCGGTGTAGAAAGGCAAAGTATTGCAGCAAGGAATGTCAGAGCAGGGCTTGGTCGGAGGGCCATCGATTTTGGTGCAATGTACGAAGTGAGGGGGACCCTGGCGCAGCGCCGGGACCAGGTGGAGGCGGTGGCTTTCCTCCTGGTGGTGGACCAGCGGGCGCAGGCGACGATGACGACGACATGGATTTCCCGCATGCCGACCTTCCTCACGGTGTCATCGAGCGAGCTCGCGCTGCACAGACAGGCAATGTCCGTCAAGTGCCGGCTGGTGGGCCTATCGACGCACTGCAGCGACGCGCACTCCTCACCCCGACACCCGAGACCTCGAGACATCGACCGATGATTCCTGATCCCCAGCAGGCGACATCGCCACGCTCGGCCGCAGATGAGGCGTTCATACGTCAACTTATCCCACCAAATCGAAATTGGCAGATGGAATCACCGCATATCCTACCCTATCGTCCTCGCGTGCAATCCTCACGGATCGAATTCAGTGGTCGTCGCACCTATGGGCCGGGCACTCTGGTCAACCGGCGTCCGATCGAGATCGGTGCAGGAACAGTCTTTGCTCCTCCACCCCGTCAATCGCCAGAATGGCCAATGCAGCCTTTCGGTCCGACGCCGTCAAACGGAAATCGCATCTACACCTTCTCACCTCAGACGAGCTCTACACGCGGGCGTCCCCCTCCTCGATCCACCATTTCCTTCCCATCCCATCGCTTCGACGCTGCCGCTTCCATCGCAATCCCACCTTTTCGTCCCGCCACACCGACTCCACGCTCGACAAGGAACCCAGGATGCTCAGTCCTGCTATCAAGCGAGTCGAGAACTACTGCCGCATATCAAGGAGTGGGCACGAACGCCTTGCATCATCCGAGGGAACCGGTTTTTCGAGGAGTTGAGGCTTCTGGAAACTCGAGCGTGAGTCCCGATGCTCTACGCGAGGTTGGGCTCATATCGATCAGACAGAGAGTACGTCCAGCTCGGAACCCTTAGTCCCATGTTTGAGCCTGTCACGAAGCATCGAGTCGTCCTTGAGTCCTGTAACTCGCATCAGTTATGAAACCTAGCAGGGCAACGAGATGAGAAAGAACGTGGGATCCGATCAGTCCCGTGACACGCGCCAGTATCTCCTGGAACTTTCCGGTTGTCTTTGCCACTCGAATCGCTAAATTCTTACGAGTCTCTCTTTCCAAACGCATCACGCATAAAAGATACCCTGCATACATATTATTACATTTCGATAGATCACCATAGACATGTTTGCACGAAAACACCTACTCCGCACCGCTTACCTATCTCTCCGCGCAATTCAACCCCAACCCCGACCCCTCCTCCCCTCCCCTCTCTACCTTGCTTCCCGGTCCTACGCCCAAGGTCCACCTCGAGGCGGAGGGGGTGGCAATGGGCCGCCGTTTCAATCGCCTGGAGGAGTTGGTGGTGGTGGAGGCGGATTCAACGGCATGCGTTTCCCAGGCGGGATGATGCAACCCGCCCCTCCCGAGAAGGGGGAGTATCTGAGCCAATTCAGCGTGGACCTCACCAAGCTCGCTCGAGAAGGCAAGCTGGATCCTACGATCGGGAGGGACGAGGAGATACGGAGGACGATCCAGATACTGTCGAGACGGACGAAGAGTAATCCGGTGTTGCTGGGATTACCGGGGGTGGGGAAGACGGCGATACTGGAGGGTTTGGCGACGAGGATCGTAAATAAGGAGGTTCCCGAGGTGAGTCGCTATCTGGTGGGGAATGTAAAAGGTGTTGACGGGAGTAGTCTCTGCATGGAAAGAGGCTCTTGTCGCTGGATTTGTCGATGTTGCTCGCTGGGACAGGGGTTAGAGGGGAGTTCGAGAATCGGTTTAAGGGGCTGCTTAAGGATATCGAGGAGGAGGAGGGGAACGTAATATGTTTCATCGACGAGTTGCATACGTTGCTCGTGAGCTTCGCTGGCTATCCCTCACCGATATATGCTGACCTCTAGCAGAATCTGGGCAAAGCGGAGGGCTCGATGGACGCGGGCAACATGATCAAACCCGCTCTTGCTCGCGGTCTCCAACTAGTCGGCGCGACTACAATGGACGAATACCGCAAGACGATCGAGAAGGATGCGGCACTCCAACGTCGATTCCAGCCTATCATGGTCAACGAGCCTTCTGTCGAATCCACCATCTCCATCCTTCGCGGTCTCAAGTCCCGCTTCGAGGTCCACTTCGGTGTCCAGATCGCAGATTCCGCTCTCATCACTGCCGCAGTGTACTCCGATCGATACATTCCTGACCGATACCTCCCAGATAAAGCGATTGATCTTGTCGACGAGGCATCATCTGCCCTTAAACTTGCCCAGGAGTCTAGACCTGCAGTCCTGGAAGCGCTAGATCGGGAGATCGTGACTCTGGAGATCGAGAAAGAATCGTTGAGGAATGAGGAGGATCGGTTCTCGGTGAGCAGGCTGGAGAAGGTGGAGAGCCAGCTCGAGGAGAACAAGGCGGAGCAGAAGCGGTTGGCGGATCTCTGGGCACAGGAGAGGGGCAGGGTGGGCGAGATCAAGGCGATCAAGGAGCAGATCGAGCAGGCCACGGTCGACCTTGAGAATGCTCAACGGAATGGGGAGTTTGAGAAGGCATCGAGACTGCGATTCTCAGCGATACCCGGATTGCAGGCGAAATTGCCAAAGCCTCAAGCGGATTTGGCGGCGGAAAGCGAGGAGGATCCGAGCATGACGGTGCGGGATCGAGTGACGAGTGAGGATATCGCGGTTGTGGTGGCCAAGTCTACGGGCATCCCTGTTGTCAACCTGCTCAAGGGTGAACGCGAGCGGCTCATCCATATGGAGGATTCCCTTAAAGCTCGGGTTGTAGGTCAGGAATCCGTCATCCACTCGGTCAGCAATGCCGTCCGTCTTTCCCGAGCTGGCTTGCAATCGCCCTCGCGACCGCTCGCATCTTTCCTATTCCTCGGACCGACGGGCGTGGGGAAGAGCGAGTTGACCAAATCGCTCGCCGACTTCCTATTTGCCGACGAGAAGCGGGCTTTGATTCAGCTGAATATGTCCGAGTTCCACGACAAGCACACGGTCTCGAGGCTGCTTGGCGCGACTGCTGGTTTTGTCGGATATGAAGAAGGCGGCCAGTTGACCGAAGCGGTTCGGAGGAGACCTTACGCTGTGGTGGTCTTTGACGAGATCGAAAAGGCACATCCGGATGTTGCGAACATCCTCCTTCAGATCTTGGATGAAGGCGTCCTTACCGACGGTCAAGGGCGACAAGTCAACTTCAAGAACACCATCATCTGCTTGACTTCGAACCTCGGATCAGAAGCGCTGTACGAGCCAGGCGCAACACATCCCGACGGCTCGATTACGGACTCAACCCGGACGGAGGTCCTTCATTCGGTCGGCCGATTCTTCAAGCCAGAACTGATCAACCGCCTCGATGAGCTACTGGTGTTCAGCAAGCTCCCACCTTCTGTCATCATCGACATTGTGGCTCTTCGACTGCGCGAGGTCCAGTCTCGATTACTTGCTCGTCGGATCACGCTGGACGTGAACGAGGAGGCGCAGAACTGGCTCGCTACCAAGGGGTATTCGGAGACCTTTGGAGCGAGGGCTGTGCAGAGGGTCATCAGGGATAAGGTGGTAACGCAGATCGCAGGACGGATGTTGGACGAGACGATCAAGTGAGCTCAAGTCTTTACGGTCTCGATCTTGTAGCGCTGACGAAATTTGCAGAGACGGAGAGATCGTGAAGGTCACCGTTGTGGACGATGATATCGCTTTTTCGAACTCGCCAGACATGACAACGCAAACAATACACGACGGTAGCGATCGAGCTACGAGCGTCGAAGACGAGAGCCTGGATGCGGAAGTGGCCTTGTCGGAACCTCGGACGCTCGAGGTGCTCGAAGATTCGGTAGATGAAGTGGAGGAGGAGGCCCCGAGGAAGCGGAATGAAGCATAATCAAGAGTGGTTCACCACATATTCTCCCCCAATACTCATATTTGATAAGCTCATATGACCCCCCACCCACCCCTAAAGTAGATTACCAGCATTTCTTATACCAGATTCGATATCAGTCTTCATATAACGGCCTCCTCTTCCGTAGAGGACAAAAGTATTTCCGGGAAACGCCCCGGATGTTTCATCTTCTCTTCGCTCCCTCTTCCAACTTTCAGACTTATCTCAGTTTGGATCGGTCTTTCTTGTACTGTACTATTTTTATTTTCAGCGCAAGATCCCATATGACTGCCACGTCGGTATTCTTGACCCCTTGAACCTTCCAATTTCTCTTCGGTAAGGGGATAACAACTATTCATGGATCAGCCGAGCGAAGGATTAGAAAATGCCAGCTGGAGAGGTCAACTATATGTCCGGTTCGCTGTACGTAAACAAGCATTCCCCGTCGCCTCAGATATGAGCTTGATATCGCAACAGACAGAATACTGAGCTGATGAGGATGAGTAGGAACCGGAAGAAACGGAACAAACCGAACGACACTTCGTCCTATCAGCGTCGAACTTCGGTCTTCCCACTTCGACAGCCTCGTTTACTCCCACCTTCCCCTCATCTTGGCTTCCAGGACTTCCGTAAAGCTGGGAGAGGTGTGGACCCGAATCGACCCAGGCATGAGCGGGCCGAGGTGGAATTCGACTTCTCCTGGGCGAACCCTATACCGAAGTCGACCTCGACGACCAGATCACCAGTACATTCGACACATCAAGGAGCCCAACGCACGGGATACGACGAGTTGGCGCAAGGGTCAATGACCAGGAGAGTCAGACGAAAAGGAGAGCAACACCAGGCGGGATGGTCGAGAGTACCGTGGCACGTCAAGCTTTCTATCGAGGAACCGGACTTGGGCATCAAAGCAACCGAGCGACCGGGAGAGATACATGAGCGAGATGGGACATCGTCAAAAGGTTCAGTGCGATTAATGGAGAGCGGGCGCAAAGGCTAAACCATCGGCAGACGCGCTCCGTAGAGATATCAAGTGGATCCTCGCACAACACGACCTCGCTAGCATACGATACCTGCCGAAGGCTTCCAAGAACAAACCAACACATCCGCAATAGTCCCCTTCAAGTCTTGCGTTCTTGGCAGTCGCTTGGTTTTAGGTGGTCTAGCGATTGGATCTAGATGATAAAGGCTATCATTAAATACTTCTTCAGCTACTCATCATCGACTTGGTCTACAAGATGTCAGCGAAGGCTTCAGCAGGACGGATAATGCATGCACGACCGCGATGACAAGCGCCGGAAGCGGGTTGAAGCTGAATCCGTAGGTCGGTGGCTCCTCAGCAGCTCCACGGCGGCCCAAAGCTGATCCAAGGACACGTCGAACGCTGCGAGACTCAAGGAACATGCCCATGAGGCCAGCGAACCAGAACCTGGGAAGATCAATGCTTACAAATCACGATGATGAATCACTTACATGACGGCGATTGAGATGTGCTGTACCTGCTTGACGGTGTACGGTTCACCATGAGCCGAGCCGAACTACTCCATCCAGGTGTTGGTGATACCGTAGGTGAAGATGACGGCGCTTTCGATCATCTCGGCTGACGGCCCGCGAACGTCGCCTGGACGGCGGTTCCAGGCCCAACCTTGGTCCGGGTATGCGCCGAGGTACCTCGCGAAGGTGAACGTGCCGTAGCTGACACGGTGTCAGCTGCAGCCGAGTAAATTACACCGGAACTGACA